>UMGZ01008959.1_pt1 | contig 31509 bp, 24 predicted proteins | sample 1965421 | NCBI WGS metagenome assembly UMGZ01 (sample SAMEA4836087, study PRJEB28245) | human gut metagenome | biome: gut microbiome; material: fecal sample | place: Denmark | collected 2008
GTCCGCATCGGTCGGCGCAGATGCTACTTTGTAATGTTTTACAAGTCTTTTAGCAGCACTTCGCGCTGACTGTTCAGATAATTGTTGCGTTCGGCAATGATCTTCTTCCAAGCTGTAGACGATAGTTGCTTCACGTCGATGGTGAGCGACCACTTTCCCTGTGCCTCTATGCGGTCGATAAGTGTGCCCACGCTGAGACGTGTGATGCACTCGGCAGGTTGATAGAGTGATTCGCCATCCTTGTCGCCACCAGGTATTTCGGTGAGAATATTTATCTGCACGAGCTGATAGAGCAGGTCATTGACGATGCGGATTGGTATTCCGGTGGCGAGCTTCAGCTTCAGAGCCGATAGCGGTTTGGCTCCTTCGCTGAAGTTGCGGCAGATGCGACTTGCGAGCACGAGGCAGAGCAGCATCTTGTAGCGATGGCTAAGGTCTTCGGTCTTAGCCTTGAACGCATAGTCGTCCATGTTCTGATTGGCGTAGCATAGTTCTGCGCCGAACAGGCATATCAACCACGAAATCTGTATCCAGAGCATGAACAACGGCAGAGCTGCAAACGAGCCGTAGATAGCGTTGTAGCTGCTCACCCAAATCTGCGAGTGGATGTAGAAGAGCTGCAGTCCCTGCATGGCTACGCCGGCGAGTATTCCAGGCACGAGCGCGCAGCTCAGCTTCACCTTTGTGTTGGGCATGAAGAGATAGAGAGCGATGAACACGCCCGACATGAGGACGTAGGGCAAGAGCTGCAAGAAGAACTGCGCCAACGAGCCTATTACCATCGTGTCTTCTATCTGCTTGAAGATGGTGGCGAAGAAGATGCTTATACCCGAGGTTATCACAATCACTACGGGCATGAGCAGCAGCATCGACGTGTAGTCGGTGATGGTGCGGAACATGCTGCGTGGCTTCTTCGCCTGCCAGATATCGTTGAACGTGCGTTCGATGTTGCTGATAAGCATCATCACGGTGAAGAGCATGAAGAGCAAGCCGATGCCGAGGAATAGTCCGCTCTTGGTGTGTACGAGGTACGAGTTGACGAAGCCGATGATTATCTCCGACACCTGCGGCTGACTTGAGAACGACTCTCTGAACCACTCTTCGATGTATTTGTTGTAGCCGAAGCCACGTGCTATGCCGAACACCACGGCGAAGATGGGTACAATGGCGAGCAGAGTGGAGTAGGTGAGGGCAGCTGCCGCACTGGTTATGCGCTTTGTGGTAGTGAACTCTATGGCGAGCAGCAGTTTCTTCAATATGCTGTAGAACAGAAATCGCATCTTCGACACATCGCCTTTGCCTATGCTCCAGATGTCTACCATGAGGAACGTGTATATATCTTTCAGTTTCTTCGTTATGTTCATTCGCTTGTTTGCTTTAGTAGTACAACATACAAAAAACGGAACTCACGAAACGCACATGTGTATTAGCGACTTGTGTGTTTCGTGAGTTCCGTATGTAGGTTAATCCTTATGCTGCAACGTCTTAGAACGGCAGGTCGTTAACGGGGTCAGCCTCAGGAGCCGGAGCTGTGGGCTGAGGAGCAGCAGGCTGTGGAGCCGGAGCCGCACCGAACACAGCACCCGGAACGATGCCTGCCTGTGCTGCGCCAACTGTTGCAGGGTCTACCTGGCGCACGTCGAAAGCGCGGATGCTATTGAACCAACGGCCCTGATACTCGTGGGCATCTACGTCGAACGATACGGTCACCTCCTGACCTAACTGTATGTTGAAGCGGCTGATGCGGTCAGCACCGAACACGCTGAACACCATCTTGCGTGGATACTGATCGTGTGTCTCTACCACGTATTCTTGAACTTTCCATTCGCCACGTGCGTTAGTACCTGTTTTTTCGGGCAGCACAGCGATTACTTTACCTTGTAATTCCATTGTCTATATTTTATTTTAATTTGTGTGATAAAAGCTAATAGGTTTGTCCTTTGGTTTGCGAAATTAATAAAAATGTAGCGAAACAAGAAACTTTTGAATGAGTTTTTGTCGTAGTCGGATATTTTTTAGTAAATTTGCCTGAAAATAATGTACTAACAAGAAAACAAAAAAAGTATAATCAAAAAAGCTAAATATCAATGCAATTCACATTATCAAGTGGCGCACTTAACGCCCGTCTCCAAACGCTCGCAAGAGTAATTAACAGCAAGAACACTCTGAGCATTCTTGATTGTTTCCTTTTTGAAGTAGCAAACAACGTTCTGACTGTAACTGCCAGCGATTCTGAAAACGTGATGCAGTCTACGATAGAGCTTACTGAGTGCTCTGGCGATGGCAAGTTTGCATTGTCTAATCGTACTATACTCAACGCCGTAAAGGAACTGCCGGAGCAGCCGCTTGGCTTCAACGTCAACGAGAACGACTTCACTGTAGAAATTGACTATCTCAATGGTTCGTTCAAACTGACCGCACAGCCAGCCGACGATTTCCCAATGATGCAGGAGGTTGACGGCGATGTCACTTCGCTCGTTATGGATTCTAATCTTTTTGCAGAGAACCTCTCGCGCTCGCTCTTCGCTACAGCGCAGGACGAAATCCGTCCGGTGATGGGTGGTGTCTACTTCGACCTCAATGCCGACAACCTCGCAGTTGTGGCTACCGACGGTCATAAGCTCGTGCGCAACCGCATCCTCACCATTAAGAGCGATGTACCCGCATCGTTCATCCTGCCACAGAAGCCGGCACAGTTGCTGAAGGGCGTGCTGCCGAAGTGCGATGGCGACGTTGTCGTGAAGTTCAACAGCAAGGGTGCCGAGGTGCGCTATGCAGACGGATGCCTCAACTGTCGCTTGATTGAGGGACGTTATCCCAACTACAACTCAGTAATTCCTACAGCTAACACCAACAGCATCAACGTCGACCGCAAATCGCTCATGGGTGCACTGAAGCGTGTGCTGCCGTTCGCAAGCGAGAGCAGTCAGCTCATCCGCTTCCACGTAGAGGCTCAGCGTCTGTGTCTCACAGCCGAGGATATCGACTTCGCTACAAGTGCTAAGGAGAGCGTAGCTTGCGAGTATAATGGTGCGAAGATGGACATCGGCTTCAAGGGCGGTGCTATCTACGAGATACTCAACAACATCGCAAGCGACGAGGTGACAATACAGCTTGCCGACCCAAGTCGTGCGGGCGTTGTTGTGCCTACCGTGCAGCCTGAGGGACAGGAAATCCTCATGCTTATCATGCCGATGCTGCTGAACGATTAATCGGGTTGACCAGTGCTTTGGCGGCTGATTAATGCTTTGAAGAAACAATAATAGATTTCATTCTATGTTTTAGCCGCGCCATATTGGTGCGGCTAAATTCTTAAAAAAAATAACGACAATAATGAAACTCAATCTCACACGTCCACTTATCGTCTTCGACCTTGAAACAACAGGTCTCGACTTTATACGCGATCGTATAATACAGATATCATACATTAAAGTGTCGCCCGACGGCACAGAAGAGCGCGAAAACCTCTTTGTCAATCCAGAGAAGCCTATACCGCATGAGGTGGTGGAACTGACGGGCATCACCAACGACGACGTGAAGGATGCGCCTACGTTTAAGGCGTTGGCTCCGCAGCTCAGCGAGAAGTTCAAGGGCTGCGACTTCGCAGGCTACAACTCCAACCACTTCGACATTCCGATGCTTGCAGAGGAGTTTCTGCGTGCAGGCATCGACTTCGACTTCTCTAAGGTTCGACTCATCGACGCACAGACCATTTTCCACAAGATGGAGCGTCGCAACCTCGCTGCTGCTTATAAATTCTATTGCGGCAGAAAGATGGAGGAAGACTTTACGGCACATCGTGCTGACGAGGACACCGAGGCTACATATCGCGTGCTGATGGGCGAGCTCGACAAGTATGCGCCTGGCGTGCAGGAGGAGCCCGACCGTGTGTTGGAGAACGACATGGACTGCCTTGCCGAGTTCTCTAAGCAGAACGACAATGTCGACTTCGCCGGTCGTATCGTGTGGAAGCCGCTGGTTGGTGCCGACGGCAAGCCCGTGCTCGACGCCGATGGTAAGGAGCAGAAAGTGGAGGTGTTCAACTTCGGTAAGTACAAGGGACGTCCCGTTGCCGATGTGCTGCGCACCGACATCGGCTACTACAGCTGGATGATGGGCGGCGACTTCACCTTCAATACCAAGCAGGTGCTCACACGCATCCGCCTAAGAGGATTCAATAAGTAATGTTGAGGTGTTGAGATATGATGTTGAGATGTTGTTGTGTTGAGGTGGTGAGATATGTTGTAGTAATGTCACCATCTCAACACCTCACCACTTCAACATAAATAATCACCATCTCACCATCTCACCATCTCACCATAACAACTATAAAACCATGCTAAAAGGCAAGAAAATAGTATTAGGCATAACCGGCTCCATCGCCGCCTACAAGTCGTGTCTGCTCATACGCGAGTTTGTGAAGCAGGGCGCAGAAGTACAAGTAGTGATTACGCCTGCAGGCAAGGAGTTCATCACTCCGATCACGCTCTCCGCACTCACGCACAAGCCTGTTGTCAGTGAGTTCTTCTCGCAGCGCGACGGCACATGGAACTCGCACGTCGACCTCGGATTGTGGGCTGACGCAATGGTCATAGCACCTTGCACGGCGAGCACGCTCGGCAAGATGGCGCACGGCGTGGCAGACAACATGCTCATCACCACATACCTCTCTATGAAGGCACCCGTGTTCATTGCTCCGGCTATGGACCTCGACATGTATGCCCACCCGTCTACGCAGCAGAACATGCGCACATTAGCCTCATACGGCAATCGCTTCATCGAGCCTGCAAGCGGATTTCTCGCGAGCGGACTCGAAGGCAAAGGACGCATGGAGGAGCCGGAAGTGATAGCACGCCGCGTGTCTGAGTTCTTCGACCAAAACGACAGCAACAGTCCACTGAAGGGCAAGAGTGTTGTCATAACAGCTGGTCCTACCTACGAAAAGATTGACCCCGTGCGCTTCATCGGCAACTACTCAAGCGGCAAGATGGGCTTCGCTATCGCCGAGGAGTGTCGCCGTCGTGGTGCTGATGTTACGCTCGTAGCCGGTCCGGTCAGTCTGAAGTGCTCCGACGCAATCAATCGTGTGGATGTGGAGTCGTGCCGCGATATGTACGACGCAGCTACCGAGGCGTTCCGAACAGCTGACGTTGCCATACTTGCTGCGGCAGTAGCCGACTATCGTCCGGCAGTACAGGCAGAACAAAAGATAAAGCGTGGCGAGGGCGACATGCAGATATCTCTCTCACCTAACCCTGACATCGCAGCCACACTCGGACAGATGAAGACCGCACAGCAGACCATCGTGGCGTTCGCGCTCGAGACCAACGACGAGCAGGCTAACGCCGAGCGTAAGTTGCAGAAGAAGAATGCCGACTTCATCGTGCTCAACAGTCTGCGCAACGAGGGCACATGCTTCCGCACCGACGACAACCAGATAGAGATTATCGGTCGCGACTTCTGCCATGCCTATCCCAAGAAGTCGAAGGCGGACACCGCTGTCGACATCGTCAACGAGCTGGAGCGAGTGATAGGAGGCTATGGCATCCTGCCATAGCCACGCATCCAAAAGTGATTGATAGGAGGCTATGGCATCCTGCCATAGCCACGCACCCATGAGAACTTGTTAATAGGGAGGCAGCGTGGGTATGGCAAGATGCCATACCCTCCTAAAGAGTAAAACTTCTCATTTTAAAGAATATGAAAAAGCGCTATATAGTTAGAATGGTTTGCGCTGCGTTGCTGTTGTTCGCTTTTGTCGCAGGAACACAGGCGCAGGAGCTGAACGCACGTGTGAAGATTAACCATAACCAGATTCAAGGCACTGACAACTCGGTGTTCGAGGAGCTGGAGCAGACCATCACGCAGTTTATCAACGAACGCCAGTGGACCAGTTTACAGTTTCAGAAGAACGAGCGCATCGCGTGCAACTTCAACATCACCGTGACGGCTTACGACAACAGTACGAACGTCTTCACGTGCAAGGCGGTGATACAGGCCAACCGCCCCGTGTATAACTCTACGTACACCACCACTATCTACAACAACACCGACAACGACTTCAACTTCGAGTACGCACAGTTCGATCAGTTGCAGTTCAACGAGGAGCAGGTGGACAATCAGCTCACGGCACTCATCGCCTACTATGCTTACCTCATCATTGGCATGGATCTCGATACGTTTTCGCCGATGGGTGGCGAGGACATTCTGCAGCGGTGCATGAACCTTGCCAACAACGCGCAGAACCTCAACTTCCCGGGATGGAAGGCGTTCGACAACGGACGCAACCGCTTTGCCATCATCAACGACTATCTTGAGGGTGCTATGAAGCCGTTCCGCCAGTTGCAGTACGACTACTATCGTACGGGTCTCGACGAGATGGCGACCAACGTGGAGCGCGGACGCGGCAACGTGACCACTGCGCTCGAAACCGGTCTGAAGAAGTGTCACGAAGACCGTCCGCTCAGTATGCTGCCACAGATATGGACCGACTATAAGCGCGACGAGCTTACCAATATATATAAAGGTAAGGGCACGCAGAAGGAAAAAGAAACCGTCTACGACATTCTCTTCTCTATCAATGCAAGTCAGAATTCGGCTTGGGAGAAGATAAAGGAGTAGACACACATACATAACCCATAACTATTGTTTATGTTAAAGAAACTCGATATACGCAACTTTACGCTGATTGACCATCTTGAGATGATGCTCTACCCTGGCTTCTCCGTCATTACGGGCGAAACCGGTGCCGGAAAGAGCATCGTCATCGGTGCCATAGGATTGCTGCTTGGCAACCGCGCCGATGCGAAGCAGGTGAAGCGTGGTTGCGACAAGTGCATCATTGAGGCAACGTTCGACCTTAGTATCTACCACTCCGACGTGCTGAAAGGCTTCTTCGATGAGAACGACCTCGACTACGAGCCGGAGGAGTGTCTGCTACGTCGCGAGGTGAACGCTAATGGCAAGAGTCGCGCCTTCATCAACGATACGCCTGTGACACTCGCCCTTATGCGCGAGCTCGGCGAGCAGCTCATCGACGTACACAGCCAGCATCAGAACCTGCTGCTCAGCAAGGAGGACTTCCAGCTGAACGTTGTGGACATCATTGCGCGCGATCGTCAGCAGCTTGCCGACTATCGTGCGGCGTTTGCCGAGTTGCGTTCGGCGCAGCACCGCCTTGCCGAGTTGCGCGAGCAGATAGACACGAGCCGCGACAACGAGGACTTTCTGCGCTTTCAGCAGAAGGAACTTAGCGAGGCAAAACTCACTTTGGGCGAGCAGGAACAGTTGGAGCAGGAGTCGGAGCTGATGAGCCACGCCGAGGACATAAAGCGTGCGCTTCACGATGCCGACTATGGACTCTCGGGCGACGACACGGGCATCGTGAACCTCACGCGCTCCATCGTCACACAGCTGCGTAGCGTGGCCGATGTCTATCCCGAAGCGCAGGAGCTTGCAGAGCGTCTCGATGGCTGCTTCATAGAGTTGAAGGATATCTCGCAGGAGATAGCCTCGAAGATGGACGACGTGGAGTACGACCCGCAGCGCTTTAACCTCATCACCGAGCGCCTCGACCTCATCTACACGCTTCAACAGAAGTTCCACGTGCAGACCGTCGACGAGCTGCTCGACCGTCTCAATGCTATCAATGTGCAGCTCTCCAATATCGACAACTCCGACGAGCAACTGCAGGAGCAAGAGCAGGAGGTGGCACGTCTGCACGCTGTATGCGTGGAGAAAGCAGCCGTGCTCACCGATATGCGACGCAAGTCGGCTACGCTCGTCGAGCAGGAACTGTCGAAACTGCTCGTTCCGCTTGGCATACCAAACGTGCGCTTCAAGGTGGATGTGTCGACTGCCGACCTCTCCTCCACGGGTGCCGACAAGGTGATGTTCCTCTTCAGTGCCAACACCAGCACCGACATGCAGCCCGTGTCGCAGGTGGCGTCGGGCGGCGAGATAGCGCGTGTCATGCTCTCACTGAAGGCGATGATAAGCAAGGCTATCGGTCTGCCCACAATCATCTTCGATGAGATTGACACTGGCGTGAGCGGTAGGGTGGCAGAGCAGATGGCACATATCATGCACGATATGGGTGCTGCCAACCGACAGGTGCTCTGCATAACCCACTTGCCGCAGATTGCTGCCGCCGGCTCAACCCACTATAAGGTGGCGAAGCATGAGACGGAGCAGGGCACGGTGTCTACGATGACGCAGCTCACCGACGAACAGCGCATCACGGAGATTGCGCAGATGCTCTCTGGTAGCGATGTGTCGCAGGCTGCTATCGACAACGCCAAGTCGCTTTTAGCATTATAGGAGGCTATGGCATCCTTGCCATAGCCACGCATCCATAAAGCATAGGAGGCTATGGCATCCTGCCATAGCCACGCATCCATAAAGCATAGGAGGCTATGGCATCCTTGCCATAGCCACGCACCCATAAAGCATAGGAGGCTATGGCATCCTGCCGTAGCCACGCACCAAGCAGTTAACGGAAGGTAGCGTGGGTATGGCAAGATGCCATACCCTCCTAAGAGTTACAAATTTGTTAATAAATAAAACAATGAACAGAATATTATCAACAATCCTAATTTCGCTGCTCTGCTTCTGCGGAGCGATGGCGCAGTCGGTGGCTGTGAAGAATGTGGCAAAGTCGGTGTTTGCGCTTAAGGCATACGATGCAGAGGGCAAGCAGATAGCTACAAGCAACGGAGTGTTCCTCTCAGCCGACGGCATAGCAGCCTGTCCGTGGTCGGCAGTGCGCGAAGCCTCGCGTGTGGAAGTCGTCGACTTCAACGGAAAGACCTATCCCGTGACGCATATCCTCGGTGCTAACGAGCTTTATGATGTGTGTCGTGTGCGTGTGGATATGCCGAAGACTGTGGCTGCCACCATCGCCACCGCTGCTGCTGCAAAGGACAGCAAGCTGTGGCTCGTGGAGACCGCCGACCGCCGTACACAGACCACGCAGTACGAGGTTGACAAGGCGGAGACCTTCATGGAGAAGTACGCCTACTACGTGTTCGGCTACAACAACCACAAGCCCACACAGGGTGCTGCCTTCGTCAACGAGAAGGGACAGGTGGTGGGACTCATGCAGCAGTCGGAGCGTTCGCTCTACTCCAATGCCGTCGACGTGCGCTTCATCTCGACACTCGCTGCGAGCCACCTCGATATTAACAACTCGCTCTACGCCAAGACCTCGCTGCGCCTCACCTTGCCTGCCGACAAGCAGAACGCTCTGCTCATGGTGATGTTGGCTGCTGAGTGTCAGGACACAGCAAAGTATGCTGGCTATCTCAGCGACTATATCCGACAGTTTCCTAAGGAGGTTGACGGCTATGCTACGAGTGCGCTGCAGAAGTCTACTTATGGCGACTGGCAAGGTGCTGATGCTGATATGCAGACCGCCCTCAAGCTTGCTGCCGACAAGGCGGAGGCTCACTCAGAGTATGCTCGTGTGATGTATCAAAAGCTCATCTACAGTGCCGACACCACCTTCACGGCTTGGACCTTTGAGCGTGCACTGGCGGAAGCTGAGAAGGCGTACAGCCTCAATCCGCAGCCGCAGTACTTGCACCGCATGGCGCAGATAAAGTTCTCGATGGGCGACTATGGCGACGCATGTGAGAAATTCTTGAGTTTGGCGAAGAAGGACATGCCAACGAGCGAGGTATATTTCGAGGCTGCGCAGTGCAAGACACAGCTTGGTGCTCCGAAGGCGGAAGTGCTGGAGCTACTCGACAGTTGCGTGGCAGTTGCTCCGCGCCCACTCACCAATCTGTCTGCGCCCTACGTGTTGGCACGTGGCCAGCTGTACGAGCAGATGGAGGAATACCGCAAGGCAATCGTCGACTACAACACCTACGACACACTGGTGTATGGCAGAGCGAACGCTGCTTTTTACTATGCTCGTCATAAGTGTGAAGTGGCAGTGCACCAGTACAAGCAAGCTCTCGACGACCTTGCGCACGCTGCATATATAGGTGGTGCAGATGCTCCACTCTATATCGCCGAGCTTGCTTCGTTGCAGCTGCGTGTGAACATGAACGAAGAGGCCGTCAAGACCTCCGACCTCTGCTTGCAGCTCACGCCCGACAATACCGATGCCTACATAATAAAAGGCCTCGCACTTGTGCAGTTGAAACGCAAGAACGAGGCTATGGAATGCTTTAATAAGGCAAAGGAATTAGGCGACGACCGCGCCGAGGAATATATCAAGAAGTATAAGTAGGAGGGTATGGCATCCCTGCCATACCCACGCACCTACAAGGCATAGGAGGCTATGGCAGGGATGCCATACCCTCCTATAATATGTTAATTAAACGTTATGCAGGCTGGTATTGTCGTCATGCGCTGTGGCATGAACGGACAGCCGTAGAAAATCATCTGCAGTTCATCAGTACGAGTCTTGTATTGTGATCCGATTACTACCTTCTTCAGTGCTTTACAATTTTTGAAAGCAAACATTTCTACCTCTACGCGTGAGGGCAGCGATACGGAGGTGATGCGGTTGCATCCCTCGAAGGCACCGCTCTCAATGCTCTTCAGACTCGTGGTTACAGGCACGCTTGTGAGGGCTGTGTTCTTAAAGGCATTCTGATCGATTACCGCCACCGATTGTGGCAGACTGATGCTTGTGAGTGCCTTGCAGTCTTCAAACGTGCTCATATCTATCTTTGTGATGTTCTGTGGCAGCGTAACCTTTGTGAGCGCTTTGCATCCGAAGAACAGAGCGTTAGGCAACTTCTCCAGGCGCACGGGCAGTGTTACTTCTGTCAGTGCTGTGCACATGGAGAAGGCACTATTTCCAATCTTCGTGACACTGTTGGGTACGGTGATGCTTGTAATCGCAGGCATATTGTGGAAGGCGTAGCTATCTATCATGGTCACCGTCGATGGTATGTTGATGGAAGTGATGCGTGTGCGAGAGAATGCGTGTGAGCCGATTGTTTTCAGTCCGGGTGAAAGTGTCACCGATTTTATTTTCATTTCGGCAAAGGCAGCACTTCCGATTTCGGTCACCTTTAGTGTGCGGCCGGCATAGCGCACGGTGGAAGGTACGGTGTAGTCCTTGCCTATCGACTCGTCGTTGTCTATGCCGATCAGCCGTGCATTATTGCGTTGAGAGTTCAGCTCGAACCACATCTCGCCAATCTGCATTCTGTTTCCCCATGACGAGTTGCCCTCGTACACTCTCACCGAAACCTCTTTCGTGGTGCGGTTGATGCTTTTGAGGTATGCCACGGTTTCGCTATTGAGCAAAGGGTAGAGGGGCGAATAGTCTGACTGCATGGTTCGCTTGAATGCGTCCTGCTCCAATGGTTCTGCTGGTGTGTAGAAGTCTTCGTTTTCGCTATCGGCGTTGTTGAGGTAATGAACGGCATTGTTGAGTGCTCCTATGCGGTCGTTTACTTCACTGGTGAGTAGTTCGCGTCGTACAAGCACAGGCTCGCACGAGGGTTTGCCGGATGTGACCCATTTGTTTATCATCTTTGATTCGGCTATGAGGCTGGCGTTGTCGAGCTCTATGACCTGAGGTAGGGCATCAATCCATGCTGGCTGTTTAGGGCATTGCATTGGAGGCTGCGGTGTGTTGAAGGCTTTGCGTCCTAACCACGTCTTTATGCCGAGTCCTTTGTAGAGCTTTATGGTGATTGTCTTGTGTGCCGGCTCGAAATCGGTTCGGGTTGACGGGCGGCGGTTGGTGTTGGCACGTACTCGCTGTGTGCTACGGTTCTGGGTGATGGTTCTGTTGCCCGATCTGTTAGCACTGGTGTTGTTTTTGGGTGCTTTGTTAGCGTTGTCTACAGCATCCATCACCTCCTTTACGGGCTTGGGTGCTGCCTCTTTAATGATTTGTGTTCCTTTGTTCTTAATCTTTTTAAGGAAACTCTGTGCTGATACCTGGGTGGTGCCCATCGTCAGACAGAGGGCAGACAAGAACAGTAGTCGTCTTGTGTTCATAGGGCTTTGTTGGTTTTTATTGTTGTTATTGATGTTATTTTGCCGACAAATGTACAAAATATATTCTTAAATATTAGAAACGGGTTTGTTTTTTTTATGACGATAGTTGACGGGTGACATGCCTACTTGCTTCTTGAAGAATGTGCCGAAGGCGGAGGCGTTGGGGAAGTTGAGCAGGTCGGAGATTTCCTTTATGCTCTTGTCGGTGCTCGTGATGAGATAGACGGCTTTCTTCGTGATAGCCTTGAACACGAGTTGCTGCACGGAGCTGCCCGACACCGACTTCACGAGCTGTGTGAGGTACTTTGGCGAGAGACACAGGCGGTCAGCGTAGAAGCGTACGCCGCGCTCGTGCATATAGTACTCGTCAATGAACTGCATGAGCTGCATGTATGTCTCGAGTTTACGGTTCGACTCGTTGTTGCCGTCGCTCGAGAGTTCGCGGAAGATGCTGCACACGCGGTAGGTGAGCGAGAGCAGCAGCAACTGGCGTTCGTTGGCGGCAAACACGTTCTCGCCGCATTTGTGTACGGCGAGCAGTTCGGAATACTTCGTCAACTCGTTCTCGTGACCCGTATGCATCACCCAGCACGAACGCGGATTGATGTATTCCACAAACTTCATGCCGACCACCGTGCTGCCAAGGATATCGCGTATGGAGTCGGCGCGATAGAAGATAATGACAACGGAGCAGTCGTCGCTCTGAGCTGTAACGGAGAAGCGCACGCCGTGGGAGAGGAAGAGCGTCTCGTCCTTGTTCACAACGTATTCTGCACCTTCGCATGTGAAGGAGAAACTGCCCGAACGGCACACTATAATGCCAACATCCGCCACGCGGAAGTCGTGGCGCAATGCCTCAGGGAACGACCGTATATTACCACAAGAGCAACAGATGTCCTCGTTGTTGGACATCTGTTGCTCCAGAATATTTATGTTTATGTTTTCGCTGCTGTTCGTCATTGGTTTTAATTGTATAGACATGGCGAAGTTAGCGAAAAAAAACTGCACTGCAAAATATCTTAATAGTTAATGTACCACTCGCGTGTATCTTTCGATATGTCGCGTTTCGGCCACGGCACCACAAGCATCAGTCCGGCGAGAATGATGCAGGCGTAGATAGTCCATCCCGCCATCTCCTTTATAGCCGAGAGCGTAGCCTGCACCTGCACCTTGCCCTTCGTAGACATGGCAGCCATGTGCTGCGCCTCGGTCTCGCTCTTGCCCTGATACTGCATTCCGCGCGCCGTCATATCGTATGTCTTGGCGGTTTCGGCGTTGGTGCGGTCGTAGTCGTGAGCGTAGCGTGTGATGTAATACTGCTGGCGGTACTGGAACACCACCTGATAGAGTGCCGAACCTATGCCCGGTGCTATCACCATACGCACGGTGAGCATGATGCACACCCACGTAGAGAGCAGCTTGTAGGGCATACGCTGGTTGGCATACACGGCGATGAGCGAGTAGAGCAGCATCATGCCCGTAGCACGTATCACGACGGGCCACTTCATGCGCTCCAGCATACCGTCGGTCTGCACCTCGAAGTACATGAACAGCGAGGCGGCACCGATGAGCAGGAAGCCCATGGCGAAGAACCACTTGAAGTGGACACCCTTGCTGTTAAGTATTAGTATCGTGACAAGACCGATGAAGTAGCCAAGCAGCACCCAGTTGCCGAGCGCAGCCACCTGGATCTGGTCGGTCTTCATGCCCACGCCCACGAAGATGTTCACAAGCATTGAGCTTGAGTTGCATATCATCAGGCCGATGAACAGCAGTATGCCGCCCTGTATGCTGCGCGACTTGAACGCCTTGAGCATGAAGTAGGGCGAGCGTCGCGTCTTCTCCAAGTATATAAATAATAATGTAGAGGCGACACATATAGCCGTAGCCCAGCAAATGCGGCTGCTATCGTACCAGTCGTACACCTTACCATAGACCGTCACGTAGACGAACGAACAGCACATGAGGCAGAACACCACCACGTTGCCGAACTTCGAGAACGAGAGCGGACTGTACTTCGTAGGGTAGGGGTTGTAGGGCATACAAAGCAGGGTGATGAGCAGTGCCACGAGAATGGAGCCGAGCATGGCGTAATACACCATCTGCCAGTGGTAGTTGTATGCGAACCACGCCGTTATCCACGTGCCTATCTGTCCGAGCAGCATAAAGAAGAAGTAGATTATGGGCTGGCTCGCCTTCTTTTCGGTGTCGAGAGCATCCCATCCTGCCTCGTCCTTCGGCTCGTTGCCCGGCGTCACGTTGCGCGTTGCCTCGATGCCGAAGCCGTACTTGATAAGCGTGAAGAGGTTGCACATGAGCAGCGTCTGTCTCACGAAACCCATTATCAAACTGTTTAGTGCGAGGATGAACAGGCTGTCGGTGTTGGCACAGATATAGCTCTGCACTGCTAAGATGGAGAAGCCTACAAGGCTCATCATCTTCTGCCTGCGCACACTCACCAACGTGTAGAAGAACGGAGAGAACGCCGCCATACCTATCGACGTCACAAAGCTGATGAACGCTATGTGTTCCGATTGGATGCCAAGTCCTCCCACCATTTCACTGCTGTTAACGGTGTAGGCTCCGCTCACCGTCATGATAGGTATGAAAAGTATGACGAGGAAGGCGATGCCGAGAGGCTTGGGCACCCAGTCGTAGAACGGAAAATTCTTAGGCAGCTTCGGCGAAACTGCCTGGTATATCTCTGCTTGTGTCATTTACTTGAGTTGAGCCTTCACAATAACCATCATTCCGGCAGCCAACTTGTCGTTGTCTTCCTTTGAAATTCCCACGAACTCGATGCGCACCGGCACACGCTGCTGAATCTTCACGAAGTTGCCGGCAGAGTTGTCTGTAGGCACGAGCGAATACTTAGAGCCTGTTGCGCCCGATATGGCAGATATTCTGCCCTCGAACTCCTTACCCTCGAAGGCATCTACGGTCATTATTACCTTCTGACCTACGTGCAGCTTCTCCACCTGTGTCTCCTTATAGTTGGCGATGACCCACTTCTGCGTGTTCGGCATGATGTAGGTGATGGTCTGTCCGGCGTTCACCGCCTGACCCTCCTCAAGCGCGCGTCTGCCAAGCTTGCCGTCGCACGGTGCTGTTACGACGCAGTAGGAGAGGTTGAGCTTAGCCATTTCGAGTGCTGCCTGCGCACGCTCTATGGCAGCCGCTGTGTTCTTCTTGCGTGTCTGCACCTCGTTCACACCCGAGTAGGCAGCCTTCTGCTGGCGGCGTGTGGCATCGAGCTTCTTCTTCGTAGCGTTGTATTCGGTCTCGATCTGCTCCAACTGAATAGGAGTGGCAGCGTTGCGAGCCACAAGGTTCTGATAGCGCTGGCGGTCTTTTTCGAGTTTAGCGAGGCGAATCTCAATCTCAGCGATAGCCGATTCGTAGACGGTAGCCGAAGTCTGCGTTGTCTGCACCGAAGCGTCTATCACGTTCGCACCAGCCATAGCGTCCTTCAGCGCAGCCTCCGCCTCCATCACGCGGATGCGATACTCGCGGTCGTCCAGCACGAGCAGCGTGTCGCCCTTCTTCACGTTCTGGTGTTCCTGGAAGTAAATCTTCTTGATGTAGCCCGAAGCGCGCAGATTCACCGGCGAGATGTACTGCTCCACCTGCGCGTCGTCGCTCTTCTCATTGCTCTTGTAGTCCATGAACATACAGCCAATCTTTACGATTCCCCATACGAGGATGGCAACGCCGATGAGGCTCACCACAATCTGGCGAATACGCTGGCGCTTGAGCTGCTTTGCTGTCACTTCGTGTGTAGACTGTGTAGTCTCACTGTTGTTATTGTTCGTGTTATTATTGTTCGTTTCCATTTTTGTTTGTTATTTGTTTTTATAAAGTTTGTATTTGTTGTAGATAGTAGGAGCCTACGGCATTCTTGCCGTAGGCATAGCAAGTGATACTGTTTCCTGATGGAGAGTGTGTCAAAACTCAGTTAATGCGGGCTGAAAGCCCAACAATCACATAGCCCAGGGCAACGCCCTGGGTATTGAGTGTATATATTGAGTAGTGCGCCCTGTAAGGGCAATACCCTAATAATTAGGCTTTTGCCCTTACAGGGCGTGGGGTTAGTGTGGCGCATATTTACCCAGGGCGCTGCCCTGGGCTATGTGCTTCTGCCCCTTCGGGGCGTACTGCTTGCGAGTTTTGACTCACCCCCCTCCTACGATTTGTAAACTCCACATTCTACTTCGTAAGCCTCTCCAGCTGACCTGTGAGCTTCAGCAGCGTGAGGTTCGACACCTGATAGTTGAAGTGCGCCGTGAGATAGTTGTTCTGCGCGTCGCTCATGCTCATCTCGTCCTGCAGCACCTCGGTCATTGAGGCGATACCCTCACGATAGCGGTCGCTCGTCACCTTATATATATCCTCCGCAAGCAGATAGTTGTCGCGCTGCTTGCTGAAGTTGCGCTGGTTGTTGGCGAGATCGTTCACGGCGTTGGCATACTGCGTCTGCATACCCTTCAGCGCGTTCTCGTAAGAAAGCTTCGCGTTGTCTATGTCCACCTGCGCCTTTCTTATCTTCGAGCGCTTCTCCAGTCCGTCGAAGATAGGGATGCGCAGTGAGAGACCGATGCCGTTCGACTTGTACCAGTGGTTCGACTCGCCAGAGTGGAACCAGTTCTTGAACTTGTCGGTGTACGCCATGTATGTCCAGTTGCCGGTGAGTGCCAGCGTGGGCAGGTATCCGCTCTTGGCGAGCTTCTTCTGCTGTTCGGCAAGCGTCTGCTGCGTTCTGAGCAGCTGTAGCTCATACAGGTTCTCGTTCAGTCCGCTGAGCGCCGCGAGGTTCACCTCCTCAATGTCAGCCTTCTCTACCGTGATGTCCTTCTCGGCAGGATAGTCTATCACGTACTTCATCATGTTGTACTGCTGCGTGAGCATCGCCTTCGCGTTGTCGTACTGCACACTGAGGTTCTCCAGGTTTACGTTCACACGCTTCACGTCCACGCTCAGTGCCATGTCGTTGTCGTGGAACGCCTGCGTGATGTCGCGCAGCTCCTCCAGACGCTTTATGTTGTCCTTGATGATGCCGATCTGCTCCTCAGTGTTCTGCGCTAAGTAGTACATCTTGCTTATCTGCACGATGAGGTCCTCGCGTGCCTTCTCGTAAGAGAGCGAGTTGAGCTGGTCGAGCGTCTTCGAGATTTCAAGTGCTGTAAGTGCTGTCTGACTGTAGAGCGGCATCTGCAGCTGCAGACTTGCCGACGAGTTGTACTGCAGCGTCTTCGTCACGTTGTACGGCTTGCCGTAGGCCCTGCCGTCGGTTACGGATACGGGCGGAGTGAAGTTGTCGTTCAGTGCTGCGCCGATATTTATCTGCGGCAACAGACGCGAACGGTTCTCGCTGATGTTGTGCTTGCCTTTCAGCACATTACCTTCGTAAGTCTTCAAATTAAGATTTCGCTCAATACCCATCTGCAGACACTGCGCCAACGACAGCGTTTCCTGCGCCATCGCCTGGCTTGCTAAGAGTATTGAGGCAAATGTGAACAATGTTTTCTTCATACCTATATTAATATTTCGGCTGCAAAGTTACGCATTTATAGCGGTTTAGGTATATTCATAAAATATCACAAGTTGTTCACATTTTCCTTTTATGCGGTTTTGTATGTCATTGTAGTTTGATAGAAAGAGTTTTTTAGCAGCCTAAACAGCTGTTTCAGCCGAGCGAATCGGCAAAGCGGCGGAGGTTGCGGCTTGCCACATCCTTTTTTATAGCCTCCTCCAGCGGCATTCCGTCGGGCGTGATGCTTTCTACAAAAGCGAAGCCGGCGTCAGTGAGCAAACTCTTGTCGCTTACGCTGCCAGCCACAAGCCCTACGGGCACGCCCGTCTGCTGCCCACGCATCAGTATGCGCTGCGGCAACTTGCCCATGAGCGTCTGTCGGTCGGCGCCGCCTTCGCCCGTTATTATAAGGTCGGCACCCTTTATCTTCTCGTCGAAGCCGATGATGTCGAGTAGCAAGTCGGCACCCGACTTCATCTCGGCTCCGAGATACTGCATGAAGGCATAACCCAGTCCGCCGGCTGCTCCCGCTCCAGGCTCTGCGCTTCGGTCGAAGCCGAAATGCAGAGCTGATTTCTCGGCGAACAGCCGTGCACGGCGGTCGAGCTGACCTACCATCTCTGGCGTGGCACCCTTCTGCGGACCATATACATGTGCCGCGCCGTTCTCGCCGCAGAGCGGATTGTCCACATCGCAGGCGAGGGTGAAGCTGCATTCGCCAAGCTCCGTCTTCAGCGCCTCGTCGAAGTTCTTGCCGCGTGCGAAGATGTCAACCAGTGCCTTTATCATTCCGATGCCGGCATCGCTCGTGGCGGTGCCGCCGAGTCCGATGATGAAATTGCGGCATCCGCGCTTGATGGCTCTCGAGAGCAGTTCGCCCACGCCGTATGTTGTGGCGCGCATAGGGTTGCGCTCCTCCTCCTTGATAAGGCTGAGTCCGCACGCCTGAGCCACTTCCACTATTGCCGTGCCGTCGGGCGTCACGCCGTAATGGGCATCCGTGCGGCGCATCATCAGGTCGTGTATGTACACAGGCTCCAATGTTCCGCCCGTGGCTGTCGTGAACGCCGAAAGCATTCCGTCGCCGCCGTCCGACATAGGCAGGCACACCGTCTCGATACCCTTCGCGTCCAACATCCCGGCGATTATGTCCTCCACTTCAGCTGAGGACATGCAGCCCTTGAACGAATCTGTAGCAAGTATGTATTTCATGTATCTTTTGTTTTATGACGGTGCAAAAATACGAAAAACTATTTGATAATCATATTTAATTTGTATCTTTGCCATGTCTATCGTCGGATTCTCTTGTTTATTTTTGCAACACTAAGAACACCATTAATAACAATTTAACATAACGCAATCAAATTAATCACAATATGAAACAACTGTTTTTAACATTCGCAGTGGCTCTGCTTCTGCTACCCGCCACGCTGTGGGCCGACACCGCCAAGAAGAAGATAAAGTCGGTGGAGATAACGATAGACGCTCCTACTCCAGGAATGGACTTAGAGAACGCCGAAAAACTCGCCCTAAAAGCTGTGAACACCGCCTACGGCGACCTGTTCAAGAGCGGAGTCATCACAATGCGCGACATCTCATGGGATGGCGAGTTCGGCGAGAACAAGGAAGGATACCCCACACTGAAGGCCGGATACCCCTACATAGCCACGATAGAGATAATGATAGACCCCAATGGGGATTACCAGACCGAATGGGTAAAGAGAGACGGTTCCACCGTACTGTCGACCGAAAACTTCAAGGCCACGGTGAACGGGCTTCCGGCACGCCTGCTCACAAGCGCACCCTACTTCCCCACTATGCAGGTGAAATTCACCATACCTGGCGGCAAGGGCGGACCACTGGAGAAAGACGACCATTCTTCCGACTACGACGTGCTGAAGAAGGAATACCGCTCCACACTGCCCTACATATCGCGCAAAGAGGCCGACGAAGTGTATCCCCACTACCACCCGCTGGATGTGCTCGTAATCAACACGATCGATATGCTCTACGAATTCATGCATGAGAAATACATCTCGGCAAGCGGACATGCATACAAAAATCACAACACCCTGCTGATGACCAAGATTATAATCGACGTAAGCAACGGGTCGGAAAACCACAACATCTCGGAATTCGCAGAAACACTCGGCGCCCCATACTCCACCACATTCAATCTGAAAGAGGTGTGGCTTAGCCCCAAGGTGGATGCCGTGAAATACGTAAAAGACCTCAACAAGGCCACCGTCGAGCGGCTGTCAAAATGGGGACGCTATTATATGGAACAGAGCACCAAGCTCTACACCGCCAAGGGCACATTGTTCATCCCCGAAAACGCAGGCAAGGCTGTGCTCGACTGTCTGGCTCTCGACGCCACCGAACCAACATACACCATACGCACATACCGCGGCGACGTGTTTGAAGCACAGAAAGCCGGCATAGCAGCCACCAAACCCCTCACCTGTACCGAACATACGTTCACAGCCAAGATAGAGGCTGCCGACCGCGTGTGCCAGTACAACACATGCAAGCAACCGTTCAAATGGTACTACTCATGCAAGGTTTGCGGCAAGTGCGAATACAATAAAGCGCACACCTTCAGCGCCAGACCGGGAGCCGAAGTACTGGAATGGCACGACATGAACGAGGACATTGCCAACGACCAGGCATACATCGGCGTGAACGCAGCCGGAGAACACATCTACTGGAAGAGCTGCATCTATTGCGGCATCTCACACAGCTATCACATGAGACACCTCACACCCAGAGACCAGAAAATGATGGGTATGGAAGGCTCCTTTGAAGATTTCAAAGTCTCAATGCTCGAAAACCTGAAGAGCATCGAAGACATGTGTCTGCTGGAGACGGAACTGCCGAGCGATGAGATGTTCATACTGCCACGCAAGTCGGAAGCCAAGATGAGCGTGTGGGCGCAGGACGGCGTGAACCGCGCCCTGTGCGACAACCTCGTCGACGACACCGTGCTCGGCAACGACTACACCAAACCCGTGACCCGCGAACAGCTGCGCTCCATCATGACACTGCTCGTGAAGGAGATGTCTGGAAAGGACGCATCAGCCAGTGCCATCGGACTCGACGACGCCGCACTGCCACAGAGCGGCAGCGTGACACGGCAGGAGCTGGCGGCATACATATACCGCACACTGCTCTACCTGGAACAGAACTCCGAACTGGCTTACAGCGAATACGAGTCGAGACTTCCGAAATACACCGACCACGCACAGATAAAGGCATGGGCAAAGGAGCCTATGGCGTTCTGCAACGCCCTGGAAGTGATCGACCCAAAGACAGCTACGACACTCGCACCCAACGAAGTCTGTACCATTGAGCTCGCACTCACCACCGCAGAACGCGCCACCATGGCACACCGCACAGGCTGGTATCAAGCTGTGTCTACCGGCGAATTGGAAGACTTCTACTCACCCATAGGCGAACGCAACCACTACACCTTCGTTTCGACATTCGGCAACTGCGACCGCATCTGGGCGTCGCGCGTAAAGAACGGCATGTACAACAGTCTGCCAACAATAGAGCCTTTCACCGGTTCACGCTGCTTTGTCGATGCAAAAGCCCTGCACCCAATACGCGCGAAGATGGGCAAAGGATACATGATGAAATAAAAACTCTCAAAAAGCATAAGAAGGAAACCTAAACGGTTTTACATTAAAAATCATTAACGTTTGCATCGGACATGAGCAGCATTGCCACATCGCTCATGATCCGATGCAAACGTTAAGCAATTATGGTATGAAAAGTTTGTGTTGCGAAAAATGCTGTCATATCTGTCAGCGTTCTCGTATTGCGCTAATAATCAGTGGTATAAAGGCTGACAGATGATGCGCTCAAAAGCTGTATCTATCAGGTTATCTGTCAGTCCATCTACCAGCCCGAACCGACAGGTTTGCCGCCAGCACCTCAACCGCCCGCCTGCGAGTTTGAAAAAAATGTGCCGAACTCTTGACAACGCTTGCGCAGAATTGTACCTTTGCGGCAATTTTAGAAAACATACATGAACATTTAAAAAACTTAGTATTATGGAAAACACAAACATCATCAACGCTACCATCAAGAGCAGCAACATTCCGCACAACTGGATCTACTGTTTCAACACCGACTGCAAACGACGCGAGGAGTGCCTGCGCTATCGTGCCACCGTGGCTCTCGGCGAGTCGCGCATATGGGGCAACGCCGTCTATCCACACGCTTTGCGCCCAGACGGGGAATGCGCCCAGTTCAAACGGCTGCGCATCGTGCGTATGGCATGGGGCTTCAGCCGCCTGTTCAAGGACGTGAAGCTGTGCGACGCACCTACTTTGCGTTCGCTCATGAGGGAGTATCTCGGTGGGTGCAGCACGTACTACCGCTATCACCACGGCGAACATAAGCTCTTGCCTGAACAGCAGGAGTGGATAAAACAACTTTTTTCACAGTATGGTTATGAGGACATAGAGTTCGATTGCTCAGAAGAAACCCTCGACTTCCAGTAATTTTTTTACACAAACGCAGATATTCCTGCATGACTAAAATGCCATTCCGGTAGCACTGGAGAATCATTCCGGTAGCGCCGGAGAATCATTCCGGTAGCGCCGGAGTAACGCTCCATTACTGCCGGAATATTACTAACTATATCAACACACAATACACACATGAAAGACACAACAAACAAAGACACAATGAACGCCGTCGACCGCATGATCGGCTTCCTCACCATGCGCTACGCCTTCCGCTACAACACCGTAATGAACTGCACAGAGTTTCGCCACACGGGCAGCCCCGCCGACGACTTCGAGCCGCTCGACCCACGCACGCGCCGCCGCATCATACTTGAGGTGCAGCGCGAGGGGATAGAGGTGAGCCAGAACGATGTGAACAACTACATCGAGTCGGACTATGTGCGTGCGTTCGACCCCGTAGGCGACTACCTCGCCAGTTGCGAAGGCGTATGGGACGGGCACGACCATATAGGCGACCTCGCACGCACCGTGCCCACCGACGCTCCGCTGTGGCGCGAGTGGTTCACCACATGGCTGCTCGCCATGGTCGCCCAGTGGCAGAACGCGCAGGGCAGAGTCTATGGCAACAGCGTCGCGCCGCTGCTCATCTCGCCGCAGGGCTACAACAAGAGCACGTTCTGCCGCCAACTGCTGCCCGACGCACTAAGGTGGGGTTACACCGACAGTCTTGCCATCTCCGACCGCCGACAGGTGATGCTCGCCATGTCGCAGCAGCTGCTCATCAACCTCGACGAGTTCAACCAGATTTCGCCGCGCGTGCAGCAGGGCTTTCTGAAGAACATCATACAGCTGCCCTCGATAAAGGCGAAACGGCCTTATGGCACACGCATCGAGGAACTGCCGCGCAAGGCGTCGTTCATCGCCACGAGCAACATGACCGACATCCTCGCCGACCCGTCGGGCAACCGTCGCTTCATCGGCATCGAGCTGACGGCACCCATCGACACCACCCGTGTGCCCAACCATCGCCAGCTCTTTGCGCAGTCGCTGCAGCTCTTGCGCAACGGACACCGCTGCTGGTTCGACAAGGCGGAGACCGAGCAGATAATGCTCTGGAACCGCCGCTACGAGGTGCAGGAACCTGCCGACCAGTATTTCGACCTCTGCTTCGCGATAGCGCAGGATCCGCTCGACGAGAATGCCGAGTGGATGTCGGCGGCGGAAATCTTCGATGTCATAAAGCGTAAGGTGGGTGCCTCGCTGAAGGTGAACAGTCTGATTTCGTTCGGGCGAAAGCTGGCCAACCTGCAGGGTATGCGCCGCCGCAAGTGCGAAACCGGCGCGCGCTACCTCGTTGTGCGTCGAGATGCGTAGGCTGCCATGCTTTATGACAGGCAGATAGGCTGGTAGATGAACTGGTAGATAGGCTGATATATACTGCTGTTCGGGGCTGTATCTGTCAGTCTTCAAGTCGCTGATAATGAGCGGTGTACAGGCAATGCTGACAGATATGACACTTTTAAAAAAAATCTGCTAAAAATCTGCCGAATAGCTTGAAATGAGCGAATTATGAGTTTCTAACCTCAATAGAGGTAATGGTTTGGCAATAGTTCTAAATTCTGCATTGTGCATACGTTTGCTGTCAAACAGCTCTTTATTTTTCGCTGCAAAGGTACAATTAAATTTTGATTTTCCTCTGACTAATATGCTAAATAATAATAAAAGTGTAACAAAAATAATCTGATTTTAAAATTATTCCATTATCTTTGCGCTGAACGCAACAATAAAGATAAACGATGAAAGATATAAATCGCATAAAAGTCGTGTTGGTAGAGAAGAAACGGACGAGTAAATGGCTGTCCGAACAGTTAGGGAAAGATCCTGCAACAATCTCAAAATGGTGTACCAATACCTCACAGCCAGATTTAGTAACATTGACCAAGGTAGCTGCTTTATTGGACGTTGATGTTCGTCAGCTTATCAATAAAACGAAAGGTATTAACAGTGATGATTGAAAATCATTAGTTCAAAAAAGAATTAATAATGAATACAAAAGCAAAACCATTCATCAAATGGGTTGGCGGAAAAGGGCAGCTCATTGAACAACTGGAAGCGAAGCTCCCAGCTGACTTTGATAATTGGGACAATGCGACATACATAGAGCCATTCGTTGGCGGTGGGGCTATGTTTGTTCTACATGCTGCAACAGTATCCAAATATCAAACATGCCGTAATCAACGATATTAACAGCGACTTGATTACCTGTTACAAGATTGTACGTGACAATGTGGAGGAGTTGATTCCTGCGTTGCAAGAGATTTAAGCGCAATATTACGCTTTGCAAGACATGGAGGCGAAACGTGAGATGTTTATGGCTGTACGCCAACGCTACAATGAGAAGAATCTTGACCCGATAGAGAATACTGCAAAGTTCTTCTTCCTAAACCGTACCTGCTTCAATGGTTTGTATCGTGTAAACAAAAAAGGTCTGTTCAATGTTCCTTGCGGAAAATATATGCAGCCACAGATATGTGATGAAGATGTAGCATAATAACTGTTTCTATATAATTACGACCAAATCATATAGAGATAATGTAATGAGAAGTATAAAATCATGGCAAAAATAATAGTAAAGAATCAAACAATAAAGACTCTATCCAAAAATGGAGTTGATTATATTTGTATCACAGATATTGCAAGACAAAAGAATCCAATAGAGCCAAAAGATGTGGTAAAGAATTGGTTACGTTCTAAAAATACATTGGAATATCTTGGGCTTTGGGAGCAGCTGAACAACCCTAATTTCAAAGGGGTCGAATTCGACCCCCTTTTGAAAGAAGCAGGTTCAAATGCTTTTACAATGAGTCCTACTCGGTGGGTGGAGCTTACCAATGCAGTAGGTATCGTTTGCAAAACTGGAGCGAATGGAGGCACTTATGCCCAAAGGGATATTGCCTTTAAGTTTGCCAGTTGGGTTTCTGTGGAATTTGAGCTGTATTTGATAAAAGAGTTCCAACGACTAAAGGAAGAAGAGCAAAAGCAGATAGGATGGTCTGCCAAACGTGAGTTGTCCAAGATAAACTATCGCATCCACACGGATGCAATCAAAGCCAATCTCATTCCGTCAGAGGTAACTCGTGAGCAAGCAGCCATGAAGTATGCCGATGAAGCAGATGTACTCAACATAGCAATGTTCGGTATGACGGCAAGGCAATGGCGTGAGCAGAATCCCGACAAGAAAGGCAACATTCGAGATTATGCCAGCATCAACGAGCTTATCTGCCTGTCGAATATGGAAAACCTCAACGCTGTGTTTATCAACGATGGAATGCCACAGTCTGAGCGACTGATGAAACTGAATCAAATAGCCATACAGCAGATGAAGATTCTTGAGGATACAGGAGGTAGGAAGCTTTTGCAATAAACAAATTTAGTAGTGGTTGCCTTATTTTATATTGATTCAACATAATATGGCAATCAAAACAAAACATTTTAACATTATAAAAAACGAATAATGGCGAGCTGTAGGCTTGGATAAGCGAGACGTAGAATTCGGCATTAGGGAAAAGTTTGATTAGTATGGGATTTAGAATAAGAAAATCGATAAAAGTTGCTCCTGGTGTTCGTCTGAACTTTGGAAAGAAGGGGATTAGTACGTCTATTGGAAAACGAGGTGCAGGTATCACTATTGGTCCTACAGGTACAACAGCTCATGTCGGTATACCTGGAACGGGGATTTCCTATGTAAAGAAAGTTGGAACAACTAAAAAATCTGTAGAGGAGAAATCGCAATCCACAGGTGAAAATAAAAAGCCTAAAAGAAATTATTCTTGCTTAGGTAGTTTCTTAGCATTCTCTGGTATAGTAATTGTTATGGCAATTCATTCTACATGCGAATGGACGGCATTAACTCTTTCTATATTGGTTATTTGTGTGCTTTATATTTCCTTTGCAATCATAACTTATTTGGGTAATATTCTCAAAAAAAACATTACGACCGATACGAATCACACAAAAGACGTACCCCAAACAAAGGAGCCTACCACAACTCCGATTAATCCAAAAGACGTATCCCAAACAAAGGAGTCTACCATAACCCCGATTAATCCAAAAGATGTATCCCAAACAATGGAGTCTACTGCAACCCCGATTAATCCAAAAGAACCATTTACACGATACAAGTACCCTACCATCAATCTTTTGAAGAAGTATGAAGACAATGGCTCTCACATTGATGAGGAAAAAAAGGCTAATATGAACCGTATCATCAAGATATTGGGTAATTTCGGAATACAGATAAAAACAATCTGTGTATCAGTTGGTCCTGCTATTACGCTCTACGAAATGCAGCTGACAGACAGTATGCTCCTTTCGAAGGTTAAGGAATTTGAAGATGATATTGCAATAAGTCTCTCTGCCTTTGGAACTCGTGTTATCACTCCAATTCCAGGAAAAGAAACTTTTGGAATTGAAATTCCAAATTCTCATCCTGATGTTGTAGGCATTGAAAGTGTTCTTAATTCTCCTCAATTTAAAGAAACCCAAATGGAACTGCCGTTGGCACTTGGAGAAACTTTTGGCAGAGAGGTGTTTATGGTAGATCTATCTAAGGCACCACATTTGCTCATTGCAGGTTCTGTTGGACAAAACGGTTCTTTAGGGTTGGATGTCATTATATTCTCATTGCTCTATAAAAAGCATCCTAACGAACTCAAGTTTGTACTCATCGACTTGAATAAAGTAGAGTTAAATCTCTACTCACGAATTGCTAATAAGTTTATGGCAGCAGTACCCGACGAGGAGCCTATTGTTACCAATGTCAAGAAAGCAATGCTAACTCTTAATAGTCTCAGTCAAGTTATGAATGACCGTTACAAACTTTTTGTGAAAGCTGGAGTATGTAATATAAAGGAGTATAATAAGATGTACGTCAACCACAAATTGCGACTCGTTGACGGACATGAGTTTTTGCCTTACATTGTTGTAATTATTAATGAGTTTAGTGATCTCATTTTTACTTATGGGAAGGAGGCAGAAGACCTTATTGCTAGTATTGCCAAGAAAGCCAGTGCTGTGGGGATTCACATGGTTGTAACTACCCATCACCCCACAGAAAGCATTGTCACAGATGCTATTAAGGATAATATTCCTGGACGCATAGCATACAGAATGAACTTAGAAAGTGACTCTCAAATTATTCTTGGACATCCAGATGCCAATCGTCTTGTAGGACAAGGTGATATGTTCTGCGTAAAAAATAATGAACTTGTACGGGTACAATGTGCATTTGTAGATTCTGCAGAAATCGAGAGGGTTAATGAATACATCAGCCTACAACCAGGCCCTATCGAACCTTTGGAATTGCCAGAACCGCCAATCGAAAAAGACGATAGATTAAGCAATGCTACTATGGACGAGAACTGCTTTGACCCATTCTTTGAGAAAGCTGCATATGCCATCGTTATTTCGCAAAATGGAAGCACAGCATTGATACAACGACGTTTTGCCATTGGCTACAATCGGGCAAGCAGACTGATGGACCAGCTCGAAGCTACAGGTATCGTTGGTGATGCTCAGGGTAGCAAACCACGTGAGGTACTTGTGCAAAATATGGGTGAATTAAGGTTGAAATTAGCTAAACTTGGAAGATTAAGCTATACCTCTATAGACAATAATGGCTCTGACCCATTCTTTGAAGAAGCGGCTTATGCCATCGTTATTTCGCAGAATGGAAGCACTACATTGTTACAACGACGTTTTGCCATTAGCTACAAACGAGCATTCAGACTGATGGAACAACTCGAAACAGCAGGCATTGTTGGTGAGGCTCAGGGTAGCAAACCACGTGAGGTATATGTGCAAAGTATAGGCGAATTAAGGTTGAGGTTAGCTAAATTTGTAAAGCACTCTCATAGTACTATTCGCCAAACAACTCCTGCAAATGGTCTATTGTCAGACAAAGAACGCACATCGGGAAGTTAAAGGATAGAAGCAGATCTACAAAAGATTGTTTTCGGTAATAAATCTCATAGAAAAGAGGCTTTGCCTGCCTCTAATCCTTTGGATGCATTAGAATCTTTGATAGGATTGGCTTCCGTAAAGGAAGAAGTAGTCTCTTTGGTCAATTTTATAAAACTGAATAAGAAAAGAGCAGAACAAGGGCTTCCCGTGACTCAAATTGCGTATCATTGTGTGTTTACAGGAAATCCAGGTACAGGCAAAACAACTGTGGCAAGGTTGTTGGCTGGGATATTCAAAGAATTAGGAGTGTTGAGAAATGGCCAACTCATAGAAACAGATAGGTCTGGGCTTGTGGCTGAATATATAGGGCAAACAGCTGTGAAAACAAACAAGATTATAGACAGCGCACTTGATGGAGTCCTGTTTATTGACGAAGCATACACTTTGGCTCAAGGTGGAAGCCAAGATTATGGTCATGAGGCTATTGCCACTTTACTTAAACGCATGGAAGACGATAGGGATAGACTAATCGTAATACTTGCTGGTTATGGTTCTGAAATGAAAACGTTTGTAGAATCTAATCCAGGGCTAAGGTCTCGTTTTAACAGATACATCAATTTCCCTGATTACACTCCCAAAGAATTATTGGAAATCTTTTTGAAATATCTTAACAAGCAGCAATACGTGTTGTCAGAATCTGCATTAACCCAAACAACAGATTTCCTGACAAAGGAAGTTGGTGAAGGAAAAAATGATTTCGGAAATGCACGCTTTGTGAGAAACTTCTTCGAGAAGGTAATAACGCAGCAGGCAAATCGTTTGGCTAATATTGAAAACTGCGATAAAGATATGCTTAAACGCATAGAGGAAGAAGACATTATAAAAAGTATAGAACGAATATAATCTTATTAAACGGAAAAATCATGAACGGAGAGAAATTTACAAATACATCCATCTCTATCAAGGGACTTTTAGGCTTGATAGAAGCTAAGGATATTGCCATCCCTGAAATACAACGTCCGTTTGTATGGAAGAACAGTCAGGTGCGTGACCTAATAGACTCGCTCTACAAGGGGTATCCCACTGGGTATATTATCCTTTGGAAGAATCCTAACGTAAAACTAAAGGATGGTACAATATCTTCAGGCAAAAAAGTGATCATAGATGGTCAACAGCGCATTACTGCATTGATGACTGCCGTAGCGGCGCAAAAAGTTTTTAACAATGAGTTCAAAGAGTGCCGTGTAAAAATTGCTTTCAATCCGTTTGCTGCACTTGACTATGCAAATGGTAACAGCGAAGCGGAAATTTTCGCAGTACAAACACCAGCTCACTTAAAAAGCAAGTATTGGATTCCTGATATTTCTGAAATATTTAGTACTTCGTTTTCATCGTGGACTTTTATTCCGAAGTATATTGAGCAGAATCCCAACATGACAGGCGAGAACTTACAGAGAGTTCTGAACACTCTTAAAGAGATAGAGGCTACTCAGATGGGAGTGATAGAATTGTCGGAAAAGCTCGATATAGACGTTGTGACAGACATCTTCATCCGCATCAACTCTAAAGGTTCAGCTCTCAGCCAAGGTGACTTTGTGATGTCAAAGATGGCGGCAGATGAGGCGCACAAGGGTAATACCTTGCGTAAAATCATTGATTATTTCAGTCATTTATCAGTTGTACCCACCTATTATAATTACATCAAGGAACATGATAAAGAGTTTGCAGGAAGTGGCTATTTGGAAAAACTTGCTTGGCTTTCCACAGATACAGAGACAGTATATGATCCGACTTGTGATGACGTTATACGTGTCGCTTTCATGCATAAGTTGAAGCGAGCCAAGTTGGCAGAACTTGTGCAGTTGCTCACGGGCCGTGACTTTGAAACCCGAGATTTCAAAGAGGAGATTGTTGATGACACGTTTAAGCAAATGTATGAAGGTGTACTTAATGTTATCAGCCAGCACAACTTCACGCAGTTTATGATAGCCATCAAGTCTGCAGGTTTTATATCAAGCAAGATGGTCACTTCAAATATGGCCCTTGATTTTGCCTACACCATACACCTGTTGCTCCAAAAGTCAGATGTGCCTGTTGCTGAACGAAAACGCATTGTTCAGAAATGGTATGTGTTGTCTGCTCTAACCGGAAGATACAGCACTTCACCAGAGTCTGCTTTTGCAAGGGATTTGCGTCAGATTAGTGAGCGAGGAGTACCGACTATGCTTAAGGCAATGGAAGATGCCATCCTGTCTGAAAACTTTTGGACGGTGGCTTTGCCCCAAAATTTGAACTCCACGTCTACGACCAATCCTACTTATCTTGTGTATTTAGCTGCTCAGGTTTATTTCAACGACATTTCTTTATTGTCTTCCAATATAACAGTGCGTGAGTTGATAAGCCTTGGTGGGGACGTACACCACATATACCCCAAGAAGTATCTTATCAAGAACAATTACAGTAAGAACTTCTACAATCAGGAAGCCAACTATGCTTACCTTGACAGGCCTGTAAATGAATCGATAGGTATGCGAGCCCCAAAGGACTATTTCTCTTTGGCGTTGAAACAGTGTGAAACCAAGCAAGCTAAATGTGGGTCTATTATTGATGATGTAGCTCTTAAGAAGAACCTTGTCGCAAATTGTATTCCCGAAAATGTTTGCGACTTAGACAGTGATTTGTATCCAGAGTTCCTTGAGCAGCGTCGCTTACTAATGGCACAGAAGATACGCTGTTATTATGAGAGTTTATAATTGGTATATCCGATAGACGGAATCGGCACTAAGTAGAAGTTAATACTGTCTTCACCTCCAAATGTCTTGCTTCTGAACCATCAAAGGCAAACATCTTTAACAAATGCTGCTGCACAGGATTAAATATTGTTGTCTGTTCCATAAGCTTCTCATTTTAAACGTTTAAAATGTTTTCAGAATACAAAAAATACATTTTTCTTGTCACACTGCCAAACTTCTTGTTTTATTTTAACGTAAAACAAACGTAAATGTCATTTTTGCCATAACATGCACGTTCTCCGTGGAGAGCGAGAGGTACTTGCCTACAAGTCCCGTTGTTCGCTCCGTGCCTGTTATTTCCTCGTCCGTCAGTCTGCGTAAGGAGATATAGCCGGAGTCGTTGATGATTCTTGCGAACTGCTCCACGGCATCGAGGAATCTTGCTACCGTTTCCTTGTCCTTGATTTCCTTGGGGACGATATGCCCACGGCACAAAGTGGAAAAATTGCTTTGGCGTGCCATGCGCTCCTTGGTGGTCTTGGTGATGAACAGGTAGCACTGGTGATGCAGGTAAGGTCGTTCGTTGAAGTGTCGCTCATAACTCCTTGAAAGGAAACTCATCTCGCTTTTCTGCAAGTCTGGTTCGTAGTTCTCTTTCACGAACCAGTCCTACTTGTGTACGATACTGTAGCCTGGCAGAACCTTGATTGCCTTGCACCATGCGGCGTGTACCGCCTCATACTCCTGCGATGTCATCGTGAAGATTTCGGGGAGCGTTACCTCGTAGGCGACCGTTATGTCGCCATCCTTGGAGATAATGCAGCCTTGCTCCACGGCAAGC
>UMGZ01064263.1_pt1 | contig 31208 bp, 29 predicted proteins | sample 1965421 | NCBI WGS metagenome assembly UMGZ01 (sample SAMEA4836087, study PRJEB28245) | human gut metagenome | biome: gut microbiome; material: fecal sample | place: Denmark | collected 2008
ATTTTTATATAATAAATATAAAAATATAGCTATTGATAATCCCCAAAAAATACTGCCTATTGCCATAGAAAGCCTCTGAAAACATACAGCAATACATATAAATATTGCTAAATACTTTTCTGTCCTTATCACAAACATTCCTACCTTTCTAATAAAACTTCCATTGCTTTATATCACAATAATTTTGTCCAAAAATTTGCTATTTTCAATCTTATTAACTGTCTCGTTATTGATTTGCCTTTCATATTTTTACCAAGCTGCGGCATTTTTTCATTCGCAAATGCAGTTTGCTTTAAATACTTATAATACATATCATTAAACCCCTGATGTAATGTGAATTCCCAGGGTTTATAACGTCCGGCATAATGTATAATGCCCGGATTTCTTTTAGCTCGAATTGCCGCACTTCTGAAAGTTTTGTTTAATAAAATTTTAGTAAATAAATTGAATACTGGTGGAATAATATTCCAGCGCAAATCTATCTGCAGCCAGTTTTTCATAAAAATTTTATTAAGCGCATCCTGGTCGTGATGTGGAAAACTATTTTTATTTATAACTTCTAATATTTGCTCCGTATAATTTTTTTCGCGCCATTGTTTTAAATTTATAAGCAACACACCGGAATTAAAATATGCTTCATTTCCCGACAGCCCAATAACATCCCTCTTTTGCTTACACAGCCTTCCTGATGCCATAATACCAAAATCTTTAACAGCCCCTAAAGGAAATGTTTTTAAATTGTATTGCCATAATTTGTTTATATCGTCATAAACAAGCAGGTCAACATCTAAATAAATTGCTTTTTCTATGTCAACCGGCAATATATCTGCCAATGCTAATCTAAAATAAGCAGCTTTACTTATATGCCCGCTTAAATACACATTAGTAAATTTTTCTTCTGGAACGTCTATAAATTCTATTACTGTATTAAATTTATCAGCGGTACTTCTTAATTTTATTATTTTTTCTTGTGATATATTATCATTAATAACAAAAAAACAAACTTGTGCTTTAGTATTTGCCATTATAGATGCCATAACAACAGCAATATGCTGGGCATAATTATTATCGGAACATAATACTATATTAATAGTTTTATTCATTTACATACCCCTAAAACATAATTTTTCGCCGCTGCTTATTATTTTATCACAATTAAGTTATAAAAGCATTCTATAATTACTCAAATTACTCTTAGCTGGCATAATAATTCCGTAATACTTTACTATTTCTTGTAAAAAATTTATAATATCCTTATATATGGGAGGATTTATCATGAACAACACATATTTATTAATGTTTATTGCGTTATATTTAGTTTCATATTTTTACTATATTAAAATATCTAAAGGCCTTGGGCATAAAGCAGAATATTTGCAGCTTCGCAGGTTCTTACCATGTGCATTACTTGCTGTATTGCCAATGTATTTAACACAAATGCCACTTACGTATATTCCATATATTATAAGCTTAATTACAGGCGCTTTATGGGTCACAATATATCCTTTATTATATTATTTAACATACCATAAAACATCTTCAGATTTTGGGTTTCATTTAGATGTTGTTTTTGGATTATACATTACCAGCTGGTTAATTTCTTTAAAACTTTTAATACAATATTTAAATATAGCTGTTATGCCAATTTTATTTATTATTTCTTGTATGGAATTTATTCTTGTGCTAATCCCAATAACACAAATACTTTATTATTTTGTTTATAAATCATGCGTTAATGACAGTTCCATTATGTTAATGCGTGAAACTGACCACAACGAAACTATTGAATTTTATAAATCTCTTCCTATAACAATTCAAGTTCTTATTCCCATTATCTTAATTTCTGCATTTGCTGCCATAAATGCCGGCAACCAATTTTTATTATCAACATTTATAAATATTCCTGATTATAATTTCTATATTTTAATTGCTGCAACACTTTTTCTTACTTTTTACCTTTGGAATACCAAAAAAGGAGTTTTTATACGTACAGGTATTATAGAATTACTTTTAGATGTAACTAAATATATAAAAGAAACAAATCTTTATACAGCAAATCTTGATAAACGCTTAAAAACGTTACAAGTAAATCCAACAACACCGAACTTTGATAAGCCTTCTACAATTATTATGATAATTGGTGAATCAGAATCGCGCGATTACATGAGCGCATTTACTAATTACCAATATGACACAACGCCATGGCTAAATAAAATGAAAAAAACTAAAAATTTTATTTTATTTCCTAATTCATATGCCTGCAAAGACCAGACTGTGCCAGCTTTAGAACGTGCTTTAACAGAAGTAAACCAGTACAATAACAAAAAATTTTTTGAATCCTGTTCAATAATAGATATTGCCAAAAAAGCTGGCTACAAAACATATTGGTTCAGTAACCAAGGACATATTGGCAGTGCCGAAACTGCAATTACTTTAGTAGCAAATACAGCAGATAAAGCTGAATGGACTAAACAAAATCTAAATAAACCTCAATATGATGAAACATTACTTGATTATTTAAAAACAGTAAATCCTTCAGAAAACAATTTCATAGTGCTGCACTTAATGGGCAATCATTTTAATTTTATTAACCGTTATCCACAAAACTTTGCAAAATTCAGCAAACCTAACAAATATGACCTTATACCAAATTATCTAGATTCTATTGCTTATACTGATTATGTATTACAACAAATAACTGATTTTGCAAAAACAACATTAAATTTACAAGCATTATTATATTTCTCAGATCACGCAACCATTCCAGATAAGCGCCGTTCACCAAACTTTGCCGGATTTGGTACAGTACGCATACCAATGTTTTTATATTTATCTGATGAGTACATAGATAGGAATAAACAAGTTGTTAAAAATATAAATATACTAAAGAAATGCTAAAAACAAATCTTGGTAAATTGTGGATAAAAGATGATAATATTTAAAATTCACTGCGCTCTTTTTAAATCTTTAACATAGTTTTTATAAAATTATTTCCAGGTTCGCCGAATTTTCAAAAGATATGCGATATAAAATATTTTTTATATTTTTATACATAATGCTCTTCAATCAAAACCACCGGCGTAGTGATATGCACCCAAAAAGTTGGACAAAATAATTAAGCTGTTCTTAAGGACTTGGTTCGGTATTCTACCGGGCTGAGTCCTTTTAACTTTGCCTTTATTTTCAGATTATTGTAATAATCTATATATTTGTCCAACTTCTCTCTAAAATCTTCTATTGACTTAAACTTCTCAAAATAGAATAATTCTGACTTCAGAAGCCCAAAGAAATTTTCTATTACGGCATTATCCAAACAGTTTCCTTTCCTTGACATGCTTTGGATCATGCCGTTTTCTTTTAATATCTTTCGATATGCCTTATGCTGTTTTGCCATACTTAGTCACTATGCAATATTAAGCTGTCTGTTTTTCCTTATATGCATGACTGCTTCTTTTATCATATCCGTTACCTGTTTTATACATAATGTTCAGATACGTTTTATTGCTTCTTTCAGCTCACTATACTTATCGCCTTGATTTATGCTTTTCATAGCGGCATAGTAAGTACTTTTTGCCATACCTGTATAGTCCAATAGCTTTTTAAGAGGATATTCTGTCCTTAATTCAGAGATTATTAACGCTGTCTTTTGAATCTTTCTTCTTCCTATTCCCGCTTAGTCAAGGCGTTGTACTTTTTTAAGAAAGCGTTTTCCATTTTGAGAAAAGCATTTTCGGCTTCCAGTTGTTCAAAATGAGTAGGTTCAGATTTTTATTTACGTTTTTTAGGTTTATATTTCATTGATGCTCTGGCTTTCTTTTTTAGGCTGCAGCGCTGATTTGCCGTAGGCAAAATATTGCTATTCTCATTGCTAGATAGAGGATGGATTAGCAATAGAGAAAAGGGCTTCCGTTTCTTTTAATGATAACCCATGTTGCTAGCGTGCTCAAAGACTTTTTATTTAAAATCAGGAGAATATGAACGGTTTTTATGAAGGAGCTAGTGAATGCCGCCGTGGTTGTAGTGGGCGAGCCAAGCGCATAAAGTAGAATGTGATGGAATATTCAACATTCTTGTTACATATTCTACGGTATTACCTTTGAGTACCATTTGTACTGCTTCGATTTTAAATTCATCTGAGTATTTAGTCATGAAAAAACTGCACCTCCCAAAGTCTAACTTTTGGGGTGCAGTTCAGTTTTCGCTCATTTTTTAACTGCTCAAAAATTACTTTTTTAGTTATATCCATAAACATTATAAACTTTCACTTCGCGGCTATTATTACAAATAATTAAAACAATCGCTCAACATTATTAGCAGCATAATAAACCAATAACGCTTTATTATGCTGAGTATAAAAAAGTCATTAATAAAATTATTTTTTGAAAAACAATAAAATCCATAGTTATTAAAACAACATGAAATCATTAACAGCAAACTATAAGTAAATTATACGCAAAACCAGTAAATTAACAATGATTTTAGATATAGAATAAGAATATATTGATAAAAGTTTTTATTAATATTATAGTTAAATTTAAAACAAGCGAAGATTTAATAAATAAAATAGATTTTTATTTAAACAACAACTCACTCACAAAAAATTGTATTTCATGGATACAATACTGTAATAAATAATTACAAATAAAATATTTTATTAAAACAAATAGCAAAATACATGCAGTAATATATATGTGATATAAAATAAAGTTATTTATATACTATCTTCTCCTAAATTTATAATATCTTGCTTATTTATAATAATGGAATTTTCCGGTATATCTTTATATACTATAACACCTGCGCCTATTACCGTATTTGCTCCTATCCGTACTCCTTTTAAAATCGTAACATTTGTTGAAATCCAACAATTATTACCAATGGTTACCGGTTCTGAAATAAAGCCTTGTTCTGCTATTAATTTATTTTTATCTTTAAATTTATGATTATGGTCATAAATTTTAACATTCTCTCCAAATATACAATTATCACCAATTTCTACAAGTTTTCTAGAAGTAATAGAGCAATTGTTATTAAAAAATACATTTTTACCTATTTGCACAACTCCTGATTCTTCAATAAAAATATGAAATCCTTCTCTAAAATGAAATTTTTGAGCTTTAAATTGCTTTCCATATTGACATTTAAAAGAAAATACTTTAATTCTTCGATATAAAGTATTTTTTAAACGCATTAAATGTTTACTAATAAGTTTAATCATAAATTTTATTTCCTTACATCTTTTTTACTTGCAACTCGTATAACTTGCAATATTTTAATAAAGTATAAATTGAATGAAAAATACATAGATATAATCCACTCAAACCATCTAAAAAACCTAATTCTATAATATAAGCTCTAAAAAATCCATATAACGCATGAAATAATGCCGCCCATGCATTTGTACGCTTTCCTTTTTTATAAGCATCTTCTGCCCAGATAGATGTATAATGTCCGGCTTTATTCCACCAGTCCTGCCAATTTTCATAAGTATAATGTTCAATATAGCCTTTTAAACGTTCTTTAGGCATTTCACATATTGGGCGTTCATGCACTTTTCCTTCCCAATGAACTCTGTCTGTACGGAACATTCTTATAACTTCATCCGGCTTAAAAATGCCATGCTTATATTTAAAGCCAAAAGCATGTATACGCCGCAGCATAGAATACTGCGTTTCTTCATTTTTAGTAAGTACATTTTCTATAGCAAAAATAAGATCCGTATCTAAAAATTCATCAGCATCCAGGTACAAAACCCACGGCGTTGTTACATGCTGCAAAGCAAAATTACGCTGCGCTGCAAAGTCATTATCCCACGCACGGTAAACTACTTTTGCTCCGCAGCTTTCAGCAAATTCAACCGTTCTATCTGTGCTGCCGGAATCAACAATTAAAATGTTATCAGCACATTTTTGTGCATTTTGTATAACTTGCCTTATTGTTTTTTCTTCATTTTTAGTTAAAATTACAACTGTTAATAAACTCTTCATAATTACCCCCTAATAATTATAGCATATAAAAAAAAGAATTAGCTATAAATAAGCTAATTCCTTTTTACATTTAATTATCGCCAAATAAATCTCTTGTATAAACTTTAGTTTTTACATCAGTTAATTCTTCATTCATTCTGTTAGCTAAAATAACATCTGAAATTGTCTTAAATTCATTTAAATCTTTAACTACTTTAGAATTAAAGAAATTGTCCTCGTCCATTGTCGGCTCATAAACAATTACTTCTATTCCTTTAGCTTTGATACGTTTCATTACACCCTGTATAGAAGACTGTCTGAAATTGTCGCTGTTTGCCTTCATTGTTAAGCGGTAAACCCCAACAACTTTAGGATTTCTTTCTATAATTCTATCCGCAATAAAATCTTTGCGGGTGCGGTTTGCCTGCACAATAGCCCCTATAATATTATTAGGTACATCATGATAGTTTGCTAAAAGCTGCTTAGTATCTTTTGGCAGACAATACCCTCCATAACCAAAGGAAGGATTGTTATAAAAATCGCCGATGCGTGGATCAAGGCATACACCTTCAATAATCTGCTTGGTACTTAATCCCCTGACTTCTGCATATGTATCCAGTTCATTAAAAAATGCAACACGCAAGGCCAAATACGTATTGGCAAAAAGTTTAACAGCTTCTGCTTCGGTTGGATTAGTGTATAAAACAGGAATATCTTTTTTTATGGCTGCTGCTTTTAAAAGCTCTACAAATTGTTTCGCTTTCTCCTGCAAATACTCGTCTTCTCCGACACCTGCAATTATACGCGAAGGATATAAATTATCATAAAGAGCCTTGCCTTCGCGTAAAAATTCCGGTACAAACATTATTTTAAGCTGCGGATACTCTCTGCGGATACTTTCTGTAAATCCAACGGGAACAGTAGATTTAATAACTATTACTGCATTACTGTTCACTTTTTTTATAATATCTAAAACCGCATTAATTGAAGAAGTATCAAAATAATTTTTTTGCGGATCATAATTGGTTGGTGTTGCTATAATTATAAAGTCCGCATCTTTATAAGCAGATTCGGCATCAGTAGTCGCCAGTAAATTTAAATTTTTATTTTTTAAAAAATCTTCTATTTCTTTATCTACAATAGGAGATTTTTTTGCATTTATACTATCAACTTTACTTTGAATAATATCAACAGCCACAACATTATTATGCTGTGCAAGCAATACAGCATTTGATAAACCTACATATCCTGTTCCTGCTACTGCTATTTTCATAATAACATCTCCCATTATTTATGGTAAAATTTACGATACCAATTGATAAATTCAGTAAGGCCTTCCCTTATACTCGTTTGCGGTTTAAAGTTAAAATTTTTCTCAAGCTCGCTGACATCAGCATATGTTTGATAAACATCACCAGGCTGCATAGGAAGATATTCTTTTTTAGCCTCAATGCCAATGATTTCTTCTAATGTTTCAATAAAAGTTAATAGTTTTTCCGGTTTGTTATTGCCAATATTATAAACTTTATATTGGTCTCCGTTTTCATCTTTTTGCGGCGGACACGGTAAAATATTTTTTATTCCTGTTACAATATCGTCAACATAAGTAAAATCTCTTAACATATCGCCATTATTGAATATTTTTATAGGTTCTCCTGCAAAAATTTTATTGGTAAAACCAAAATATGCCATATCCGGACGGCCAAATGGACCATAAACAGTAAAAAAGCGTAGCCCGGTTGCCGGTATTTTATAAAGATGAGCATAAGTAAACGCCATCAGCTCATTAGATTTTTTAGTTGCGGCATAAAGGCTGATTGGCCTGTCGACATTATCATCAACTGAAAAAGGTGTTTTTTGCTGATTACCATAAACAGACGAACTGGACGCATATACCAAATGCTCTACCGGATTATGGCGACACGCTTCCAAAATATTGAAGAACCCAACAATGTTAGAATCTATATAAGCTTTAGGATTTTCGATACTGTAACGCACGCCAGCCTGCGCAGCAAGATTTACAACGATATCAGGCTTATAAGTTTTAAATGTTTCATTAACTGCTTTTTCATCAGCCAAATCAGCATGGATAAATTTAAAATTATCAAACTGATTTAAAATACTAAGACGTGCTTTTTTTAAATTTACATCATAATAATCGTTAAGATTATCATAACCAATAATTAAAAAGCCTTTTTTTAATAATGCATTAGCTAAATGAAAACCTATAAATCCGGCAGCACCGGTTATGAGAATACGCTTTTGAGAATTTATTTTTTTTATTATAATCTCCTCCCTTAAATAACTCATTTATATTATTGCACAAACTTTGAGTGCAAATATTTTAAATACGTCTGTATAGCATATTTATAATTACCATTTCGATAATACTCTCTTGAGATTAATCTCCATTCTGTATAATTTTGAGGTTCTGTATACTCTACATCACACCATGGAGATTTTAACGCATATTCTCTCCATAATCTATAATATTTATAAATCCATGTGTTCCTTGTATTTTTTACTCCAGAATTTTCAGACCAAAATCTTGTATAACTTTTCCATGGTTTATTCCTACTTGTAAAATGAATTATTTTAATTATGCCTTTTTCTTTATTAAAAGTATCATCCCTGACATATATTTTGCAATTATATTCTACAGAAGAAGTAAAAACAGTCTTTCCGTCTAACAAAATATTTAATACATCCTGATCCATATAAGGAAAATTATTACTTTTTGCTAATTGCAACGCTTTCTCGCCAATGTCTTCTTCAATGTATTTATCAATATTTATAAGCAGCATTCCTGCATTAAAATAGTTGTTATTTACTAATTTTAAACCTTGCACTCTATGTTTCTTTGCTTCTTCATCTTTTGGTAATTCAAAATCGTTAACAACATAAGCAATTTTATTTTGCAAATTACATGAAAATATCGGCGAAATATCTGCTATACATAACATATCAACATCCAAGTACAGCATTCTTTTAATATCACCAACATTTTTTAAAATATACGGGCATAAAAAACGATAATAAGTTGTTGTATTAATATCTTTTGTGGAAAATAAATTTTCAACATAATAATTATCTATATAATAAAAAATTATCGGCACATTAAATTCTGCACTTAATTTATTAAACCTGCTCTTCTCGTTCTCTGATAACAAACCATTGTAAAATATATGAATAGCAATTTTACTTTCTGTGTTACTAAGCAAGGAATAGAGCATTACCCCCCCACCTTTTGTAACATTTTTATCCATGCATATAGCGACATGATTAAAATCATCATAATTTTTAATAAGGTCTTTATTAAAAAATAAACAATCTTTTAAATATTTCATTCAAGAACTCCTAAATACATTGTAATGATTATAATGAATATTTTATTAAAAATCAAAATAATAAATAAATTGCATATTTGCTAAAAAATTTACTTTTTTCACAAACCAAGTTTTAAACGAATTTTAAGAACAGAATACCAAAAAATAGCATTCAAAGATTTTAAATATCTATGTTCATCATAACATATTTCTGCAATTTTTTTATAATTATGATAATATTGCGGCTTTTTAGGAGGCATGGGATCAGGCATGCTCGGCCATTCGGATTTATCTAAATATTCCCTCCAACGCTGGTCATCTTCATTTAAAACAGATTCCCATGGTTTATTTCGGCCTGCATAATGTATCAAAATTCCAGTAATATCCATGTGCCCATCCGGATGATGAAACATTGAAGGAATTGATTTAAAATCTCCGTCTAAAACCATATTAAAAATATCCTGTGTTTGTCCCTTAAACCTGTTGGGATCTGCTCCCTGGTATTCAAAAATTCTTTCCGTAACTTTTTGTTCTATCCAATTCTTTATATTTATCCATAACATACCATCTTGAAAATACACACCATTTTTTAATTTCAAAAACTCTACTCTATCTGGCAAATCACACGCAACTGCCGCAACCGCTTTACCATCCATATTTATATTTAAAAAATTCTTTAATGACCCAATTGCTATCATGTCGGCATCTAAATATAAATATCTATCAGTATAATCTTTCAACACCCACGGCATAACAGTTCGAATGTACGTTACCCTTGAAAATCTCTTAACTTTAATATGAAAATTTTGAAAAATTTCCATATTCATGACAAATAAATAAATATTGCATTTATATCTCTGTGCAGTATTTTCTAATTTTTCATAATTATTTTTTGTATAACTGTCAACAAATACAAAAAAGTTTAAAGCTAAATCCTTATTATTTTCAGCTATTGACGTAATTTCCACGCCTAACGCACTAAAAAAGTCATCATTAATATTAAATCCAATAAATAAAGGCTTCTTTTCGCTGTTTTCAGGTAAATACAAAAATTCATTCTTTTCAAGATATAATTTATTATTTTGAAAATATTCTGTGTTATAAATACTCATTTGTATCAATTCCTTTCTCTGAATTACCTTGCTTTTATATGCTTTTTAAGTAAATAATATTTTAAAATTAATTTTCTTCTTAAATTTATATTTCTGCAAACAAAATCAATTGCCTTTTTGGAAACTTCAACAGTTCTATATCTATCATTATCACCAATCAAAAAATGATAAAGTTCTCTGCTCAATTTTTTATTTAATCCTTCTTCAATATTTTTAGCTACTTTACCATCAGCATTTAAATCATCAATCAATTTTTTTGTGCAATAGCAAATATCAAATTTATTGATATTTTTATTTTTACTTACCCCACTCATATTAATAAAATAATTATACAAAATATTATCAATCAGCATTATGCGTTTTGCTTTATACAAATACATACCTGATACATAATTATCCTCTGCAACAAGTCCTTCCGGATATTCAACACTTTCTATTATATTTCTTTTATATACACCATTCCAAATAACCTTACAAGTAAATTCCGTAAAGTATAAATCAAATATATTTTCTGAAATTACAACATTTATCTTAGTTGTTTTATGATTTAATTCTCTTTTTGTTTTACTTCCATCAGTCTCAACTATCGCACATTTTATGATATCCAAATTATGTTGCAGCAATTTAGATATCATAATTTCATACATATTACATTCAATCCAGTCATCACTGTCAACAAAGGTTATTAATTCACCCTTTGATACAATAATTCCCGTATTTCTAGCTGCTCCTTGACCTTTATTTTTTTGATGAATCACTTTTATTCTTTTATCATTTTGAGCATATTCATCACAAATCTTACCGGAATTATCCGGCGAACCATCATCAACTAAAATGATCTCTAAATTTTTATATGTTTGATTCACAATAGAATCCAAACACCGCCGTAAATATTTTTCTACTTTATATACAGGAATAATTACAGATAATAATGGTTGATTATTCACAAAAAACTCTCCTAAAAGTTTTACTTTCCATCTTTCCCCAGCATTTCTTCCGCAGCTGTAATGACCTGGTCAACGGTAAGGCGCGTCATGCACTGCATATCGCCGCATTTGTGCTTCATGCCGCCAGCACAGCCAAGGCACGGCGGCTGAGCAGTTACAATAACAGCATCTTTGGTATAAGGGCCATAAAGTTTGGGGTTGCTTGGCCCGTACATGGCTACAATGGGCACCTTCTGGCTGATAGCAACGTGCATCGGTCCGCTGTCGTTAGTAATAATAAGGCTGCACCTGCGCATTGCCGCTGCCAGCCCGCCAATGCCAAACGCACCTGTTGCAATAACAGGCACAGTTTTCATATGGCTTACGGCCTCCTGCACCATTTCTTCATCCATGGCACCGCCAAAGTACACAACTTTATAACCATTATTTGCAAAATGGTCGGCAACTTCGGCAAAACGTTCCGGTGCCCAGCGCTTGGTAACAACCGCGCTGCCTATATTAAAGCCTATCAGTTTATCTTTATCCGTTACGCCGTGCGCCTGCCAGAAATCTGCCGCTTCTTTAACATGGCGTTCACCCGGGAAAATTTCCAGACCGTTATTTGTCAGGTCTTTTACGCCAAGCTGCTTCAGCACGTCCAGATACATATCCGCCGCGTGCATAGTGCGGTCAAGCGGCGTAAACACATCCCAGCGCCATTTAAAAATGGTATGAGTCGTACCGGTACGCAGTTTAACGCTGGTCAGCGCATCAATAAAAGAGCATCTTTCGTTAGGATGCAGGTTTATCAATACGTCAAATTTATGCTTGCTTAAATGGCGCGCACAGGCAATTAATGCCAGAATACTGTTGTCGCGCCCTTTTTTGTCGATTGTAATTACTTCGTCAAGATATGGATTGAAAAGCACTACGTCTTTTAACTTTTCATCCACCAGCATGGCAATATGGCTGTCCGGCGCAGCCTTGCGCAGCGCATGAATAAACGGCGTCGTCAGCGTCAAATCGCCAAGATGCATTAAAAAGGTAACCAGTATTTTTTTGCCGTTAAGTTCAACCATTTGTTTCACCACGTTTTTTTATATAATGCCCGTACACCATTTCCGGTGTAATATCATACATGCAGTGCCAGTCGCTGCAATGTTTTTTTAAGCAGCCTGCGCATTTGGCCGGGCTGATAATTACTGTACTGTTTTTGCTGCCGTACGGGCCTGTGCGGTCTGCCTTGGTAGGACCGTACATGGCTATAAGCGGCTTTTTAAGCGCCGCCGCAAAGTGGAGCGGCCCTGTATCGCCGCTGATATAAAACGCGCTGCCTTTAATCAGCGCTGCCAGTTCGCGCAGCGAGGTTTGCCCAATTAAATTAATCAGCTTGTCCGATTGGCAGCCTTTGACGATTTCTTCGCCCTTCGGTTCGTCATCCGGACCGCCTGCCAGCACTACGCTTGCACCGCCTTTAATAATCATCTGCGCCAGCTTGGCGTAATTTTCCGGCGGCCACACTTTGGTTTCCCAGCGCGCACCTGGCACCATTACAACGTATTCGCCACGCAGGCCTTTATTTTTAAGTTTTTCCGCCACGGCTTTACTTTCTTTAGTCAAATCCGGCAGCGGAAAATGTATTTCATTTACCTCTGCGCCAAGATAACGCGCAACATCAAGATAACGCTCGATAACATGGTCTTTGCTGTGACTGCCGCAGATTGGGCGGCTGACGAACCTGCTGCCCTCGCGCATTTCGCAGTAGCCTATGCGGCTCTTGCAGCCGCTTATTGCCGCCAGCACGGCGCTTTTAAACAGCCCCTGCAAATCAATCACCAAATCAAAGTGCTTGGAGTGCAGCAGCGCGCGCATTTCCCTGAAATAATGCAGCTTATCGCAAAGGCCCATTTTATTAAATTTTACCTTATCAAAATAAATAACTTCGTCAATAACGGGCGGGTCAGGCAAAAAGCCCGCAAACTGCGGGTGCACCAGCCACGTTATTTTTGCTTTTGGGTAACGCCTGCGCAGCGCGTCCGCAAACGGCAGCGAGTGCAGTATGTCACCCAGCGAGCTCATTTTAATAAGTAAAATATTTTTATATTCCATCTCACGCTATCTCTTTAACAAAATCAAGTAAACTGCCGCCTTTAAACAGGTATCCTTTAATGCCTGCCGCTTCCGCAGATTCCACATCACGCGGCTTATCGCCGATTAAAAAGGCAGTATCCTTATCAATATCGTATTCTTCGAAAGCTCGCAGAATCAATCCCGGCTTGGGTTTGCGGCAATCGCACTCCACGGCAAACTCCGCCACGGCGCCGCCGGGAAGATGCGGGCAGTAATAAAATTTTTCTATTTTCCCGCCTGCTTCTGCAATCTGCTGCGCCATATAATTATGCAGCTTCTGCATATCGCCAACGGTATAATAGCCGCGGGCTATGCCGCTCTGATTGGTAACAACAAAAATTGTGTAACCTTTTTGGGTAAGATAGGCCAGCGCTTCTTTGGCGCCGTCAATCCACTCCAGGTCTCCAATTTTATATAAGTAAGATTTATCAACGTTTAAAACGCCGTCGCGGTCAAAAAATGCAGCCTTAAGCTTCATATTTATAATACCCGCCGGTCTTGTCCAAAAGTGCGCAGTATTCGGCTACTGCTTCGTCAATATCGGTAAAGCCGCCGTCGTAGCCAGCTTCCAGAAGTTTCGTGGTATCTGCCTGCGTATAACTCTGGTATTTGCCGCGCAGAACATCCGGGAACGGAATGTATTCCAGCGTTCCGCTGCCGAAATGCTTAAGCACGCCTTTGGCAAGCGTATTGAAAGTATGCGCATGGCCGGTTCCGCAGTTGTAAACGCCGCTCAGTTCCGGATGGTCCCAGAAGAAGAAGTTAACCTTTACAACATCTTTTACATAAATGAAGTCACGGGTTTGTTCGCCGTTGCCATAGCCGTCGATGCCTTCAAACAGTTTAACCTTGCCTTCGGCTTTCCACTGGTTGTACATCTGGAATACCATGGATGCCATTTTGCCTTTGTGGTTTTCCTGCGGACCGTAAACGTTAAAATAACGCAGGCCAACAAGCTGGCTGCCGGTTTTGCCAAAATAACGGCGGGCATAGTTATCAAAGAAAAGTTTGGAAAACGCGTAAACGTTCAGTGCTTCCTCGCACTCCGGTGTTTCGGTAAAGCCGTGCGCGCCGCTGCCGTAGGTAGAAGCGGAAGAAGCGTAAATCATCTGAATTTTCCTGTCTGCTGCAAAGTGCATCAGGTTTTTGGTATATTCAAAGTTGTTCTGCATCATGTATTTGCCGTTGTATTCCATGGTATCGCTGCATGCGCCCTCGTGGAAAATAACGTCAATTTTTTCATGGTTGAATTTGCCTGCTTTCAGTGCTTCGGCAAAATCAATTTTATCCATATAATCCAAAGCCTTTAAGCCCTGAATGTTTTTGAATTTTACCATATTGGTAAGGTTATCAACGATAAGGATATCGTCGCGTCCGCGTTCGTTAAGGCCTTTAACAATGTTGCTGCCGATAAAGCCGGCACCGCCGGTTACAATAATCATAATTTGCCCTCCTTTACAAGCTGCGCTACTTTTTCTAATAACCCGGTTGTAGAATAACCGTCCTCAAATTTTATAATCTGTACTTCACCGGCATATTCGCGCCCGGCTACTTCTTCAGGTTTATAATCGCCGCCCTTAACCAAAATATCGGGGCGGATTTTTTTCACAAGTTCCGTTGGCGTATCTTCGTCAAAAAGCACTACCGCATCAACGCAGGCCAAAGCCGAAAGCACTCGTGCACGGTCAAGCTCGTGGTTCAGCGGGCGTGTTGCGCCTTTCAAGCGTTTTACGGAAGCATCCGTGTTAAGCCCGACAATTAAATGCCTGCCGAGGCGTGCCGCCTGCTCCAGATACGAAACATGCCCGACATGCAGAATATCAAAGCAGCCATTGGTGAAAACAATTTTTTCGCCGCAGGCACGCCAGGTATTGGCCAGCGATTCTATTTCCTGCCAGCTGAGCGTACGGTAACCGTAACCGTCCTTACGCTGCTCGGCAAGCAAATCCTTTAAAAGTTCGTCGCGGTGTACGGGATAGGTGCCAACTTTGCCAACCACAATGCCCGCCGCACGGTTTGCCATGTAAACGGCATCCTCAAGTGCCATCCCTCCTGCCGCACCGGCAAGCAGCGTTGCCGCAACCGTGTCGCCTGCACCGGAAACATCGAACACATCAAGCGCAGTAGCAGGGGCGTTAATAATAAGCCCGTCCCGTCCTGCCAGCGTCATACCTTTTTCGCTGCGGGTTACAACTACATTTTTTATATCATACTGCGCCGCAGCAGCACGCGCCAGGCGCAAAACAGGTTCATCCTCGTTCGGCACGGTTTCATGCGCAGCTTCGCACATTTCCTTTAAGTTCGGCGTAATAAAATCGCAGCCGCTGTATTTCGTCCAGTCTGCGCCCTTTGGGTCAACCAGCACAGGTACTTTATGCTCCCCTGCCTTTTTAATTACCCACTGCAGAAAGTTATGCGAGCATACTCCTTTTGCATAGTCAGAAACAGCAATGCCATCCAGCCCGCTGTCAATAAGGTTTAACAGCCACTCTGAAAGGCGCTCCGTTTCATCTTCAAACAGGTCGCCGACTTCTTCAAAATCAAGGCGCAACATTTGCTGCTTGGCGCCCAATATGCGCATTTTGGTAATGGTAGAGCGCTTGTCCGATTTTATCAGCCCGCTGTAATCAATGCCGGTTTCTGCCATCATACCTTCCAGCAGGCGGCGGTTTTCGTCATTACCGGTAACGCCGCCAACATAAACCTTACATTCCAGATGCGCCAGGTTGGCAGCAACATTCGCCGCACCGCCCAGCACGGAAGTAATGCGCGTTACCTTATTTACAGGCACCGGCGCTTCCGGCGAAATGCGTTTTACGTCGCCGTAAAAATAACGGTCCAGCATTACATCGCCGATAACGGCAATTTTTAATTGTTGTATTTTTTCTGCTAAAAATTTTGTGCAGCTGAGTTGTGACAATTTATTCACCATCCACCAGTTCGCAGATTATATGGCCGATTAAAATGTGCATTTCCTGTGCGCGCGCCGTTACCGGGCAGGGAATGGCGATGCAGATGTCACATTCGTCCTTCATTTTGCCGCCGCCCTGCGCCGTCATGCCAATGCACTGCATGCCTTTGGCTTTCGCTTCGGCAATAGCTGCCAGCACGTTTTTGCTGTTGCCGCTGGTAGAAATGCCAACCAGCACGTCGCCCTGCTGCCCGAGAGCTTCCACCTGACGGGAAAACACGCGGTCATAGCCGTAGTCGTTGGCAACCGCCGTTAAGATGGAAGTATCGACGGTAAGCGCAATACCGGCAATGCCTTTGCGTTCTTTTTGAAAGCGCCCTACAAATTCGGCCGCCAGGTGCTGGCTATCGGCTGCGCTGCCGCCGTTGCCGCAGAACAGAACCTTGTGCCCGCCTGCCAGTGCTTTTTTTATAATGGCAGCGGCATCAGCCACCTGCTGCATAATACCGCTTTGCGCAACAAGCTGCGCCAAAGCAATATGTTCTTCAAAACGTGTTTTGATGATATCCATAACTCACCTCTTACCAGTTCAGGAATTCATACCTGATATTCCATTGTCTGTCACCGCCGTCAAAATGCTCCTGTTCATATTCAAAGCTGATTGCCCAGCAGCAGAAACGGTGCGTCCATGTATAAGTAGTTTCGTAATTTTCATGCTGGCCCATATCGTAACGGTTAACAATAGTAAAAGTATTCTTGTCATCAGGCTTGTAGCTGATGCCGTTGCGCAGTTCGCGCTCCATATCAGGCTGGTCATAATCAAACAGGTTGCTCGTATATTTTTCTCTGTAATATCCTGCCCAGGTATACCATTTATCGCTTATTTTCTGACCTAAAGTGCCATAATATGCCATGGTATTAGTGGTTTCATCGGTATAACTTTCATCAACCAATTTTTTGCCTACCGATAAATCAAGGAAGGTATTTTTGCTGTTAAACAGGTAAATACGGTCATGCGTCAAAAAAGCCCCGTATTCTGTATGCCAGCTTTGCCTGCCTGTTTCTTCATTTTTCCACAGGCCTCTGTGAGCATAAACCCTGTAAGTTACAGGAATGCCGTCAATAAAATAATGCGGCTTATAGTAAAAACCGATATCGTTCTTTTTATCTACCCATTCATCGTCTTCTTCAAACCAGCCGCTCTGGTAAGTAAGGTAGTAATTGCGCTGGTCGTGCTTTACCTCAGCAACAGGTTTAAAATGCCCCTGGCTGTAGTAAGGCAAATCCGCTTTTAAAGTTGTGTTCTGGTCAATATTATAATCATAGCGCAGGCGGATATACATGCCTTTGTCATCGTCGCCATCATAGCCGATGGTAGGCATCAAGCGCGATGCGCCTTCATCACCAAGTTCATTTACCCATCTGTCACGCGAATAAACGTGAGTGCCTTTAACATAAACCTTTACATCATGCGCTACCATTTTTTCTTTCGGGTAAATTTCAAAAGTCTTAGCCGTAATCAAAAGGCACGGAGAATGTTCTACTGCCGGGCAGCGCGTCATTTCGCCGCCTTCGTCCATTACCATTTTATCAGGATATATTGTGGCATGCGGAGCGCGGAAAAAATCTTTGCCGCCCTGCCCTTCAATTTTCTTAATTTCGCCGGTTTTGGTATTAAAGTTATAATAAGCCCATTCGCCGTTCATTGTACTTTTGGGCTCCACCAGCGTGCCGCCCTGTTTCAGCCACACATCGCCGGTTTTCATGTTGCCTTCGGCACGCACGGTTTTCAAAGTTTCGTTGCCCTGCGTAATTACAACATTGCCCTCGGCAACAAAATCGCCGCTTACGGAATCATAACTTGCATAATCTCCGGTCATGGTTATCGGCATAGGCTCCGACTGCGCGGCATCAATTTCTTCGCCGCTTCTTGTTTTGCCGTCGGCTTTTACGTTTTCGGCTTCCGCCTGCGTCATCTGCCTGTCAAAATCCGGCTCGGCATAACGCCCGTCGCCGCTGGTATAGTTTTCTGCCCAGGCAGTGTTTAAAGTTGCTGCTGCCGCCAGGCATACGGCTGCCAAAAGTTTTTTATTCATTGCTCCGCTCCTTGCTGGTATATTTTCACAAATTTAATTTAAAACATTCTATAACAGTATAATTATAACACATTGTGCTATGCTGTTAAAGACGCACGGCCGCCGCACTTTTTAAATAATTGCAACATTTGCTGACGGCGCTTTTATATTTGCCGCCTCATATGCCTAAAAACAAACGGCAGGCTGCGCCGATATAAAAATTCAACGCAGGCTGCCGCCGCTATTAATCATTTTTTCCTGTTTTCGGAGTCAAATCATATTTTTTAAGATAACGGTACAAGGTTACGCGGCTGACATCCAGCATGCCTGCCAGCTTGCTGATATTGCCGCCGGAGGATTTCCATGCCGCAATAAAGGCGTCTTTGTCGTACTTCCACGATTTTTCCAAAGTTTTATCGCCGGGCAGTTTGATATTTTCCGCTTCGATAATGCTTCCCGGTGTATGGAAGAAAGCCTGCTCGATAACGCCCTGCAACTGCTTGATGTTCCCCGGCCAGCTGCAGCTCTTTAAAAGCTCCAGCGCTTCCGGCGAAAGGCGTTTCGGCGAAAGATTGTGCTGCGCCGACATTTCTGCCAGAATATGCGCCGCAATAACTTCAATATCCTTGCTGCGCTCGCGCAAAGGCGGAACGCGGATGGTAGTATCAAGTACCAGCTCATACAAAGAACGGCTGAACAGGCCCTTGTCCGCCAGGCGTTTAAGATTGGAATCGCAGGCAGCAATTACGCGCACATTTAGTTTTTTGCGCATGCCTGTTTCTTTATTTAAAAGGCCATTTTTCAAAGCGTCTGCCAGTTTGTCGCCCATTTCAACCGGCAGTTTCTCCACTTCGTCCAAAAACAGCGTGCCGCCCATGGAAAGCTCCAGCTTGCCTGCCGTCGGCTGATGGTCGCCGTCCTCGCTGCCGAAAAATTCTTCTTCCAGCGTGCTTATAGGCGCATTGGAGCATTTAACGACAATCAGCGGTGCGGCTGCGCGCGGGCTGGCCTGATGAATGCCGTGTGCCAGGCGCTGCTTGCCGGTACCCGGTTCGCCCTGCAAAAGAATGTTGTTGTCGCTGCGGGCAATGCGCGAAGCCTTATGCTGCAGGGCAAGGAACTCGCTCGTTTCACCAACCATGCTGTACAGGCTGTAGCGCGAGCTGTAACCCGTTGCATGAGCAATGGTCGTTTTCAAGTCTTCAATCGACATGCTCATAACCAGCGCGCTTTCAACCTCGCTGCCAACTTTTACCGGCATAACGGTGGTAATGTCTTCATAAGTGCGGTCCTGCGTAATCCAGGTAATTTCGCGGCGGTGTGTAGGCGTGCCCTGCAAAGCCTTTTTTATGGGAATATGCTCATAATTAAGGAAAATATCCTCAAGGTTTTCCCTGCCTTCGAGGCGTTTTTTAGCATTGCTGTTGCAGTATTTCAGCTTCTCGTCCTGCCCAATCCAGTAAACGGCAACCGGCAGTTCTTCCATCATCATTTTCTGGATGCTCCAGTATTCAAGCATCTTCAAATGCTGCTCAATAGCATATTTCATCGTTAAAAGCAGCGAAAGCAGAAGGTCGTACGGCAGGTCGTTCTGGTCCAGCGAGAAGAACGAAATGATATAGCGGATTTTACCGTCCACACAAATCGGTGCGCTGCAGGCATCGCCGGAATGGCTGTCTTTAATCCACATTTCCGGGCCGAACATTAAAAACGGCACATTATGTTCGCGCGCAATGCTGATGCTGGAAGTACCAACATCTTCTTCAAGCACGCGCATGCCCTGAATATCTTCAATTACGCGCTGAAAGAACGGCAAAGCATAGTTTTTAATAACATAGCCGTCCTCGTCTATCAGCAGCATGCTTAAATTATGAATGTTAAAATGCTGCTTGCTCTGCTCATAAAGTCCGTCAACATATTTTACAATAAATTCATGCGTACGCTGATGCTCAACGATTTCCTCGCGGCTCAGCTTGTTGATTTTCGGCATTGTTTCATGAGGCAGTTTCATTTTGCGGCAGCGCTGCCACGATTCTGCCACCCACGGATGTACGTTGGGGTCGACAATGCCTTCTTCCATAAATTTTTTATAATATAACGCCAGTTTTTCCTTATTGCGCCTTTCGCGAATCATTAAAGCTCCCCCTTAAATATATTTAAGCTGTTTCGCCGTTTTCAATCAAAACACGGCGGGCCCCATAATAATGTTCTTTCCAGTAGCCGGTGTCAAGCGAATCAAGCACCACCCCGCGTGAAGTGGACGCGCTCCAGAACTTGCCGCTGCCGGCGTAAATCCCCACATGCGAAGCACCGCTGACATATGTGGAAAAGAACACCAAATCTCCCGGTTTAAGTTTGCTTTTCAGCACAAAAATACCGTCCAGCACCTGCGCGTCGGCCGTGCGCGGCAGCTTGGCATCATGCCTGCCGAAAACATACTGCACATAAGCGCTACAGTCAAACCCTTTCGGCGTTGTGCCGCCGAATTTATAAGGCACGCCCTTGTATTTGGCGGCAGTTTTTACAATGTCTTTGCCGCGCACATCGGGTATGCCTTCCATTTTAAAGGCTTCCCACGAAATTTTATTATAAGTTTTGGTATCAAGCTTGCCGCTTTTTTTCAGCCCATGTTCCTTCTGGAATTTTTTAATGGCTTCGGTTGTATCCTTGCTGATACGCCCGTCCTTGCGGTCAACATCATACCCCAAAAGCTCCAGCTTTTGCTGCGCTACCGTCAGCTTCCAGTCATGGGCAGGCGCCTTGGTTTTATTTTTGGCCATTGCCAGAGACGGCAGCAGGCACACCAATAAAAGGCAGCAAATAACTGTCAGCCAGCTTTTTTTGCGCATAACAGTCCTCCCTTCATTCCTAAAACGGCTTTTTAATAAAATAAATTTTTCAAAATATTACACAACGGCCAAAACGCTTTGCAAATAAGCAACTTATAATACACTTTTCGAGTATATTATAACGCATTTAACAGTTTTTGAAAAATCTTTTTTAACAACTTTGTGCTTTCTCAGTGTAAAAAAAATAATCCGCAGCTCATTAATTATCCGCCGTTTTAAAAATAATTGATATTTTTATTAGCATATGTATAAAAATCTGTAAAATTTACAGCCGGCAAAATATCGCGCCTTTAAAAATTTACATTCTGGTAAATTGCACCGCCACTATGTTTGTGCTACACTAAAAACGAGGTTTGTTTAAAATGAGAAAGTTTACATTTATTATTTTTACAATTTTAATAATGCTGTTCTCTGCCGCCTGCAAAAACGAAACCAAAGCCCCTGCACTTGGCAGCGGCTCGGTTTATTTTACCGTGTACGATATTACGGCACCTGCCGAAGGGCAGATTTTGGGGCTTATTCTGGAAAAAGGCGACCGCATCGGCAAAGAGCAGCCCCTGTTTGCCATAGACGACAAGCAGCTTGCGGAAGAAATAAAACAGGCAGATGCCAACGCAGCCCGCGCCGAAGCAGAACTGAAAATAATGCAGAACGGACAAAGCAGCCCTAATAACGGCGCAGCACTTGCCGCAGCGCAGCAGCAATACGAACAGACCAGCGCCAAAGAAGCAAAAATGGCATCGCTTTATAAAATAGGCGCCATTGCCCGCAGGCAGTACGAAGCGGCTTCCGCCGAAAAATCAGCGGCACTGGCAGCTTTGAACGCCGCGCAAAATGCCGGCAGCCTTGTTAAGGCATCACCAGAAGCCATTGCCCAAAAACAGGAAGAACTTAAAACATTAAAGAAAAAATATAACGCCCTTATGCAAAAGCAGCTGGCACTGGAAACCGAAAGCCCCTGCACCGGCATTGTTGAGGAAAAATACCATAATGCGGGCGAAACCGCCGCTGCCGGAGAAAAAATCCTCAGCATCCGCGATTTGGAAAATTGCAGCGTAAACATCAAAATATCCGCACAGGCGGCGCAAAGCCTTGAACCGGGGCAAAAAATAACCGCCCATGCCCAAGGCATAAACAAAACCTTTAACGGCAGCATTGCCAAAATAGAAAACGGCCTTGCAGAAATAAATATCGACAACACTTCGCTCGATTTAAAAGAAGGAACCGAAGTAACCGTAAGCGCCGTAAATTAATGGCGATTTCACAATTCTGTGTTATAATAAACTTAACAAAGCATAAAGGAGGATCTTACTATGGCATTACTTGATAAAATTGGCGAATTCGCTAAAATTGCGGCTAATAAAACCGAAGAAATTACCAAAACCATCGGCGAAAAAGCAGAAGCCGCTCTGGAGATCCAAAAATTAACTTCCCTCGTAGGGAAAGAAGAAAGCAAAATTGAAAGTACCTACAAAAAAATGGGCAAAATGGTTTGGGAAAAATCACAAAACTGCGATTGCCTGCCCGATGAATTTAAAGAAGAATGTGAAGCAATTAAAGCAAGCCTTGCCACAATAGATGATTTGAAATTCAAAATTGCCAACATTAAGGCAACTGCCTTTAACGGCGACGAACCCAAAACCACCTGCCCCAACTGCGGTGCAGCCGTAGGCATCAGCGCCAAATTCTGCAGCGAATGCGGCAGCAAAATGGAACCCGTTGAAACTGCAAAAACTGTGGAAGCTGAAGTAGTTTCCGAAAGTGCCGAACATAAAACCGAAGCGGAAGCAGAAGTTGAAGTTATTACCGAAGAAAAAAAGCCGGAAGAAGCTAAACCGGAAACCGAAGCTGCCGAAGAAGCAAAACCTGCTGACAAACAATAACTAAATATTTAACCCTACAGCATTATTAACTGCGCCTCAAAAGCGATACCGGGCTTTTGCAGGTGCAGTTTTTATATTATTTTCAGAAAACATTATGGCACAGAAATGCTATAATTATATTATCTGTTTAAAATTTTATGCAGCGAGGGGTTTTAACATGCAGCAAACCAATAGTTTTAAAGGCATTGTTATGCTGTTATTATGTTCGTTTATCTGGGGCACGGCCTTTGTTGCCCAAAGCGTCGGTGCCGATTTGCTCGGCCCGTTTAGTTTTAACGGCATACGTTCTTTTTTAGGCGCATTTTTTCTTGTTCCCTGCATTGCCGTAATCGACAGGCTTTCCGGCAAACCGCTTTCCTTCTGGGGAACTGATGACAGCCACAAGCGCGGCGACCTTATTACCGGCGGCCTGTGCTGCGGCGTGCTTTTAACCATTGCCAGCACTTTGCAGCAAACCGGCATTGCTTACACATCCGCAGGCAAAGCCGGATTTATAACGGCACTTTACATTGTTATAATCCCCATTTTAGGGCTGCTTGTAAAAAAACATGTAACTTTTATGCAGTGGGCAGCCGTTGCCGTTGCCGCTGCCGGTATGTACTTCATCTGCATTAATGAAGGCTTTTCCATCAACAAGGGAGATTTAATCGTACTTGCCTGTGCTGTAGTTTTTGCTGTGCACATCATGGCCATTGAACGTTTTACCCAGCTTGTTGACCCGGTGCGCATGTCCGCCATTCAGTTTTTTGTCTGCGGTATGCTAAGCCTGCCGGTTATAATCTGGGCCGAACAGCCGGAACTTTCCGCCATCACCGCGGCCTGGCTGCCGCTGGCACACGCCGGAATTATGAGCTGCGGCATTGCCTATACACTGCAAATCGCCGGGCAAAAATATGTTAACGTAATACTTGCTTCTATCCTGCTAAGCCTGGAATCCGTCTTTTCCGTACTCGCAGGGTGGATGTTCCTCGGCGAAACGCTCTCCATGCGTGAAATCGGCGGCTGCGTGCTTGTTTTCGCCGCAATCCTGCTCGCGCAGATGCCCGAAAGAAAATAACAAAAACACTATAAACGCACAAAAGCTGACGTTAAATTAACGCCAGCTTTTTTATTTCTCCATAAAGTTTTCAGTTATAAATTAAAACGTCAATGCACCGGTAAGGTAGCATACAACTGTCATAATCAGCGTAGTGCCAAAAGCCCAGAAAAACATAAATTTCTGGTGGTCAATTAAATTAACACGCGATACGCTGATTAAAACCAACGTTGCCGCTGCCAGCGGGCTTACCGGGAAACCTACCGTCATCTGCCCAAGCACAGCTGCACGGCCGATTTGCACCGGATCGATGCCAAGAGAAGCTGCCATTTCATAAATAACCGGCAGCACACCGAAGTAATAAGCATCCGTAGGAAATACAAGGCTTAAAGGCATACTCGTCACTGCCACGGAAAGCGGCAGCAGGCTGCCCATATGTTCAGGAATTAACGAAACAAGAGTCTTTGCCATTTCCGTAATCATTTTTGTTTCGGAAAGAATACCGGTAAAACATCCTGCCGAGAAAATTAAAGTTACTATCATCAAAACTTCACCGGCATATGCTTTCAAACGTTTTGTCTGTTCTTCAAGATTAGGATAGTTTACCGTAATTGCCAATGCAAAACCTATCATAAAAATAGTCGCCATCGGCATAATATCCATCAGCAGCACCACAATCATCAAAACAGTCAAAATGCAGTTGAACCAGAAAAGCTGCGGCCTTTTGGCACTCTGGTCTTCGCCGAGACCATCAAAAGTATGCTCGTCAATATGCATAACTCCGAGTCTTTTGCGTTCCTTCTTGCCAACATAGTAGCAGGCAAATAATACCCAGGCAATGCCAACAGCCATAGCAGGTACAATCGGAGTAAAAATTGCAGAAGAATCAGCATGCAAAACCGCCATAACACGCGTTGTCGGCCCGCTCCACGGAAGCGGATTCATAACGCCTGCCGCCATACCTACTGCAAACGGCAAAATAAGAGGATTCATTTTTAATTTAGTGGTAATCGGCAGCATGGCAGAAACGGAAATAATAAAAGTAGTTGTACCGTCGCCGTCCAGCGAAACAAGCATTGCCAAAACCGCCGCACCAATGGTAATCTTTACAGGGTCGCCCTTTACAAGTTTTAAAATTCTGTTAACCATAGGGTCAAATAACCCTGCATCAATCATAATGCCGAAATAAATTACAGCAAAAATAGGTATCATTGCCGAAGGAGTAACCTTAATTACACCGGCAATCATCATTTTGCCTATATCAAAACCAAAACCGCCAATTATTGCTGCAATAACAGGTATGCCAATCAGCGCCGACTGAATTGACAATTTTTTGGTCATTGTAACATACAAAAATATGATAATTGTAGCAAAGCCTAAAACAGCTATCATAATTCTACCTCCCCGTTATAAAACCAAATAAATCAACAATTAAATATGGGTATCGTTTTCTTTTATAATTTTTACCATCTCACAGCACGCATCAACCAAATGGTTAACTATTTTTTCTCCGCGTTCTGCGCTGGATGCAAACGGATTGCCCATTACGCCCTGCTTGGTAACGTCAATCATATCCATATAAAGATTGAACGGAACACCTTTAACCATACCCTTTTTAAGGCCGTTTACAGGAACTCCTTTATACTCTTTAATGTTTTCAACCGGATTAAGCAAATCCATACGCATATCTTCCGGATATAAATAAAGCATTACCGATGTCAGAGGATCTCCGCCATGGCCGGAAGAATCAGGGCCTTCGCCATAAATTTCTTTTTTGGCTTCAGGCGTTAAGCCCTGCCATAAATCTATCGAAAAACATACAATTCCCTTTTCGCGGCGTAATTTTCTTGCCACATCTTCAATAGTAGGTGTATTTCCGGCATGACCGTTAATGAAAAAGATTTTTGTAATACCGTGCTCGGTAAGGCTTTCAACAACATCTGTAATAACGGCTTCTACCGTGGAAGGGCGGAGCGATATTGTGCCCGGGAAACAGCGGAAATATTCACTGCAGCCAAACGGAATAACAGGTACGTAATAAGCACCGGCTTTTTCCGCAACACGTTTGGCAATAGCTTCAGCAGCCAGATAGTCGCCGGTTAAAGAATGTATTCCCTGCTGTTCGGTAGAACCCATAGGAATAATAACAACCGGGTCATTTTTAAATACTTCTTCGATTTCTTTCCATGTCATATGATACAAAGCATGTTTTTCCATATTCTCCACTCCCTTTTATCAATTTATTATAATATTATAATATTATAATTTTCTGAAAAAAGCAAGAAAACCTTTTGGCAACTGTGCGGGCAATGTGGTATTATTAAAGTATCAATAATAAAGGGAACTTGATAATGAGACAAACACTTAATTTTAAAATTTATCAGGATTTATACAACAAAATACGCAGCCATTTTTATAAACCGGGCGAACAGCTGCCTACCGAAAGCGCGCTGGCAGAGCGTTATAGCACCAGCCTCTCTCCCATACGCCAGGCGCTCGGAAAACTGGAAAGCGAGCAGCTTATTGTACGCATGCCGGGCAAAGGCACTTTTGTTTCCAGCTCTTTACCATGGGAAAATATGCTTTTAATGAGCGGTTTTGGCGTACATTTTATAGACAAAAAAGTAGATAGTGATTCCGTACACTGCCAAACATTAAAATGCTGCAAAAAAGCCATGGACGAACAGCAATGCAGCGTATTTAAAACCGACCCGGCAAAACTTTTTACATATGTTGCCCGCGTGCGTTATGTCGACGGAAAACCGTTATTTTTCCTTAACCATTATTTTGAAAAACCGGAACCGGAAGAAGTAATTGCTGCCGGTGAAATAAAATCCATCCGCAGCTTTTTATCAAAACACGGCTTAAAAACTGCTTATGTGCAGGAACGCGTTAAAGCAGTGGCTGCCGATAAAGAACTTGGCAACCTCTTTTCAGTTCCGTTCGGATTTCCGCTTTTAAAAATCGTCCGCAAGGAGCTTAACGAAAACTACGAACCGATTATTTTCGGCGAATATTATGTAAATTCAGATGTTTGGGATTACCGCGTGCAGTACAGCGCCAGAGAATTATAAGCAAATCTTATCAATCGGTATTTTTGTAAGATTAAATATCATAATATTATAATCTTTTGTTGGGAGGTAATAATATGTCAGCCATTCAAAAAATGATGCAGGAACTTGAACCTGAATATATAAAAATCAGGCGCTACCTGCACCAGCATCCGGAATTAAGCTTTCAGGAAGAAAATACCACAAAATTCATAAAAGACGAATTAAATAAATACGGTATCGAAATTTATGATAACAAAGGTTTTACCGGTGCTGTCGGCGTTTTACGTGGTGCAATGCCCGGCAAAACAATCGCCTTAAGAGCCGATATCGACGCGCTGCCGATTAAGGAAAATACAGGGTTGGAATTTGCATCCGTAAACGAAGGCTGCTGCCATGCCTGCGGACACGATTTGCATATGACTTCGCTGCTTGCGGCAGCCCGGCTTTTGAACAAATACCGCCAGCACCTGCATGGTACAGTAAAATTCTTTTTCCAGCCTGCGGAAGAAAAACTCGGCGGTTCTGAAACCCTTATTAACAACGGATTTTTAGATGATGTTGACGCTGTTTTCGGCGTACATACCTGGCCGGATGTTCCCGGCGGTTCAATCGGCATTAAATACGGCCCGATGATGGCCGGTTCCGACAGTTTTAAAATTACAATTACCGCTCCCGGCGGCCATGCAGCGCACCCGCATAAAACACCGGACCCGATTGCTGCGGCTGCTTATATGATTACTCAGCTTCAAACCATAGTTTCGCGCGAACTTAACCCGCTCGATTCAGCTGTTATTACCGTAGGCAAAATGACGGCAGGCACTGCAGCCAATATCATTCCTTCAGAAGTAGTGCTTGAAGGTTCTATGCGCTATCTGCTGCCGGGAACACGCAGGCAAATACACGAAAGCATTAAACGCATTGCCGATGGCACGGCGCTGGCACTGCGCGTACACGCCGAAACGGAAATTATACCCGGCTGCGGACCTGTTATAGGCGCAGATAATCTTGTAGGTATGATAGAAACTTCCGCTGCAAAACTTTTAGGCAACGATAAAGTAAGTATTCTCCCCTCCGCGTCTATGGGTTCGGAAGATTTTTCCTTCTATCTTGCTAAAAAACCGGGGGCATTTTTCCGTATCGGCACGGGCATGGCAGACCCAAACTCGCATCTTGCCCTGCATAACGGAAAGCTGCTGTTCAGCGAGAACGCTATTTTAGCCGGGGCTGTAACATTCTGCGGCATTGTTTTCCTGTTTACCGGCTCGGATTTTTCTATGCTGGAGTAAGATAAAAAAACAAAAACCACCTGTTTGGACTCAAAGGTTAAGCAATCTTTAAACCTTCCATAACAGGTGGATTTTTTATATCTAAGTCAATTATTTTATTTAAAATATACCGTTAGCAACCTGCAATCACCCAAGCTTTTTCAGTGTAATTTTTTCCAAAACTTCCACGCCAGCCTGTAAACCATCGATATTAAAATGCATATTAGGGTCGTGCAGCCCAGGTTCGGCAGCAACGCCGACGCCAAAATAAGCCGATTTTAATTTAGGATATGTTTTAGCAAAGTAATGGAAATCTTCACCACCGGGATTTACAAGTTCTTCGCCGAGATTTTCTTCACCCACAACTTCTTTAATGCACTCTGCAACTTCGGCAGTAAGCTCTTTATCAAGCACTGCTGCTGGAATAACTCCGCCCGGTAAGCTAAATTCTGCCGTTGCCCCGTAAGCAGCGGCAACATTTTCTGCAGCTTTCTGCAGTTTGCCAAGCAATTCTGTCATACCTTCATTTTCCTGGCAACGCACGTCAAAAGTTATCTCCGCATGGTCTGGAATAATATTATACGCACTGCCGCCACCATTAACGGCTGTAGCTTTGCAAGACCAGGAAATTACCGGATTAATTCTAACTCCAGACGCCGCATTGATAACCGCCGCTGCTGCTTCAACAGCGTTAACACCCAAATGTGGGCGCGAACCGTGACAGCTTTGCCCTGTAATTTTTACTTTGGCAAAGGTGCTTGAAGCATGCCTTACAGCAGGCGATAATTTGCCAAACGGCAAATCCTGCACTGGACGGATATGCAGACCGACAGCAATATCGACGTCTTCCAGCACACCGGCGTCAATTACAGCCAGCGCGCCTTTTAAAGTTTCCTCGCCCTGTTGAAACAAAATTTTTAAAGTTCCTTTTTTTATTTTATCTTTTAAGTTAGAAGCCGCTGCCAAAACCATAGAGCAGTGCGCATCATGCCCACAGGCGTGTATTGCCTTATGCTCGCCGTTAATAACAAACGGCAGCGCATCCATATCTGCACGCAAAAGCATTACTGGTCCTGGTTCCGCACCCTTTACTACACCTACAACGCCGGTTCCGCCAACATTCGTTGTAACTTTGTAACCAAGTTCTCTTAATTTATCCGCAAGATAAGCAGAAGTTTTAAATTCTTGAAAGCCTATTTCCGGAATTTGGTGTAAATCATGAAAAATATCTTTTACATTTAAAATAGCCATATTATCCTCCTCTAAAAACAACAACCAACAACAATTATTTTACCAAAATTTAAAAAAATTATAACATATCGTTTTTTAAATAGCAACACTAAAATGTATTTTAAAAATTCCAAAAATAAATTTTCAACTTCGTCTTGACATTGCGCATTTTTGTCAATATAATAAAGACAAATTTGTCGCATTATTTGTTTTTGTTGTTTGATAGGAGGGCATTATGGAGAAAAATGAGAAAAAACTCACTAACTTTGATTCTGAAGAATGGCGTGTAGGGCCAAAGGCTTTTATTTCTTTAGCCGCTGCAATTTTATTCTTTTCCGGGATAATGACCGGCTTTGACGGTATGAAATGGCTCAGCGCATTTGACTTCAGTACACTGATAGGCAAATTCGGCACCGTTAAAACGCTTGGCAAGGATACATTTGTCGGCACCGGTGGGCTGGGTGCACGCGGCGGTTTTATGTTTGCGCTGTCACTTGTGCCAAGCGTAATGCTGGCAATCGGCTGTCTTGAAGTTTTATCGCACTACGGCGCTATTAAAGCGGCCCACAAACTTTTAACACCATTGCTGCGACCATTGCTCGGCGTACCGGGTTTAACCGGGCTGGCACTGATTACCGACCTGCAAAGCACAGATGCCGGTGCGGCATTAACCAAAGAACTATACGACCAGGACCTGATAACAAAAAAAGAGCTTACAATCATCGGCTCATGGCAATATTCCGGTGCAGGACTTATCAACAACTATTTTGCTATCGGTTCTGCTCTGTTTTCTTATTTAACCGTGCCGCTGCTTGTACCTTTTTTACTGATGTTTGTTTTTAAATTTGTCGGCGCCATGTTTGTGCGCTTTGTTTTAAATACTGTTTACAAGGAGGATTTTAAAAATGAGTAACGGCGTTCAAGCAAAAAACGTATCCGGCAATCCGTTTGATATTTTCGTTATCGGTGCCCGCAAAGGTTTTAATATAGCAATCAACAATCTTGTACCTAACATCTTAATGGCTTATGCCGTTGCAGAAATACTCAATTTGCTTGGTGTTATGAATTTTTTAGGCAATGTCTTCGGACCGGCAATGACACTGTTTGGACTGCCAGGCGAAGCCGTTACGGTAGTGCTTACTGCTTGGCTTTCCAGTTCTGCTTCTGTAGGTCTTGCAGCCAACATGGCAGCAAACGGCATGCTTGACGCACGCCACATTACGATTTTGATGCCCTGCTTCTTTTTACTTGGGGCACAGCTGCAATATATGGGTAGGCTTTTAGGCGTAGCCGATGTACCAAAAAAATATTGGCCGCTTTTAATGCTTGCCAGCCTTCTCAACGCACTCTGCGCTATGATTATCATGAATTTATTCTTTGCTTGATAATTTAATAATACGGTATAATCAAAACCGCCGGCTCAGCCGGCGGTTTGTTCGCCGCTCG
>UMGZ01067175.1_pt1 | contig 30889 bp, 46 predicted proteins | sample 1965421 | NCBI WGS metagenome assembly UMGZ01 (sample SAMEA4836087, study PRJEB28245) | human gut metagenome | biome: gut microbiome; material: fecal sample | place: Denmark | collected 2008
AATTTTATGTTCGAGAACTAAATCCTGAGCAGCACGAGCAGTAGCCTCTGAATCTATATTGTTCTGTAATATCTGGTCTGCAGCAGTACGTGCTTGAGCTTCTTGGTCAATTTTACCTTGAAGAGCATTGTCTGCATTGGTACGGTCTGTTACCTCTTTAGAGATTTCATTGTGAAGAACTTGGTCCTCAGAATGACGGTCTACCTTCTCTTGGTCAATTTTACCTTGAAGAGCTAAAGTATCAGCCTGGCGATTAGTGATTTCTTCATTAATCTTAGAATCCAGTACGGTATCTGCATTGGTACGATTTGCAGTTTCTTCAGCAATCTTTGCCTCGAGTGCAGCCTTATCATTGATATGAAGAGTCTTAAGTTCATTTACACTTTCCTTAATCTCATTATCGGCAGCGATACGTTCATCTTTTTCCTTTTGAATAAGGTCCTTAAGTTCTTTCTCAAGTTCACCATTATCTTGATTTACCTTATCTTCAAGGTCTTTGATGTCTTCAGCATTCTTATCTACCTTCTTCTCAACTCTGTCGATTTCAGCTTTTAAGTCTGCCTTAACGGTATCAATCTTCTTATTGATTTGGTCTAACCCATATTCTAGGTTATCCTGAACTGCAGCTACTGCAGCACCCAGAGCAGCTTCGGCTTCCTTAGCACGATTAACCTCTTCGGTTAAAGCAGTACGAAGGTCGGTTAATTTATTAGTGATGGTAGTTGCAAAGTTGGGGTCATTGCCCAATGCTTCTGCCAACTCTTTAAGAGTATCAAGGGCATCATCAGCACCATCAACCAAATCACTAATCATCTGTTTAACTTCTTCCTCGGTTTGATATTTCAAATCATTCTCAAGCTGAGAAACTTTGGTGATGTAATTTGCATGTTCTTCGATGCCCTCAAGTTTAGCCTTCAACTCATCGGTAAAATCATTTTTCGATAAGTCGTATCCTTCTTTCTTATCTACCTTATTCTTGATAGAAAGTACGAAGGCCCAGAACTCATTTATAGTTCCTCCAAAGCCAGCTTTAACAAAGTCATCATAGTAACCCTGTAATAACCGCTGGTCTATTTCTTCGCAGGTATAATACTTACTTACATACATATTTTATAAAATTTAAGGATTAATTACTGCACGTTGACGACCCAGTAAGAATTCAGAATCGATATCCCTGAAGGGTTCTCCCTCTGAACCACAGAAGGCATTCATTGGTACATCCGGATTTTCGGGGTCTACATCTCCACCGTCCTCAATATCTCCCCGTATGCAAGCATAATCAGGAAGCCTATTTACACGGAACTTTATTACCTGGCCTATACCAGGATGAGGTATTATTTTATCCCAGATATCCCCGAAGTAATCTTGAAAGCAGGTGACAAATTTGTTTCCGGTCATCGATTGAAATGCCGTTACATCATTGCCATTACCTTTCATTTCAATATGAACTCCAGAGGTACCATTGAGGATAACCAGATTACTATCAAACCAAATTCCACTGTTTGTAGTAATTGGTGTCCACCTCAGTACTAACATCTTTGCCATATACTTTATTTTTATTCTACAAATTCAACTTTGGTATCTCGGTCTCTCTTTAGGATAATCATGAAAACTAAAGCCTCATCCTTTGCCTGAGCAGTCTGAGTATCTCCAGAAGGCTTATACGTTATACCATTAATTACAAACCTATCTTGTTCCCAATTAAAATCCCAATAACCCTCCGGTGTAAGATAACCGATTTGTTCTATATAAGATTTAGAAATTAGTATTGATAAGTTTTCATCATCCAATTCTCCTGAGACTGTTGCCTTATTGATAGGCCAGTTTCTGAAAGCATTGTAGTAACACAATGCTTCGATTGGGATGTTATAATATTTAGGTATACTGTCTTCGGCATGACTGAGAAGCTGATTAACATGTTTGGCCCAGGTTATGGATTGCCTACCAGCATCCCAATCTAAGAAGTCAGTGATAATTTTCTTGTATCTATCCCAAGAGCGGTTCTTTACCATTCTCCAGGGTTCTTTTGTCATAACTTAGTTAAGATTGATTTCTTACCACCTTTTACTGGAGCACTTGGGTTGGGTCCATCTAATACTCCAGGTTGCCTTCTGTTAACTACTTTTGGGACTACGGTTCTAAATACTTCATCACAGAATGGTAAGTAGATTTCCAATCGTGAAGCTAACATACAAAGGTTCTTTCTTAATTCATCTATTAATCCACCTGGTTGCATTGCTTGAGAAAGTGTTTTCCATAGGGAACTTGTAGCATCTGCCAAGGTATCATAATATTGCACTTCAGTAGGCCCAGTAGTGATTTGTTTAATCCTATCACCTCGGGCAAGTTCAGGTTTAGAAGTACCATCACCCGTTTGTTCTTTGGTAGAGGTTAATTGACTTAGGTATTCTGAAGTACTTGTTAATAGATTAAGTATCTTCACATTGAGAAAGTCCCATGCTGCCAATTCCATTATTAATTGGTTTTCTAGTGCTTCATACCATAATTCATCTGTATACTTATCTGGTGCAATTGTATGGTTTACTAGAGGTCCAATGTAATATTGCCACTTAGTGATGTAAATAGATTTCTCTTCCCTGGTCATCCCATCAGATATTTCTGAAGGGATATAATGGTCGATTAAGTTATATATTGTATCGGCTAATGCCGTATGCCCATAATCACAAACTACCAGAGTCTTATCTACGGTGATATCTAAACCGCTAGAGTTAGTTACATGTAATGTTACGGTATAGAAACCGGGAGTTTCATAAGAATAGGAAACATGTCTTCCACCATTGAAAACCTCTCCCTTATCATCGCCAAAGTCCCAGTCAAAAATGGATTTGGCCGGGACTTTGGATATGACTCTGAATGAAACTTCCAGACCTGACGTAACGTACAAAAAGTCCAGATTGTTATTCATATTAGTCTGTCTTATGTAATTTTCATATATTACCCTTTAGAAGAGGATTCGAATTCTTCCAGCAAAGCCTGAATAAGTGTTTCTACTGTATCATCTTTCTCGGCAACTATTTCATGAAGACCTGCTACCAGTTTCAGTTCTTCCAGGGAATAGCCCTTTGCAAGTTTTTCAAGAGTCATGCCTTTCTTGAACTGAGCATTCAGTTTCTTATCCAACTTTTCGATGTCGGCCTCTGAATACTTTTCGATTTCTGATTTATCAGCAATGATAATCAGATGGCCAGAGGCAATTGCCTTCTGAATCTTTGGTGCACGGAATTGACGACGAGAGAGTTCCTTGTCTTCTCCTCTACAAACGGTAATACCAGTTGATTGGTCATGAAAACTGTAAGCTCTTGGTCCCACAGTTACTGTATATTTATCTTTAGCCATATTTCCTAAGATTTAAAAATGATTAATGATTAAAGAGAGGATAGGTCTTTTTAGTTACCTACCCTCTCAGGGAATTTATATAGATGAAACCGGACGTCCCTTATTATTCTAGGTTAACCATCAAATATGGGTCTACGTTCATGAACTCGGGGAAGCCGAATTCTGAGAACTTCTTGTCGGCAGCCAGCAACAGAGTTGCATCCTGGTACATCTTAGAGAAGCCAGTAGTCAAGCTTGCATAGATTGCCTGAGTCTGGTTAGAAACGATTCTTTCAGATTCAAGCATCAACTGACGAGCAGTAAGCTTAATCAAGGCAGCAGATGTATCAATCAACAGCAACTGTTGGTCGGGTGTACCCGGGTGAATGTAGAAGTCAGCATTCTTGGGAACAGGAGACTTAACATTCAGGGTAGCTTCTGTAGTACCAGAGTGACGATCCTTGAATTCCGGCAAGTTCAGCATTTCGATTGCCTGGTCTTCACCACCAATCATAGTTTGGAAGTTACGTCCCATACGAGCAGCACGTACCCAAATATGCAGAAGGTCTTTGTAAGTGATACCGTTAGTTGTTTCGTATACACCGATTACCGGGGCAGACTCAGAGCCATCAGGGTTGTTACCATTGATAGCAACGTCCATAGCCAGAGTATCCAGAGCATAACCCAACTGAACACCAAAATCACGAAGGTAGATTCCCAAGACATCGAGTGAAACATAGTTACGAACTTCATCAGTAAGTTTGAAACCTTTTCCGATTTTGAAGAGGCTAACTGATTTCTGTCCGAAGCTAACATCACCCAATGGGATAGTTTCTGCCTCATTAACCTTTGCAGGGGCAGCATCCGACATGTTAACCATCGGCATGATTGCTTGTAAACCATTGATTGGTTGGTCGGATGCAATGATATTTGGATAGAACGGAGCCTGGCGCATACCCAATGTGATAGCAGCACGGATGATTTCCGGAACAATCCAACGAATATTCTGTTGGGGCATTGTAAAGATGTTCTGCATCGTGTCCACTTTTGGATTGATGCCCATCTTTTCAAAAAGTTCATCTTCTGAAATACCCCATTTACCGGTAACCAATTCTCCAAAAGTTACCTCTACAGGCTTCTTGTCCTGTGAACCGGAACGAACAGCTTCCAAGCTTCTTACCATTTCCGGCAGCTCATTCATAAAATCCTGAGCCTTCAACTTTGTAATATCTATTTTATTTTCCATAACTTCTTTTCTCTTATTTGATGAGTACTTGAATTACCTCATTTGCCTCTTCTGCAGGATTAAGGGCAATGAACTGGGATGAAGTTGCTTGGTTAGCTTTTACGAATCTATCGTTAAGCAATGTTCCATCGGGAGTTACATAGCCGGCGTCGATATTTCCGTTTGATACCCAGTTACAAATCATGTAACCTTCCATAGCTACTGTTACCTCTACCGGGAAATTTCTTTGAGGTTGATAAGCAGGGTTAACGTTATCCGTTACTGCTACACCCAAATAAACTTGAGTAGCTACATCAGTGCAAGGGTAAATCAAACCTTCTTCATTCAAAGCCACTGGCATACCCTGTACGATTTTCTCTCCAGCTTTAACATTGAAAGCCTGGTGCAATTTGTGTGACTCACTTTTGTAAATCACCGCTCTCGGGGTTCTTTCCCCAAAGAGAGTAAGTTGCTGAGGGTCGTTTACGATTTTAGTTTTTTCCATAACGCGGATTATTTATATTAGTTATTTGATTTTGTTTCGATACAAGTTATCGATTACATTCTTAGTACTCGGAGATTCTGAATTCCGTTGGGTATCAGTACCCTGGGTTCCAGTTTTACCCTCGGTATCATCCTCAGCAATTGAGGAAGCACGGTTGACGTCCTTAGAACCACATTTTGAGCAAGTGAGAGGGAACTTCTCTTCCAAGCGAGCTTGGTAATCCTTGGTCAAGGAAATAAGAGTAGTAATACCAGTAGTCTCGGCATTGAGCATCGTAACGATTGTCTCATCTACCTTATCACCCATCAACTTCTTGTAGGTTTCTACGGCATTTTCACGTAGAGAAGCAATGTGATTCTTTCCTACGGTTGCCATTTCCTTCAAGTTAGCTACTTCAGCATTCAAGTTGGTAATCTGTTCCGTAAGAGAAGTTTTCTCTGTAGTAAGATTATCTACCGAAGTTTGCAATTCGTTTCTGGATGATACCAAAGTCTGAATGCAGGCAATTACATTTTCCTGATTCATCTCTTTACCTTCTTCCAGGGTAAGCATGTTATCCCCAAAAAGGCTTTCAAGAAATTTTTGTAATTCGTTCATGTTATCTTTATTTGAATGATTATCATTGGCATCATTATCATTAAAAGAACCCTGAGTATCGTTCTTTTCTTGATATGATGTTAAATCTGATTTATAATCAGTAAAGAAGTATTGCTTCGATTTATCATCTCTGTATTCTTCATAAGATGCCCAAGTTCTTTTGGCAAAGGTTGGGTTAATGATTTTACCATCCGAACCAATTTTCTGGGCAAATGAATCAGCACCATGTGAAACTAGTGAGGTCTCAAGGTAACGAACAATTTCAGTAACAATTCTACGTACCATAACTCCCTTAGAGTCATAAGTACCCAGTTTCTGATAAAATTCGTTATCTTCCATTTGGGGATGGGATCTATCCCACTTAAATTGTACAGTAACTGAATTACTATGAATTGAAGGAGGTTCCATAAGGATGCCTCTAGCAATTCTTGGGTTTGCCTTACCATCGATTTTCAGAATACCGTTGATACCAGCGGGTATAGTAAAGCTACCGTCTTTATAGGATTCCTGCCACATTACTTGTGATACAGCACCAATAGCATTACCAATGTTGGTTTCATGGTCACAGTTTACTGTTTGACCAAGCAACATCTTCATAGAAGCCTTTAGTACTCCATTCTGACCAAAGTCTGTCGGGTTCCAATTCTTAGATACAATCGTTTCTGAAAGTAATCTGAACATTGGTTCGATAAACTCTTCGTCCTTAGGAGTTAGTTCTGATTTGTCTAGGTTGGGATAGTAAGTATTATAATCTATATCCCCTCCCCAAAACCCAAATTGAGCAATGGAATCCGGTGTAGGATTTTTCCATTTGTAATAATTCTCTGAGAAAGCCTTGGCTCCCACTGCTTCTGGGATATACCCAGCCATAATGGTATGGCCTTGACCTATCACCATAGAATCAAGATGCTCTTTGTTTTTCTTTGTAAATTTACTCATCTTGCTTTAGTATTTTGGTCTCCTCGAGAAGGAGCCGGGTTATTCTTATCTCTTGACCTACGAGCAGATTGGTTTTTATCATCTTGCCTTTGTTTCTTCTTAGTTCCTTCTTGGGGGTCTGTATTACCTCCCTTAGCAAATTGGTCCTCAAGTGAAACTCTTGGTTCTTTCTCATCAGGAGAATCATAACCCATTGCCCAAGCATATTGCTCTTGACTAATGATACCAGCCTTATACAATAAGTCAAGGTTCTGTATCTTATACTGAAGACCTTGTTGGATTTTAACTTCATCAGAAACTGTAGAAGTTCCCCAATCAATCTTCATCCCCTTATTATTAAAGCCTGCCAGACGCAGTTCTAGAGAATAAAGTCGGTCTAATACATAAGCTACAAGCATTTGGATATTTTTTAACTGGCTAATCATCTTAGACAGCATTATACCAGTTGCACCTTCACCAGTAGTAGATGATACCCCAATGATAGAGCCATTAACTCCCAACCCATTTGCTACAGATTGTTGGTTCATATTCCAAGGCTTCTCGATATTACCGAGCTCCTTAGTAGTAGAGTTGAGTTTGAATTCATGGTCATCTATGTAACCAGCAACTACCCCATCCTTCATACCCTCTTTAACATTACGTTTGAGGATATTGAGTTCATGGTATAATCTGGATTCATAAGATTTGATACTCTCATTTGGCCTTTGTGGAGATTTCTGCATCTTAGCTTCTAAGAAACCAACCATACCACAAATCTCCATGATATGTTTGAAGTTAATCTTCATATCATTTTGTCCTTTGAGAGAATCCAATGCAGGCATAAATGGAGGAACTCCATAAGGTTCATCGGTATCATTGAACATACCAACATAGAAGTAGGTTTCTGGGTTAAGCTTAATGTAATCTTGTTGCTTAACAAAGAAATTTATATTCTTTTGGTAAGGAGCATACACCCCATTTAATTCACGTTTAAACTTGATGTGTTCTGGCTTAAGGAATAATACAGTAGCCAAACCATCAAGCTTGTCATTTGGTACGCCTTCTACAGATATTGCCCCACTTACAAGAAGTTGAACAATCATTTTGTTAACTAAACCATCTATACCAGCAGTATATCTGGTCCATCCCTTGGTGGCTTTCTTAAGATGTTCTCTCATCTTTGAAGCCTCTTCATCGGTATTATTAGGGAAAGTTACTGTATGACTGGTGTTAGCTAACTTAAACATATCTTGCAATGCGATGCCCATATCAGGATTTACTTTATATAAATCCCGAATTAAAGGTATCACATCAACACGAAAAGAGGGTTCAACTAATTTAGTCAACCCTTGTAATGATGTAATTAAGTTATCGCTATCATCGTCAACTGAAACCCTACCAGGCGAAATCGATGTGGCAGGCTTCTCCTCTTTATTAGAGGATGTACCATTCTTGGGAGGGTCCTTCTTACGTCCCCAACCCCAACTAAAATTGAAGTACTTTTTCATCTTGGTTGTACGATTACGTTAGTTTTTCCTTTCCTTATGTGATTACATATTGCTTTTCCGAAGATATCATCATCGGCATATACATCTCCTTCAAGATCTACGTCTACCGCTGAATTGTTAGCCCTATGTTTACCCATTGCAACAGGTCTACCTAAACCATCATAGATGAAGGTATAAGCTTCTTGTACAAAGAATGGGTCCTTAATGATTACGTGATCTAATCGAATATCTTCTTCCAAGTTCTCTATTATCACTGAACGATTCTTTTGGGTGGTTAACCAACCAGGGGATTTATCCATTTCAGGTCTACTTTTACCTTTTTTCTTCAGCATCTTCTGGTAGTAGTAAAGGTTGGGGTAGCCTTCGTCTTGAAGCTTAGAAGTTACTGATAAACCAACGTCATTGGATTCTGGAGCTATTACTGCCCAGTTAAACAACTTCCCAGTATCACCAAGTAACTTAGCATAAGCTCCCACTGCCATTCTTCCCTTATATACTACTTGTTCTTCTCCTAGCTTATCCATACAAGTAAATGAAGAGTAGTCAGAAGCTCTACCAGTTGAAACGTCTGCACCAATGAAATATTCTTTATCTGATTCGGGTTCACAGAATTGTCGGTATTGACCATTAAATCTCTTCTTAATAACTGGGTAATCACTAAGGCAGTCTTCGATAGCTTTAATATCGGCTAAGTCGAAGACTGTATTACCGGATGATAAGAAGTCACCATCAATTTCTTGTGCAGTTCGTTTTGCTCCCAAAGCAGAAGACATTTGGTTATACCAATTGATATCTCGTTCTGGGTGCATTTGCCAGTATAATCGAATTGGGTTAAAAGGATTACCTCCTGCAATGGCATCTACCCAAGTTGAGTGATAGAAATTACCAACTCCATAGGGAGTGGAATTGACGATGGCAGCTCCACCAGTGGAAAGAGTAGGAAATGCAGCAGCCCAAATTTGAGCAGCCCATCTTACTACTGCTGCCTCGTCAATTACCAGAAGAGAAAGGGATTCCGAACGACCGGCTTCGGATGATGTCGGAATAGATTCAATGAATGACCCATTATCAAATTCTATCATGGAAGCAGAACCGTATTCTCCAGCTCTACCATTGATTATGGGAGTTTGAAGGTACCATGGAAGATTCTTGTACATGAACTTAATCTTCTTAAGCACCTTCTTAGCAGTTGTGTCTTTGATAGAGATAATGTTTATCTTTTTGTTGGGATGGTACATCGCCAACCAAAGACAGTACATAGAAATAAGTTCTGTAATCCCTGCCTGACGAAACTTAAGGATGATATTGAATCGTTGGGCAATGAAGTTGTAGAGAACCGATTTTTGAAATGGGTATAAATCGAATCTTACCTTTCCTCTTACTGGATGTATCACATAGCAAAAAAGGCTAAAAAAGAAAACATCACTAGAAACTCGGGATAGGTTTGATAGCTCCTCCCGAGTTAATGTAGTTCTAGTTTCTGAGATAGTCTTTGCCATTACTTAAAAGTTATACGTTATTTGAAATTCGATGTCAGTACCTATACCAGATTTTATCTTCGGGTAGTAAAAGGTATTGACTCCGAATTTGTAATTAAATCTCTTAGTCTTGATTGAAAGACCAGCTCCCATATCGAAGAGATTATTGAAAGGTCTATATTTGCCATAAACGTATGGACTAAGTGATAACCTTGCAACTTTCTTTCGAGTTAATTGACCTTCATACCAGTTGTAGTTGTACTTATCTAAATCGATTGGGAATAATCTAGTTGAATAAGTGTTAGTCTCCTTATTGAACAGACTTAAGTTCAACTTATCTTTCTTCAAAACGATTTGAACCAGGGAATCTTGGTTACTGATAATTGGCTGTCTTTGTATGGAATCAGGAAAGAGAGTTGACTGTCCATTATCGTAAACTAAGATCCTATCTGGTTCTTTTTCTTCAGAGTACTTCTTCTCTGGTTTGAAGGGTTTCTCTGTGTATACTGTATCTGGGATTTCATTGACCGCTAGTTCCAGGGAATCAACCTCTCGAGAAAGTTTGTAATTCCTGAAGCAAAGGTAAATAGTAAATCCTAGAAGTACAATAAACAAGGCATTCTTAAATGTCTTCATATTTGATGAATTTCTTAATCTTACTCTTCAACCAATAACGTTCTACTGGACTTAAGTTTGACTTAATGATGTGGAACTTGAATTGAAAAGTACTTTTGGTTTCAATAATCTCAAAACGTATCGAAGGTAAATTCCGATAAATAATCCGAAAGAACTTAAGGATGTTGTTAATGTTCAATTCGGTAATTGGGTACTTTGCATTAATCATTCTCATAATTCGGTGTATTAAGTTTTCAAATCGAAATAGTCGCACGCTTTAATGATACTATCTATTCGGTAATCGCTTAGCGATTACCTTTATCGAACGAAGTGAGATAATATCCAAATATACTACTTACGATATGATATATGAATAGCTATATATACGCAGATAAATATATAGATATATATACGTAGTATATTATATATCTATATATTTCAAGGCACCCCAGAAACTTATATATAAGACTTTATATATAAAGCTGAAACTCACGGTTCTTGGGTATTTGCCTTTTTGAGGCATTTTTTGAACCAAATCCCTACCTCATAAACCGAGCCCTTGGCAATTGTGTACCTTGCCTTGTTAAGCCAGTAATGGTAATCCTTAAAATCACCCTCGAAGGTATCACCATTTTTGTGAAGGTAAATTTCGAATTTATCGGGGAATCCCATAATTGCCTTGAAATCCTCTATTCCCAAAGGGTAGCCATCGGGTCTAAATTGCCTATCTGCAGGTCTGAGAGTTAAGGGAGGTTTATCATACTCTAATCGATATACTCCTGGAAGAGTACTCATCTTTGCAGTTTTGATAGGCCACTTCTTTTCATCTTTAAAATCTCTAACCCAGAGCCTATGTATCTTTGCTACTGTGAGATTTTTCTTCTCAGGTAGCTTTCGATAGTCATACATTGCCAGAGTCTTACTCATAAATGGAATCTGGTTAGTATTATTTTCCTGAGAGAATGTGAGTGGTTTAAGTAAATTTCTAGTAGTTGTTGGAGTTTTTACTTGAAATACTTCATCAAAAGCATTCAAGTATTTCTTACCAGTCTTTTTATGTACTCCAATGATGAGTAATCGCTTCCTTGACTCCTGGGAGTTTCCGTAATCTAAAACTGACCTTTCGTGAAAAATTAATTTATAGTCTTTGAATGTTTCCTCAAAGAAATCCTTGGGAAGTAGTGTTAGCAGTCTTGGTAGATTTTCTATAAGAAATATCTTGGGTTTATACTCGAGTATTGATGCAATTACTAGATTAAGACTACGGTTATCTTTAGGATTACCCAATTCTTTTACTTTGGATAACCTCATTACTGAGGCTGCTCCGCAATCAGGGCTTGATATAATTATGTCTACTTTCTCATTGAATTCTTGTAAACAAAAGCCCTTATAGAACGGTATATCCCCAAAATTTAATTTCCATTGTTCTTCGCCTGGAGTGTGGAATACTCCCCTTATCTCTATGTTCCCTAACAAATTCTTCTTAAAAGGGAACAGGAGTGCACCCTGTCCAGCGCACACTCCCAATACCCTTAGTTTTTTCATTTCTTGTAGCTTCTCAATTTAATGTACTTAATCCAAGCAAATGGCTTACGGTCTTCCAGATAGCTCAGATTCTTATCATTATTGTGGGCTTCTTCTTCGAAACTTACATCATGATACCTTTCATTCTGTTTATCCCACTTGGCAAAGCACCTGATGATTATGTATTCGATAATATACCAGAGATAGAAGAATCCAAAAACCAGAGCCACTACCCACCAGAAGGATATATCAAAGGATAACCAGAGTATGATACCAAGTATCAAACCTGCTATACTACACTCAATCTGCTGTATCTGATGAATACACTCATGATTGATATCATCAGGTTTACACTCTTCTACTTTGTGTTTGAAGAATGAGTTATACACCAGAGTAATTGCTTTGTAACTGGGGAAAAGAAATACTTTTGCTACCCAGCTGTTAAAATGACATCTTTTCATAATTTATCTTTGAAGTTTTCGTAAGCATTTCTTAGTTTTTGGTCGTAGGCATTCTGGGCATACCCGGGACCATTGTATTTTCTGGCAAAGCCAGCCCAGTCCTTTTCTTTGAGATTACTCAAACAACCAGAGTTTTTCATGAAATAATACATGAGTTCTAGTTGATTTGCATGAGATTCCGACATCTTATGAACGAATTCAAAGACATCTTTACATTCACAGAGGTTGTGATTGAACCCACAAATCTGGAACATACCCCAACTTGCAGACTTCAATGCACATTCTTCGTCAATTTCTTTGGCTAATTCGAGTCTTTTGTACTCGTGTACACCTCCCAAGTACTTAGATTTATCCCATTTAGGGAAGAAAATCGTAGAATATCTCTTACAAAGGTAAGCTAAATCTCTGTCAGGGAATTTCTTATGTACTTCTTTGTACATAATGTGACCCTCAAAGAGAATTTGAGGCCTACCATCAGCTAAAAACCCATCTCTACCTGCTGCTTCTACCAATTGAACAGCCTTCAATAGAGCAGGTTCTAGACCTAAGCGAATAGCAAGGTCTTTAATCATTTCATTTGTTAGTTTATCCATAACTTATCAGTTTTAATGGTTCAATTTTAGTAACAAAAGTATTGCTTATAACCCATTTTTAGGATGTTTCGAGGTTCTATTATCATATATAACTTATAAAATAATGCAATATGGGCAAGAAAAATGAATGCCAGATATGTGGCAAACCAATTAATTTAGAGGAATTCGATGAAACTAGAGAGATTCCCCAACTTATGGCAAGAAAACAAGTTTGTTTTAAATGTGCTTTTTGGTTTAATCGATTAGCTTATGATAAAGAACTTGAAAAAGAGAAGAAAATTGCCGTAATTACTCCCGATTATTCTCATTGGATAACTAGAGTACCGGGAAGTATTCTAATGGTTCCTTCTGCTTTTGGAGGGATTTACCAAACTAAACTCCAACCAGTCAACACTCTTGGAGTTATTGATGAAGACCAAGAGAAACTTTTCATCATCCGTTATAATAACATCACTCATCAAGGCACTATACCAGAACATCTAAGAGATGCTTTTAAAGTAAACGGAGTAATTCTATCTCCACAGGAATACAAAATGCTAGAAGATTACCGGGGCAATGCCTATGAATTTATAAAAAATAAAATAGATAATGCAATCAATAAAGAATAATTTTGTATATTTGCATAAAGAAAATTTCTAAATAAAATGGATATGAAAAAAGAAAAGAAAGAAATCAAAAAGCTCAAAGAAGGTGATGAAGTTATCTTCGTATTATCAGGAAGACCCATCACAGAGAAAGTAACAGTAGAATCCATCGATAAGAAAGGTGGATTTGCAATGCTCAGTAACCGGGTAAAAGTTGCAAGAACTCTCGGTCCTGATAATACATATCCAAGGTTGGATGGGCAAAAAGGAGATGTTCTTCCTCTCACAGAAGAACATGAGAAAGCCTACCTTGCATATAAGGCTTATTTCTCGATTAAGAGAAACATAGAGTTCCTTGACAAGGAAATGAAAAGTATGAAAGATACCGATGCTTTTGATATGATGATTGAATTTGATAAGAAACTTACCAAGATTATTAACAAATACTTCAGAGAACAATGATTACGGTATTAGCTATAATTTACTTGGTATGTTTGCCATTCACGGTATTCTTTGTAAAGGTTTGCTTAGATTATTTACCGTACACTCATAGGATTCATTCCCTGATATTATTTATATCGGTATGGATAGTATTACCTCTATTTCCGATTTACCTATTAACCAAGTACCTAAAACATAAGTTGCTATGAGATTCTTTTTTGATAGACACGGTGATTATGCTGGGACATCAATGCAAGGGTGGGAGATACTTCTCCTACTCTTATTCCCAGTTACTTTAATAATCTTCTTCGTATTCTTACCTTTCTTCATATTGTATAAATATGATTCTAGAGAAGAAGATAAAAAATACGAAGAAGAACATCCAGAAATACTAAAAGCAGATTCTTATATTACCTGCTGGTATCCCTGGCATAGATATTCTGTTGCATATACACTGGCTCTTATATTCTGGGTAATTGCTTTTATAATTGGGATATTATCTTAATACAGGTATTAAGTTGGAGCTACCCAATAAAAATTCAAATCTAATGGATATTTTTTAGTGGGGTTAAACCTACTGGAGAGTATAGGAGTATCACTGCTAGCAGAGGGAGTTGAAACTTTTGTAAGAGTATAGGAACCCAATCCAGTTGTTTTTGTTGTAAAGTATGAATTACTTGGTAAATTGTAGCTAGGACTAAAAGCATTACCATTCTTATCAAGGCAGGACCAAGACAACATTTCGGAATTTCCCGGGTACAGGTTAGCAATATAGACATTAATAGCATATCTATTTTGATTTACTATCCAATTCTTATTATCTCTGTTACCATCAGACATAGGTCCACCTTCGCCATTAATATTGGTAGTAACCTTAAAAAAAGCACTCGTGTCTACTCCATTGATGGTTATAGGATTAAAACGTATTTCCCAATATTCTTTTTCTTCGAGAGTAGTAAGGTGTAGATTTATTTTATTACCAGATTCATTTTGTGTAAGTACACAAAGCCCAGAAGTACCGTCATTTTGTGCAGTAATCTGAATACTATTGTTACTCTTGTCTTCCTCCAGAATATAGTCCGGGTTATTGATGCTAGCAGAATAACCAACTTCAATAACCCCGGACAATTTGCCATTTACATACTTACGCTTTTGAGATTGTATTGTCCATCTCTCAGAGTTTCCCTGTCTTATTTCTGCATATACATCTTGGGTAGATCTCCCCCCCTAATTTAAGAACTTTATTTTCCATAATGTATAATGTTTTTAGATTGATACTGTTCCTCCTGCACTTGGTACTATAAATGACCCCTCTAATATCCAGGTAGCACCTGGTTTAGTATATACAGCTACTTTATCTCTAGTAGTACATTCTATTCGAGAACCAGGTTCTGAGTCATTGGCATAGAATGGAATCTTCATAGTAGTAGTACCAGTTGCTGAGAGACCCTGTATATACACCTCTGAAGATGATGTATTCTGTGGCCTAGCTCCCCTGCCAAAGAGATAGTAGCCTGTATCTGTGGGCAATCCAGAGAGAGTGAATGTTGGAGCCACAAGGGGCTTCTGAGTTACTGGTATACTAAGGTTAGCATCCCCACAGGTTAAGAGGATATGCCCTGAACGGTTAGCTCCAGTATTATTACTCGATAAAGCGGTCAGGGATAACATGTAATGGTTCTCAGGAGTACCAACTGAGGCAACGGATACTGCGCACCAATCGGGAGCACTACCCACATTGGGAGTTTCTGGCTTTTTAGACCCATCACTACCATTTAAATAGGCCATCACAGTGATTTGAGCAGTATTATATTTACTACCACCTAAAGGCAATGAGTTTGAAACCATTTCTATGTATCCAGTATAGGTAACACCGGATCCCTGAGTAACTGTGAGATTGATTTTGTTATCAGACCCATTTTGGGTAAATGTCAGAGTAGTAGACCTTGAGGACCCAGTATTTTCCGAATAGTTAATTTTTACATCTAAGTAACCCTCTCCAACGGTAACTCCTCCCCAAGTAGCCCAACTTACGGAGGCTGAGCCCAAAGTACAAGAGGGTGTAGAGGTTGAAACTACTTTGCCATTTACTAGTTTTCTTTTAAGGGAAGTGATATGGTAGGTTACAGTACCACCTTTTGAAGATACAGTATCTGTACCTGTATCTGTAATTGCACGTGCTAGTTTGAATAATGTTTTTTCTTCCATATCTTTATAAGTTTTTGGTTTATAGAAAGAACTTTGATATTGTAATCTGCCAGAGGGATAAGGAGGGGATGTTTTATTCTTTGGCTTCTTTGTGTGTTGTGTGGGCATGTGTGGTGTGGGATATCTGGGCATGCCCTTAATGCGAAAGCTTCGAAAGTTGTGGTACTAAAATGAGTATTTGCCTTCAAGGTACTTCTTATAGCGAAAGCCTAAAATTTCCTGGTACTAAATGGGGCGTACGGTTCCGTTAAATTTAACATTTAAAAATAAAAAGTAAGGGACAAACATTTTTATTTGTCCCTTTGCTTTCTTAATTATCTACTAAATGATTATTTAAATTTTCTTTAAATTGTTCATTTAAACAATAACATAAGTATAGTAAAAAAGTTTTAAAAGAAAATTTTTTATAAATTGTATATTCAACTTCATTTAAATAGTTCATGCTTATTTGTTCAATCAATAGAAATTGCTCTGCATTAATTAATTGAAAAGTTTGCACGTCAATAATAGTAGATATTATTCTATGATTTGACTTTAAAAGAATATAAACTACATATAAAGCACTAACAAAAACAGCTAATAAGATAACAAACAAAATTAATAACATAATAATTTTATTTTTATGATAAGGAGTAAAATTTTACTCCTTATCTGATTTTGTTTTACTTCATTGATTTTTTCACGATTTCGAGACCTTTTATTAATATCTCTTTCTTTTCTTCTTTAGTGTTTTCGCTTGCAATCGAAGAAAAAGAAAAATCGTTTAAAACATAGACTTGTTTATAAAAGTCTATAAAGCCCTCAATTAGTTTTTTATCTGCATTGTTTGCAATTGTGGAAAGGAAATTGAAAGTTACATTTCTAAACTTTTTACGTAACGATTTGATTTGCTTTTCGTTTGCACCCTCAAAAAGTTCTTTTTTGTAAATTTCTGTTTTTGTCCCTAAAGACGTTTTGAAAAGTCCTTGATTTTTTTCTTTGACTGATTTTAAAACGTCTAAAGCAATTAAACTATTTGCTTTTGCGTTTGCACTTGCTTTTTCTACACTCACTTTATTTACTTTTGTTGTCATAATAAAATGCTTGAAAGTTTTATTATTTATTATTTTTATTACCTTTTCAAATAGACTTTCAAGACTTTTTAAACTATTCTAATAAGGTAGTATTTGTTTCATTTCTGTATTGCAAATATAAGAACTATTTTTTAATCTGCAAAATTTTTAGAGAATTATTTTCTTAAAAAGTTTTAATTAAAAATTCATTCAAATATCGCTTTGTTTTTCTCACATTGCAAAGATACGGACTTTATTTTAATCTACAAACATTTTCAAGAAAAATTTTTGAGAAAATGAATATTTTTATTTTCAAAATTATTTTTGTGAAAAATCTATAAATTCAAAAATTTATTGCACCCTAAAAGGACTTAATATTTGCACTTAATTTTGGGGGTTCACAAGGAGAATCTTCGCACGCCTTGTAGTGGGCATATATGATATGTATATGGAATAATCCTATATGGCTTATGCCTGTCCTCTTGAGAGTGTATTATATACCTGTATATTGAAGGCCATTAATCGACTAAGGTGATAAAGAATTAAGGCCGATTAGCTATATCCCTATTATTGCCCTCTATAAACCTATTAGGTCCTAATTCAATAAGGCCATATAGGGACTATGGTAAGCCTATAGAGATTAGGATAGCCTATAATGGCTTACTAAGTTAGCGTAAGTAAAAACCCAGAACCTTAGTTAGCCTGGGTTAATGTGTTAATCCTTGAATAGGTAGAAGGTAAGGCCATAGCCTTTATAGGCAGCATGGGTAGATTCAGCATATTCGATATCGGCATTCGGTATATCCCCGAAATCGATAAATCGAAAATATTCATCGTCGGTATTATAGTATACCAGGATTTTGGTTACCTTAGAATCTCGGATTAGATTAGTTAAGCGGTCGAAATAATGTTCTTCCCCATATCTCTGAGATTCAAAGTTGGTAATAGAGTTATCGTAAGTATTAGCGATATACTGATACCAAGGATAATATGACTCATAAGTGCAAAGATAGGCTAGCAATGAATTAATGATTGCCTGAGGATTCTTTTGTCTGAAGGATGCTTGGTTTGGATTTGTTTTCATATGGGTATATTTTTAAATGATTTTTTATTTCTCTTATGCAAATATAGACATTATATATTATATATGCAAATAATGCTGGGGTACCTTTAGGTTAATTTGCCTTTATCCTTGAGGCCATTAATGGAGATTGCCATTATCTTAATTTGCCTTGTAACCTTTACCTATATAATATATACCTAATGGCTCTTGGCAATTTAAGGCAATCAAGGTACCTCTAAATCACAAAATTGTCCTAGAATACAAAAGTTAATGCTAATATAAATACTAATGCAATTACTTACATACTTACTAGGAATATTACCTAAATATGCCCCTTGAAGGCCTTAAATCCTATAAACCGTTTAGCCCTAAAACCTAATATCCTATTTACCTAATCCCAACCAATACTTATTATATAATACATAATATAATAACTTGGTGAAGGTAATCAAGGTAAATTGTGATGGCCATTAATCGACGATGTACTAAAGCTATACTACCTACATACATAGAAGCTACATAACATATCTGTATTATATAATCCCCTACCTTCGAATTACCTTGAATGCAATCTATAATATAATATATATCAAGGGTACTCAAGGCAATCGGATTTAGAGGCCATTAGGGGACGAAAAATTATCATCACATAGGCCTTTTTGAGTTTGCCTTTAAAGTGTGTAGTAGAGCTATATAGTATAGTGGCTATATAGTGAGTATAGTAGTGTGGGTTATCACTTGCCTTGTTTGCCTAAATCCCCAAAACCCCCGGCGAGGTACCTTGATATATGTATTAGGTATTATTATATTAATAGATGGTATATTAGTTATAGAGGGGATAGGTAGATATTATATTATGTATAGTTAGTATGATTTTGTTTTATTTTTGTGTTGGGTAGTGTGGGAGGTACCCGGTATTTATTCGAGGTACCTTGTGGGTATTTATTCGATTAGGTTAGTATGAATATAGGCATATACTAAAAGGATTACGATTAGATTCATTCTGTAGATGAATTTCTTTGTTAGGTAGGCTTCTTCATTTAGGATTAGAAGCCAGATCGTTACGATGAGTAGGATTCATAATTTTTTAGTATTATTATATGTACCTTGATATAATCCTATATGTATAGGATACCAGGATTAGTGATGAGGTGTATAGGGTTAGGATTATTAGCTGTGAGATGATATACCTTATTTTGTTTGTTGGGTGGGTGTACTTGTAGGCTTGGTATATTTTCTCATTGCGTATGAGGATTAGGATAGTTCCTACGGATAGGATTATTCGGATTATGTGATAGATGATGTTCATTTCTTTTTGTTTCTTAGTTTCTGTTGGGTACGGAGTAACTTATTATACTGGGCTTGGGGATCACTTAGGTATAGTGTGTAATCCTTTTTGTTAGCATGGCTCTGGTTCATTAGTTAGGATTCGGATATCGGTATATTGATTCATGTATTCTCTTTCTGAGGATATGTCAAGGCATTTGCATGCTATGTAGTGACCGTACATGGATATACCTGATTCATAATATTGGTCCTCGTTTAGGAAGTTAGCTAATGGTATTTTGTCTACTGAGCATATCCTCTTCAGATGTCCTGGTAAGGTTTCTGAATCTTCATAAAATACAAAGTCATAAGTATCTGTATTATCGGTCATCGTAGCAAATATGTCTATGAGCCAGTTAAAGTCCTCTAGAGGTACTCTGTCTAACCATTCCCATCCGATTGGATATTGGTTTACTGTTATGATTGGTTCCATGATGTTAATTGAGTTGAGGGTTAAACATTTGTTTTGGTTGACCTAATAGGCAGCAATGAGGATAACCTGCTTCATCGAGGATTCCCAGTATAAGATATCGATTGGTATCTCTGGGAATTTCGAAATAGAAAGCTGGTTTCATGTAGCCATCTATGAATGTAAAAACTATCTGAGTGTTTTCTAGTAACCCATTTAATTGTACATGAGAAAGGTAGTTATAAATAGCTTCCCTTTGATTTCCTGGGTTTTTATCCCATGAGATGAGCATATCGTCATACCAATTTGGATTATCGCATAGCTTTTTAAGTTGTTGTTGAATATACGGTGTCATGATTTGAAGTAATAATATAAGTCCTCGATTAGTTTATCCTGTTCTTCCCATATAGTATCTGATACTACGTATTCTGATACGAAATAATTATAGAAAGGCCCAAATAGTATTTTTAATACTATGTCCTTGAGTTCGATATTGAGTTGTTCCTCTTCTTCGGTAGAACTGGGTTTGATTGCCTGAAGTTCTGCCTTATAGGATGCCGTAACGGCATCCTTTAGGGTTTGAATATATTCTGGGTTAGTTTCCTTGAGAATACTTAATTGTGATTTGAGTTCTTTACTTATCATGGGGCTTAGCGATTATGGATATGAATCCCTGTGGATATTGAGTATAGAATATTTGATAGTTCCCTGTGGGCAAGAAGACCTGCATTATGTTTGCAAGTAATGGGTAGATTTTCCATTGGTTTTCCTCTAGAAAGTTATTCCAGTCATCGAATTCTTCTGGATAATTACCTGATAGTTGGATATGATACTGTTCTTGGTCAGCAATAAATAAATTAGTTACTACCTGGATTTCGTCTGATTCCTTTTTATATTGGGTAATTGGGTACCAAAGTCCTTCGGTTTTCCATTTATTAAGTTGGAACAGAGACATGCCCTGTTCCAGTACGTTGAGTAATTTATATAAGTTTACCATAGTGATTGTTTATTTAGTTGGTTAAATAATTCTGATACTACAAGTTGTTGGAAGATTTCTTTGTTCCCGAGCAACTAATGGACTAACGTTATACTTTGTCATGCGATTGAGAAATTAAGTTGGAAAATCCAGTTGTTTCTATCGAGTTGGTTGAATGATATGAACCTCCCATCGTTATCGGTAAATTCATTCATGAATTGAACTGCAGCAGATGCTAATTGCCCCTTATAGGGATTAGTATCGGCAGTTATGATTGATTCGAAAATGAAAGAATAATAGGTAGTATCATAGATTTGTACCTGATTAATATCCAAGCAATTGAGTTTGTAATCATCCTCTAGTTTGATTAAGAGTCCCATTAGGAAATTAAGAAGACTACCCTGTTCATCAGAGTCAAGTTCAAATGTAGATTTCTTTTCTAAGAAATTGCGAACTACCTTAGTTAGTTCGTCTGCTTGATTGTAAGTTACTGAGTTCGTTTTCATATTTTTGTCTATTTTTAAAATGATATGCAAATATAAGCATTTTTATTTTTATAGAAAAATATATCTATTTTATTTTTAGGGAGGCTGAGGATGTGTATACGCTAAGAAAGGCAGTGGATTAGACTGCCTTTCAATTATTAAGGTAATTGGGGAGTTAGCAAGTATAAAGCCTCTTTTATAATTGAACTCTCCATAGGTTCTAAAGAGGGTTCCTTGTACATTAGTCCACCTTTCTTCTTTTCGTTTTCAAATACTTCATGTATGGCTTGCTTTAGTTTAGTAGCTAATACCTCTGATAACTCCTGAGATTTAAGAGAGATAAGTAATCCTTTTCGTATTTCCTCAATATCCTGGTCATTCTCAGTAATGGGTTTTGCTTCTATGAATTCTTGTATACCCGAAGAATATTCATCTAACCATTCACATCCCAAATGTTGTAAGTCATTAAAGAAGATACTAAACTCATCATAAGTAAGTCTAGTATCAAAACCTACTCCATGATATAGTTGTACTAAAGGAGTAAGGATTCTTCTTAGTGTATTGAAATCTTTTAGATGGTCCAATTTTATTCCTGATTCGAGAGGTATTTTATATACCTTTTCACCCTTCAGTACTACTAACAGAACCATTAGTCTTGGTGGTAATCTTTTCTCGTTCATAAGCAAGTTTTTGTATTATGAGTTGTACATAGGTATTTCTCTCTTTATAGATAAACATTACCGAGAGAAGTATCTCATGTTTCGGTAATATCATCTGTATGAAATTGCCTGGGGCAATCACTGTAGCTACTACTGGAGAATCCTCCTGAGAGAAATTCTCTAATATCATTTCTGCCCTCTTAATGGGTTCTGGTTTTGTTGGGTCCAAAGTTAGGACTGGAGCAGTTATACATTCCTTGATGCCCTGTGTTAAGGCATTATATAACCATTCATCTTTTATATCCTCTACTTGGAGGTTTTTCATTGTAATCATATCCTAAACCTATTTAGAGTCCATACACCCAGGATATTAGAGAATACCCATAGTTCCCAGTTTTTGTAAAAGTTATAGGGTTTACTGAATTGAGATGTTTGAAATATTATCTGATTTGGTATTCTAAATAACATTTCTGCATGGCAAGTTAATACTCCAGAAGATAATTGAGCTTTAAAAGCTTTAATAATATCTTCATCACTTTTAGTCTCTAATGAGGTAAGCAATTTAATAAATTCTACCTCTACACCTTGAGACATGTTTACATTTCTGAAGGCAAACTTTTCTTTATTTTCCATATTCGTCATTTTTAGATAAGAACTCTTGAGCTAGTTCATCTTGAGTTCTTTCGATTATGTTCTTTACTATTGTTTTATTTTCTACTCTAGCCCACATATATAGCATGCCCAATTGAGCATCCATATAGCAATCTATAAGAGATGGGTCCTTTCTAAATACATCCCATTGTTTTACGAAATTTGTTCGAACCAAATCCCTATAACCCTGGTCTGATATGCCATCTTGGTCTATATAAGCAGATACCCTTTTCTTGACTTCTAAAAGGATTTTCTCTAAGCTTTCGGGTAATCTGAAATTTTCTGGTAAGTTATGATATACCAAAGCATTAGGTATCAATTCCTCAAAGGTAAACTGATTATCGAATAGATTTTTAGGATATCTACCTGAAAATATCAATGGTAGCTTATACCTTAGCAACGATGGTACTACGTCGTATATAGCATAATGTCTTCTATATTCTCGGTACAAGTCAAAATATAGATTCTCATCGAATATACCCGATTTCCTCATTATTGCCTGTAAAGTATTATAAGCAGCATTAATATGAGTATTACTCAATTTGAATACTAAGTTGCCATTTTTAATAGCAATGAGTTCACTACAGCATCTCTTTCGTCTAAATAAGTTCATGTGATTAAAATGTAAAGTCAATGTATATGTCTCGATTTCCCTTTAAGAATGTCTCATGATTTGAGTCTTCATATTTATGACAGGCATAAGTTTGAGTAGCTCTATCGAAATGGTCTCTTACCCATACTGGTGCAGTATCGGTGGGTTTTAATTTAAAGTAAGTACCTTGATTAATCTTGTTAACCCGAGTCTCTTTGTAAGATGTCTTTGGTAGTTCCATATTTTTGTCTATTTTAAAATTGATATGCAAATATAATTCTTTCTTTTTAAATATGCAATATCCGGATATAACTATGGGAGCTTACTATTTCGGAGGAATTGAGATGCAAATGAGCCATCCTCTTTTTCTTCTTTCTCAAAGTCTTCATATTGATATAACTCTGGGTCTTCTTCGTCTGGGTCTATACGCATTTCGATTTCTCTACGTAGTTCATGATGTTCTTTAGAGAATGAAGACATAGCTCCCTTATAATCATCAGTAATTTGCATTAACTCTGCTTTATTAAGGTTAAGACCCTCTTTACTTGTATCTACTCCTTCTTGTTTAGTAGCAACTACTTCAGGTAGAGACTTAATGTCATACCTATCCTCCAATAGTTTAGCCTCTTCTGGTTTATCTAATACCCTTTGTGATTCCAATACGATTTGACGTGCCTCTTCAACGGTGATTGCATTTTGCTGTGTTACGTTGTTCTGTTGATTAAATTGAGCAAAGATATTTGTAGTACTTCCTCCAGTAAGATTACGTACTATTGATTGCAGAGATGTAGAGGATTCAAGCTTTAATTTAAGGGCCTTTCCCAGCTCGGCAGATATAAACGGTACGTATTTCCCTCCCTGAGATTCTCTTAGGATATTAACCTGATGGGCTATTTCCATACGGTCTTCTAATGCCCATGCTAGTTGTTCTCCCATTAACGCTTGAAGTAAATCTTCTGCTTTTTCTTTATCCCATATTCTAGAGCTTAATAGCCTATCTCTCATAAATACTCGTATGTAGTTAATATCTATACCCATACGGTATGAGAATGTATTGATATCATAAGTGATACCACATAATACACCATTACCCATCAGCCATTGATTAATAATGTAGTTGTGTATCTTTATCAGAAGTTCATCATTTGGGTTCTTCTGATATTCTAATGCCATTGCAGTAGTCCCCATAGGTCTTGGGAATCTTACCATTTTATTTTCCTTTTCTGACATACAAATGAGATTTTCTGATATCGGAACTTTCATCATAACCCATATACTCTAAATCGAACCTTACATACAGATTCAAAGATAGGTTATAGAAATATCCCTTATATTTTTTCTTACTTACTGATAAATTAAAAGGTTCACCAGAGATTAGGTCCCTGGTGAATACTAAATTACCTTTCCCAGTGATGGGAATATTAAGGCAAAGCTTATAATCCCCTACCTTAAATTTATTCCCATGCAGGTCTGTGATTTCCCTTGCCATAGTTTGCCTTTTTATGGTTCGTAGGTTTTTTGTCTTGTTTACTACGGTTATTGGTTATCCCCTTTTGCTCTTCGATTAACTTCTGAACCTTTGGGAATAACCTTTGCCTTAGGGGAACTACCTGAGTAGCGAAAAAGGCATTCCATAATTTCTGGGTTAATGGTTCTCCTATTTTAAGTTCTGAGATTGCCCAGAATTTAGTTTCGAAATTCTTAACTATTTCTCTAAATCGGTAGTAGTATATATTGCCAGTCTTTTTATCTATCCCAATTGTAGTGGTTTGGCAATAATCTAGAAATTCTTTACCTAATTCGGATATAAACTCTTCCCTTTTAAAGTCATAATTCTCTTGGTCGAGCTTAAATAATTTTACGTAATCGATTGCTTCCATATAGATTTAGTTTGTGATTATTAAACGAGGTATACTTTCATCTGTAATTTGAAATAAGTACCCTCTTACATCATCCTCATAATAAGAGGACCAATATGTTCTTCTAACTCTGAAATTATCAAGGATTGCCCCTTTGGGTACCCCAGTAATAAATAAGCAATGCTTAGGCATCATTGGAGTAATCTCAAATTTCCCATCCTTGAAATTACCATAGGTACCGTAGTCGGGCATATTACCAGTAAACCCCGTATTCTGTAATACATCCTGAACCAGAGTAGTTTGGGGTATTTCCTTTTGGTTACATTCTATGGTTAACTTCGATTTGCCTATATATAGGTCTTTAACTATTTCTCTAAACATTTGTATACAATTATATGGGTAATACCATTTTTCTTGAAGTAAAGGTTATTCTGTGAACGTTCCTCTAACTTCTTTAATTCTCTTCGAGATTCAGTACAAATTCTATCAGATTTCCTTAATATATCTGATACATTATCCCAGATGGGTGCCATTGGTTCTACTGGCCCTGCATAGATAACCTTATGTTTAGTTTCTATTTGGGGATATTTAGATTTATACTGATATTTGCCTTTGCAGTAAAGTACGTTATACTTTTCTGGTTCGTTTCTTTTTTCGTTTTCCATTTTTGTTAGGATTAATGTAATCGGATATTTCATTAAGTTGCCCTAAAAGCAATGCCTGAATGAAAAGGTTTATAGGCCTGAAAAAGAAATTCCTTACGTTATCAGTATTTATATACCAATCGTAAACGATAAAGAACTTCTTAATCTTGGAGTGCTTAAGTGAATGTTGGATTAGATAGGACTTACAACATCGTTTATGTAATTCTACCAATTCTTTGTCCTGCTTAAGCATCTCTTTATCAGAGAAGATAGTGTAATCCATTTTGTATGAATTGAGATGCCCAGGTAATTATCCCGGGCACCTGGTTAATAAAGGTTTATGCAACTTGTTCTGGTTTGAGGACCTTCTTTCTGAAGTCCTCGTATGCTTTAGCAGCAGCCTTGAATTCCTTGGAGTTCTGGTCCTTGATACGAGCCATTGCAAGTTCCAATCGATGGAGTTCGTTTCGAGTTTGTTGTCTCCATTTCTTCCGAGCAAGTGTATCAACTACATCGGCAGGGTATACGTATTTAACTTCCCGATTAGAAATTACCTGTTCGATGATGGATGGTTTTTGTTGTTCCTTAACTTCCTTGACAACCTGTTCCTTTTTGGAAGTTTTGGTTTTAGGAGAGAGTTCTACCAATTTGGCATTGGCAAAATTAGTGGCAGCTTCTTGAGCATCTTGTACCAATTCCTTTTTAGTCTTTTTGGCCTTAGGAGCAGAAGCCTTAGCAGTCTTAGAATTTTTAATTCCTTCAAGTTGTTCGGCAACCTTAGTTGCAACCAGGTTAGTAACCTTTGATTCATTCTTTTTCATAACGTCTATATTAAAAATGTTAGTAATTTGATTTCTTATTGCAAATATAAGCATTATATTTTAATTACAAAAATAAATCGAATAAATTTTTATATTTGCTAAGGTTAATCGGCTAGGAAGTCGAAGATTTCTGGAGGATAGTTAATTTCATCCTCTGGGTCATTTATGTAATCTTCGTAATCCTCGTTATATTTATCGTAAATGTTATCTTGTGATGTATTGGGTACCCTTGTACATCTTTCAGGATATTTCTTTACGAAGTCATAGGCTTCTTGAGTAGTCATTACCTTGTCTGAGGTAAATTCGTAGGTTACATAAGAATAAGTTTCACCCAATCTAGAAACTTCATATTGCTGGTATCCAGATTTCTCAATCTTATAGATTTGATTTTCTGGAATAGTTTCTATTTCTACCCTATACTTATACCATTGTTTCTTTTGCTCCCTTTCTTTTGGTTTAATACCCATGCTATCTTGAAGAGAAATTAACTTGGTTATGGGACTTTCAAAACGAGAAGGAGCAGTGCTCACTTCTACTGGATGAGTTTTATTCTCACCAATAAAGTAAATCACTGCCCCCAAGGTTACCAGGCCCAATATGAATTTAGTTTCTGAGTTCATAACCTGTAGTTTCGAATTTATTTTTAATGTTCTTTGCAAGGTATTTACCTTTTGATTCTGCTTGATGTAAACCGTTGCAGATTTCATAAGGTACATCATCATAGCGATAAACTCGATTACCTTTAAAAGCAACCCAAAGTTGTTTCTTCTTTGAGTCATAACCAAAGCCCTCAATATTAGAGGATTCGCAAGGGATCATTTCGACTCCGGTGTTCATTTCTACTGATTCTAAGTATTCGTTCTTTTCCATGTCTATATTAAAATTTTAAAAGTGTTAGTTCTGGGTGGAATTTGAGATTTGCCCTCTGGAAGATTGCCCAGGTACCAAGTACTCCCTGAGAATTAGTATGTACCCATTCATCTTCCATTCTGAATAATATGTGAGAGCATACCAGCATTTGGTATTCACTTAGCATATTTATCAGTTGAGGAGTATTCTCGATTTCCACGTATAATTCAATGTGCTCATCTAGTGCTCGAATTATTTCGTCATCCTCAATCTGAAGGAGTTTTTTGATTAAGTCTTGGGCAATATCATTTCCATTTTTAACGTCCTCTTTGATTGAGTTGAGTGATTCAATCTGAATACCAGCAATGAGCTTTACGATGTCTTTTGTTTCCTTGTCCATAATTAAATTTTCTTTATGCAAATATACTAAAATTATTTTATATAAAATACTCTTTTAATAAATACGGAGGTAAGTGTTAGCGGTTCTTGATTTCTTCCATCTTTTCCTTTATGGAGTCTGGAAATATAGCATCGTTTACCCATCTTAGGAAGAATTTAGAAGGCTTCTTTTCTGGACTTAGAAGCAATTGTCTCTGTTCAGTAGAGAACTTAATCCTTTCGGATTCTAACATATACTTGGGAAGTTTAGTGAATTCTGCCTGAGAGAAGGAGATTACGTTTTTACCAACTTGGGCCCTTAATGGTTTCTTCCTTTCCTTATAGAGATAAGGGATAATCTTTTTCGATGGTCCCCCAAGTATGCTAAAACCAAAGATTACCATTGGGTCAAATTTATCTGCTTTTGGGTCCTTAGCCCGTTTGATACATCTTGCCATCCAAGAGAATGAATTGGGATATTGCTTATTGTCGGTTGCTTCTCCCACATCCTTTTTATTGAACTCAAATCCAGGAAAGTGAAATAGAAAGTCCTCAGTAAGGATAAATACAAATCCCAATCCTCTAAGATATTTAATGATATCTTGTTGGCTTTTACCCTCTTCAATCATTTTTTCTACATCTGAAAGAATGTCCTCCCTTGGTGATTCCAATTCCTTAGTTGTAGACCCTGCAGGTCTTCCTCTGCCAACATTAGGTGCCTTAGCAGGCAATGTACCAGATAACCTATCTAAGTATTCTTTGAAGTTATCAATATCTTGTTTATTAGTAAGAGTTACTTCTACTCTTATGGGACCGTTATGCTGTACCTTTGGACCTGAATTCATCTCGGTATAGGCATCTACCAACCTATCGGATAATGGTACCCCATTATCCGATAGTGTAGTGATTCTAAGTTTTGGTTTATATACTTCTTGTTCCATTTTCGACTTAATTAGAAAATAAAAGGCCTGAACAATTTTTATATTGCCAGGCCTTCTACCATTATTAACGAATACTCAAAAATATGATAAGTAAAAGTAAAAAGTGCTCTTATTAATCTTCTTCTTTAGCGGCCTTCTTTTTCTTCTTGTCTTTGGCCTTCTTATCCTTCTTATCGGAAGCCGGTTTTTCTTTTACCTTTTCTTCCTTCTTTTTCTTAGTTTCCTTTTCCTCCTTGGGAGCCTTACCTGAAGCAAGTTTTCTTTGCTCCATACGATATTTTTTCTTCTCAGCCGAAGTCATTTCTCTGCCATCGATGAGAGGATAATCGTATTTGGTAGCTGTTCTACCACCATTTCCTTTCTTTTCCTTTTTCTCTTTGGCAGCCTTCTTCTCAGCTTTTTCCTTCTTCTCTTTTTCCTGGAGTTTTACCAATTTCTTGTTGTTCTCTTGGTCAGCTTCAGGATAGGCAGCAGCAACTTTGTCTCTTTCCTTATTGAGCTTGTTTACAAGTTCGGTAACCTTTTTACCATGTTTCTTGTCTTTGGTCCAATCCTTAGTAGGGTCCAACTTGTTCTCTTTAAGGTAAGCATCCAAAGCTTTCTTAGCCTTTGTGAGTTCCGGAGTCTTGGATTCCGATTTACTCTTCTTTTCGTCTTTCTTAGCCATTTTCATTTATATTAGGTGAATAATTGAATTTCCTATTTACATAATACCATAGTTATACCTTCCTAATTTGGGTTGGGATTTCTTTAATTTCTAGGATTTCTAAACTGCATTGTTTTAAAACTGCCTCGAGTTGAAGTATATCTTCTACCTCTTTCTGAGATAAGTCCGTAAAAGTTTGTTCAAAAGTTTCTTTCTGTTCCCCCCTTATAAAATTAAATTGGGCAACAATATAAGTCCCATGAAGTTTTTTATTCAGGGCTCCTTTAAGAGATATGAGTTTTCTTTTCAGATAATTACTCTTCAACCTATGGGATTGGTATTCGCCTTTCTTACCCTTACTAAGAGCTACCTTTTTAAGGTACGAAACATAATCTAATTCTCTGAGAGTTTGATTAATGTTTCCCACTAATAATCTTAAGTCTTTTTCCATTTGGGTCTTTGCATTACTTGGTTAGATACTTCCTGAGTTTCTTCTGATAGCATTTCTCTTGCCTCATTTATTATATTGATGGCAAGTTCCCTTTCATCTGGTCCCAGGTTTAATTCTTTATCTTCTAGTACATCAGTATAAGTATTTATTAGATTATCCAATGCAAGTATTCGAATATTCTTTCGAATTGCTAATTTCTCTTCTTCCATGGGTATAAAAAATTAAAGCCCACTACCTTCGCAGGCAATGAGCTTTTGGCTGAACAACGTCCTAAGTGTAGATGTTATTCATATGAACTTAAACTCTAAATTTATATAGCAGACATATGGGATAGTAGTTAGTAAGTTAGAGGAGTTTAATCTTCTGATTCTTCCTCTTCTTCTTCCTTAGCCTTTTTGTTTTTCGGAGAACAAATAACGCCATGTCCTTTCTTAGACTTAACGGTAAGAGTTCCCGGAACGAATGAAACTGAAGTTGATACCGGTTTGCCATCCGTAACCAATACAGAAGTAACCACTACACCCTGATAGCCTTCCTTGTTCTTAACGGCATAACCAAAGTTCATTACCTTGGATTTGTCGTTAATGGCAATAACGTCGATTTGCTTGCTGTTAGGGCGTTGTTCAGCCGGCCGATTCTTGAGTGCCTCTTGACGAGCTTTACGTTTAGCTTCTTTTTCGGGGTCTTTTTCCTTATCCCCTTTCTTCTTGGAGTCTGATTTCTTTGTTGCCATAATTTTTAATGTTTTATAAGTTAATGGTTATTATAAGTAAACTTCTACGTTTATTAATAGTTGATAGTAAAGGTAGGGAAATTTCCCTACCTTCTTTTAAATCTTGAATACAGTTACCAGATTACTTTTTCCCTTTCTTGCCTTTACCTTTGGTTTCTTTCTTTGCCGGCAATTTGAGACCGAGTTCTTTGGCAATTGCTTTACGGAGTTTTTCGACGTCGTCTTCATCATAATCGTCTGGGTCAGTTTCAAGGTCTTTGTCGTCGCAGACATCCTCAAGTTCTTCGAAGTCCATTTCGGCAAGTTCTTCACCGGTCAGTTCTTCCTCTTCTTCTTCCTCTTCGGAATCATCATCATCATC
>UMGZ01069877.1_pt1 | contig 30592 bp, 29 predicted proteins | sample 1965421 | NCBI WGS metagenome assembly UMGZ01 (sample SAMEA4836087, study PRJEB28245) | human gut metagenome | biome: gut microbiome; material: fecal sample | place: Denmark | collected 2008
CCGTAGCGGTCGGGCTACATGTCCACACTAAACGTCGAAAGGCCCTATGGTCTTCCCCGCCTCGGCGGGGGTGTTTCCGTCTTATTGATTTTGTGATGAATTACTTTTTTGACGAGTCACATTATGAGATTATTTAAAGTTCCTAAAAATTTATTTCCACAGGTTAAAAATCGCTTCCCATTCGTATATCTTGAGCATGGGAGAATAGAAATTGATGACAGCAGCGTAAAATGGATTGATAAAACCGGTTCTGTCGTCAGGTTGCCTGTCGCGACAATCGGAAGCCTTTTTATCGGTCCGGGAACATCTATCACTCATGCGGCAATCGGCGCAATAAGCGAGGCTTCCTGCACAATATGCTGGATAGGTGAAGATAGTTTGAAATTTTATGCTTATGCAGAACCGCCCACTGCAGATACCCAAACGTTATATAAGCAATTGAGGCTGGCTTTTAATGACGAATCAAGAGTGGAAGTCGCACGAAAAATGTTTGCCAGAAGATTCCCGGATGCTGATTTGAAAGGGAAAACCCTGCAGATGATGATGGGCATGGAGGGGCGGCGCGTCAAAGGTTTATATGCACAGAAATCCGCAGAATATGGTGTTCCATGGAGCGGTCGATCATATATTCCAGGACAAAGCAGCAAAAGCGAGCCGATTAATCGAACATTAACTTTTCTGAATGGATTGCTTTATGGGGTTGTTACTTCGGCACTGTTGTCCGGAGGTTATTCGCCTAGAGTTGGGTTTATCCATTCCGGATCACCTCTGCCTTTTGTATATGACGTGGCAGATTTTTATAAAGAATACGTGACAATCGATCTAGCTTTTAAATTGGTTCATGAAGATGCAGATATTTACGATCGTCATGTAGTTATTGATGCTTTTTGTGATCGATTGCTTGAACGAAAAATTTTGATGAATATTATTTCAGATGTTGAATCGGTTTTGGAGATTTAAATGCTGGTTGTTTTTGCAGATAAAATACCCGATCGAATTCGCGGAAAAATGAAACTCTGGTTCATTGAACCCATACCAACTTGTTTCGTTTCGAGCGTGAGCGATGCTTTGGCTGTAGAGGTGGCTGAAAAACTGTATGAACTCTGTGATGATGACTCATCGATTTTGATCGTAAGGTCGACCAATACTCCTCCGGGGTATGCGTTGAAATCGAGATACGGCAAAGCCTCGACCCTGCAAAAGAAAGTAGTTAGCTTCAATGGTTTGCAGCTGGTGCAAACCTTGAGTCCTCTTCCCGAAAATAATCAGCCGCCCGAAGGCGGCTGAACTGAATACAAAAATCAAGCAGATGGAGCGGTATTAACGGTAAGCCGCCTCAAAAATCGCCACAGTGTCTTCAAAAGTCAAAGCCACAGGGTCCTGCTCAAAGAGCATGCCGCCGGCAGAGCGGGCTTTTTCAGCAAGCGCCGGAATTTCTTCACGCGTGACGCCGTAGTCGCTCATGCGCAGGTTGTCGACGCCGCAGGCGACCTGCAGGTCATGCAGCGCGCGCAGGAAATCCGCAGGATGAACGGCATCGCGCACGCCCAGCGCCCTGGCGAGTTCGACAAAGCGGTCGGAACGAGCGCCCGTCTTGATCATGTGACCGAAGTAGGCGAGCGAGAGCATGATAAGGCCGGCGCCGTGCGGGAGATCCTGATGGAAGGCGGAGAGCGCATGCTCCATCGAGTGCTGGCTCGTGAGACGTCCGCAGACCATGACGTAGCCCGAAAGCGTGTTGGCAATCGCCATGTGTTCGCGGGCTTCATAGTCAGAGCCGTCGCGGACGGCGCGGGCGAGGCCTTCGGCGCAATGGCGCACGCTCGCGAGCGCATACATTTCGGAGAGGTAGTTGGGGCGCTTCGTGACGTAGCCTTCGATAGCGTGGAAGAGCGCGTCGAAGCCCTGATAGGCCGTGAGCATGGGCGGAACCGAGAGCATCAGTTCGGGGTCGACGATGGCGATCTTCGGCAGAAGCGTCGGATGGCCGATGCCGCACTTTTCCTGCGTGACGGGATTCGTGATGACGCCGCCCGCATCCACTTCCGAACCGGTGCCGGCAGTGGTCGTGATGGCCACGATGGGGATCGGCGTGGCAGTGATCTGCTTCCTTCCGCCCTGGCCCTGCTGGACGTAGTCCCAGATGTCGCCGTCATTTGTGGTGCAGAGCGCAATCGCCTTGGCGCAGTCCATCACGGAGCCGCCGCCCAGACCAATCACGAAGTCGCAGCCTTCCTCCCGGGCGCGGTTGGCGCCGGTCATGACGGTGGTCGAGAGAGGATTGGGTTCGACGATGGCGAGATGCACCCATTCAATCTTCTGCGCATCTAGAGCGGCCGTCACGCGGGCAAGGGCGCCCGAACGCACGACCGAGCCGCCGCGCGATGTAAGGAGCAGCGCCTTTTTGCCCGGCAGTTTTTCCGTGCGAAGGGCATCGAGTTTTCCCGGGCCGAAGATGAGTCGGGTGGGCGTCTCAAAAACGAACTGCATCAAGAGTCTCCTCGTTTTGAATTGGGTCTGAGCGGTCGGATGCCGCAGCAGTCGCGATGCCGGGCGGCTGGAATTGGGAAGACGAGCTCCCCGCAGCCGTCAGGCATAAAAGACCATTTTACGACGCACGCGCGCTTTGAAAACGCCCGGAGGAAAAAGGCGGGAGCGGAAAAACGCTGTGGAGGGCCGTCAGTCACTCGTGAAGACAATGGTGCCGCTCGATTGGACGTCTTCAGAGTCGCCGATTTTCTTCCAGGCAAATTTGAGAGAGAAGCTTTCCTCAGACGAAATGCCGCAGGGACATTCAAGCTCGAGCGCAAGACGCATGCCGGGCGTTGTAACCGCACGGAATTTGAGCGTCTTCACCTGCGTCGCCTTAAAGTCGCCGCTCACGTGCGCATAGGCGCGGAAAGCCCTTTCGACCAAAAGAAGCTGCGCGACGCCGGGGAGAATAGGTAGACCGGGGAAGTGCCCCCTGAACCATTCGAGTCCGGGGGAAGCTTCGAGCCTCAGGCGCAGATGCCGGGTGCCTTCATGAACTTCGTCGCTTTCCAGCAGCCACTCCGGACGACGCGGGTCAAAGAGGCTTTCGAGGGCCTTCACTGTAGTCTTCCCCTGAGCATTTGCAGGAAGTTCGTCGACAAGCCGCCAGCGTCTGGGGATCGATACTGCCGGAAGATTCCGGCCAAGTTCTTCGCGAAGCTTTCGGACCGCTGCGGCTTTGCCGTCGGCGAGGAAAATGTCCTTGATCTGAGGCGCGGGCTTCAAGACGGCCGCGAGCGCTTCGCGCCTCCCTTCGCCGAAGGCAAAGACCTTCGCTTCGCTCGCGAGTCCGCCCTTTACGAGAAGCGCTTCCACTTCAGGGAGCGCAACACGCTTCCCTTCAATCTTGACGATTCGGTCTGCACGGCCGAGGAGCGTAAACCCCGTGTTGTTCAGGCGAATGCGGTCAGATCCGTCGTTCCAGCCTTCATGGTCAAGGTGGCGCCCGGAGAGCGTGAGGAGTCCTTCTCCTTCAGGGAGCACGCGGCCGTCCTCGAGACGCACGCCCGCGGTGATTCCAGGAACGGTTTTCCAGGGCGGCGTCGAAATTGTCCCGTCACTTTCGAGAGACCTCCTGCGCCAGGCGATGCCGCCCGTTTCGGTGGAGCCTAAGACTTCCATGGGAAAGAGCCCGAGCGCGGCGCGTGCAACCCGGGCGTCCTCATCATCGAGCGGGCCGGTGGAGGAGAAGGCGAGGATGACGCGGTCTCTCGCATCTTCAAAAAGCGTCGGGTCCGTAAAGCGCTTCAGGTGCGCAGGCGCCGCGATGACGACGGCGCGATGTCCGCGGACCTTGGCTTCCTTGAGCGCTGCTGCCAGATTTTCCGGGTAGTGAAGGCGCTTTCCGACGATGAGCGCTTCCATCGAAAGCAGCGGCCAGAGCGCCCGGAAGAGCAGCCCGTAAATATGCTGCGCGCTCACGGTGCCTAAGACTTCAATGGCGCCAAGGGCCGGTGTTCCGCCTGGAATCCCTGCATCAATTGATTCGGGCTCCAGAAACGCCTGTTCTAGTCGCTTTCTGCAGAGCTTTGCCTTTCCTGTGCTTCCGCTCGTGAGTAGAGACAGAAGCGGCGCTTTGTCGTCGAGCAGACCGAGATCATGAGGGGCTTCCAAGGCATTGAAGTCCGAGGTTCTCTCCACCGGCGAAACAAGATGCGCGATCCGGTTCCCGGCATCCATCTCAACGGCGCCGAGCGCGAGGAAGGTTTTGTCGAGCGCGACCCCGGAGTCCTCAAGGTGCTTCAGAGTGCCGGGGAGAATGTCTCCGGGCAGGATGACATGAACGCCGGCCGCCCAGAAGCCGAAGAGTGCGGGGAGAAGTTCGAGCGCATCTTCCGAATAGAGCACCGCATTTTCGCGGGCGTCGGCAGGAAGCGCCAGCGCCGCATCCCGCCAGGCGGCAGTTCCCGCGAGAAAGCCTCTGAGCGTCAGCACTCTTCCGTCGGAAAAAATGCCGATGGGCCGATCAGAAGGCTGAAGGGTAAGAATGCGGGAGATGCGGGTTTCGGAGATCACGGCGCTGCAGGCAAAAGAGTTGGTTTGCAACTGCTATTGTGCCTCAGGGATTCCGGAAAGATCAGATTCGAGAGAATAATGATCCTATCCGACCTGAATAATCAATAATAAAATATGTATTATCGAGAACAATCTATCATTTAATAATGACTAAAGCCACCCGTTCCACCTTGCTTCCCAGGAAGATTGCAGAGAAGCTCCGCATCGCGGGAGAACAAATCCGGCTTGCACGGCTTCGCCGGAACTACACCATTGCGCTCGTCGCGGATCGCGCGCAGTGCTCCGAGCTTACGGTCAGCAAAATCGAACGCGGAGAACCCACGGTGTCCATGGGCGCCTATCTGCGCGTGCTCTATGCGATGCAGCTCGCAGACGACATCGAACTGCTGGCGAAGCACGCCCCCCTTGGGAGGGATCTGCAGGACCTGAAGCTGCGAAGGATAGCGTCCTCGAGGAAAACTTAGGGCGACCGGACTATTTCCTCGCGGCGGCGCGTCGCATGCGGATTCTGCGGAGCAGAAACTCCCCCGCAAAGAGGATGCCGATGAGGACATAGCTCACGCACCCGTTCCAGATCATCCAGAGTCCGCGGTCTCCATAGAGCACCGTGGCAAGTGCGACGCTGCCGTTGAGGACGAAGAACCCGCACCAGACCTTTGTGACGCCGCGGCACCAGCGGACGCCTTCGGGCGGGAGATCGGGCGTGCGGAGCCGCGCGAACTTTTCAACGATGGGCGTTGAGGATAGGGATGTGCCAAAAAGCCAGAGAAGGAAGCCGTTGACCGCGACCGGATAAAAGAGCATCGGCTCCTCGGCATCGAGGATCGCCGAGAGTGCGGAAAGGACAAGCGCAATGCCGGCAAATCCGAAGTTCTTCCGCGAAGGCGACATGAGCGCCCGCAGAAGCATGATGCCGGCCAAGGAGAGCGCCACGGGCAGAATCCCGAAGCGGCTTAATCCCCACCAGGCCCAGAAGGGATAAAGGCAAATCAAAAGGGCGGCAGCGCCGCCCGTGATGACTTTCAGAAGCGGGGATGCCGACATGTCTGAAGAGGGGCTTTAATCAGCCTTTCCGTCGGCGGGCTCTTCAAGGACGCGCGCGATGACCGTTACGACGTCGCCCAGTGTGCGCACCTGCTTGAAGGCTTCCGGGGAAATGCGGCGGCCGCCGAGATGGGGCTTGAGCTGCACGATCATGTCGACCGCGTCGATGGAATCGATGTCGAAGTCTTCGTAGAGACGGGCTTCAGGCTTGATCTTGTCGGCGGGAATCTCGAAATCGTTCACGAGGATTTCGGAGAGGACCTGATAGACCTTTTCTTCCTGAGGGGTGAAGGTTGTCATGTTCTTAATTCTGCTTATGCGTTTCAATGTAGGCGGCGAGCGTGCGGACGTTCCTGAAGACGGTCTTTGCCTCTTCGCTTTCCGCGGTCAGCGTGATGCCCCAGCGCTTCTTGACGGCAAGGCCGAGCTCGAGGGCGTCGATGCTGTCGAGGCCGAGCCCTTCGCCGAAGAGCGGCTCATCCGGGTCGATGTCCTCAGGCCGGATGTCTTCGAGCCCGAGCGAGGAAATGATGAGGGACTGGATTTCGGAGATCAGATCAGTCATGGCGCATCGGAGGAAGTAGGTTGACGAATCCCGGGGAAAAGTTCTCTGCCGAGGGCAAGCGTAAACCGCCGGGCAGCGAGCCGAGGGGTCGAATTATAAAGGTCGAGATAGGGGGCCGCCGGAATCTCGGGAAGCGCTTCAAAGGTGAGCGTCATGGGCTTCTCGGGCAAATGCCACCAGCCGTGGTCCTTGGTGAGCCAGCGCGGGCTCGCGGAGATGCGGACCGGCGTGATGGAGCGCCCCGTGTGGAGCGCGAGCTGCGCGGCGCCCCGGTGAAGCCGCGGCATTTCGCCCTCCGGGAATTCGCTCGGCGTCCGGGTGCCTTCAGGGAATATGACGAAGGCTGTCCCCGAGTCGAGCTCCCGGGCGAGCTTTTCGATTGCGTCCGGCCCCTCGGCGTTCGAAACGTAGCCGGCGGCGCGAATGGGCGCGCGCGTGAAGATGTTCCTCAAAAGCGCCGCTTTCACGATGGTCGTCGCCTCGGGCACGACGGAAAGGAGGCAGACGACGTCGATGAGGGACGGGTGAGAGCACGCAAGGATGGCGCCCTCTTTCATGAGCGCCTCAGGGTTTCTGACCTCCACCCGGACGAGCCGGAGCGCCGTGATGATGGCGACGAAGCGCCCGAACCACCACCGGACGACCGCACGGGCGCGCCGGCGCTCCTCCTCGGGACTCTTCGACGTCATTTTGAGCACGGGCGTAATGAGAAGCCCGAAAATGACGCCTCCGAGCCCGAAGAGCGCAAAAGCGAAGGCCGTGCCCGCGAACTGGAAGGGCATCAGAACGTACCGCATGAAGGGCCTCTATGGGTCAGAGGGCGAGCCCGCCCGATTTTGCCCACACCCAGGCCGCGTGGCGGTCGAGGTGCGTGAAGAAGGGCGCTTCCGACGCGATGAGCCAGCTGAGAACCTCGAGGTCGGCAGGCGAGCCGGCGAGTTCCGCGAGGCGCGGGTCAGGGGCTTCCTCGGATTCGAAGGGACGCGTGGTAATGGCGCAGTAGGGGCCCTTCTGCTTTTCCTTCGCCCAGACTTCCGGGGCCGCACTTTCATTCTGGCGCCCGAGGAGGAGTCCCCAGACATGCGTGACACCGGGCGCATCAAAGTCGACCGGGGGCTTGGCTTCCGCAACGGTCAGAATGACCGTCTCGTGCTGAAGCAGTTCGCTCACGGCGGACTCAAAGGCGGCTTCGGTGCTGAAAGGGCCGTTCGCGAGTGCGGTCAAGGCGCCCTTGTGGCCGAGGGCAATCGAAAGAAGGCTTGCGGGGCCGTTGTGAACGCTCGCCGCAAATTTGGCGGGCGAAAGCGGTTCATCGTGCGCCGCCGCGGTAAGAAGCTCCGTCGCAAGCGCCGCGTCTCCCCAGCGGGACGCATAAACCCAGGGGGCGTCGGGCGCTTTCGCGGCGAGGGACCCCAGCACCTCAGCGAGCGCCCGCCCGAGAGGCGTGAGGCGCCGGCGAAGCATCGCAGGGATCGCAGCTGCTTTTGCCGAGGGCTCCTCTGCGCCGGGAGGCGCATAGGGCGAGGATTCAAGTCCGAAGGACGGGAGCGAGGCGGCCTCGCGCCAGTCGTCCTTCCCGGCGAGGCCGGGCGCCCAGGCAGCCCAGTCGAGGATCTGTGCGGCGTCCTGCATGAGGATGTGCGTTTCCCGAGAAGATTGAAAGCTTCAGATTTTAAAGATTTCCCCGCCGCCTTTCTCCGTTAGCTTCCCCGATGCTTCAGAGCGTCAGCCTTTCCGTTCGTCCGCCCGAAAGCACGTAGCTCCGCCCCTCCAGGGTGAGGACGTTAAGTGTCTGGGAGAAATCACCCCTCGCGATCGTGAGCGTTTCCCGGGATGCCGGTGCACGCCTCGTAGACGCTTCTTCGGAAAGCGCCTCAGAGAGAATTCTTCCCGTCGGAAGCGGCAGCGGCGCATCGTCGTCAAGGAGCCCCAGCATTGTCATGAGGGTCGCCGCAAAGTCTTCATGCGTCGCGGGTTCCGGATGGCGTCCGAAGCCGGGGAAGCGGCTCCCCTGAATCGCGAGAAGCGCATGCGTTTCCTGCGGCAGGAGTCCTCCGTGCGCGCCGCTCCCGAGCGCCAGCGCATTCGTCATGACGCAGCGCCCGGTTTCGGGGTCGCCCCTCGGGATGAACCGGATGTCGGGTCCGCGCGGGTGAGCGCTCGAGAGGAGCCCCTCCGAGAAGGTTCCGGGAATGAGCCCCTCGCGGGCGTCGGGACGATCCGGATCGGGCTGTGAAAAGACCATGCCGACCTCGGGCGAGTTCATAAGCGCATCGCGCACGGCTTCGAGCGTTTCTCGCTTCTTCCCCGGCACCCAGATGCCGGAGGTGTATTCGCCGATCAGAATGACGTCGTCTGCCCGGGGTTCTGCGCCCCGCGCGATGTCGCTTCCCGTCAGCACGTGAAGACCGGCATTCTCGAGAATCTCTTCAAAGTCGGCATGCCGCGCGACCTCGACGTGCCCGTGGTCCGACATGACGACGAGCTGAATGTCCTTCGCGCGACCTTGCGTTTTCCACCAGTCGAGCACCCGCCCGAATTCGCGGTCCGCCTGACGGAGACCCTCGAGCGTTCTGTCGGAAAAGAGCCCGAGCTCGTGCTCGCTGTGATCGGGTTCCCCGATCCAGAGAACCGTCGCTTCGGCAAGTCCCTCGGGGCCGTCCTTCAATTCGCGCTCGAAAAAGAGGTCGACCGTGAGCGTCGTGCCGAGCGCATCCGGAAATTCGAGCGGGACGCCTTTCCCGTGCGTGCGGATGAGTTCATGCGCCTCTCTCGCCGGGATCGTTTGGTCGAGCGCATGCACCGGAGCGTTGAGGTGGCCCTTACAGTCCGAGGCATGCACATGCTGGAGCCGCGTGCTCCCCGGCGAATTGGCGCAGTAGATCCTCAGGCGCTTTCCCTCGCGCGCGAGCCGGGCGCCTAAATCAGGCACCGCGTAGAGCCCGTGCATGAGGGCGTCGGCCTCCATGACGGAGTCGATGCGGAAGCCTGCAAAGAGGTGCATCCGGCGCTTTTCGTCCTCGTAGCAGAAGCTGTTGGCGATCACGCCGTGGCGCTCCGGGCGGACCCCTGAAAAGATCGACGGGTGGTTGACGTAGGTTTCCGTCGGAAAGCAAGCGAGGTAGTTCTCCCACGTGTGGGACTTTTCCAGAAAGCCCGCGAGCCGAGGCATGTTGTCGGGCGTCGCAAAGTCGGGCCTCAGCCCGTCGAAGCCCGCGATCAGAAATTTCAAGGACATCTCAAAAAAGATGCCGCACGGGAAAGCGGTTCTGCGTGCGGCATTTCATTCAAACACTTTCAAAAAAACTTATCGGCTCTGCGGGTCGAGCTTCTGCTGGACCCAGTCGCCGAGAAGCGACATGGAAAGCGTCGAAATCACGATGACGACGCCGGGAATGACGGCGATCCACCAGGCGGTGGTGAGGTAGTCGCGCCCGAAGCCGAGCATGGTGCCCAACGAACTCATCGGGGGCTGCACGCCCACGCCGAGGAAGGAGAGCGACGTTTCAAGCAGAATCATCCCGGGGAAGTTGAGCGTCATGTTGACGACAAGGGCGCTCGCGATGTTGGGAAGAATGTGCCTCAGAAGGATCCGCCGGGTCGGAATGCCGAGGCTCTCAAGGGCCCCTGCATAGCCCTCGGTGTAGGCCGATCGCGCGAGGTTTCTTGCGAGCCTCGCGTACCGGTCCCAGCCGTAGACCGCCATGATGACGATGATCACCTTCACGTCGGTGCCGAGGAAGGCAAGGATCGTAAGCGCAAGCACGATGAAGGGAAGCGACGCCGTAAAGTCGATCCCGGTATTGACGAGGTCGTCGATGAAGCCCCCGAACCGGGCGGCGAGGAACCCTAGCGCCGTGCCGACGATGGCCCCGAGAAGCGTGCCCGTCACGGCCAGAACGAAGGAAAGCCTCAGGGAATAAAGAAGCCTCGAGAGCACGTCGCGCCCGAGCTCGTCGGTCCCGAGCGGGTGCGCGAGCGACGTAAAGGGCGCTACGAGCCTCGACATCAGATCCATGTCCTCGAGCCCGTAGGGGGCGGCGACCGGCGCGAGAAGCCCCGCGCAGAAGAAGACGACGAGGATTGTGGCCGAGAGCCCGGCGAGTCCGCGGGGCCTTCCGGCAATGATCCGGGAGAGAAGCCCCGGCTTTTCAGCAATTTGCGTGGCAGCAGTCATTTTCGTTGGATCCCCGGAAGCGGTCAGTTTCCCTTCCTCAGGCGCGGATTCACGACGAGGGCGAGAATGTCCATGAGAAGGTTGGCGAGGATGAGGGATGCGCCTGTGGCGAGCACAATCATCTGCACGACCGGAATGTCGCGAAGCGCCACTGACTGAACGAGGAGCTTCCCGACGCCGGGCCAGGAGAAGACGGTTTCCGTGATGACGGCGCCGGCAACGAGGGTGCCCAGGAAGAAGCCGAGAATCGTGAGAATCGAGAGCATTGCGTTCGGGAGCGCGTGGAGCCAGATGATGCGCGCTTTCGGGAGTCCTCGCATCTTTGCCGCGCGCACGCAGGGAAGCCGCATGGCTTCAAGCATCGCGCTTCTTGCGTAGCGCGAGAAGATCGCGGCCTCGGCGGTCGCCATCGTGATGATCGGCATGATGTAGTGCAGGAGCGTCGCGTTCCCGTAGGACGGAAGCCACCCGAGCCAGATCGAGAAGACGAGCAGAAGGAGCACGCCCATGAAGAAGTTGGGTACCGCGTAGCCGAAGACCGAGAGCACCATCATGCCGCGGTCGAGCGCGGTGTCGCGGTGAAGCGCCGCAACGACGCCCGACGGGATGCCGATGAGAAGCGTCACTATGGCAGTGGGCACCATGAGGTCGATCGTGGCGTCGAGCGCCTCGAGGAAGACGTCCTTCACGGGCTGGCTCGTCGCGTAGCTCACGCCCATGTCGAGCGTGAGCGCCTTCTGGATGTAGACGATGAACTGCTCCCAGAGGGGCTTATTCAACCCCCACTGTTCGCGGAAGGCGTCGAGCGCGATCTGGTCGGCCGAGTCGCCGAGCATGAGGCGCGCGGGGTCGCCCGTCATGTGAAGCCCGAAGAAGACGCAGGCTGCAAGGAGGAGGAGCGTCAGGGCCGAGCGGAAGACAAGTCTCGAAATGAGTGCGAACATGAATCAGTCTCCCGATTGCTGCGAAGGGCCGGGAAGCGGCGCATCGGTGATGAAGGAGTGCTTCACGAAGCAGGCCGTCTGGTGATGGTCGTTCACGGCCTCGAGCTGCGGGACCTCCTTTCTGCAGCGGTCGCACGCGACGGGGCAGCGGTTGGCGAAGACGCACCCCTCGGGGCGCTCCATCGGACTCGGCATCACGCCCTTCGGATAGAAGCGGATCACGTCGTCCTCGGCGCCGGGCGTTGAGGCTAACAAAAGCCTTGTGTAGGGATGCTGCGGATGGTGGAAGACTTCGTCGACGGGCCCGAGCTCAACGATGCGCCCTAAGTACATCACCGCCGCGCGGTCGCAGAGGTAGCGCACGACGTTGAGGTTGTGCGAAACAAAGAGCATCGCCATGTGGGTGGCGGCCTTCAGGCGATTGAGAAGCGCGAGGACCTGGGCCTGAATCGAGACGTCGAGCGACGCCACGGGTTCGTCGCAGACAAGAAGTGCGGGCCGGAGAGCCACGGCGCGGGCAATCGCCGCGCGCTGAAGCTGCCCGCCCGACATGACGCCGGGGAGCTTCTTCGCATTGTGTTCGGGAAGACCCACGGCGCGAAGGACCTGGAGCGCCTTCGTGCATGCGTCTTCGTGCGAAAGATGAAGGTGCACCTCAAGGGGCTCGGCGATCTGGTCTAGGATGCTCATCCGCTCGTCAAAGCAGCTGAAGGGGTCCTGGTAGATCATCTGCGCGGCGGCGCGCTGCGCTCTCCAGGGGGCGGTCCGGGGTTCGGGATATTCCTCGTCACGGAATTTGACCGAACCCATGGTCGGGCGCATGAGGCCGAGCATGAGGCGGGCGAGGGTTGATTTGCCGCAGCCCGATTCGCCGACGAGCCCGAGGACTTCGCCGCTCTTGATCTGAAGATCGACGTCCTCGAGCACGTTCCAGGGTGTTTTGCGTCCGAAGAACCCGCGGCGCGCGTAGTAGCAGTGTTTTTTGATCCGGGCGTCGACGATGACGGGGAAGTCGCTCTTCTGAACGCTCCCGAAGCCTTTGCGGTCGATTTCCTTTTCGATTTTGATCGACCCCGCGCCTTCCGGAGCCGCAGCCGCGAGCTCCTCGAGCTTTTCGAGGTCGGCCGTGCGCGTATGGGCATTGTCGCAGCGCGTGCACCAGCCCGGCGCAATGGCGATCATGGGGGGAACACTTTCGCGGCAGCGGGTTTCCGCGAGCACGCACCGGCTCGCGAAGGGGCAGCCTTTGCCCAATTCGGAGGGCGAAGGCACCTCGCCCTCAATGGGCTTCAGGGACCCCCGGGGGCTTTCCATGTTGGGCATGGCATTGAGAAGCCCTTCGGTATAGGGGTGCGAGGGATTGTGAATCACCTTTTCGCAGGGACCTACTTCCATGAGGGTGCCTGCGTACATGACGGCGACGCGGTCGGCGACGTCGCGCGCGAGGTGAAGGTCGTGCGTGACGAGAAGCATCGACATCCCACGGGCGCGCACGAGGTCCCTCAGTTCCGAGAGAATCTCGCGCTGCACGACCACGTCGAGCGCGGTCGTGGGCTCGTCGGCTAGCAGAAGCTTCGGCGCTCCGATGAGCACGAGCGCAATCAGCACGCGCTGGCGCATGCCGCCCGAGAGCTGATGCGGATAGCTCGAGATGCGCTTTTCGGGCGCAGTGATCCCGACCTGCTTCAGGAATGAGATCGCGAGCTCAGTGAGTTCCTTCTTCTTTTCAAAAAGGAGTCGTTCGCTCGCGCGGTCCCGATAGTCGGGATGGCGATAGACGATGGTTTCAATCAGCTGGTCGCCGATCGTGCGCATGGGGTTCAAGGCCGCCATGGCGTCCTGCACGATCATGCTGATGTCGGCGCCGCGGATGCGGCGGAGCTCCTTTTCAGGGGCGCCTGCGAGTTCGCGGCCCTCGAACCGGATGCTTCCGGTGGTGGTGTTCTTCGACCCCGCAAGGCCGAGGATCGACCTTGCGAGGACGGATTTGCCTGACCCCGATTCGCCGATGAGGGCGAGCGTCTCGCCCTTCGGAAGATCAAGGTCGATTCCGTGAAGCACTTCAACGCCGCTGAAGGCGACCCGGAGGTCCCGGATCGCGAGGAGCGGCTCCGCGCCCTGACGGAGATCGGAGGATAAGTCTGTTTCCTTCATTCTTCTGGTCTTTTTCGGGGTCAGGAGTCAGGGGATTACTTGAACTTCAGGTTTCTCGCCGAAAGATCAAGCGCGCCCTGGGTGCCCGGCTCCCAGATCACGTTCTTCTGCTTGCCGTAAATCATCGGAAGCGCGTAGATCGGGCAGGCGAGCGGGTCGGTGAAGAAGACTTCCTGCATTTCCTTCCAGGCGGCCTTGCGGGCGGCCGGGTCGGTCGAGGATTCAAGGATCTTGCCGAGGTCGCCGAACTTCTGGTATTCGGGCGAGTGGACGAAGTAGCCGCTCGCATCCCAGAAGGCGCCCGGCTTCATGCGGCGCCAGAGCTGCGAGGCGGGATCGGGGAAGAAGGCCGAGAGCGACGCATTGTTGATCATGCGGGTTGCGCCCGGGGCTTCAACCTGAGACCAGTTTTCCTTCACCTCGATCTTCACGTTGATGCCGACCGCCTTCAGCATGCCGGCAATCGCCTGCGAAACGGTGAGCTCCTGCGTGTAGTAGCCCGCCTGGATGCGCCAGACGATCTGCTGACCTTTGTAGCCGGAGGCCTTCACGAGCTCGCGCGCCTTCTGCGGGTTGTAGAGCTTCTTGTCGAGTTCAGGGATGAAGAGGTCGCCGAAGGTCTTCGACTGGAAGCTGTTCGCGGGCGTCGTCTTTCCGCCCATCAGCGCTTCGACGAGAAGGTCGCGGTCGATGGCGTAGAGGAATGCCTGGCGCAGTTCCTTCGTCATGATCTTGTTCGACTTGTCGTCAAAGACGAGGGAGTAGATGTTGTCGATCGGGCCGCCCACCACGTCGATGCGGCCGTCCTTCGACAAGGGCTTCACCTGATCGGGCGGAACTTCGGTAATGAGGTCGAATTCGCCCGAGCGCAGGCCCGCAACGCGGGAGGAGAGTTCCGGCACTTCGACGAAGGAGAGCTTCTCGGCCGGGGCCTTTTCGCCCCAGTAGCCGTCAAAGCGCTTGAGCTCCAGGCGGTTTCCGGTCCTGAAGGAGACGATTTCATAGGGGCCGGTGCCGATCGGGTGCTTGATCCAGTTGTCCCAGCCGCCCGCCTTCTTCCAGCCGTCTTCGGAAATGATTTCCGACATGCGCGCGGAGAAGCGGCGCTCAATCAGGGGGTCGGGCGTCTTCATCGTGACGCGCACGGTGTAGTCGTCGACCTTCTCAACCGACTTGAGGCCTCCCAGAAACTCAACCGCAGCGGGGCGGCCCGGGGCAGTGTCGGAGAGGAAGCGTTCGGGGCCGAAGGAGAAGACCACGTCGTCGGCCGTAAAGTCCGTGCCGTCCTGGAACTTGACGCCCTGACGGAGCTTGAATTCGACGGTTTCAGGCGAAATGCGCGTCCAGGAAACCGCGAGACCCGGCTGAAGTTCGCCCGTCTTCTGATCGGCGTGGATGAGCGTTTCGAAGATCGAGAACGCAACGCGCTCGAGCGGATTGTGGTTCTTGCCCTGCGGCTCGATGATGGTCGGCAGCTGCGGCATGGCCACGACCATGTGCTGAGCGCTCGCCCAGGCCTGAGAGGCAAAGAGGCTCGCGGCAATGACGGCACCGGCGAGGATCGACGGGTGCGCTTTGGGGAATTGGGCCATGGCGGATTCCTTGAAAATGGCGTGTCCGGTGATATAAAGACGGGTTCGGGGTTTGAAGAACGGTGCCTGGACACTAAGGGGCGCCCGTTATTCTTCCCGCCGGCCATTAAGGTTTGCTTTAAATTGTGTGACGTTTCCATGACGGGCGCGTCCGCCAAAAGGCGTACTCACCCCGATGATTCGCCCGTAATTACCCGCAATGGCAGCGGAATTTCCCTCAATTTTCCTCTTTTCTCTTGATGCGAATTATGACCGAGCGGCACGTCATTGATTTTGAAAGACGATTCGGAGGCGTGGCCCGCCTCTATGGAAAGGAGGGCGCTGCTTCCATCCGGGAGACGCACTTCTGCGTCGTGGGCGTGGGAGGCGTCGGTTCCTGGGCGGTGGAGGCGCTCGCCCGAACCGGGGCGGAAAAGCTGACGCTCATCGACCTCGACAATGTGGCGGAGAGCAACACCAACCGCCAGATTCAAGCGCTCGGCGAAGCCTACGGCATGGCGAAGGTGGAGGCTCTGAAGGCCCGCATCGCGCTCATCAATCCGAGGGCGGAAATTTCCTGCGTTGAGGATTTCGTGGACGAGGAGAACGCGGCGGACCTGATCCCTGCGGACGCGATCGTGCTCGACTGCATCGATCAGGTGCGCGCGAAGGCTGCGCTGATTGCGCACTGCCGCTCGAGAAGGCAGTTCATCGTGGTTTCGGGGGCGGGAGGCGGCCGCACCAACCCCCTTGAAATCAGGGAGGGAGACCTCGGGCGCATTTCGGGCGACCCGCTTCTCGCTTCGGTGCGCTATCGCCTGAGGAAGGAATACGGGTTCCCGAAGGCGTCGCCCGATGCCGGAAAGCCGGGGAAGCCCCTCCCGCCTCTCTTTCGGGTGCCCTCCGTTTATTCGGCAGAGCCCGTCAAAAAGCCCTTGGGCGACGAAGCCTGCAGCGTGGAGACGACGGCGGGTCTTGCCTGCTCCGGGTACGGCTCAGGCATCGTCGTCACGTCGACCTTCGGCATGGCGGTTGCTTCAATTGCCATGCGTGAAGCGGTGAAAAGAGGCGCGAAATCCGGCTCATAATTCGAACGCTCCTGCCTTGCCTTCGAAGAAGCGCGCGAGCTCGGCGGCGAGCGCCCGGGCGTCCTCCCGTTCTGAAGAGAGTTCGAGCGCCAGATGTTCCTCCGGGAACACCCATTCGGGCAGAACCTGAATGAGTTGGCCGGAGGAGAGCGCTCTTTCTGCGTCGAGCCTTGAGAGTCCCGCAGCGAGCCCTTCGCCCGTCAGGGTGCTCTCCAGCAGGGCTCCTGCATCGGGAAGAAGAAATGCCGGGGGCGGAAGCTCCCGCAGAAGCTGCGCTTCCTCGCCTGCGGGTCCCATTTGTTCAATCGGGGCTTCGTCCCCGTCAATCCGCAGGATGTGCTGGCGCTCGAGATATTCGGGCGCAATGGTGAGGCCGCGCCGTTCGATAGAGGCGGGCGATGCAGCGAGGATGCGGCGGGGCAGAGGAACGAGGGCAAATTGCCCGCGGCTCCCTGGAAGCGAATTCCCTCTGAGGATTTTGAGGAGAATGTCGGGCCGGCTGAGGCGCCCGGGACGGACGACTTCAATCCGAAGATTCCTCTCTTCGCAGAGCGCGCCGACGGCCGAAAGGATCGTGCCGACCGAAAGGACGGGATCGGCGGCAATGCGGATGGGACCGCTCCCGGAAATCCCGGCCGCGTCCCCGGGAGCTTCGGCATTCATGCCGGCGAGAATGCGCGCGACCTTTGCATGAAGCGCCATGCCTTCGGGGGTGAGCGCGATGCCGCGGGGCGAGGCGGCAAAGAGCCTGCGGCCGAAGTCCTTTTCGAGCGCGCGCATGCGCCTTAAGAGCGTTGAGGGCACCATCCCGAGCGTGCGCGCTGCGGCGCGCAGGCTCTCCGCTTCGGCGAAGACCGCGAAGTTTTCGAGGGCTTCGAGCTGATCGACGGCCTTCATTTCTCCTCCTCCTCAAAAAACGCTGCAAAAGACTTCGGAATGGCCGCGTCCTCAGCTTCTCCCGATTCCCGCAGACGCCCGACAATGTGTTCGAGAAGCCCGGGGATCGCCGGATGCACCGGGCGGTCTTGAGGGATGATGGCCCGGAGCGGCAGCGGCCGGCAGCGCCAGCCTGGAAGCACCGGCGCGAGATCCCCCGCGTCGATCCAGCGCTTTGCAAGGAGCTCCGGCACCGCAACGGCTACGACGGGGTTGGCGAGCGCAGTCATCATGGCCGCGAGGTGATTGCGCACCTTGAGCCGCGGCTCAACCCGAAGGCGCTTTTCAAAGCCGTCCGAATTCCGGATGAGCCGCATGACGCCCGACTGAACCATGTCGCGGTCGCCCACGAGCATTTCGTTGAGCAGTTCCTCGGGCTCAATTTCTTTTCCGGAAAAGAGCCGGGGCAGAAGCTTCGGGTTCGCCGTCACGATGCGCTTCAAGGACGCAATCTGCGCCTGTCTGCAGGGTTCGAGCGTGTAGACCCCGTGCACGATGCGCAGATCCACGCCGTTCCAGAGCGGATGAAAGGACCCGTGCGTGAGTTCGATCGAAATGTCGTATTCGGGGTGCTCGAGCGCGAATTCCGCGACGAGGGGCGTGAGCACCGCGGCGCCCGAAGTTGAGGGGAATGCAAGGTTCAACTGCCACGTTCTCCAGGGAGAGGCGTCGTCGTCGCCCTTCATTGCTCCGAGAAGTTCGGCTATGGGCCCGCGCCACAGGTTGAAGGCCTTCCAGCCTTCCGCCGTCGGCCGCGATCCCTTCGGGTCCCGGATGAGGAGCTTTCGCTTTTCCCTCGCCTCAAGGGTGTTGATCGCCTTTGCCGCCGCCGAATCTTCCATCCCGAGCGCTCTGGCGGTTTTGACGAGGCTCCCGAGTTCAACCGCCTTCACGAAGACGGCTTTTTCGCGCAGGGTGCCCGTGAGGTTTTCAGAAGTCATATTTGATCCTGCCGGCAAAATGCAACACTTTCCCGAAAGATTAAAGGAGCGGATGCCGCCTTGACAGGGAAAACCGGAAGTCGGGAGGGCATTTCTTATTTTCGATCAAGCTTTTTTCCAGCCAGGTGTTGCGTTTTCCCTGTGGCGAGAGGCCCTTCCTAGACTTCACCCTGTACCGAATAACGGCGGACGAAAAACTTCCGGATTTCTCTGGAGTTTCGTCCCGATGAAATACTCGCAACAGGAGACACATCATGACGGATGCTAAGCATGGAACTCAGCGCCGCGCGCTTCTCAGAAACGGTCTTTTCGGCATGGCTGCGGCGGCGGCCGGCGGGGCGGCCATGGCCGCGCCCGGAGCGGCAGTGAAAAAGGATGCCGGTGCCGAGGAATACGACATCGTGATTGTCGGCACGGGCTGCGCCGGCCTTTCCGCCGCCATTGAGGCGGCCGACATCGGCGCGAAGGTGATCGTGCTCGAAAAGATGCCGGTTCCCATGGGAAACACGATTTACGCGGGCGGAAACTTCAACGCCGCGGGTACCTGGGTGCAGGCGCGCGACGGCATCAAGGACGACGTTGAGTCGTTCTATAAGGACATGGTGAAGGTTTCCATGAACCGCTGCGACATGGATCTCATGCGCATGTTCTGCGACGAGTCCGCGGGCGTCATCAGGTGGCTCACGGACCGCTGCGGCATTCAGTGGAAGCCCCTCGACTATCAGATCGCGCCGATGCTCGGCCGCTGCCACGAAGTGACGGGCAAGGTCCAGCCGGGCGGCTCCCAGCTCACGATCCAGATGCTCGCCGAAGTGAAGAAGCTCGGCGTTCCCGTGCACTACGGCGAAAAGGTGATTGAGCTCACGCACGACGAGGCGCTTCGCTGCACGGGCGTTTCGACCCTCGACTCGAAGGGCGTGCGCAGAACCTACCGCGCCCGGGGCGGCGTTGTGCTCTGCACGGGCGGGTTCCACAACAACAAGGACATGCTCACGCGCTACATGGGCGGGTCGGTCGCCTGGATGCCGCTTCGCGGCTCCGTCTGCTGCACGGGCGAAAACGTCACACTTACGGCGCCCTTCTTCCCCAACTACGTCAACATGGACCAGTTCCATGCGGGTCCGATTCACGCGAAGACGCGCGCCAATCCGTCCAACATGGTGAATTTCGGCATCTGCGTGACGCCTGAGGGCGAGCGCTACATCGACGAAGGCCAGACCTACGTCTTCATCGCCCAGAATACCCCGCGCCGGATTCCGGAAAACCGCGCCTTCATCATTCTCGACTCGCGCGTCAGGAAGGAGCCGATCGTCGACCTTCGCTTCAAGCGCTACGAAAAGGCGAAGGCGCCGATCTACAAGGCCGACACGATCGAGGCGCTCGCCCGCGAAGCGGGTCTTCCTCCGGAAAAGCTCGCCCGCACGGTGAAGGAATTCAACGAAGCCTGCCGCAAGGGCACGCAGACGAAGCTTGCGGTTGCGGTGCCGAGCACCATGGAAAAGCCCCGCACCATTGAGGAAGGTCCCTTCTATGCGTTCGAGTTCTCGGGCGGCATGACGGCCACCTTCGGGGGTCCGAAGATCAACCGCAAGGCCGAGGTTCTCAATCTCGAGGGCCGTCCGGTTCCGGGTCTTTACGCTGCCCGGAACGCCATCGGCGGGCTCTTCTACGACAACTACCTCGACGGCTCGCAGCTCACTGCCGCCGTGATCTGGGGGCGCGTCGCAGCGCATGAGGCGCTTGCCCGCGCGAAGGCAGGGACCGCCGCGTAACCGGGCCTGAGGATCCTTTTTTCTCCTTTTCTTCCTTCAGGATTTTCGACTTTTCCCCGTGGGTCAATTTCGGGGAGAAGGCCATCGGAATCCTTTGAGTTCTCTGACTCCGGAGCGTCCGGTCGTGCCCCGAAAGGACGCTTTGGAGTCAGAGTTTTTTTTCTGCTTTGAAAGAACGTCTATGCAGAGCCTCTGGATGCTGGCGGCAGCCTTCTTCACCTCACTCACGGCCGCCTTCGCCAAATCGGGCGCAGCGGATTTCGGCGCCTGCGAACTTCTTCTCTGGCGATCCGTCTTTGCCGTGCTTGCGCTCGCCGGCTGGTCGCTCATTGCCGGGAAGACGCTCCGGACCAAGCATTTTGCGTCCCACATGAAGCGAAGCTTCCTCGGGACCCTGGGCACCGTCATCTGGTTCTGGACCCTCGGGATTCTTCCGCTCGGGGCCGCCATGACCCTCAACTACATGAGTCCGATCTACATGGCGGCCATTGCCGCCTTTGCGGCTTTGAGACTGGGGAGATGCCCGGATATGAGGCTCATTGCCGCCGCTGCCGCAGGGTTTGCGGGCGTCCTCATTGTTCTCCGGCCGGATTTTTTGTCTGCCGAGGCGCTTCCGTCCCTGATCGGCCTCACGGCCGGGATGTTCTCCACAGCCGCCTATCTGCAGATCCGGGCGCTCATCCGCGAGGGTGAACCCGAGTGGCGGATCGTCTTCTACTTCTCTCTCTTCGGAGTAGCCTTCGGCCTTCTGGGGACGCTCCTTTTCGAGGGCGGGCTCACGCGCATCACGACGGAAAACATCCTGCCGCTTCTCGGGATGGGCCTCTGCGCGGTGCTCTCGCAGCTCTCGCTCACGCTTTCCTGGGGTGCGAGGAACCCGCTCGTCACGAGCATTCTGCAGTTTTCCGCCATTCTTATCGCTGAAGGCATCGGATTCCTCGTTTTCGGCGAGAACGTATCGATCGCAGCCGCCTTCGGGACTGCGCTCATCATCGCCGCGGGAAGCGCTGCAGTTGTGATTTCTCGCAGGAAGTAATCGCGAAAGCGTTCAAAAGAAAATGCCCGGAGCGTCATTTCCGTCCGGGCCCTCTTGTCTCAGAGGAGACTATCGAACTCACGCTTTGAGCGGCAGCCGCGCCTCAACAATCGCGCGGAAGGCTTCGACGGAGTTTGCAAGCGCGAGGTCGTTGAAGTCGAATCCCGGATTGTGAAGCGCCGCCTGGTGATCCTTGTCCCTCAGGCCCACCTTCATGTAGACCCCGGGAACGGCTTCGCTCATGAAGGCGAAGTCTTCGCCGCCCATCGAGGGCTTTGCGTTCGTGACGACGTTCTCGTCGCCGAAGACGGGCTTCAGAGCGTCGATTGCCGCGAGCGCGAGCTTCTCGTCGTTGATCTGCGGCGGATAGCGCCTCTGGTAGTCGAGCTTCACGACGCCGCCGAAGGTGGTGCCGATGCCGGAGGTGATTTCGTTGAAGCGCTTTTCAATCAGATCGCGCACCTTCCCGTCGAACGTGCGGATCGTGGCGGAAAGCTCCACGCGCTGCGGAATGACGGTGGGGGCGAGCGGGTCGCCCGCATGCACGTAGCAGCAGGAGACGACGGCGGAGTCGTTGGGGTCGACGCGACGCGAGACGATGGTCTGAAGCGCAAGGATGAGTTCGGCCGCTGCCGGCATCGGGTCGATCGCTTCCTGGGGACGCGCGCCGTGGCCGCCCCGGCCCTCGACCGTCATGTAGGCGATGTCGACCGACGCCGTCATGGGGCCGGGCTGAAGGAGAATGGTGCCCAGGTCATGCGAGGGATCCCCGTGAATGGCGTAGACCTCCTTGCAGGGGAAGCGTTTGAAAAGCCCGTCCTTGATCATGAGGTCGGCGCCCGCCCAGCCTTCTTCTCCCGGTTGGAAGATGACGGCCACGGACCCAGCAAAGTCGCGGTGCTTAGACAAATAGAGCGCTGTTGCGAGCGCCCCCGCCGTATGGCCGTCGTGGCCGCAGAGGTGCGCGCACTTTTCGACTTCGCTCGTCCAGGGGTTGTTGGTTTCGTCCTGAATGGGAAGCGCGTCCGTGTCGCCGCGCAGTCCGATCATGGGCCCGTCCTCGCGGCCTTTGATGAGCGCAACGACGCCGTTCTTTTCAACGCGCTTCACGCGGTCGACGGGAAAGGTCGAAAGGAAGGCCTCAAGCTTTTCTGCCGTCCGGGCGGTATCCATGCCGATTTCCGGATGGCGGTGGAGATCGCGGCGGAATTCAATAATGCGCTCGGCATCCTCGCGGCCGAGAAGCGCTTCAAGCGTGCGTGGCATCTGGGGAAAGCTCCTTAAAGAAAACCAAATCAGAATTTCAGAGTGCTCCCATTATGGGCCCGGGAAAGAAAAGCGGCAGAAGTGGCCGCGGCCGGAAGCTGATCCATGTCCTCCCGGCTCCGCTCTTTCTCGTAGGCCGGGCCGGCCCGGGCGAGCCCGCGTATGATGAGGAGCATGCCGAACGCTTCGAATGTTTGTCAGGAGTTTCTTCCATGGTCGATCCGCTTCTCCAGAATGCCGTCGTTTCAACGCGCAAATTCACGCTTCCCTGCGGCACGCTCCTTCTCGGCGCCGTTGACGGGAAGCTCGCCTTCTGCGACTGGGAGTCGGGATGGCATCGCGCGACCGTTCAGAAGCGGATTGATCGGTTTCTTAAGGGCCCTTATGAAGCCCGGCTAGACCCGCTCCTCGACCGCACGGAGGCGGAGCTTCGCGAATACTGGGAAGGGAAGCGCCGCACGTTCGACCTTCCGCTCCTCTTTCTCGGCACCGATTTCCAAAAGGATGTCTGGAATGCGCTTCTCGACATTCCCTGGGGAGAAACCGTGAGCTACGGCGACCTTGCCCGCAGGATCGGACGCCCGAAGGCTATGCGCGCCGTGGGAGTGGCCGTCGGCGAAAATCCCTTTTCCATCATTGTTCCCTGCCACCGGGTGATCGGGAAGGACGGATCCATCACGGGCTACGGCGGCGGGCTTGATGCCAAGCGGATGCTTCTCGGGATTGAGGGCGTCGCGATCTGAGAGAACCCGGGCGCCGGTCCGGGGAAACACATTTTGAAATGATTCGGTGTCTTTGCCGGATCTCAGAGGAGACGCTCTGCGAATAATATTTCGGAAAACGAATTGTTTTGAATCCGAAAGTTTCCATGACAGACGCTTCCTCTCCTCCCATAACGCTCCTTTTCGACCTTGCATTCGTGCTCCTTGTCCGGGGAGCAGAGACGCCGGACCAGGTTTCGGACGTGCGTTCCGGCCGGATATCCATCGCGAAGGGCCGGATTCTCTCGGTCCTCGCGCGGCAGAGCAAAGGGCCGGAAGACGACAAAAAGGCATTTCGGCTCAAGGACCTTGCGGAATTGACGGGCTTCGCGCCTTCGACGGTATCGGAGGCCGTTGAAGAACTTGCAGCGCTCGGGCTCCTCACGCGCGAGCGGCTTCTGACCGACCGGCGCACCGTGGCGATCCGCATTACGGAAAAAGGGCGCAAGTGCACAGTCGGGAAGGAACTTGCCGCTCTCTGGGAGGAGGCGACGAATGGGATCCCGACGAGCGACCTCGAGGCTTTCTGGCGGGTAGTGGAGGGCGCTTCCGGGAAGCTCGAAAAATCAACCGAACGTTCTATTTTGAAATCATGATGAAGCTGCACGCTTTCTTTTCGCTTTTCGCCCCGGGCCTCTTTTCGGGCGTTCTTTGCCTCGGCTTTCTCGCTCCGGGCGCTTTCGCTGCTTCTCCGGACGCACCGTCCGGAGCGCCGGGCATGGCCGTGAAGGCCCCGGCAGTCGCCGCGGGGAAGGTCTTTGCGGTCGACGCTCTGCCCGGGCGCCGGTATTCCGCGCGGATCGTGTCTCCGGCGGTTGTGAACATTACGTCCCGCATTTCGGGCGAGATCATCGAGGCGCCTTTTGCCGAAGGCGGGCGGGTGAAGAAAGGCGACGTCCTTTTCCGGCTCGACCCGGTGCGCTATGAGGCGGCGGTAAAGAGCGCCGAAGGCGCAAGAAGGGAGGCGGAGGCTGAGCTCGAGTATGCAAAGCGGTCGCTCGCGCGCGTCAAGAAGCTCTGGGAGCAGAATGCTGAGAGCCGCGACGCCTATGATGCGGCGGTGCGGACCGCAAAGACTGCGGAAGCAGCGCTCCTCGCGGCGGAAGCCGATGAGACGCTCGCCCGGGATGATTTGAAGCACGCGGTGATCGCCGCACCCTCGGACGGGCGTGCGGGCGTCGCCGCCTTTCCGGTTGGAAGCTGGGTGACGTCTTCGTCGGGAGCCCTCACGACCGTGGTGGCGACCGATCCCGTGCGCGTGCGGTTTGCGGTTTCAATGAAGGATGCGGCCTCGCTTTTCGGATCGGTTGAAAAGCTCCGCGAGGAAGGAACGGCGAGGATTACGCTAGCTGACGGAACGAAGCTCGCGGAGGCCGCGCGCATTGCGTTCACCGACAACAGCGCGGGAGCGGACACCGATACGCTCGATGTTTATGCCGAGATCTCGAATTCCGATGAGGCGCTTGTTCCGGGGAGCACCGTCGCCGTCGAGCTTGAGCGGAACGCCAGGGGCGGCGCGCTCGGCGTTCTTCCGTACGCAGTGATGCATGACGAAAAAGGCGCCTGGGTCTGGGTGGTGACGAAGGAGAACCGCGCGGAGAAGCGCCGGGTAGAGGTCGAGTGCACGACGGAATCCGCCGCGATTGTTTCCTCGGGGCTGAGCGCCGGCGAAACCGTCATCACGGACGGGACTCATAAGCCTCGTGAAGGCGAACCCGTGCGGATTGTCGAAGGAGAGTGACGATGCTCTCGCGAATCTTCATTCTCAGGCCGAGGCTCGCGGCGGTCCTCAACATCATCATCACGCTCGCCGGCATCATCGGCCTCATGAATCTCCCGGTTGAGGAGTACCCCAACATTGCGCCGCCGTCGCTCTTTGTGTCGGCGAGCTATACGGGTGCGAGCGCGGACGTGGTTGAGCAGACGGTCGGGATGCCGATCGAGGACGAGATAAACGGCATCGACGATCTGCTCTACTTTTCGTCGACGAGCTCCAACGACGGCTCATACAGCTGTTCCGTTACCTTCAGAACGGGAACGGATACCGATATTGCGCTCGTCAACCTCCAGAATGCGGTGAAGCGCGCAGAGGCGCAGCTCCCCTCAGAAGTCACGCGAAGCGGGATTCGCGTTGAAAAGCGAGGCGACGACAATCTCGGCATGATCGCCTTCATGACGGACGGCACGAAGCTCTCGCAGTCCGACCTCGTCAACTACGTGAACGATACGTTGAAGGACGCGCTCGCCCGCGTGGAAGGCGTGTCGTCCGCGGAACTCATGTCGAACCGCTGGAGCGCGATGCGAATCTGGCTTGATCCCCTGCGTCTCGCGGGGCTCGGGCTCTCGGCCGAGGATGTGAGGGCGGCGGTCGAATCGCAGAATCTCGCGGGTGCGGCGGGCTCCATCGGCTCCGAAGGCGCTAGCGATTGGATCACCTATAAGCTCAACGTCACCGGGCGCCTCAAAACCGTAGAAGAGTTCGAGAACGTCGTCGTCAGAACGGATCCGGAAAAGGGCAGGCAGGTGCTCCTCAAGGACGTCGCCCGGGTCGAGCTCGGGAGCGTTTCCTATGCGGGCAAAGTCATGCATAACGGCCAGGAGTCCGTGGGCCTCGGGCTCTACCGGGCGCCCGACGCCAATGCGCTCTCGACCATGAACCGCGTGAAGGAGGAGCTCGAGCGCTGGAAGCCCCGCTTCCCCGAAGGCGTCTCCTACGTCTTCGGATACGATCCGACGGAATTCATCCAGGTCTCGATGGAAGAAATGGCGACGACGCTCGTTGCGGCGCTTGCGCTCGTCGTCGGGGTCACCTGGCTTTTCTTAGGCGACTGGCGCGCGACCCTCGTTCCCGCATCCGCCATTCCGGTGTCGCTTCTCGGCGCCTTTGCGGGCCTCTATCTCCTCGGGTTCTCCATCAATACGCTCACGATGTTCGGCCTCATTCTAGTGATCGGGTCGCTTGTCGACGACGCCATTGTGGTGGTGGAAAACACGCAGCGCCTGATTGACGAAGGGCTCGAACCCCGGGCGGCCGCCCAAAAGAGCATGGGAGAAATCACTGGCGCCGTCATTGCGACCACGCTCGTCACGATCGCCTGCTATGCCCCGCTTCTTTTCTATTCGGGCATGACGGGCGAAATCTACAAGCAGTTTGCGGCGAGCATGTGCATTGCGCTCACGCTTTCAACCGTCGTTGCGCTTACGCTCTCGCCGGCCCTCTGCGGCCTCATCCTTCGCCGTCGCGAGGCGGGCTCGGGCGGGTTCCTCCTCCGGGCGGCCGAATCCGGGCTCGGGTGGCTCCGCGACCGGTATCTCGGAGGCGTGGGCGTTCTTTTGAAGCACATGACCCTGTCGCTCCTCATTTTCGCCGGGGTCTGCGCGGGCGTGTGGCTCCTCTACCGGAGTCTGCCGGCATCGTTTCTCCCCGCTGAAGACAAGGGCGTCGTGATGGTCAATATGGAGCTCGCACCCGGAGCGGCGCAGGTCCGCACCGAAGCCGCCATGACCGGGATGCGCGAGAGAATCGCGGCCATCCCGGGCGTGCGCTCCACCATGACGATGTCGGGCATGAGCATGATGAGCGGCTCGGGCGAAAACGTCGCCATGTGCATTGCGGACCTTGACGCCTGGGACAAGCGCACGGACCCCGAGCGCTCAATCGCAAGCATCATGACGAAGATCCGGAGGTCGACGGAAGACATGGCTTCTGCCGAAGTCACGCCTTTTGCGCCGCCTGCGATCATGGGACTCGGAGCCATGGGCGGCGTCTCCTTTGAGCTCTGTTCAACCTCTGGGACGACGCCTTCAGAACTTGCCCGTACCGCTCAGGGCATCGCCGACGAGCTCGCGAAGTCGGGCGCGGTGCGTTCCGCCATGACGAGCTTCCGCGCGGACACGGTGCAGCTTCGCTTCACGCTCGACCGTGCGAAGGCCGAACTTCTCGGCGTTTCGGCGCAGGACGCCTATTCGGCGCTCCAGAATGCGCTCGCCTCGTACTACATCAATGACTTCACCATGAAGAACAACAACTACGAGGTCATCATGCAGGCGGAGCCCGGCTACCGCGCCAATGCCCGGGACATCGAGGAAATTTCGGTCGTCAATTCGTCCGGACATCTGGTGCCCCTCTCCGCTATCGGGTCGGTCTCCTACGAGACGGGCGCGCGGGAGCTCTCGCGCTTCAACAAGATGAGCTCGGCCTCGATGAACGTGCAGACCGCTGAAGGCGCGAGCGAGGGCGAAGTCTTCTCCGTCATCGAGGCGCTCAACCTCCCCGAGGGATTCACGATTGAGTGGACGGGCTTGAGCCGCCAGCAGGTGGAGAATCAGGGGAGGATCGTGCTCTTCACGGGTCTCGCGCTCCTCTTCGCCTACCTCTTCCTCGTTGCGCAGTACGAGAGCTGGATGATGCCGGTATCCGTGATGCTCTCCGTCGTCTTTGCGCTTGCGGGCGGCCTTCTCGGACTCAAACTCGCCGGGCTCGACCTCAGCATCTACGCGCAGCTCGGGCTCGTCATGCTGATCGGGCTTTCCGCAAAGAGCGCCATTCTGATGGTGGAGTTTTCGAAGGTGAAGCGCGAGTCCGGGCTCCCGGCCGATGAAGCCGCCCGTGCGGGCGCCTCGCAGCGCTTCCGCGCCGTCATGATGACCGCCTGGTCCTTCATCTTCGGCGTCCTCCCGATGGTGTTTGCGACGGGGGCGGGGTCGGGCAGCCGTGAGGCGATCGGCGTAACGACCTTTTCCGGCATGCTTCTTGCAAGCATTATCGGGATCTTCTTTACGCCCGTCTTCTACGCGTTCCTCGAGCGCGTGATGGATCGCTTCAGCAGGAAGTAAAGCGGGAAGCGCGGGAAAAGAAAAACCCGGCAGAGCTTCTGAAGGCCCTGTCGGGTTTTTCTGTGCTGAATGACGTCAGGCGCGATCAGCGGACGAGACCGTACGGCCACTGGCTCGTGCCGTACATATTGTAGACGTGCTTGTAGCCCGATTCAACGAGAATGCGCGAGGCTTTTTCAGCGCGAACGCCCGAGCGGCAGATCACGAGGACCTTGTCGTCGACGTTCGGAATCGCCTTGAGGCGCATGCCGGGCGTGAAGGTCGAGAGCGGCACGTTGACCGAGCCCTGAATGTGGCCGGAGGCGAATTCGTCGGGTTCGCGGACGTCGACCACGGTGACGCCGGCTTCAATCATCTTCTTGGCTTCCGCCGGGGCAACCTTCGCGTACGCGGGGTTCGAGTAGGTAAGGGGAACCGCAGGCTGGGGGTTCACGGGTTCAAGCGCCTGGGCGTTTCCGGCGATGCCGACGGAAAGGGCGGCCGCCGCACAGGCGGCGCTGATTTTCTTCATCATGATGAAATTCTTCAAAAATGAAAAACGTTATGGAGGGACGAAGCACGCAATGCGCCTCGAGTCTGCTCCGGAATTGCGGTGATTCTCTCACGAAGCGGTTGCATGAGGCTTAAAGCTTTGCAGCAGGCATCGACTTCGGACAGCGTTCTGCATGGATTTCCATGCCGCTGCTTCATTTCATATGAGAGAGCGCCTGGAATTGCCTGCCAAACCGGAATATGCTTTTCCGTTTCCAGAAGACGAGACGGAGAGAGAAATGATTCAGCCCGGCAAAGTTCGACGACTCGCCGTCATCACCGGGGCTTCGAGCGGCCTCGGTACCGAGTTTGCGCGGCTTGCGGCCGCAGACGGCTTTGAGACGCTTCTCATCGCGAGGCGCATGGATCGCCTTCAGGCGCTCTCTAGCGAACTGAAGAAAAAGTACGACGTTGAGGCGCACGTCCTCGGGCTCGACCTCACCGAACCCGGCGCGCCCGGACGCGTGATGGAGGCGCTCGACGCCATCGGTCTCGTGCCCGACGTGCTCGTCAACAACGCGGGCTTCGGCGCCTTCGGCCCCGCGCTCGACATGGATCCGGCGCGACTGAGGCGGATGCTCGAACTGAATGCCGGAGCGCTCACGGAACTCTCGCTTCGCATCGGGCGCGAAATGCGGGACATGGGACGAGGCCGCATCATGAACGTCGCTTCCACGGCCGCCTTTCAGGCTTGTCCCTATCTCGGGGTTTACGGCGCCACGAAGGCTTACGTGCTCTCCTTCACGGAGGCGCTCGCCGAAGAGCTCCGGGGCACTGCCGTGACCGCAACGGCCTTCTGCCCGGGGCCGACGAGGACGGAATTCGGCGACGCGGCGGGGCTCGCGAAGGAGAATGCCTTTGATCTCTGCGAACTCGAAAGTGCGGAGCGTCCTGCTGATGCTGCTGCCCGCACGGGCTGGGAAGGCATGATGGCGGGGAGACGCATCGTGATTGACGGCTGGGGAAACCGCGTGATCGCGCGCCTTGCCTGGGCGCTTCCGCGCGGCATTGTTTCGCGCCTTGCGGCATTCGTTCTGAAGCGCCTTAAAACCGAGTCCTGAAGTCCGCCTTTTTCCCGACTGAAGCGCGTCTTCTCATTTGGGTTTCCTCGAATCTGCGCTTCAAAATCTTCATTAATGTTGCGTCTCCTTCGGTAGCGCTAAGGATTCCTATCTAGCGCGGAGGCGAAGGGGTCGGAAAGAAGAGCCCGGGGCTCGCGCATAATGAGATGAAGCATCTGAAGCCCTGATCGCGGGAGACCGGCTCTATTGATCCCTCCCGGCAGGGCGGCACGGAATCCAAACCCGAAGACCGAAGAGGACGAATTCAAATGGAGATATCCACGCTTACCCGCCGCGGGCTCATTGCTGCGGCTGTTGCGGGCGCGCTCGCGCTTGCGGGCTGCGGCGACAAGGGAGCGGCTCCGGCCGCGAATACCGCCGCGAAGGCTGAGCTTACGCCCATCGGCATCGTGCAGCTCGTCGAGCACAGCGCGCTTGATGCGGCAACCCGCGGCATCGTCGACGCCCTTGCTGAACGCGGCTACAAGGACGGCGTCAACATCAAGCTCGATATTCAGAACGCTCAGGGCGACCAGTCGAATCTGCACAACATCGCCAACCGTTTTGTCTCCAACAAGGACAAGGTGATCTTCGCCGTCGCGACGCCGGCCGCTCAGGCAGTGGCAACGGTCGCGAAGGATACGCCGATCGTCGCCACGGCCATCACGGACTTCGTGGCCGCGAAGCTCGTCAAGTCCGACGCCGCTCCCGGCGGCAACGTCACGGGCGTCTCCGACCTCGGCCCCATCGCCGCGCAGTTCGATCTCCTCATGAAGCTCGTTCCGAACGCGAAGACGATCGGCACGATCTACAACTCTTCGGAAATCAATTCCGCCTACCAGGTCGACATCCTCAAGAAGGCTGCGGCTGAGAGGGGCGTCGAGGTCCTCGAAGCCACGGTTTCCAGCGTGAACGACATTCAGCAGGCGGTGGCGAGCCTGAAGGACAAGGTCGAAGGCCTCTACCTCCCGACCGACAACGTCATCGCTTCCGCGGTGCCGGCCCTTGCCAAGGTTGTGAACCCCGCGAAGATCCCGACCGTTGCCGGCGAAATGGGCATGGTGGGCGCAGGGTGCCTGGGCTCCATCTCGGTCGACTACTATGAACTCGGCAGGATGACAGGCCAGATGGGCGCCGACATCCTCGAAGGGAAGAAGAAGCCCGCGGATACGCCGGTCGAACACGTGAAGACGGGCATTCCCGTCTTCAACATGAAGACCGCAGAGGCGATCGGCCTCGCGATCCCTGAGGAACTCAGGAAAGGCGCGAAGCTTTTTGAGTAGCGCCTCCCGAAGGCGCCGCGCCTGAAATAGAGCGGAGCAAGAGCGGGGAGCTTCCCATCAAACGGGAAGCTCCCGCCC
>UMGZ01062171.1_pt1 | contig 30442 bp, 24 predicted proteins | sample 1965421 | NCBI WGS metagenome assembly UMGZ01 (sample SAMEA4836087, study PRJEB28245) | human gut metagenome | biome: gut microbiome; material: fecal sample | place: Denmark | collected 2008
ATCTATTCATGATAGATATATTCTATCATATATTTGATATTTATGCAATTAATGCATTATCTTTCGATTTGCTCAGAGCATCCTCAGGTCTGCAGTGCATATGCTTCTCGCGGCATAGATGAATTGCAGGAAGTCCTGAGACTAGGACTTGCTCCGCGCCGAATGTGGTGCACTTTTAGTCCGCGCCAGCCACCCACCAGCGACCGGGAATTTGAGGAATCGACTTTTTTGCCCCCATTCAGCACGTGAACGATCGAAAAACGGCTTCAAAACAGCGTTTTTTCCCGCGCTCACGCAAAAATTGACCGCCCGGAGGGCGGTCATGTCGCTCATCCTCCGAGAAGCTTCCTGATGGAAAGGAGCAGCGTCATCGCCGCCTCCTTCATCATGAGGTTTTCTTCAATGCGCTTCAGGGCCTCTTCCGCGCTCACGCATTCAAAGTGATCCACCTCCCCGTCAACGGGCTCCGGCATGAAGCCTTCGGGAAGAAGCGTCGCGTAGGCGTAGCTCACCTCATGCATCCACCCGCCGCGAACAGGCCGGGAAATATGATCGCAGGCGAGAAATTCCGCCTTCACCGGATCGCACGCCGTGAGGCCGGCCTCTTCCTGCGACTCCCGCGCGAGCGCTTCGAGAGGCGCTTCACCCGCCTGAATCATTCCCGCGGTGAGTCCGTCCCAGAGTCCGGGGCCGACGAGTTTTTTTATGCTCCTTTTTCCAAGGAGAAAAACGGGATCTCGCTCATCCCGGGGATTCCGGATGCGGCCTGCGAGGTGCACGGCCGAGGTCCGGGCGCCAAACGGCCGGTGGAGCGCGCGCTCGAGCGTGCCGACGGGAGCCGCCTCAGGCTTATCCAAAGGAACAAGGTCGAGCTTTTCGCCGCGCCAGCCCTGGCTCAGTCCCTTATCCCTCATTGCGAAGCCGAATTCTGTGAGGTCTCCGGAAGGGAGCGTGAGGCAGTTGAGCGAGAGGCTTGCGCCTTTCAACGCGCCGATTTTCTCTGCAAATTCCGGACGCGTGCGCCCGATGAGAGTCCCTTCCCAGAACACGGATACAAGTCCGGCATCCGACATGGAAAAGCCCGCCTTAAGCGCCTGATAGAGCGCTTCGAGGCGGGCTTTGAAGCCGGATGCCTGGGGAAGCGTGAAAGCGTCCCCGGCATCAGATTTCATCATTTCAGGCGATTAACCCTTGAAGTTTTCCGGGCGCATATGCGGGAAGAGGAGCACGTCGCGGATGGTCGGCGCGTCCGTGAGGAGCATCATGAAGCGGTCGATGCCGATGCCGCAGCCCGCGGTCGGGGGAAGACCGTACTCGAGCGCGCGGATGTAGTCGGCGTCGTAGTACATGGCTTCGTCGTCGCCGTGGCTCTTCTTGTCGGCCTGGGCCTTAAAGCGCCGGGCTTGATCGTCCGGGTCGTTCAGTTCCGAGAAGCCGTTGGCGGTTTCACGGCCGGCGATGTAGAGCTCGAAGCGCTCGGTGATTTCCGGATCCGCATCCGACGCACGCGCAAGGGGCGAAATCTCAACCGGATAGTCGATGATGAAGGTGGGCTCGATCAGCTTCGATTCGGCCGTTTCTTCAAAGAGCGCCATCTGAAGGGCGCCCAAACCCGCGTCGACCGGGATTTCGCCGCCGAGGCGCTTCAGCTCCCCGCGGATGAATTCGGGGTTGTTGAGCTCTTCGTCGGTGTAGTCCGGAGCGAACTTCTTGATTGCCTGAAGCGGCGTGAGGCGATGGAAGGGCTTCGAGAGGTCGATCGTGTGGCCCTGGTACTGAAGGACCGCGGAACCCGTGGCTTCCTTCGCAACCGTGCGCAGGAGGTTTTCCGTGAAGTCCATCTGATCACGGTACGTCCAGTACGTGCAGTAGAACTCCATCATCGTGAATTCGGGGTTGTGACGGACCGAGACGCCTTCGTTGCGGAAGTTGCGGTTGATTTCGAAGACGCGTTCAAAGCCGCCCACGACGAGGCGCTTCAGGTAAAGCTCCGGCGCGATGCGCAGGTACATGTCCATGTCGAGCGCATTGTGGTGCGTGATGAAGGGCTTCGCATTGGCGCCGCCCGGGATCGGGTGGAGCATCGGCGTTTCGACTTCGAGGAACCGGTGGTCGAGCATGTACTGGCGGATCGCGGCGATCGCCTTCGAGCGCGTGAGGAAGCGCTTTCTCGAATCCTCATTCATGATGAGGTCGACGTAGCGCTGGCGGTAGCAGAGCTCGGTGTCCTGAAGGCCCTTGTGCTTGTCGGGGAGCGGACGGATGCTCTTCGTCATGAGACGAACTTCCTTCGCGCGGATGGCGAGGTCGCCCGCACGGGTCCTGAAGAGCGTGCCGCGGCAGGCGACGATGTCCCCGAGGTCAAAGGTCTTGAAGGCGGCGTAGGCGTCTTCGCCCACTTCGTTCATCTGAACGAAGTACTGCATGTCGCCCGTAAAGTCGCGGACGGTGCAGAAGGAGGCCTTGCCCATGATGCGCTTCAGCATCACGCGGCCCGAGCAGGCAACCTGAGGCGCGAGCTTCTCGAGTTCCTCGGAGCTCATTTCGCCGTACTTCTCGCGCAGGTCGCCGAAGAGGTCGGTGCGCACGAAGTCGTTGGGATAGGCCACGCCCGTTTCACGCAGGTGCGCGAGCTTCGCGCGGCGTTCGGCGATGATGTGGTTCTCCTCGGCTGCGGCTTCCTGCGCCGTCTGGATTTCATTTTCAGCCATTTGAATTTCCTTCTGAAAGGCTTGATGTGCCTCGTCTAAAGAGGCGCGGTTCTCCCTCGCGCCTTCCTTTCTTAGGCTTTCAGGTTTAAAGCGATTACTCAGCAGCGGGGAGACCGCCCACGCCGTTCTTGAGGCTCGCCTCGATGAACTGGTCAAGATCGCCGTCAAGTACGGCGCCGGTGTTGCCCGTTTCGACGCCCGTGCGCAGGTCCTTCACGCGGGACTGGTCGAGCACGTAGCTGCGGATCTGGTGGCCCCAGCCGATGTCGGACTTCTGCTCCTCGAGCTTCGTCTGCGCTTCCATGCGCTTTCTCATCTCGAGTTCGTAGAGCTTGGCTTTGAGCTGCTGCATCGCCTTCTCGCGATTGCGGTGCTGCGAGCGGTCGTCCTGGCAGATCGTGATGATGCCGGTCGGGATGTGGTGGATTCGAACAGCCGATTCCGTCTTCTGAATGTGCTGGCCGCCCGCGCCCGACGCGCGGAAGACGTCGATCGAGAGGTCGGCCGGATTGATCTCGATATCGATCGAGTCGTCGACTTCCGGATAAACGTAGACCGAGCAGAAGGAGGTGTGGCGGCGGGCGTTGGCGTCAAAGGGGCTCTTGCGCACAAGACGGTGAATGCCCGTTTCCGTGCGCAGCGTCCCGTAGGCCCATTCGCCTTCGATGAAGAGCGTCGCCGACTTGATGCCCGCGACTTCGCCCGCGGACTCTTCCTCGAGCGTCACCTTGAAGCCCTTTCGTTCGGCATAGCGCATGTACATGCGCTCGATCATGCTCGCCCAGTCCTGGGCTTCCGTGCCGCCCGCACCTGCCTGAATTTCGAGGTAGCAGTTGGCCGAGTCCATCGGCTGGTTGAACATGCGCTTGAATTCAAGCTGACCGACCTCTTCGGCGTAGCCGTCAACATCGGCGCCGATCGCTTCGACGGCGTCCCAGTCTTCGTCGGCCATCGAAAGTTCAAAGAGTTCCTTCGCGTCCGCAAGTCCCGCGGTGAGCCGTTCGAAGCTGCCGACGATGTCGTCGAGCATCTTCTTTTCCTTGCTCACTTCCTGGGCGTGCTTGGGATCGTTCCAGAGGTCGGGATTCTCAATCTCGCGATTGACTTCTTCGAGTCGTCGTGCCTTGCGGTCGACGTCAAAGATACCTCCGAAGTTCAGCGAGCCTGCGGCCCAGATCTTCGATGAGGGATTCAATCTGATTGATGCGTTCAGCTTCCATTTTGAGTCCTGTTGATGCGCTCCCCAGATCCGCTGGTAAATAGAGGGTCTCCGGTCCCAAAAGATCCGGATAAATCCCGTGGGGGAGCTGACGGGCCGCGCTGATAGAGGCTCAAAGCCCTAGCGGCAGCCCGAAGTGAAAACATGAAACTTGGAATTATAAGCGGAATGGGGAGAGCGCCTGAAGCGCTCTCCCCTAGAAAAAAGCAGGAAAAAGAAGAAGCCGGAAGCGTTTTCTGCGGGAACCGGACGGATTATTCCGCCGCTTCCGCAACAAGCTGCACCGTGCGGCGTCCCCGGTACTCGTTGATGGCGGGCCGGTAGGCGATCTTTGCCTGCATGGGCAGGGGCTCCCGATGGCGGAAGAAGATGCCTTCAAAGCGCTGGCCGCCAAGCCCGAGCTGGAGTTTTAAGTGCGCGTCCTTGAGAAGCGTCTGGTTGAGAACCGTGAATTCGTTCGCAAAAAGCGGCGCTTCAAATCCCTGGCCCCAGATCTGGCGGTCGATTTCCGTGCAGAGGTTCTCCGTGATTTCGTCGGGCGCAAGTCCTCCGTCGGTGAGCACGACGCGCTCAAAAACCGAGGCGTCGCAGTGCGTGCGCACGACCTCTTCAAAGGCTTCCTGAAATTCCTTGAGGCTCTCCGGCCGGATGGAAAGACCCGCCGCCATGGCGTGGCCGCCGAAGCGGATGACGACGCCGGGCAGGGCCTTGGAGACCAGGTCGATCATGTCGCGCAGGTGAATGCCGGGGATCGAACGGCCGGAGCCCTTCAGCTCATGGTTTTCCGTGGGCGCGAAAGCAATCACCGGGCGGTGGATCCGTTCCTTGAGGCGTGCGGCTACAAGACCAACGACGCCCTCGTTGAAGTCGGGGTTGTAGAGGGAAAAGGTCGCCCGGTGGTCGAGGTCGACCGCTTCGAGCGCCGCTTCCGCAGCCTGCTGCATCTCACCCTCGAGCTCGCGCCTTTCGGCGTTGATGGAATTGAGGTTGTCCGCGAAGGCAAGCGCCCGCGACGGATCGTCGGAAAGGAGACACTCGATGCCGCTTTCCATGGTGCCCAGGCGCCCGGCCGCATTGATCCTCGGAGCGACGGCAAAGCCGAAGTCCCGCACGCCCGCCGTATGGGTGTCTTTTCCGGCAATCGCGAAGAGCGCCTCGAGACCCGCGTGGGTGCGCCCTGACCGGATTCTTCTTAAGCCTTGGGACACCAGAATGCGGTTGTTTTTGTCGAGCTTCACGACGTCGGCGACGGTGCCCAGGGCAACGAAGTCGACGAGCTGGTCGAGCCTCGGCTGGGTCTTTGCGTCATAGACGCCCCGCTCGCGCAGAAGCGCCCGGAGGGCCAGAAGGACGTAGTAGATGACGCCCACGCCCGCGAGGTTCTTCGATGGGAAAACCGAATCCGCGCGGTTGGGATTGACGATCGAAACGGCGCGCGGAAGTTCGGGGCCGGGCAGATGGTGGTCGGTCACAATCACGTCGATCCCGAGTTCCCGGGCGCGGTCGACCGCCGGAACGGACGAAATGCCGTTGTCGACCGTAACGATGAGAGACGGCTTCGGGTCGCGCGCGGCCACGATGTCGACCACGTTCGGGGTGAGGCCGTAGCCGTGCACCACGCGGTCGGGAACAAAGTAGGAGGCGCTGATGCCGAGCATCTGGAAGCCCCGCAGCCCCACCGTGCAGGCGGTCGCCCCGTCGCAGTCGTAGTCGGCGACGATTGTGACGTGCTCGCCCTTCTCGCGGGCCGCGGCAAGCCTTTCAGCCGCTTCTCTGGTGCCTTCGAGCATGGCGGGCGGAATCATCCCCTGCCATTCCTGCTCGAGGTCCGAGGCTTCGCTGATGCCGCGGGCGGCGAGCGCCCGGGCAATGGGCGGGAGGAACCCCGCGCGCGCGAGTCTTTCGGCCGCATGGGGATCGTAGGTACGGGAAAGAATGCGTGTCATGCTGCGTCCTCCCCGTTCATTCCGGAAGCTTTGGGTTCAGAGTCCAAAAGCCAGTTTTCCGGAGAAACGACGTTTTTGCGCTTCAGGAACCCGAGCGCGCCCCTTTTTTCAGGGACGAGCGTTGCGGAGGTTCCGTGCCCGAAGGCGACGATGACGTTTTCCGTCAGGCGCGCGGGCTTCTCTTGGCCGACCCAATGTTCGAGCTTGTCGAGGAGCCCCGGCATGCGCTTAATCCAGGCATTCCAGTCGTGCCTCATCCACGCGTCGTAGAGGTCGTCGATCACGAGAATGCGGTCGCCCTCGGGAGCTTCGGGCCATTTCGTCTTTTTACCGAGCGTCCCGAGGTATGCCTTCGGAATCCCGGCGTCCTCAGCCCAGGCGAGCGCCGTTCGGTCGTTTGTCAAGACGGAGCGGAAGGTCGAGGGAGGAAAAACGGGAGCAGAGCGCCCGCCGCCCGAGAGCCAGAGGCCCTGGATGTCTTGGGTTTCTGCCGGCAAGGCTTCACGAAGAGCGCCTTCGATCCTGTGAAGGAGCTCATTCACGCGCTCTTTGTCGGCGCCGTCGGCAAGATGCGGGAGGTGAGCGATATGCGTTTCCTCCATGCCGCAGAGGTCCTCGAAGGGGCGCGCTGAATAGTCAAGCCCCTCGCGCGTCGCGGTATAGAACGATTTCCCGGAAATCATGAGGCGCATGCCGGATTCCGCAAGAACCGGGGCCGCCGCGCAGGCGGCGCGGGGAAGCGCGTCGTCCGCAAATTCAAAGCGCGCGAGGCGCCCCGAAGGGTCCTTCGTCCAGAAGTCGATCGACCAGAATTCCTGATCGAGCCGCGGCCCGTGCTCCGCCATCCAGGCATAAGGGGCGATGACGGGCGCGCCCGTCCGGTGCGTGAGCACTTTCCAGAGCCACGCGCGGTGGGGCGAATATTCGTGAAGAGGCTCCGAGAGCCGCTGAATGCCGGGCGGTTCGCGCCCGGTCCCGAGCGCCGTGAGCCGCGTGCGGTCCGCGTCCGTTAGGGACGCAAGAACCTCACGGGCGCATCCCTGAGGAAGACGCGCGCCGGGAAGGAGATAAAAGGCAGTTGTCATAATGGAAGGCATTGTAGCCGCCCGCACGCGAGACGCTCTTTGCCTGCGGGGTCTTCTCCCATGGGAAGACCCTTCGAAAGCGAAGCCCCGGGATCATGCGCCGGCGGCATTTCCGCTTTCGAGGAGTGCGGCTCAGCTCAAATGCTTTCCTTCCTCATGAAGTCTAGGAAAAACAATTTGTTGCGGAATTCTTTTTCTTCTTCCCCCCGCGCTTTCCTCATGATGCGGCCGCTAGAATGAGCGCCTAGACGACAAATACCAGAAAGGAACTCCCGCTTTCGGAAACGATCCGGAGAGAGGTTTTTTGTGCAGACGCCATTTGAATTCATGATTGGCCTCACTTATACGAGGCAGGGCAGAAAGGGCCGCCGCCGGGACGGCTTCATGTCCTTTATTTCAGGCATTTCCGTCGCTTCGATTGCTTTGGGCGTTGCCGCCCTCATCATCGTGCTCTCGGTGATGAACGGCTTTCAGAAAGAGGTCCGCGACCGGATGCTTTCCGTGATTCCCCATATCGAGGTGACGGCTGTTCCGGGGCCGCTCAGGGACGCTGACGGGCTCGCGAGGAAGCTTGAAGCCCGGAGCGACATTCTTGCCGCCGCGCCCTACGTGCAGGGGCAGGGACTCTTGAATTCGGGTTCTGTCGTCCGGGGCGCGCTCGTCAAGGGGGTCGACCCCGCGAAGGAACCGGGCGTGAGCGAAATGTCGGAGAACATTTCCGGGGGCGCGGAACTGAAGGACTTGACGCCCAGGAGCTTCGGCGTCATTCTCGGGCGCGACCTTGCCAGAGCGCTCGGCGTGCGCACGGGCGACAAGGTGGCCCTCATCGTGCCCGAAGGGAACATGACCCCGGCGGGACTCATGCCGAGAATGCGGCAGTTGACGGTCCTCGGGTACCTTTCTTCGGGCCACTATGAATACGACAGCACCATGGCGCTTCTCAACATCGAGGACGCCGCGGCGATCTTCCGCACCGGGGGCCCTCAGGGGCTGCGGCTTCGCACGGCCGACATGAATAAGGCGCCCGAGATCGCGCGGTCGGTGGCTCAGATGCTTCCGGCAGGCGTCTACGCTTCCGACTGGTCGCGGCAGAACCGCACGTGGTTTGCGGCCGTGCAGGTTGAAAAGCGCATGATGGGGATCATTCTCTTCCTCATCGTCCTTGTCGGCGCCTTCGGGCTTGTTTCGGCCCTCGTCATGACGGTGAAGGAAAAGCAGGCCGACATCGCGATTCTGAGAACGCTCGGGGCATCGCGCTCCTCCATCCTTGCAATCTTCATGATTCAGGGGACGATCGTCGGGATCGTGGGCGTTGTTGCCGGCGTTGCCGTGGGGCTTCTCGTTGCCTACAACGTCGGCTCCATCGTGAGCTTCATCGAGGGCCTCATGGGGGTCGAATTCCTCCCGAGAGAGATCTACTTCATCAGCTCGATGCCCTCCGACCCGAGGCTCTCCGACATCATTCCGATTTCGGTCTTCTCCTTCCTTCTGTCCCTTGTCGCCACGCTCTATCCGAGCTGGCGCGCGGCAAGGCTTCACCCTGCGGAGGCGCTCCGTTATGAATAACGCGAATGAACCGGTTCTCTCGGCGGCGCACGTCGCCAAGGCTTACCGCGACGGCGCGGCGGCCGTGCCGGTATTGAAGGACGTCAACCTCGCCGTGATGCCGGGCGAAACCGTGGCGATTCTCGGCGCCTCAGGCTCCGGGAAGTCGACGCTCCTTCATATCCTGGGCGGTTTGGATGCTCTCGACGCGGGCGAAGTTTCGATCGCGGGCGAAAAGCTTTCCGGGCTCTCGGAGTCCGAACGCGGGCGCCTGAGAAACCGGCGCCTCGGCTTCGTCTATCAGTTCCACCACCTGCTTCCCGAGTTCACGGCGCTCGACAATGCGGCGATGCCGCTCTTCATCCGCCGGATGAACCGGACGGAAGCGCGCGCGAAGGCTAGGGCCTCGCTCGAAGCCGTGGGGCTCGGGCACAGGCTCGATCACCTTCCGTCGCAGCTCTCCGGGGGCGAACGTCAGCGTGTGGCCATTGCCCGTGCGCTCATTACGGAACCCGCCTGCATCCTCGCCGACGAACCCACGGGGAATCTGGATGAGGAAACGGCCGAACAGGTTTTTGAGTCGCTTCTGAAGCTCGCGCACGAAAAGGGCGCGGCGATCGTCATCGTCACGCACGACCGCGATCTCGCGCGTCTTTGCGACCGCGTCGTAAAGCTCGCCGACGGCGCAATCGAACCGGTCGAAAAGAAGTTCTAAAGCGTGAGGCTGCCATGGGCTTCATCGATACGCACTCGCACCTCTGGGTTCCGAGGCTGAGGGAGCGCCTCCCGGAACTCCTTTCCGACGCCCGGCGCGCCGGCGTTGAAAACATGCTCCTCTGCGCCGGCGGGCCCTCGAACTGGGATCTCACCCGCGAGGTTGCCTGCGAAGCAGGGCTGGGCTACCTGCTCGGCATCCATCCGCTTGCGCTCGACGAAGTGGGCGAGGGAACGCTCGAAAAACTACGCGACGAGGTGGCGAAGCGGATGACGGATCCCCACTTCATCGGCATCGGCGAAGTGGGCTTGGACGGCTTTGTGCCCGGGATCGATCAGGCGCTCGCAAAGGAAGTCTTCCTCGCGGAACTCCGGATAGCCCGGGATTTTTCGCTGCCGCTCTCGATTCACGTGAGAAGAAGCGGGTCGCAGACGATGGGGGCGCTCAGGCGCCTGCCCCCTCCCGGAGGGGCGGTTCATGCCTTCAACGGCTCTGACGTTGAGCGGGACACTTTCCTTGGGTTCGCCCTGCGGCTCGGGTTCGGGGGCGCTGCCACTTATGCAGGGAGCAAGCGCATTCGCCGGCATCTCGCGGAACTCCCCGACGGGGCCTGGCTCCTTGAAACCGATGCGCCCGACATGCCGGGATCGAAGCGGCGCGACGCGCATGAGAAGGAAGGCTTGTCTCTCGCCACAGAACCCGCGGACATTCTCGAAGCCGCAAAGGCTGCCGCCCAACTCCGGGGCATCACAGTCGGGGAAGTTGCGAAGGTTTCGCGCGACGCCGCTATTGCGGCCTTCCCGCGGCTTCCCGGACTTCTTGCTTTGCCCGATGCGTTCGCAAAGAGATTCGGCTCCTCTCAATTAGACTAAGGCGATTCTTGAGGGCATTCAGCCCAGCCGGCGGCATGCCCGACGTAAACTAATATGAATTGCATTAATTGCACATACCCCTGAGGAGCGCGCTTCTTTGACGGCGCGACTCCGATCCCCGGCCAGGATTCACTTTCGGCCCCATGAGGAGATTCCCCGTGACAGAAGCAAATATGGACCGCGTTCTCGTCGGCGTTTTCGGCCTTGACCGTCCCGGCATCGTATCCGCAGTGTCCTCCGTGATTACGCGCCACGGCGCAAACCTCGAGCAGGTGAGTCAGGTTACCCTTCACGGGCAGTTCGCCCTGATGTGCGTGGTGCAGAAGCCCGTCGACCTCGACAAGTCCGTGATTGAGAACGATCTGAACGAAGAGGTCCGCCGCCGCAAGCTTAAGCAGGCCGTGCTCGTCCTCGACTTCGTGGAGCCCACGGAAAACCTCGAAGGCGAACCCTATGTGATCAGCATCTGGGGGCCGGACAGAAACGACATCATTACGACGTTCTCCCGCATTCTCGCCGAACAGAAGATCAACATTGAGAGCCTGCGCGCCTTCCCGATCGAGGCCGGCATGTCGCTTCAGGTCTTTGAAGCTCAGATTCCGCTCGAGGTCGACCGCCGGGCGCTTCACCGCACGCTCATCGACCGTGCGGGCGCGATGGGGCTTCGCTGCAACCTCCAGCACCGCGATATTTTCGAAGCCATTCACCGCGTGAAGGTGGACTGATCTGCCTCTCGATCCAACATACCTGAATTCTTAGGAAACCAAAAAATGCTGACAGACCGCGAGGTACTTTCCACCATCAACATGCTCCGCTCGGAGCACCTCGACGTGCGCACCGTCACGATGGGTATCAACCTCTTCGACTGTGTTTCGTCCGACTTCGACAGCTTTGCCTACAAGGTCCGCGCCAAGATTTCGCGCTATGCCTCGAAGCTCGTTGAAACCTGCGATCTCGTGGGCGACCGCTACGGGATACCCGTCGTCAATAAGCGCATTTCCGTCTCGCCCATCGGGACCGTGGGCGCCGCGTTCTCCCGCGACGAAATGGTTGCCGCCTGCCGCGTGCTCGACGAGGCCGCGAAGGAAGTGGGCGTCGACTTCATCGGCGGCTTCGGCGCCCTCGTTGAAAAGGGCATGACCCCGGGCGAAAAGAACCTGATCGATGCGCTCCCCGAGGCGCTCGCAACCACGGACCGCATCTGCTCCTCGATCAATGTGGGGTCGACCAAGGCCGGCATCAACATGGATGCCGTGCGCCTCATGGGCGAACGCATTCTCGACGTGGCGCATGCGACGAAGGACCGCGACGCGATCGGCTGCGCAAAGCTCGTTGTCTTCTGCAATATTCCGCAGGACGTACCCTTCATGGCTGGCGCTTATCTCGGCGTCGGCGAACCCGACGTCGTGATCGACGTGGGCGTTTCGGGCCCGGGCGTCGTCAAGAAGGCGCTTGACCGCGCCGTGAAGGCAAAGGGCGAGTACCTCACGATCACGGACGCCGCGGAAGTCATCAAGCACACCGCCTACAAGGTGACGCGCGTGGGCGAAATTATCGGCAACGAAGTCGCCAAGCGCCTGAACCTCCCCTTCGGCGTCGCAGACCTCTCGCTTGCTCCCACGCCGGCCGTGGGCGACAGCGTGGGCGAAATCTTCCAGTCGCTCGGCCTCTCCTCCATCGGCGCTCCCGGCACGACCGCGATTCTCGCGATGCTGAACGACCAGGTGAAGAAGGGCGGCGTGTTTGCCTCCTCGCACGTGGGCGGGCTCTCAGGCGCCTTCATTCCGGTCTCGGAAGACAGCGCCATTGAGGCGGCTGCACGCTCGGGCGCCCTGACGCTTGAAAAGCTCGAAGCCATGACCTCCGTCTGCTCCGTGGGTCTCGACATGATCGCGATTCCGGGCGATACGCCGGCTTCGACCATCTCGGGCATGATCGCCGACGAAGCGGCGATCGGCATGATCAACGGCAAGACTACGGCGGTCCGCGTGATTCCGGTTCCGGGAAAGACCGTGGGCGACGTTGCGGTCTTCGGCGGCCTCCTGGGTGAAGCGAGCATCATCCGCGTGCCGGGGGGCGACGCTTCCGGCTTCGTGAAGCTGGGCGGCCGCATCCCCGCTCCGATTCACAGCCTGAGGAACTAAGTTCCCTTTCTGCGTGTTTTTTTAGCCCCGGGCGCTTCGGCGTATCGGGGCTTTGTTTTCAATGAAATGTATTACGTTATCAAATAACCAAAATACGGGAGGGTGATTAGGGGTTAATACCACACATGAAATGTTTACGGATCAGCAAAATGCATCGTTCGTCTGCTTCGTCCAGAGCGAAGCGCCAACTGACCACGATGACTAAGATCCATGACGAACGCTCAGACACGAACGCTCGCCCGGATGGCAATGAGCGACCCCTCGCGAGCCACCGCGGCCGCAAATTTGCCTTCACTCCTTGCTGCCGAAGGGGCGGGGGGCCTGAAGGATCAGCAATCCTCTCCTTCACGCAGCTTCCGATTTCGGCTCAGGCCGCTAGCAGCGGCATGCTTCAGCATCGCAATGCTTCCTCTATCTGGGGTTCAGGCTGACACCACGGAGGATGAATGGACTTCAGAACGGCTTGTCGCCGGAGAGGAGGTCTGGGGACCAGGGGATTTCTTTGAGCTCAATCGGCTCGAAATCGCTTCGAGCGGGAATCTCAGGATCGAGGAGCGTTCTGGAAGCATCGGCGAAATTGCTGTTGCAGGAGGAGCGCTGACGTTGGGTGAATGGGCGTACAGCTTTGCGGGGAGCACGGAGATTTCCGACCGAGGCCGCCTTCGGCTCGAAGGTCAGTCTCAGATGGAAATTGAGAACCTCAGCCTCAGTGAAGGCGTACTGGAACTCAGGGAGAATTCAGAGATCAATGGCATTCCAGGCGAAGACGGCTCAACCGGAGGCGTGATCCACCTTGGCGAGGCAGGAAGGATTTCCGTGGAAGGAAATTCGATGATCAATATGGGCATGGTTCGGTCGGAAGGCGGCACGATCGAGATTCGGGCGACGCCATGGATCGAGGAAGGCTTTGATTCTGATACCGGCGAGTCTATCGAGACCGTCCATCAGGGCGGTCTCTTCAATGCAGAAGTCTTTCACGCCGCGAAGGGGACGACCCGGGTAATTCTCGGGGGCGGCGACATTCCGGATAACCTGGAAGCTTCCGTTTTCGGCTCCGCCCGCTTTCGCGTGGGGGACCTTCTGATTGATCCGGATGCGGCGATGAGAATCGAGCTCCTCAAGGGCGGCCGGTTCATCGTCGGACCGAATGAGTGGAGCAATGCGGATCAGCTTGCCCATACCGCGCATCCTGATGCCGGAACGCTCGTCATTGGGACAGATTTTCTCCTTGCCGGCAACGTCGCCATTCAGGTGGGTGAAGTCGATGAAGGGCGAGCCGGCAGCCTGAGCCAGAACCTTCTCGTCGCCCGCGACGGCGTCATTGAGCTCGACGGCCCGAACGCAAAACTGACTACTGGCGAAGGGACCTGGACCCACTTTGAGCTGGGCTCGATTCTCTGGATTTTCCCCGAAGCCGTGCCAGAGGTGCCGGATGAGGCGCCTGATGAAAAACCGGACGATCCGGCTGGCGACGGTTCCGCTAGCGTTCCAGATGGGAATGATGCGGAAGAAACCCCGCGCGAACCCCTGATCGCGGACCGCGACGCGGTGGAGAGCCTCGACTTTTCGAAAGGCAAGGTGACGGGGCTCGAAAATCTCACGGTGTATGTGGGGACTCAAGCGGAAACGGGAGACCTCTATTACGGCGCCGACGGGAAGCTCCATATTCTCATTCAGCCGCCCGCCTTCGAAGGTCCGCTCGCAAACCTCACTCAGGCCGTGTGGCTGAAGAGAAAGGACGTTTTCACGCCCCAGTATTTCCGAAAGCTCTTTCTCTATACGGAACCTGAGGCAACGGCTGCGAACCTCGTGCGCGTTGCCGGCTCCACGGCGGCGATCGGCACCCGCGAGCGGATGACGGCCGACATGACGATGCTTTCGGGGAACCTTTCCGATGTTGTTCGGACGCTTGAACTCGCAGGGCGCGTGCCGGTGCCCGTGGAAGAGGATTCCATTCTGCGGAAGATTCCGGAGGTGATGACTTCAATCCCCGTCATGGTGGACGCGTCGGGAGGAAGAAGCCGGACGTCAGTTCCGATTCCGGACCTTGGGCTCAACCAGACAGTGACGAGCGACGACACAACCATTCGCGGCGCTTTTGTTCTCGGGAAAGGCGATATCCGATTCGGGCTCTACGGCGCCTTTACGGAGTCGGACTTTAATCGCCATGCGGAAGAGTCCAGGCTTCCGCTCACCGGTTCTTCCGAACGCGCGCTCGTTTCGCTCTTTGCGTACGTGCCGGTTGAGGAAAAGCGGGTGACGATGGATCTCACCTGGTCCGAGGCCGCTGACAAGGTGCGTGTGCCGTCTGCGGGTGAATTTCTGCATGCGGAGGGCGTAAAGCGCTCGCTCTGGAGCTTCGGCCTCATGACGGAATGCCCGCTTTTTGGGGATTTGGGGAGCACCCGCGTTGACTGGACGGTGACGGGACTATCCGGAGCGCGAGTCTGGAAATGGGGCGATGCGGAGGCACTTTGGCAGGCGGAATCGGGAGATGTTCTCAAAACCCGGGAGTCGGGCGGTTATGCCGTGTCTGCGACCCTGGGAGGCCGCATTGCGGGCGGCATCAACTTTGCGGCTAAAGGCATCTTTGAAGAGTGGCTGCCGCGGCGAATCGACGGGTCGCTCAACGCTGCGGTGCATGGGCTGACTTCCGATTCGGCTTCGATGACGGTGACCGTGCCGGGAATTGAAGGGGCCAGAGGGGCGCTTGCGGTGGCGGACCTGCCGAAATTCCAGATGTCGGCCGATGCGAAGCTCGGAATCCAGTTTCCGCAAACGCGGATTGAGCTGACCGGATCCGTCATGAAGGCGGGGTCGAAGCATCGTGCGCACTCTGTGGGCGCCCGGCTTTCGTGGGTCTTCAATGAGGTTTGAGGGTCTAATGCGGTCACGATTCAACTGACACCCAGCAGCTTGAGGAATCGCTGATCGCGTTTGGTTGTTTCCGTGGTCCATTTGGAAGCCTGTCATTACCTGTCGTGGCAACGTGGTCGACGCAACGGAACCAATCAAGAATTTGAATCAGAGAGTGCTGATCGAGCCAGGCCCCAACTAAGGTTTCGTGAGGTCTTTCGACGACTTTTAGGTTAGACGACTTTTAGGTTTTGAAGAAAGCAAGTCGCAGGAGCACCTCCGACGCGGATGAAAAGTGCACCAGTCCATGCGGCACAGATCCCGGAACCTTGCGGTCCCGAAATTCTTTTTGATCTGTCGCCCCCCTGGGTCCGGGATCCAGCGGGCCGCCGCCACTAGGGCGCCCCATCTCACCGGCAGGCATTCAGCCGCAGACTTCGGGCTCAGAAACGATTCCGTAAGCAAATGCGATCGAAAAGATTGCGTGTGCCTCTTTCCTACTACTCCTTTCTTAGAATAGGAATACTCGGAGGAGAATTCATCCGGCAGCAGAAGCCGCGATATCTCCTCAAAAGACTGCAAGAGAAGAACAAAGAGTAGAAAACACACGAGGAGATAGCCAACATGGAAACGACGGAGAATCGTCCTGTCGCTGATCCCGAACTTGCGAAGAGCCTTGTGGAGCCGCTCTACAGCGGCCGCACGCTCTCGACGGGTGAACCTGTTCTCGCGCACGCCGAAGGCGTCGCCAAAATCCTTGTCGGCATCCGCAACGATCCGGAGCTTCTGGCTGCGGCGTACCTCTACAGCGTTCCGAAGTTCGTTGCCAACTCCGAAGACTGGATTACGAAGAGCTTCGGAAGCACCGTTGCCGGGCTTGTTGCAGAGTTGAGCAAAATGAACGACCTCTCGAAGCGCGCTCGCTCGGAAAGCAAGGAAGCGAGCGCCGCCGTGCAGCCTGAGGCTCTTCGTCGCATGTTCCTCGCAATGTGTCAGGACCTGCGCGTGGTGCTCCTCAAGCTCGCGAGCCGCCTCCAGACGCTTCGGTGGTTTGCGACGTCCGGAGCGGAGGGCGCGAAGGAGTTCGGTGCGGAAACGCTCGCGATTTATGCGCCGCTTGCCAATCGTCTCGGCATCTGGCAGATCAAGTGGGAGCTCGAGGACCTGTCGCTGCGCTTCACGCGTCCCGAGGAATACCGCGAGATCGCGAACGAACTCGACGAATCCCGAGAGGAACGTCTCGAATTCATGCAGCACGCGGTCGAAAAGGTGAGGGCGCTCCTCAAGGCTCACGGCATTGAGGCTGATATCTCCGGGCGTCCGAAGCACATCTATTCGATCTGGAAGAAGATGCAGAGAAAGCACCTGCGCTTCGACCAGCTCTTCGACGTGAGGGCGCTTCGCATCATCGTGGGCACGGTCGAGCAGTGCTACGAAGTGCTCTCCATCGTGCAGGAAAACTTCACGATTCTCTCGAAGGAATACGACGACTACATCGCGAACCCGAAGCCGAACGGCTACCAGTCGCTTCATACGGTCGTGACCGACAAGGCGGGCCGCCCCATCGAAATCCAGATCCGCACGCGCGCGATGCATGAGTTTGCGGAATTGGGCGTTGCGGCGCACTGGCGCTATAAGGAAGCCGGAAATTCGAACGGCGCTTCGATTGCCGAGGAGCAGCGCGTTGCGTGGCTCCGCCAGCTCCTCGCCTGGCGTTCTGATATGGGCTCGGACCCCCACAAGGATGCGCATGCGGTGGAGGACGATCACGTCTACTGCCTCACGCCCCAGGGGCGCGTGGTGGAGCTGCCTGCTGGCGCGACACCCGTCGACTTTGCCTACCTCGTTCATACGCAGCTCGGCCACCGTTGCCGCGGCGCGCGCGTGGACGGCGCCATGGTGCCGCTCAATACGAAGCTGAAGACCGGTCAGACGGTGGAGATCATTGCCGGTAAGACCGGGCAGCCCTCGCGCGATTGGCTCAATCCCGAGCTCGGATACACAGCAAGCCCCCGCACCCGCAACAAGGTCCGTCAGTGGTTCAACGCCCAGCAGCTCGCACAGCTTCTGCAGGAAGGGCGCGAAAGGCTCGACAAGGAACTTGCGCGCCTCGGCAAAACCGCCGTGAAGCTCGACGACCTCGCGAAGCGTTTGGGCTTTGATTCCGTCGACGACCTCTGCATTGCGTTCGCCCGCGAGGAAATTACGCTCACCGCCCTCGCGCAGGCCGTGCAGCCCCCGAAGGAAGAGGCGCCGAAGGAGCCTGAACTTGTCGTACGGCAGGAGTCTGCTCCTTCCAAGAAGGGGAAGGTCCTTGTCGTCGGCATGGATTCGCTCCTCACGCAGCTCGCCCGGTGCTGCCACCCGGTGCCGCCCGACGAAATCGTGGGCTACGTCACCCGCGGAAGAGGCGTGACGATTCACCGCGCCGACTGCCCGAATCTCAGAAACATGGTCGAGCAGGATCATGATCGACTGATTGAGGTGAGCTGGGGCGGCGGCATTGCCGAGTCGATCTACCCGGCAGACCTTCTCATCGTTGCGCAGGACCGTCCCGGCCTCATGAAGGACGTCTCCGAAGTCTTCCAGCGCGAGAAGGTTCATATCACGGGCATCAACTCGCAGTTCGTGAAGGGCGACCAGCACATGCGCTTTGCGGTCGAAGTGAAGGGCGGAGACGCCATGAAGATGGTTCTCGCGAGCCTCAGGCAGGTGCCGGGAGTGCTTTCGGCTCGCCGCGTTTGAGGGGGTGTCTAAGCCGGGTGATTGCTGCCCGGCGAGCGGGACACCAAACAGCAGCCCCATCGCATCCGCGGTGGGCTGCTTCATTTGATGCAGCGTTCTGAAGAGAATCCTATATCTTTTTTATTCATAGAAAACAATGAGAAATGGAAGTCTGAGAGGTGTGAAGAATAAATTTCAGAAAGATTTTTCGCGCCCTCTTGCTTTTTGGCAAAATCTATATATAATTTGTACCTCACGTTGCTCGTGAAGCTCTATCAGGCACGTAGCTCAGTTGGTTAGAGCATCACCTTGACATGGTGGGGGTCGTTGGTTCGAATCCAATCGTGCCTACCAGATAAGCTTCAGAGAGACGAGAAAGCCGGACACAGGGAACCGGCGGTAAAGAACATGAAAGCTTGCTTAGAGCGGACGCGTTCAATACAATCAACTCCTTGACAGGCACGTAGCTCAGTTGGTTAGAGCATCACCTTGACATGGTGGGGGTCGTTGGTTCGAATCCAATCGTGCCTACCAGAATATTTTTTGGGATTGCTGACGATGCCGTTAAATCAGATGGCTTTGCGAACAACAGCGCTCCGTCATTAAGATCGGGCGTGGGCGCATTGTTGTCAGCAGACTCAAAACAAAAGAAAGTGCGGCTCAGGTCCGCACTTTTTTTATGCCCGCAATTTTTGTGAGGATTCAAAAAATGGTAGTAGTCACTCTTCCAGACGGTTCCAAGCGCGAATATGCCGATGCCGTGACGGTCGGCGAAATCGCCGCCTCGATCGGTGCTGGTCTCGCCAAGGCTGCGCTTGCCGGCAAGGTTGACGGCAAGCTCGTGGACCTCTCGCACAAGGTCACCGCTGATGCCGCCGTGTCGATCATCACGGGCCGCGATCCGGAAGGTCTTGAGATCATTCGTCATTCGACCGCGCACCTGATGGCTCAGGCCGTCAAGGAACTCTTCCCGGAAGCGCAGGTGACGATCGGGCCGGCGATTGAAAACGGCTTCTACTACGACTTCTCCTATTCGCGTCCCTTCACGCCCGAAGATCTGCAGAAGATCGAGGAGCGCATGGACGAGCTCGTGAAGAAGAATATCCCCATCGTTCGCGAGGAAATGCCGAGGAACGAAGCGGTCGACTTCTTCAAGGCCCTGGGCGAACACTACAAGGCTGAGATCATCAGCTCGATCCCCGAAGGCGAAACGATTTCGCTCTACCGCCAGGGCGACTTCGTCGATCTCTGCCGCGGTCCTCACGTCCCGTCGACGGGCGTCCTCAAGGTGCACCGCCTCATGAAGGTTGCGGGCGCCTACTGGCGCGGCGACAGCAAGAACGAAATGCTGCAGCGCATCTACGGCACGGCCTGGGCGACGAAGGACGATCAGAAGGCCTACCTCAAGATGCTCGAAGAGGCTGAAAAGCGCGATCACCGCCGTCTCGGCCGCGAGCTCGACCTCTTCCACCTCCAGGACGAAGCCCCCGGCATGATCTTTTGGCATGCCCGCGGCTGGGCGCTCTGGCAGGTGATCGAGCAGTACATGCGCCGCGTCTACCAGGACAACGGCTACGATGAAGTGAAGGCGCCGCAGCTCCTCGACCGTTCCCTCTGGGAGCGCTCCGGCCACTGGGCGAAGTACCGCGAGAACATGTTCACGACCGAGTCGGAGAACCGCTACTACGCTCTGAAGCCGATGAACTGTCCGGGCCACATCCAGCTCTTCAATTCGAAGCTTCGCAGCTACCGCGATCTGCCGCTTCGCTTCGGCGAATTCGGTCAGTGCCACCGCAATGAGCCCTCTGGCGCTCTGCACGGCCTCATGCGCGTTCGCGGCTTCACGCAGGACGACGGCCACATCTTCTGCACCGAGGACCAGATCCTCGCCGAATGCGAGCACTTCACCGGTCTCGTTCAGAAGGTCTACGCCGACTTCGGCTTCAAGGAAATCGCCTACAAGGTTGCGACCCGCCCGGCCATGCGCATCGGCGAGGACGCCGTGTGGGACAAGGCTGAGCACGCCCTGATGTCGAGCCTTGACGCGCTCGGGATCAAGTACGAGATCCTCGAGGGCGAGGGCGCCTTCTACGGTCCCAAGATCGAATATCACCTCAAGGACTGCCTCGGCCGCTCCTGGCAGTGCGGTACGGTCCAGGTTGACTTCCAGATGCCGGGCCGCCTCGGCGCTGAATACGTCGCCGAAGACAACACCCGCAAGGTTCCGGTGATGCTCCACCGCGCCATTCTCGGTTCCCTCGAACGCTGGATCGGCATGCTGATCGAAGAGTTTGCGGGCGCCTTCCCGGTGTGGCTCGCACCGGTTCAGTGCGCTGTTGCGCCGATTACGGACGGTCAGGCTGAATACGCCAAGAGCGTTGCTGAGAAGCTCCACAATGCGCGCATCCGTGTTATCAGTGATTTGCGCGGTGAAAAGATCAACTATAAAATTCGCGAACTTAGCCTGCAAAAGATTCCGTACATTCTCGTCGTCGGCGAGAAGGAAGCTCAGGCTGGAACGGTTTCCGTGCGCATGCGCGGCGGCAAGGATCTCGGCGTGATGAGGGTGGAGGATTTCCTCAGCCGCATCCTCGCTGAGAACGAAAGCCGCGGCAGTGGTGAATAACCGACTGCCCGACGCACCAGCACTTCATTTTTCGGGAGAAGAGCCATAGCTCAAGATAGAAAGCATCGGATCAATGGTGAGATCCGAGTTCCTGAGGTCCGACTGACCGGCGTCGATGGCGCCCAGATCGGTATTGTCCGCACGTCCGAAGCCCTTCGCATGGCAGAGGACGCGGACGTTGATCTCGTCGAGGTTGCGCCCAATGCGGTGCCGCCTGTCTGCCGCCTGATGGATTACGGCAAGTTCCGTTATCAGGAGCAGAAGAAGGCCCAGGAAGCGAAGGCGAAGCAGAAGGTCGTGCAGATCAAGGAAGTGAAGTTCCGCCCGGCAACGGATGAGAACGACTTCCAGACGAAGCTGCGCAGCCTTGTGCGTTTTCTCTCCGACGGCGACAAGGCGAAGGTTACGCTGCGCTTCCGCGGCCGTGAAATGGCGCACCAGCAGTTCGGCGCCCAGCTCATGGACCGCGTTCGCGACGAACTCGCCGACGTGGCTCAGGTCGAACACGCACCGAAGCTCGAAGGCCGTCAGATGATCATGGTTCTCGCCCCGAAAAAGAAGCGCTGATTTTTCACCGTTTCGATTCAAAGTCGAGTAGAATCGCTGTCTTTCGCCGGTACGGTCTCATCGCCGTGCCGGCATAACAAGTAAGTCCGGGCTCAATGAAGCGTCTCTTCGGCATTGAAGGGAACGCCTGGGACTTATCTAAAAATAGAGGAACGGCAAATGCCGAAGATGAAGACCAAGCGCGCCGCTGCGAAGCGGTTCAAGCCGCGTGCCAGCGGCTCGATCAAGCGCGCCCACGCCACGAAGCGCCACATCCTTTCCCACCGCACGACGAAGAACAAGCGTCAGCTGCGCGGCATGGTCACGGTGCACGAGTCGGATATCAAGTCCGTCAAGCGCATGCTGCCCTACGCCTAATTAAAGAAAGGAGATAAAGATGCCTCGTGTGAAGCGTGGTGTGACGGCTCGTGCTCGTCATAAGAAGATTTTCACCCTCTCGAAGGGTTACCGTCTGCGCCGCAACAACGTTTTCCGTGTTGCCAAGCAGGCTGTCATGCGCGCCGGCCAGTACGCCTATCGCGACCGCCGCAACAAGAAGCGCGTTTTCCGTCGTCTGTGGATCGCCCGCATCAATGCCGGCACCCGCGCCAACGGCATGACCTACTCTGTGTTCATGAACGGCCTCAAGAAGGCCGGCATCGGTCTTGACCGCAAGGTCCTCGCCGACATGGCTGTGAGCGACAAGGAAGGCTTCGCCGCCCTCGTCGCCTCCGTCAAGAACGCCTGATAGAGGTCAGAGTCGCTGACTCGAAGGGATTTCCCTTCGAAGAACGATTCGTGAAGGAGATCCGGTTCCGGAAGGGGCTGGGTCTCTTTTTCTTTTTGGGTTACCCAAAAAGATTCCTGCATCTCTTTGCGGGCGACCTGCGTCCGGAATCCAGCATCGTAAACATCGGCTTTCAGCTTCCCGGAAGATCCTTTCCCGCCATCTTTTTTCAGCATTCTCAGAGGATTGCAGGTAGAATTCACCCTTTCAGCGCGAAGCGCCCGCGGATTCCCTGAAGGATGTCCGGCGCTTTGCATTATTCGGCTGCCCGCCTGAATGCCCGGTGAGAGACCGATGAAGGCTTTTTTCATCCTCCTCCATACCCCCCGGACTGCGCCCGGAAGCCGAACGTCAGGACGCAGACTGCCTTTTCCCCCCGGACGGAAGTTTTCCGGGAGGTGAATGGGCTCGATGCGTCCCTCAGATTTCAACGTTTTGGAATACAAAATGCAGGATCTTTCCGAACTCATCGAGTCCGCAAAGCGCGAATTCGCCGAGGCGGGGCAGGCTGCCGCGCTTGAGGACGCCAAGGCGCGCTACCTCGGCAAGACCGGCCGGCTCACCATGCTCATGAAGGAGCTGGGGAAGCTCGCTCCCGAAGAACGCCGTGCGCGCGGTCAGGAAATCAATCGCGCCAAGGCTCAGGTTGAAGAGGCGCTCAACGCCCGCCGCGAGGCTCTGGCCGACGAAGCTCTGAAGCAGAAGCTCGCCGCCGAATCGATCGACGTGACGCTCCCCGGGCGCGGCCGCTCCGAGGGCGGCATCCATCCGGTGATCCGCACCTGGATGCGCGTTGAGGAAATCTTCCGCTCGATCGGTTTTGATGTTGCCGACGGTCCGGAAATTGAAAGCGACTGGTTCAGCTTCACCGCGCTCAACAATCCCCCCAACCATCCGGCGCGCTCGATGCAGGATACGTTCTACGTCGACCGCAACGACGACGAGGGGCGTCCCCTCCCGCTTCGTCCGCATACGTCGCCCATGCAGGTGCGCTATGCCCGCACGCATCAGCCGCCCATCAAGGTGATCGCCCCGGGCCGCACCTACCGCGTCGACAGCGACGCGACCCACTCGCCCATGTTCCATCAGGTCGAAGGCCTCTGGATCGACGAGAACATCAGCTTTACCGACTTGAAGGGCGTCTACAGCGACTTCCTGCGCTGCTTCTTTGAAACGAACGACCTCATCGTCCGCTTCCGTCCGTCCTACTTCCCCTTCACCGAACCCTCGGTCGAAGTCGACATGATGTTCACGAGCGGTCCGCGCAAGGGCCGCTGGCTCGAGATTTCGGGCGCGGGCGAAGTGCACCCGAACGTGGTGCGCAACTACGGACTTGATCCCGAGAAGTACATCGGCTTTGCGTTCGGCTCCGGCCTTGAGCGCCTCACCATGCTGCGCTACGGCATCGACGATCTGCGCCTCTTCTTTGAGGGCGATCTGCGCTTCTTGAAGCAGTTCAACTGATAACGGCGGAGAGAGAAGAGAAAAATGATTTTCACTGAAGAATGGCTGCGCCAGTACGTCAATCCGGCGCTTTCGACCGATGAGCTCGCCGAAGCCCTTACGATGGCGGGCCTTGAGGTTGAGGAAGTCACGACCGCTGCTCCCGCCTTCACGGGCGTTGTAGTTGCCGAGGTCCTCACCTGCCGCGATCACGAGAATTCGGATCACCTCCATGTCTGCGAAGTCAATGCCGGCACCGGCGAGACGCTCCAGATCGTCTGCGGCGCTCCCAATGTGAAGGCCGGGATCAAGGTTGCCTGCGCCACGATCGGCGCGGTGCTCCCGGGCGACTTCCGCATCAAGAAGAGCAAGCTCCGCGGCGTGGTGTCGATGGGCATGCTCTGCTCGACGCGCGAACTCGGCATCAACGAGAACCACGACGGCATCTGGATCCTTCCGGACGACGCTCCGGTCGGCACCGACATCCGCGAATATGCGCGCCTTGACGACGCGAAGATTGAATTGAAGCTCACGCCGAACCGCGGCGATGCGCTTTCCGTCGTGGGCGTCGCCCGCGACGTGCACGCCATCACGGGCGCGCCCCTCATTCTTCCCTCGATGGCTCCGGTTCCCGCCACGTGCGAGTGCAGGCTCCCCGTCGAGATTCAGGCGCCCGACCTCTGCGGCCGCTTCTCGAGCCGCGTGATCAGGAACCTCAACCCGAAGGCGAAGACTCCGGAATGGATGAAGTCCCGCCTTGAGCGCGCCGGCCAGCGTTCGGTTTCGGCTCTGGTCGACATCTCGAACTACGTGATGCTCGAACTCGGCCGTCCGACGCACTTCTACGACATCAAGAAGTTGAACGCCGACCGCCTCACCGTGCGCTGGGCGCGCGACGGCGAATCCGTGAAGCTTCTGAACGGCGAAACGGTTGAGCTCACCCCCTGGTACGGCGTCATCTGCGCGGGCGACGAGCCCGAATGCCTCGCGGGCATCATGGGCGGCGACCGGTCGTCGATCAACGACGAAACGACGGACCTCTTCATCGAGTCCGCCTTCTGGTTCCCGAAGGCCATTCAGGGCCGCTGCAGGAAGCTCAACTTCTCGACCGATGCCGCCTACCGCTATGAACGCGGCGTCGACTATGCGAGCACCGCCGAGCACCTCGAATACATCACGCAGCTCGTTCTCGACATCTGCGGCACCCCCGAAACCAAGGTGGGTCCGGTCGAGGATGTGGTTGCGAACCTCCCCGAACGCGCTCCGGTCAAGATGCGCGTCGACCGCTGCTGCAAGGTGGTGGGCGTCGACATCCCGCTCGAATCGATGGAAGAGAGCTTCAAGCGCCTCGGCTTCGAATACACGCTCGAAAACGGCGTCTTCACGGTGGTTCCGCCTTCCTTCCGCTTCGACATTGAAATCGAAGAGGATCTGATTGAGGAAGTGGCCCGCCTCTGGGGCTACGAAAAGCTTCCGGACCGTCCGCCGCTCGCCCGCATCGCGATGAAGCCCTCCCGCGAGGAGCGCCGCTCCGCGCATGCGCTTCGCCTTGAAATGGCGGACCTCGGGTACCAGGAACTCATCAACTTCTCCTTCGTTCCCGAAGAATGGGAAGTCGCGTTCGCCGCGAACGAGAAGCCGATCCGACTCCTCAATCCGATCGCCTCGCAGCTCTCCGTCATGCGCACGCAATTGATCGGGGGCCTCGTCGACATCCTTCGCTACAACCTCAACCGCCGCGCTGAGCGCGTACGCGTCTTCGAGCTCGGCCGCGTCTTCTTCCCCGATACTTCTGTTGAGGAAGGTCCCTGGACGGTGAAGGGCGTGCGTCAGCCGCAGCACATCGCCGGCCTCGCCTACGGCACGGCCGATGATGCGCAGTGGGGCGTTCCTGCCCGCCGCGTCGACTTCTTCGACGTGAAGGGCGACGTCGAGCGCCTCATCCGCCCGCTCAAGGCCCGCTTCGTGAAGGAATCCTTCCCGGCCCTCCATCCGGGGCGTTCTGCCGGCATCTACGTCGGCGAGAAGCGCATCGGCTTCATCGGCGAACTCCATCCGCGCGTCATGCAGCAGTTCGACCTCACGCATGCGCCTGTGGTCTTCGAAGTCGCGGTCGACCCGCTCATGGAGCTCCCGCTCCCGGACTACAAGCCCGTGAGCAAGTTCCAGCCCGTCACGCGCGACTTGGCCGTGGTGGTTCCTGCCGACCTGGAGGTTCAGGTGCTCTTCGACGCGGTTGCCGCCGCGAAGAAGAAGGATCTGCGTCTTGCGCCCCTCACCGACTTCCGCCTCTTCGACCTCTATCGTCCGAAGGAAGGCGAGGGTGCGGGCGAGAAGTCGCTCGCCTTTGCGATCGAACTTAATTCGCGCACGGATGAGGCTCTGAACGACGAGCAGACGGAAGGCGCCGTCCGCGCTATTCTCGAAGTGCTCGAGGAAAAGGGCGCCCGCCTGCGTCAGTAATTCCGCTCCCGGTCCGTTCCTCAGTGGAGCGGACCGGCGCGAGCCCTAAGAAATTTCCATCGACAGAAAAGAAGACATATGAAAGATCAGGAAGAAAAACAGGACGATCAGGACATTCGCACGCTCAATAAGGCGAGCATTGCCGAAGCGCTGATCGCGCAGATTCCGGACCTTGATCGTCCGCATGCGAAGCTCATCGTCGAAACCTTCTTCGAACTCATCGCCGAGCACCTTGAAAAGGGCGACACGGTGAAGATCCCCGGTCTCGGCAATTTCTCCGTGCGCGACAAGGTTGCCCGTCCGGGCCGCAACCTGAAGACCGGCGAAACTGTGACCATCACCGAGCGCCGCGTCGTCACCTTCCATCCCTCGGGAACGCTCAACGCCCGCGTGACGACCAATTTGATTCCGCCGCAGGAACAGCCGCGCACCCGCCGCACGCGCGCCGTCCTCAAGGACAAGGAATAAGCGGACTCAACCTGAATTTGCTTTTTTCGAAATCTTCAGGTAATATTCCGCTTCTGTTCGGGGCGTAGCGCAGCCTGGTAGCGCACTTGCATGGGGTGCAAGGGGTCGCGAGTTCGAATCCCGCCGCCCCGACCAGAACAAATGAGGTCATCGAAAGATGGCCTTTTTTGTTATTTGCAGAAAATTTCTCAGACAGGTCAAGTCAAAAATCATTCTTTCTAAAGCATTCGTCGGAACGGCTGAAACTCCATTAGTTGAGTAGAGAGGAAGCGCGAAATAGCGCCCCTAACCGCACGTGCCCTATTAAGGCATACGGCTCTTCAGTTTAATGTCTGGTTACCCCATTACCAGATATTGACAGGCAAGAACGGATTTCTGATGTTCTTGCTCCACAGCTCCCCGCATTTCTCGATAGTGATGCGGTGCTTCTGACACCGTCGCTTGAGCGTCCAGTAGAGACGCTTCTTTACGTACTTTACGTACCACCAGGAGGCCCGTACCGCCCTGTAGTTGCCGTTTACCCCGTAATAGTTGTAGTGCCCGATCAGCTTCCGATTCAGAATCGTAAGCGCATCTAAGGATAACTGATCCATGAAACCTGCCAGTTTTGGAAAATAGCCCAAGGGATAATCCTACTTTTCGAATTTGGGATACCGGTATACCATTTATCCGCATAAAACGATGAAGAAGCCTGAAAAAAGACTTCTAATATTGTGATGCATTCAGGAAAGGATTTGATAATGGAAAAGACCATTCTCAGCACGGAAAAGGCTCCTGCCGCCATCGGGCCGTATTCTCAGGGCATTGAGGCCGGCAATTTTGTGTTCTGTTCCGGCCAGCTGCCTATCAATCCGGCCACGGGTGAAAGGCCTGAAGACATCAAGGCTCAGACTGAAGCGTCGATTGCCAATGTCAAGGCGGTCCTTGAAGCGGCCGGCTCTTCCCTCTGCAAGGTTGTGAAGACAACTTGCTTCCTCGCCGACATCAGCGATTTTGCATCGTTCAATGAGGTTTATGCCAAGCATTTTCCTGCGAACAGTGCTCCGGCACGTTCGGCAGTAGGGATTGCCGCCCTTCCGAAGGGAGCCAAGGTCGAAATCGAGGCAATTGCGATTAAATAAGCTGGAATCCATCTCAAAAAGTTGATTCTGCGTCTGCTCCTTGACGCAGAACTCGTCCAAGCTCCTTTCTGTCCTCATCCGAGCGAAGACAGAGAGGAGCTTTTTTTCGTTTTTTGATACGAAAATCCATAAAAATCTGGAGGATGATTAACAAATTCAATCTAGGTTTTATCCACGACTCTGGACGAAAAGTAAGGGCTTCACAGGAGTAAGGGTTAGATCAAAAGTTCGGGCATTTCTACCTCTGCAGGGATAGTTTTCAGGGGTTTTTACTAGTGGACTACTGGCATACCAACATTCCAGAATACCTTTGCAGTTTGGAGAAACACTGCGCCCAGCGGGCCGCTTGAGTCGGGGGACTTGCCGCAGGTACCCCAGGCTGCCAGCCCCTTGAACCAATGATGCCGTTCGGCCATCCCGGAGTTCGGCGCAGGTGAAAGGGAGAAATCTCAACATACCTAACCTTCATCATTCACTGCTCTGCCCTTTACGGTATACCAGTATTCCAAGAGCTTTCCATCCAAAGAGACTCATATGAAAACGCTTGAACTGCAGTACCAGGATGTTTACGACCTCCTGCACAAGGCGTGCACCCGCATTTCGCCGGATGTACTTTATCTCATGAAGAACGCCGCCGCCAAGGAAACGAATGCGGAAGCGAAGACCTTCCTTGAGACGATGGTGAAGAACGTCGCTCTCGCAACCGAAACGGACAAGCCCGTCTGTCAGTCGCCGGGTTTTCCGACGGTTTGGATTCGCTGGGGCGAAGCCTTCCAGCCGAATCTCACGAACCTGATGAGCAATATCACGAAGTCCGTTCAGGAAGCGACGAAGGCGGGCTACATCCGCCCGTCGATTGTGCATCCGCTTACTCGTTTTAATCCGGGAGACTCCTCCGGCCGCGGCGTGCCCAACTATGAGCTTCGCTATCAGCCTGATCTTCCCTATGTGGAAATCATCGTGAGCGCGAAGGGCTGCGGCGCTGAACTTCCGAACGTTGCGAAGATTCTCACGCCGGCTACGCTCGGCAAGAACTATTCCGGCCTCAAGAAGCTCGTTCTCGACACCATTACCGGCAACAACGGCTTCATGGGCGCTCGCGGTTATCCGTGCCCGCCGTTCTCAATCGGCATCGGCCTCGGCGGCCAGATGGACGTTGCGGCCAAGCTTTCGCGCGAAGCGATTTCGACGCGCAGCTGGCTTGATCACAATCCCGATCCGCTCTTCGACGAACTCGAGCAGGAGCTGCTTGCCGACATCAACATGCTCGGCAACGGTCCTGCCGGCATCGGCGGTGATACGTCCGCGCTCGCTGTGAAGATTGACTGGGCGGCAACGCATACCGCAATCTGCCCGGTCGTCATCAACTTCCACTGCTGGGTTGCCCGCCGCTTCGGCCTGCGTTTCTATCCGGACGGCCGCACCGAAGAGCTCTTTCAGGTTGGAGAATAACGATGGCCACGTACGAACTTAATTTGCCCGTTGATGATGCCCAGATTGAAAAGCTCAAGGTGGGCGACATTATTTATCTGAACGGTCAGGTCTGCACCGCCCGCGACATGGCGCACCTTGAGATGCGCGCGCTCATGGAAGCCGGCAAGCCGCTTCCCGAAGACATCCGCGGCGGCGCGATCTTCCACGCCGGTCCCGTGATGAAGAAAGATAAGGAAGGGAAGTGGTACCTCTCCGTTATCGGCCCGACCACTTCGATCCGCATGGAGCCGCATGCCGATTTTGTCGGCGCACAGGGCGTCAAGGTCATTATCGGCAAGGGCGGCATGGGTGAAGGCACCAAGGCTGCGCTGCAGAAGTACAAGCAGGTCTATGTTCAGGCCTGCCCGGGCTGCGCTGTTGTCCTGGCTGCCGGCATTGTCGGCACGAAGGAACCTCACTGGTTCGAGCACGGCATGCCCGAAGCGATGTGGCCGCTTCAGGCCAAGCACTTCGGTCCCTTCCTCGTCACGATGGATTCGCATGGTGCGAGCCGCTACGACGAAGTAAAGAAGCACGCTATTGAAGTTGAGGAAAAGATCCTCGACAAGCTCGGCTGCTGATTCCCTAAAAGTCTGTCCGGCCAGTTCTCCGGCTGGACTGTTTCCAGGCACGGCAGCAGCAGGATTTATCACTCCTAAAGTCCGGTTGCTGCCGCCTTTTTTAATTTTTCAGCCGGTCTCGTTCGTAAATCCCTCCTCCCGGAGGGGAGCCTTTAGTTCGCTGACGCACGTGCCGGTTGGTCAGGAGGTCTTCAATGACTGCCTTCTCACCGTCGCGCGCATGCGCCGACTTTGGCGCCAATCTTTCCTTCAGCGACATCCCGCTCGATGTCGTTGACCGCATGAAGCGTGATCTGCTCGACTGGTGCGGCTGCGCCATCAAGGGGTCTAGAGATCCTGCCTCAAAGCCCGCCCGAGAGGTCGAGCAGCTTCTCGGCTGGGCGCGCGAAGCAGGCGTATTTGGGGAACCCTACGCAGCCGATTTCAGATCCGCAGCCTTCATGAACGGCTATTACGGTCACATCAATGAGATGGACGATGTGGACCGCGCATCGATTTCGCACCCGGCCACATGCGTGATTCCGGCAGCACTTTCTCTTTCGCTCTTTACCGGAGATTCGGCGGATGCGAAAGCTAAGAACGGCGCGGATATTCTCACTGCCGTCACGGCTGGTTTCGAGGTGATGCTGCGCATCGGAGCTGCGATTACGCCGGCGCACTACAAAATCTTTCATACCACGGCAACTACGGGGCCTTTCGGTGCAGCCGCCGCCGGGGCCCGAATTTTGGGGCTCAGCCCTGAACGCACGCTCTGGGCGATCGGCAATGCCGGCTCCTGCGCTGCGGGCCTCTGGCAGTTCAATCCCGATGGAGCAATGACCAAATTCATGCACGCGGGAAATGCAGCAGGGAACGGCGTTTTCACAGCGCTTCTTGCGCGCGCAGGCTTTAGTGGTCCGGCTCACGTGCTCGAAGGCGGGCAGGGGTTCTTTGCGGGCTTTGCCCGTCAGGAACCGAAGATCGAATTTTTTGAAGATTTCGGCAAATACTGGCGCGCTGGCGCGGTTTCCTTCAAACCTTACCCGTGCTGCCGGCACACGCATTCAGCGATTGACGCAGGCATTGCGCTTCATATTAACATAGGTACAAAATAGTTGACAAGCGGCTACGGTTATGT
>UMGZ01008207.1_pt1 | contig 30229 bp, 23 predicted proteins | sample 1965421 | NCBI WGS metagenome assembly UMGZ01 (sample SAMEA4836087, study PRJEB28245) | human gut metagenome | biome: gut microbiome; material: fecal sample | place: Denmark | collected 2008
CATTTCTAAAGAGCTTTCGTGAGGGCTTTCGACGACTTTTAGGCATATACGCCGCAATGAATTTGTAAACAATCCCCGGCAGACCAGTCCCGCTCCCCGACCCCAAGGCTTTCAGCCGAAAATATTCTTTTTCCCCGACAGATCTCATCCATGCAGCAGCCCATCACAGAAGAGCTCCTGCGGCTCCTTTCGGTTCTCTACCGCACGCAGTCGCTTTCGCTTTCCGCCTCCCGACTCGACATCAGCCTTTCCACCGCGAGCCGCATGCTCCAGGGTGCGAGAGAGCTTTTTGACGACAAGCTCTTCACGCGCTCGAGCCAGCTCATGCACCCAACGCCGCGAATGGACAAGCTCATGCCTCAGATTGACCGCATGCTCGAGGACATGGCTGCCCTCGTCGGGAAGGACGCCCTCGATCCGATGAAGGCAGAGCGCACGATCCGCATCGCGGCGCTCGACTGCGCGTACACGATGTTCGTGGCTCCCGCCATTCATGAGGCGAGGTGGAAGTCTCCGCGCCTTCATTTCTCAACAACGCCCATCGGCATCGATACGTTTGACGAATTGAGCGCCGGCCTCGTTGACCTCATTATTTTCGGAACCGACTCGGAACTCGTGCAGGGAAACATTCATGTTCAGCGCCTTTTCTCGGCGCCCTATTGTCTCGTCGTGCGCGAAAGCCATCCGCTCGTCGAGATCTTCAAACAGAAAGGCCGGCTTGACCGAACCGACATCGAACCCTGGCAGGTGATCTCCATCGCCACGCCTTTCTCCCGCCTCGTACCGCGCTCGGTGCTTCCCTGGTTCGACGATGCGGAGCAGCCGCACGGCATCACCATTCCCTACCATGCAGCCGCCATCTTCGAGCTCTTTGAAACGGACCTGATCGGTGAATTCGCCGAGCCCTACGCCCGGAAAATTCTCTCGCTTGTTCCCGGCCTCGCACTGCTTCCGTTCGAAGGCTTTACGACCTACCAGTGGGCGCCCACGCTCTTCTGGCATCCGAGAACGCAGCAGGATCCGGTCATGGTATGGCTGCGCGGCCTCATCGTCCTTGAAGCGCGCCGCATACGCGACAAATACCATCTCGAGGCCTGAAACGTGCTTCGCTTTCAGATCGCGCAAAGATGACCCGTCAAATATGACAACGCCATCGCAGTAGATGCCAATTTCGAAAATGAAGATCGATTTCTAAACTTTTTTCCGACCTGAGAGATGTCCGCACGCATCTCTTCAAACAAAAGAAAAAGGAAGAAATCCTTCATGACCAAACCCAACCGCATGCCCCGCTCTCTGAGGAAAGCGGGGACCATCCTTTCGACCCTCCTTCTCGGCGCAAGCCTCATTCCGTCAGCCTACGCAGAGGACGGCGTAGCCGTCACGGGCCTCGTTGACCTCGGCCTCATGGTCCAGCACGCGAACGGCCGCACCAATGCGACGATGGAGTCGGGGAACAACAAAACCTCAACCATCGACATCCGGGGGACGGAAGCCATCAGCGAAGACCTCTGGGTGCGCGCTGCGTCCTACGTCTCCTTCATGACCGACAACGGCGCGCTCTATGAAGACGGCGTGCTTTTTGACGGCGCAGCGCTCACGCTCGGCAGCAAAACCTTCGGCGAAGTTGCCCTCGGCCGCATGGGGGCGCTCAAAAGCACCGACGGCGACATGAGCCAGTTTTCGCTCGCCGAAGGCTACTCCCCGATGGGCGCGAACCTCCCCCACGCGGGTCTTGCCTACATCTTCACCTGCGACGGGACCCTCAACAACACCATCGGCTACGCGTCGCCCTCTTTCTCCGGATACCGCTTCTTTGCGCAGTATTCGAACGGCGTCACCACCGAAACCGGCATCGGCGCGGACGACGACAGGCTCTTCACGGCTTCTGTTCTCTACAACAACCATGGGAAATTGCGCTTCGGCGCAATCGCCACCTACCACACCCATGGTTCGCTCGAGGAGAAGCACAACGCCACGAAGGACATCATGGTCTCCATGAACTACGACTTTGATGCCTTCAGGCTCTACCTCACCTATCAGCACGTCTTCGACGGGCTCGGTCCCAACACGATGCTCCGCGCCCGCGCCTTCGGGTTCGGCGCGTCCGAAGAAGGGTTCGACACCGACTCCTTCATGGCGGGCGTCATGAAGGACCTGGAAGGCGGGACGCTCTCTGCCGTCTTCCAGGCGAGCCGCTCTGAATATAAGGGCGACGCAAAGGACGGGAACCTTTCGACTTCCGGCTGGCGCATCAACCCTGCCGCCATCTACCGCTACCCAATCAGCCGCCGCACCACGCTCTGGACGGCGCTTTCCTGGACGCACGGCTACGGCATGTACCGGCGCGTGAAGGACCACCCGATCGACAACCCCAATGCCACGACCTGGGGCGCGGGCGTCACGCACTTCTTCTGACGCATCAGATTTTCAAACGCTTTTCCATTCATCTTCCACAAAAGACCAGAGGAATATTTCCATGAAGCACTCTCTTCTCATGCTCGCGCTCGGCGCCGCCGTCTTCTCCTCCGCAACGCTTCCCGCCCACGCGATGGGCGCCGTCGGCGGCCCGGTCGTGCGCTACGCCTCCATTCAGGGGCAGCTCGGCGAAGTCATCGTGAATCCCTACAAAGTGGCGCCCCTCACGGCCGTCATCAAGAACGGCGGCTACGATCTCGAGTCCGCCACCGTTACGATCGTCCCGAAGGAAAACGGCCAGACGATCACCTACAACGTTCCGAAGAAGCAGCTCCTCACCCACGGCGGCATTCCCGTCTTCGGCCTCTATGCGGATTACAGGAACGAAGTGAAGGTTTCCTATGTCCGAAACTTCAACGGCAAAAAGGAAACCATCAGCGAGTCGTACTTTATTTACTGCTCTCCGGTTTCCTGGATCAATCAGGGCACGAACTATGAGTCGCCCAAGGACTTCACGGCCGTCGTGAAGAAGGTTGATCCGGCATTCTCCGACCGCCTCTATCTCATCAGCAATATCGGCGACGAAACGGGCCTCAACAACCGCGCCGTCTGGAACAACCCGATGGGCGGCGCCCTCACGTGGAATTTCGTGCCGCAGATCGCCGTTTTCGACACCAAGGGCGAAATCCGCTGGTACCTCGATCCGCGCACGATCTGGGATCCGGAATCCATTTATTCCGCGGGCGTCATGATGGGCTTCCGCCAGAACGATGACGGCGCGCTCACCTGGGGCTTCGGCCAGAAGTACGTGAAGTACGACATCATCGGCCGCGAAATCTGGAATCGCCGCCTTCCCGCTTCCTACAACGACTACTCGCACTCGATGGATCCGGCGCAGAACGGCCACTACTTCCTGAGAGTGGCTTCGGCCGACCACCGTCGCCCCGACAACAAGCGCATCCGCACGGTGCGCGACGTGATTGCCGAGGTTGATGAGGACGGCGTCGTCGTGGACGAATTCAAGCTCTGGGACATTCTCGATCCGTACCGCTCCGACGTGATCCGCGCGCTCGACCAGGGCGCCGTCTGCCTCAACATCGACGCCTCGAAGGCGGGGCACACGCTCTCTGCCGAGGAGCTCGCCCAGCAGGACAAGACGGACAACTTCGGCGACATCGCGGGCACGGGCGCCGGCCGCAACTGGGCTCACGTGAATTCGGTCGACTATGATCCGAGCGACGATTCCATCATCATTTCCTCGCGCCACCAGTCAGCCATCATCAAGATCGGCCGCGACAAGAAGGTGAAGTGGATTCTCTCGGCGCCGAAGGGCTGGCGCTCGCCCTGGAAGGATGCACTGCTGACGCCGGTCGACAAGAAGGGGAAAACCATCAAGTGCACCGACGTTTCCTGCGAAGGGGGCTTTGACTGGACGTGGACCCAGCACACGGCCTTCCGCATCGACTCTAAGTCCGATAAGGACGTGATCTACGTGTCCGCCTTCGACAACGGCGACGCCCGCGGCATGGAGCAGCCCGCGCTCCCCTCGATGAAGTATTCCCGCGCTGTGGTCTACAGAATCGACCAGAAGAAGATGACGGTCGAACAGGTCTGGGAGTACGGCAAGGAGCGCGGCCATGAGTGGTTCAGCCCGGTGACGTCGCTTACCGAATACAACCCGGACAAGAACTCCATCCTCGCTTATTCAGCCACCGCGGGCGCTGCCTTCGACCTCCAGTCGGGCGCCTTTACGAGCAGCCCGAATCCGTGGCTTGAGGAATTCAAGTGGGGCGAAACGGAACCTGCTGTTGAAATCCAGTTCCAGAACACCTCGGGCTACCAGGCGATGGTGCTTGATGTGAACAAGGCCTTCGGGAATCCCCAATAACGGAAGGCCTCCGGAAACGCAGCTTCGGGTCAGGCGAGTCAGCCGCTCAGCCCGAAGCTCCCTATCAATTTCCCTGGATCGAAAAGAGCCTCATGGAGAACGATTTCCATGAGGCTCTTCCTTTTCTGAGATGGTTCGATTTAGACCTCGTCGGCCTTCTTCCGCGCCGCAAGACGCAGCCGTCTCTGCATCAGCACCGTTTCCCCAAGGAAGAGCGCCACAGCCGTCCAGATGAAGAGGAAGCCGATCAGCATCTCGAGCGTGAAGGGTTCATTGAAGGCGAAGACGCCGATCAGAAACACCATTGAGGGATTCACGTACTGAATGATGGCGGACGTCGAATACGGAATGCTCCTCACGCCCGAAGCGAAAAGGAGAAGCGGAATCGCCGTAATGGGGCCCGCCGCAATGAGAAGGAGCTGAGTCGTGCCGGAAGCTTCTGCGAACGCGAGCTCCCCGGTGCTCCCGAGGTAGCCGAGCCAGAGAAGCGCGATCGGCGTGAGGATGAGGCTCTCAAGCGTCAGCCCCTCAATGCTTCCGAGAGGCGCAATCTTGCGGATCAACCCATAGACCCCGAACGTAAAGGCGAGCGCAAGTCCGAGAAAGGGCGGCACGCCTTTCACCCACGAAATCCAGAGAACGCCGACGGCGGCGAGGCCCACGGCGATCTTCTGCGCGGGACGAAGCTTTTCTCGCAGAAACACGGCCGAAAGCAGAATGGAAACAAGCGGATTGATGAAGTATCCGAGCGACGCCTCGATCGTGCGGTCCGTCACGATCGCATAGACGTAGGTGCCCCAGTTCGCGCCCACGAGGAGCGCCGAAGCCGTGAAGATGAGGAGGATCCTCGGGCTCGTCAACGCGTCCTTCAGCCACGCCGTCCGGCGCATGACGAGAATCACGAGGACGATGAAGAGAAGCGACCAGACGACGCGGTGCGCGAGGATCTCCAGGGCGCCGATATCCGCGAGAGCATGGAAGTAGAAGGGAAAGAGCCCCCAGAGAATATAGGCGGCGAAAGTGCAGAAGATCCCGTAGAACATGGTGCGGGAGCGCGGGGGAAGGTCCCCGTGCCGGAAGGTTGAGCGTTGAGAGGAAAAGAAAGCCTCCGGAGCGTCCGGAAAGAGAGATTCCGGGCTTCTCCGGAGACGAAGCTCCGTAGGATTTAAGGCTTTAGGCCGCGAGCGCCTTCAGGCGTTCGAGCGCAATGCCCGCAAGATAGGTCGACGCGAGCGGAATCACCTCGTCGTTGAAGTCGAAGGTCGGATGGTGGAGCGACGCCTCATGCGCGTCGTCGCGGATCCCCACGCGGATCATGGCGCCAGGGCGCTTGAAGAGGAATTCTGCGAAGTCTTCGCCGCCCATGGTCATGTCCATGGGTTCGGCCGCGTCGGCCCCGAAATGCTTCACGATGAAGTCGCGCACGTGCTCCATCGTCTCAGGCGGATTGATGAGGGCAGGAACCAGGCGGTCGTAGCGCAGTTCGCCCGTGCAGCTCTCCGAGGCGGCGATCGTCTCGACCATCACCTTCATTTCGTGCTCAATCTGGTTGCGCACGTCCTCGCTGAAGGTGCGCACCGTCCCCGAAAGCGTCACCTCGGTCGGGATGACGTTGGGGGCGTTGTAGCGCCCGCCGTTGACGGAGGAAATCGAGAGTACTGCAGGCTGAATCGGCATTACCTTCCGCGAAACGATCGTTTGAAGACCGGAAATAAGGAGGCCCACCGCAGGGATCGGGTCGATGCCGAGGTGCGGACGCGCGGCATGAACGCCCCTGCCCTTCACGGAAATGTAGAAGAAGTCGGTCGACGCCTGAGCGGGGCCGGCGCAAAGGCCGAAGGCGCCCTTCCGGATCGTCGGCTCGTCGTGGCAGCCGTAGATTTCGCGCACGCCGAGCTTGTCGAGAATGCCGGACGCTTCCACGGCGCGCGCGCCCTTGCCGATTTCCTCGGCCGGCTGGAAGACGCCCACCACACGGCCCGCAAATTCATTCTTCTTTTCCTGAAGATAGCGCATCGCCCCGAGAAGCCAAGTCGCATGGCCGTCATGCCCGCAGGCGTGGCAGCGGAGTTCCGTCTGGCTCTTCCAGGCGTTTTCCGAGTTGTCGGGCATCGGAAGCGCGTCGATGTCGCCGCGAAGCGCCACGGCCGGCCCCGGGCGTGCGCCGTCAACGACGGCGATGAGGGCGCCGGGAACCGTCGTGTCGTCAAGTTCAGTCACGCCCCAGGAGTGGAGCTTTTCCTTGAGAAGCGCCACCGTGCGCTTCGTTTCAAACCCGAGCTCAGGATGCGCATGAATGTCGCGGCGGATCTGCGCAAGTTCATCGGCCCAGGCGCCGATTTCCGGAAAAACCTTGTCCTTGAGAACGTACTGCATCGTTAAACCTTTCCTTTGTATTGTTTCGTGCCCCATGGGGAAATCCTTGAGCCCTTCAAGGGATCAGGACGGGCATCCGTTCATTCTATGAAGAAGACGGGACATCCTGCCTCAGGTGCATTGCGCATCCGTTATGCGTCAGGACGGAGCATGTCTCTCAGCCTTCATGCACCAGAAAGCGGCGCGGAGGCTAATTCCGGGCAAACATCGTGCACGGCTTTGAACGGTGGCGCACAAAGATACGGCATCCGAACTTAGAACATTTGTTTTCAATCAAATTCACCGGCGATTTGCAAGAGGTGCAGGCCCTTCACCTGAGGCCTGATCCCCACTCTCGGGGTAGGCTTGAGAATCGCGCCCGGAGGATGGCTCAGAAGAACGCTTTGCCGCATTTGGCATAGTTCTTGCTTATTCCGTTCGCATACGGGCTGACGTACCGGCGATTTTTCCCAATCCGCCGTCGCCCACCGAATATTTGTAGAAGAAAACTTTTAAGAAGATGGAAAGAGCAGACACCAAGCCCGATTCCCTGCAGGACAACCTGCCGGTGCTAGAAGTGAAGAACCTCAGAGTTCAGTTTTCTTCCGACAGCGGCACGACGACTGCCGTAGTGGATGAATCCTTCGTCATTCACAAGGGCGAAACGCTCGCGCTCGTCGGCGAATCGGGCTCAGGCAAATCCGTTACCTCGCTCTCCGTCATGCGCCTCGTTGAGCACGGCGGCGGCAAGATCGTCAACGGCTCCATCCATCTGCGCTGCCGCGACGGACGCCTCGTGGACCTCATGAAGGCATCGCGCTCGGAACTTCAGGCTCTGAGAGGCTCTGAAGTCGCCATGATCTTCCAGGAACCGATGACGTCCCTCAACCCGGTCTTCACCGTGGGCGCTCAGATTGCGGAAAGCCTGACGCTGCACCGCGGCATGAGCGAGGCCGAGGCCCTGAAGGAAGCCGTTCGGCTTCTCGAGCTCGTCCGCATTCCGGACGCCGAACGCGTGGCGATGCGCTATCCGCACCAGCTTTCGGGCGGCATGCGTCAGCGCGTGATGATCGCCATTGCGCTTGCCTGCAAGCCGCAGCTCCTCATTGCCGACGAACCGACCACGGCGCTCGACGTGACGGTTCAGGCTCAGATTCTTGCGCTTATTGCCGAACTCCAGAAGGAAATCGGCATGGCGGTGCTCTTCATTACGCACGACATGGGCGTGGTCGCCCAGATCGCCGACCGCGTGGCGGTGATGCGCTACGGCGAAATCGTTGAGGAAGGAAAAGCCGTCGACATTTTTGATTCGCCGAAGCACCCCTACACGCAGGCCCTCCTTTCAGCGGTCCCGCGCCTCGGGAGCCTTAAGGACGTCCCGCATCCCTGCTTCTTCCGCCTCATCGACCCGGACAACGGCCGCGTCATTGAACCGCCGTCCGACAAGCTTCCGCCCCCGGGCGACACCATTCTCGAAATCAACGACATCGTGAAGACCTTCCCGGTGCGCACGGACTTCTGGGGCAAGCCCACCTACGTGGTGCGCGCCTGCGACCACGTGAGCTTCAAGCTTCGTCAGGGCGAAACCCTCTCGATCGTGGGCGAATCGGGCTGCGGCAAGTCGACGACGGGCCGCGCGCTCCTGAGGCTCCTCGACATTGATTCGGGCGACATCATCTACCGCGACCGCTCGCTCGTTCATATGACGCGGCGCGACCTGCAGCACGCCCGCCGCGATCTGCAGATGATCTTCCAGGATCCGTATGCGTCGCTCGACCCGCGCCAGACCGTGGGCTACTCGATCGCCGAGCCGCTCATGATCCACAACATCTGCTCGAAGTCGGAGATGTGGGACCGCGTGGCGATGCTTCTGAAGCGCGTCGGCCTCTCGCCCGACATGGCCAACCGCTATCCGCACGAATTCTCGGGCGGCCAGCGTCAGCGCATCTGCATTGCGCGCGCCCTTGCGCTTCAGCCGAAGGTGATCGTCGCCGACGAATGCGTGGCGGCGCTCGACGTTTCGATCCGCGCTCAGGTCGTGAACCTCATGATGGAGCTCCAGGAGGAAATGGGGCTCTCCTACATCTTCATTTCGCACGACATGGGCGTCGTCGAGCGCATCAGCCACCGCGTCGCCGTCATGTACCTCGGGCAGATCGTCGAAATGGGTCCGCGCCAGTCGGTGCTCGGTCATCCCTATCACCCCTACACGCAGAAGCTTCTTTCGGCCGTGCCGATCGCAGACCCGAAGGAGCGCAATCTTCTGAAGCTCATCAACCTTTCGGATCTTCCGAGCCCGGTGCGCCGCGTCGGCGACGAACCGGTGGTGGATCCCCTGGTTGAGGTTGAACCCGGGCACTTCGTTGCCCGCCATCAGATCGGGCAGATGTCGGGGGCCTGATCTGAATAATGAAAAGTTCTTCGGCAAACCTCACCCTTATTTCTCAATTTTCAGGAAAGGCAATCAGATGAAATTCGTCAAGGCTGCTCTGCCCCTTCTCTTTTCCGGCGCCCTCCTTGCCGCGGGCGCTGCTCAGGCCGCCCAGAAGGACGTGACCGTTGCGGTCGCCTCCACCTTCACGACGCTCGACCCCTACAACGCGAGCGACACGCTCTCGCAGGCGGTCGTGAAGTCCTTCTACGAAGGGCTCTTCTCGTTCGACAAGGACATGAAGCTCGTGAACGTGCTCGCCGAAAGCTATGAAGCGAGCCCCGACGGCCTCGTCTATACGGTGAAGCTCAGGAAGGGCGTGAAGTTCCAGAACGGCGAGGACTTTACGGCCGAAGCGGTCAAGATCAACTACGAGCGCGTGATGGATAAGAAGAACAGCCTGAAGCGCTACGTTCTCTTCTCCAACATCGACCGCATCGACGTCGTTGACGCCCACACGGTGAAGTTCACGCTGAAGAAGCCTTTCTCCGCCTTCATCAACCAGCTCGCGCATCCGAGCGGCGGCATGATCTGCCCGAAGGAGCTCGAGAAGTGGGGCGCTCAGATTGCCTTCCATCCCTGCGGCACAGGCCCCTTCGTGATGAAGGGCTACAACCCGGCAGAAGTCCTGAAGGTTGAGAAGAACCCCAACTACTGGCGCGCCGGCTACCCGAAGGTCGATTCGATCACCTTCAAGCCCGTCGTTGAGAATTCGACCCGCGTTGCGATGCTCCTTACGGGCGAAGCACAGTACGCGTTCCCGCTCCCTGCCGAACAGGTGAAGCAGATCGAGAAGCGCAACAACGTCCGCGTCGACGTGACGCCCTCGATCATCACGCGCTACGTCGAAATGAACATGACGAAGAAGCCCTTCCAGGACATCCGCGTCCGCCAGGCCCTCAACTACGCGATCAACAAGAAGGCGCTCGTGAAGGTCGCCTTCAATGGCTATGCGGGTCCCGCCACGGGCGTCGCGCCGATGAACGTCGACTATGCCGTGAAGCTCGGTCCCTGGCCCTATGATCCCAAGAAGGCCCGCGAACTTCTGAAGGAAGCGGGCTATCCGAACGGCTTCCGGGTGACGCTCTGGTCGGGCTACAACCACTCGACCGCGATGAAGATCATCCAGTTCCTGCAGCAGCAGCTCGCGCAGGTGGGCGTCAAGGCCGACATCCGCGCGCTTGAGGCCGGCCAGCGCACCGCGCTCGTTGAATCCGTGACGCCTGAGAAGTCCGAGCACCGGCTCTACTACATCGGCTGGTCGAGCTCCACGGGCGAAATGGACTACGCGATCCGTCCGCTTCTTGCCACGGCAAGCTTCACGCCGAACGATTCGAACGATTCCTACTATTCGAACAAGATGGTCGACGAGAAGCTCATGGAAGCGCTCGCCACCACCGACCGCGCGAAGAAGGCCGAGCTCTACGCCGACATTCAGAAGCAGATCTGGCACGACGCCCCGTGGATCTTCCTCGCTACCGAGCAGAACATTGCCGGTGCGGCGAAGAACCTGACGGGCTTCTACATTCAGCCCGATGCGAGCTTCAACTTCTCCGAGCTTGAGCTCAAGTAAAGCTTCAAAATTCACTCACAACGCCCCTGCGGGACGGCAGAGCTTCCTTCAAAAAGGCAGCTTCAGCCTTCCCCCGGGGGAACAAACACCCAACTTCAATTCTCAGGCGAATGCGCCGGCGACTCCATGCTGCGATATTTCATTAAAAGACTCCTGGGCATGATCCCAACGCTCATCATCGTCGCGATCTGCGTCTTCTTCTTCATCCACCTGCTGCCGGGCGACCCGGCCCGACTCGCAGCCGGCCCGGAAGCCGACGAAGCGACGGTCGAGATGATCCGCCACAGCCTTGGCCTCGACAGGTCGCTCCCTGAGCAGTTCATTCATTTCGTCGGGGGCGTCCTGCAGGGCGACTTCGGCACCTCGATCCGCTCCCAGCGTCCGGTGATTCAGGAAATTGCCGAACGCTTCGGGCCGACCCTCTACCTCACGCTCGCGTCGATGTTCTGGTCGGTGGTCTTCGGCCTTGTGATCGGCGTCGTTTCCGCCGTCTTCCGCAACAAGTGGCCTGACCGCCTCGGCATGACGCTTGCCGTCTCGGGCATTTCCTTCCCGGCCTTCGCGCTCGGCATCCTGCTGATGGAGATCTTCTCCGTCGAACTCGGGTGGCTCCCGACCGTGGGCGCCGCTTCCTGGAAGCACTACATTCTCCCGTCGATTACGCTCGGCGCCGCCGTCGCAGCCGTCATGGCCCGATTCACACGCGCTTCCTTCGTCGAGGTTCTTCATGACGACTACATCCGCACGGCCCGCGCGAAGGGCGTGACGGAAACCAACATCGTCGTGAAGCACGCCCTCAGAAACGCCCTCATTCCGGTGGTGACGATGATGGGCCTGCAGTTCGGCTTCCTGCTCGGCGGCTCGATCGTCGTTGAGAAGGTCTTCAACTGGCCCGGCATGGGGCGCCTTCTCGTCGACGCCGTCGACATGCGCGACTATCCGGTGATTCAGGCGAGCGTCCTCCTCTTCTCGCTCGAATTCATCGTGATCAACCTCGTGGTCGACGTCCTCTACGGATGGATCAATCCGTCGATTCGCTACAAGTAATTGATCCGCTACACAAGAGAAAAACTTAAATTCCGGAGAATCAGAAAAAATGAGTACCTCTACTGCAGTGGATCCCCGCATCGCGAAGTCGAATGACGCGCTGCGCACCCCGATGGGCGAATTCTGGAGAAAGTTCAAGAAGCAGCCCGTCGCCATGGCGGCCGGCATCTTCGTGCTCTTTCTCATCGTCGTTGCAATTCTCGGACCGGTGATCACGCCCTTCGACCCGGAGAACTACTTCGACTACGACATGCTGAACGAAGGCCCCTCGGCCGCGCACTGGTTCGGCGTCGACGCGCTCGGCCGCGACATCTTCAGCCGCATCGTCGCGGGCACGCGCATTTCGCTCGTCTGCGGCTTTACGTCCGTCTTCGCGGGCGCCGTGATCGGCACGATCCTCGGCCTCATCGCGGGCTTCTATGAAGGCTGGGCCGACCGCGTCATCATGCGAATCGCCGACGTTCTCTTCGCCTTCCCGGGCATTCTCCTCGCGATCGGCATCGTGGCGATCCTCGGCGGCGGCATGCTGAACGTCGTGGCCGCTGTCGCAATCTTCTCGATTCCGGCCTTCGCCCGTCTCGTGCGCGCGAACGTCCTTTCGCTCAAGACGCAGACCTATGTGGAAGCGGCGAAGTCCCTCGGCATCAGCGACTCGATGCTTTTGATCCGCCACATTCTTCCGGGCACGATCTCGGTGATTCTCGTCTACCTCTCGATGAGAATCGGCACCTCGATCATCACGGCGGCATCGCTCTCCTTCCTCGGCCTCGGCGCTCAGCCCCCGATGCCTGAATGGGGCGCCATGCTGAACGAAGCCCGTGCGGACCTGCTGACCGCTCCGCATGCGGCGATCTTCCCCGTGATCGCGATCTTCCTCACCGTGCTCGCCTTCAACCTCTTGGGCGACGGTCTGCGCGACGCCCTTGACCCGAAGGTCGACACGAACCGCTGATCGATCACTCCCCGGAGGCCTTGCCTCGGGGAGAGCAGACTTCAATTCCGGCCGGATTCCTCATGGGATCCGGCCTTTTTTTAATTCTTTTTGAGGGCCGCAGGCGGAGCGACCGGGAGTAAAGTCTTTCCATCAGTCTCCTTTGAAGGAAATACCCGAAATGCCCGAAAAGATTCTCCGCAAACTTCCCGATCCGCAGCCGATGGCGATGACGGTGACGGATGCGCTTCGCAGCCGCCGCACCATCCGCACGATTTCGGACCGCGCGCTTTCCGACGCCGAGCTCTCGAACCTCCTCTGGGCCGCAGCCGGTGCAACGACGAAGGACGGGAAGAGAACCGCTCCTTCCTGCCTCAACCTCCGGAGCGTCTCGGTCTTCCTTCTCGCGAAGGACGGCGTCTGGCGCTACGACGGGGAAAAGCATGCGCTTGAACTCATCTCCCGGGCGGATCTGCGGGCGGCCTCGACCCTCGGGCAGCACCAGTTTGTGGACAATGCGCCCGCGACCTTGGTCTTCGTCGCAGAAAACACGCCCCGCACCCAGATGGCGCAGCCCCACTTCGTCTACCTCGACGCCGGCGCCATGATGGAAAACGCAGCCGTTGCCGCTGCCGCCATGGGGCTCGCCGGGGTGCCGAGAGGTTCCGTCAACGGCCCTGAGCTGGGAAAGCGCATGAGACTTCCCGCCACCTTCACGCCGATCTTCTGCTACACGGTCGGACACCCGCAGTAACCCATACCGTCTGGCGCAGAAAAACATCCTATTGGCGCCTCAGGCTATCGGAACTCCCGCGTTTTGCGCTGAAAATAAACTTCAGAGTCCATTCGAACGCGGGAGTTTTCATGTCTGAAGCCGCCACCCCTGATGCCATTCTTGCCTTCATTATGGAGGCAAGGTCTGATGACGATCCGTCGGATCCGGCGCTTCAGGTTTTTGCCGAACTCACCGGGACTGCGCCCAAGGACGTTCTTGAATCGCTCGCCCGCGGCGACGAATCCGCAGCGATCTCCGGCATCCGGCGCACGGAACCTTCGCCCGACATGGTGAGGCTCGCGGGCACGACGAAAGCGGCGGAAAAGAGCACCGGCAATGCGCTCATCATTCTCGATCTTCCGAAAAAGGGAAGCCATGCCTCACCCGGATCCGAAAACGCCCGGGCGGTGAGGCTTCTGCCGCAGTTCGTGCTTGCCTTTGAGGAAGCCCCGGAATCCGCGGACGCCATGACCCTGCGCATTCTCTCGCACGACAAATGGGACTCCCCCATGTGCGCGCTTTCGCTCGAGGACGCCGTGCTCCTCGAGGGGCTCTCGGCTCAAACATGCCCGGACCTTCCGGAACGGAGCGGGATTTTTCCCGAAATGAAGGGGCTCTATCCGATGCCGCCGGGAACGGGCGCCGTCCTTCAGGTCAGAGCGGCCCCAGGGGCCGCGGACCCTGCCCGGATTGCGAAGATTCTGAGGCGCAGCGCCGCCATACTGCTGAGGCGCCTAGACATCGCCCGCGCCCGCGCACATGAGGGCGCGGCGCTCGAAAGAGCGCTCCTTGACGGCGCATGAAGGCATCTTGCCCTCCGGTTCGGAGGAGATGCGCTATCCGCTTTTGTTCCTGAAACCAGCTTTCATTCTTTCATTGAAACCATCAAGAGGAGATAACCCATGAAAACCATTCAGCTTCCCGCCCCGAAGACGCTCGGCACGCTCTCCCTCGAAGAGGCGCTCAAAGCCCGCCGCACCAACCGCGAATGCACGAACGCGGCGCTTGACGACGCCGAACTCGCCGCTCTCCTCTGGGCCTGCGCCGGCCTCACGACGGAAGACGGCCGCCGGACGACGCCTTCGACCCTCGACCTCCGTGCGGTTTCGCCCTACGTTCTGCGCGCCGACGGCGCCTGGCGCTGGAATGCCGCGACGAACACGCTCGAACAGACGGCTGAGGAAGACGTCCGCAAGGTTTCCACCGCCTACCAGTTCGAATACGTCGAAAAGGCTCCCGTGACGATCGTTTTCGTTGCCGACCAGGAACGCGCGAAGAATGCCCGTCCGACCGGCGTCTACGTCGACGCGGGCACGATGGGCCAGTCCTGCTACCTCGCCGCCGCCGCGCTCGGTCTTGCCGGGTGCGTGCGCGCCTCCTTCGACCATGAGGAACTCAGGAAGGCCATGAAGCTCGGCGAAAAGCTCGAACCCATCGTGCTCTTCACCTGCGGCCGCCCGGCCTGATCTGAGTAAAGGCAAGGACGCACGGGGCCTTGTCCGGCGCCCCGATGCCGGATAATGAAGGACTCGCCAACGCTTCTTCATTTCTTTTCGGAATTGAGCCCGTGCGCCGCCTTGCCGACATCCTGCTTCTTTTTCTGGAAGCCCGAAAAGGACGACCTGCGCTCATTGCGCTCCTCGTCCTTTTTCTCTTTTCGCTCTTTTCGGTTGCCTCCCACATCACGTCGCGCCCCTTCGAGGCCGACGTAGCGTCGCTCCTTCCCGAATCGCTCGCGCCCGAACTCTCGCCGGCCATTGAAGAGAAGCTTCGGGAGAAGCTCTCCCGGACGGAAACCGAACGCATTGCCGCCGTTCTGACGCTCGCCTTTAAGAGCGATGCCGACGCCCGCGAAAAAAAGAACGAAAAAAAGCTCGCCGACGCCGCACGCCTCTGGGAATCGATCGTTCTGAAGAATCCGGTGCTTCAGCGCGCGGACCCCGCCGGCACCGGCGCGATTCCGAACATTCCGGAAACCGCCGGGAATTTCCTCACGCAGAAGGACAGGGCGGATCTTGAAAAGCTCCTCGCGCTGCCGCCCGAAGCCGCCTCCCAGGCGCTTGCGGCCAAAGCGGTGCGCACGATGTCGGGCTTCAGCACGGGGGCCGCGAACTTCTCCATCGACCCCTTCGGGACGCTCGATCACTGGATTCTCGGGCGCTTCTCGGAAACCCCGTGGCGGCGAACCGAAATAGACGGCCGTACATGGCTCGAAGTCAAAAGCGCCGATCCCCGGGAACGCTCTCTTCTCCTCTTTTTCTCCGTCGACCCGGAGCGCGTAAGCTCGAGCGAAGCGGGGCTCGCCCGGACTTTCACGCAAGCCGACGAAGCGCTGAGGGAAGAGTTTCCTTTTGACGGGAATGTCCGCTTTTCCTCGGCCCGCGCGGGCGTGCCGCTCTTCACGGACGCCATAGCCTCGCGCGCAAAGGATGAAGTTGCCTGGATCGGCTCCGTCTCAACCATCGGCGTTGTTCTCTTTGCGTGGCTTCTCTTCGGCCGCATTTCCACGCTTCTTCTGATGGCGGCAACCGTAGGCGGGGGATTCCTGATTGCGCTGGGCCTGAGCTTTGCGGTTTTCGGAAAGCTCTCCCTCATTACCTTTGTTTTCGGCGCCACTCTGATCGGCGTCTCGATCGACTATTCCTCGCACTGGATGACGATGAAGCGCCCGGGCGAATCGGCCTTTGATCGCCGCCGCCGGCTCATCGTGCCGCTTCTTTCCGCCGCGCTCTCGTCAGCTGCCGCTTATCTTGTTCTCGCCTTCACGCCGCTTCCCGGCCTCACGCAGATGGCGATCCTCGCGGCAGCCGGACTCATCGGCGCGCTCCTCATCGTGCTGATTCTTCTTCCCTTTGCCGAACGCTTTGCGCCCGCGAAGGACACGCGCCTCATGGAGCGCCTCGTCATCGCGCTCCCGAAGATTCCGAGGCTCTCGAAGGAAGCCCTCCGGCGGCCCGGCGTTCTGATCGTGCTCATCATCCTCGCCGGAATCCTCGTTTTCGGACTCTCAAAAGTGCACCTTGCCTCCGGCATCCGGGATCTTCAGGGGGCGCCCCAATCCCTCATCACGAGCCAGCTTGAAGCGCAGAAGCGCCTTCAACTGCCTTCGCCCGCCCAGGCCTTTGTGATTGAAGGGGGAACGCTCGATCAGGCCATTCAAAGGGAAGAACGCGTGAGAGCATTGATCGCCGGGACCCCGGGCCTCGAAGCCCTTCGTCCCCAGGGGCTCTCCCTGTGGCTCCCGACCGAAGCCGAACAGAATCAGAACCGGGAGGTCGTAAGAAAGGCAGTTCAGCTCGCGAGCCCCGTCCTTGAGGAGCTCCTAGGCGCCGCCCCGACAGGGCCGGGCGACAGAGCTCTTGCACCCGGCGACATTCTGAAAACCTCTCTCGCCCCGGTCTTCGATGCGTTCATTCTCGAAGAGCCCGATGAGAAAAATGGAGGCAAAGCGGTCCTCATGCTCACGCTCTCGGGCGTGACGCCGGAGCACCTCGCGGCGCTCAACGCCCTTGAGGTCCCGGAGGGCGTTCATTTCGTCGACATCACCGCCGGCATGGACGAGGGGCTTTCCCTCTACCGCGACCGCATTCTCATGCTCCTTGCGGCGGGCCTCGGGCTCCTCTTTATTGCCCTCACGCTCCGCTTCGGCCGGAACGGCTGGCGGGCAGTGCTTCCGACCGCCCTCGGCATCGTCTTCTCGGCCGCCGTCCTCGGGCTCTGCGGCATTCCGCTCACGCTCTTCGCGAGCCTCGCTATGGTGCTCCTCCTCGGCCTCGGGATCGACTACGGAATCTTCATCACGGGGAACCCCTCAGACGGTCGGACCGCTGCGGCCGTCCTCTTTTCGGGCGTGACGACGATGCTTTCCTTCGGGCTCCTCGCCTTTTCCGCGACCCCTGCGCTTCACGTTTTCGGCCTCACGCTCTTTTTCGGGCAGCTGGTGGTGTGGATCGCGACGCCGCTCCTGAGGCCGGATCAGGTGCCTCAATGAGACGAAATGAGCGCATTTCTCCGCCGTGGATTCGCTGAGGCTCCGCTATGCTCTCTACTTCCGGGACTGCCGGTCTCCGTGCGGTCCCGAATCCAGACGGCTTCTTTTCCTTCGATAGGCTCCCTCAGATGCACTCCCCGCTCATAGCCCGCCGCTCCCTTGCCGCGCTCCTTCTCGCGCTCTCCCTCACCGGCTGCTCCGTGCTGAGAAGGGAAAGTGAGGAAGCAGGAAAGCCCGCTCAGCCGCCTCAGAAGAAGCGTCCCGCGGGAGCGAAGAAGAGGCCCGCGAAGCCCGACGGAAAAACCGAAGCGCTTCCTCACGCACCGGTCGACGACGGCGCGCTCGCGCCCGTCTTCAGGCCCTCCATCGCCGATGCCCCGAAGCTCACGCTCGATCAGCAGATCCGCATCCGCTTTCACGAGAAAGCGCTCCGTTCGGGAGCTCCGAAGTCCGTAACGGTTCTGCGCGCCCTCGTCGTTTCCGATCCCGGGCTTCTTCGCGCCGCCTTCACGGCCATGGGAATGAATGTCTGGGCCATCACCTGGAATCAGAAAGGCGTTGAGGAATCAAGGAGCCCGCGGCTTCCCGCGGAAGTGAAGGCGGACCGCTTCATCCGCGACTTTGCCTTTGCGTTCTGGCCTGCTGAGAGCGTGAAGAAAAGCATTCCTTCCGAGCTCGACCTCATCGTCACGAACCGGGGCGACGCCGAAATCCGCGCGCTCATCCGCAATCAGGCCCCCATCCTGCGCGCCGTCATCACCCGCACGCTCATCACGATCATGAATGCCCCCGAGGGCTACACCCTCGACATTGAAGCTGCCCGTTGATGAGCCCGGCGAAAGCCGGAAAAAGGTCAGGGAAAAGCTTCCGAGCGCCCGTCTGAGGCGTTTTGCCTAAGCCGGACATCTTAAGCGCATTCTCCGAGCGGGCTTGGAGCGCGTCATCCTTTTGTGCATTAGCGCCCCCGATGCGTGCAGAACGCACCGTAAACGGACCCTAAGCAGCGTTTTGCAAAGTAAAGTTACCTTCACGCACTTCACCTCCGGTGAGGAGATTTTCTCCATCAGGTGCAGTCCGGCGGCTTTCCCGCCCCGGAAAACAACTTTTATGGGCGGCCCTTCATCCGGGCCGGAACGACCATGAAGCTTCTTTTCAGCTTTACAGCTTTTTGGAAGGGGATGCGCCAATAACGCATGCCTCGATGCTTGAAATGAAATATCTAGTGAAAGTGAGCCAGTTCGTAAACAAGACGTTTGCCCTGTGGGTGATTACGTTTGGAATACTCGGGTTCATTTTCCCTGAGATTTTCAAGCTCGTCGGCCCGTACGTTCCGGTTCTGCTCGGCGTTGTGATGTTCGGCATGGGGCTCACCCTCTCGACATCCGACTTCAGGGAAATCTTCCGCCGCCCGCGCGACGTGTTTGTCGGCGTCGTCGCCCAGTACACGATCATGCCGCTCTCGGCCTATGCGCTCTGCCTTCTCCTTGAGCTCCCGCCTGATCTGGCTGTCGGCCTGATGCTTCTCGGCTGCGCCCCCGGCGGCACGGCGTCGAACGTCGTTACGTTCCTTGCCCGCGGCGACGTGGCGCTCTCCGTGACGGTCACGTCCTGCACGACGCTTCTTGCGCCGCTTGCAACGCCCGCCCTCATGTACGTCTTTGCGAACCAGTGGCTCAACATCGACCCGATGGCGATGTTCCTCTCGATCGTTCAGATCATTCTGCTTCCGATCGCGCTCGGCCTTCTCGTTCACAAGGTCCTCGGCGACAAGCGTCTTGAAGGCGTTGTGGCAGCGCTCCCGATCGTGTCGGTTTCCGCCATCGTCGTGATTGCCGCCGCGGTTGTTGCCGCCACCCGCAACCAGCTCCTCAATGTTGGTCTGCTCGTCTTCACGGCCGTTGCTGTTCAGAATGCCCTCGGCATGCTCCTCGGCTACTGGGCCGGACGCTTCACCGGCATGGATCTCGCCAAGTGCAAGTGCCTCTGCTTTGAGGTCGGCATGCAGAATTCCGGCCTTGCGGTAGCCCTCGCCACGGTGCACTTTGCGGCTTCCCCGATGGCTGCGCTCCCTGCAGCGCTCGGCGCCCTCTGGCACAACGTCATGGGTCCGGTCGTCGCCACGGTCTTCCAGGGCTGGCATGAGGAAGGCGAAAAGGAATCGTTCTTCGACCGCATCGAGCGCGTCTCGCGTGCTGAAAAGACCGTTCCGGTTTCCGCCAAGCACTAATCCCAGAACGCTTTTCTCTTCAGAACACCTTTCACTTCCCGCGAAGCGGTTCGCCCACGGCTCACTTCACACTCTCAATCGGGTGAGCCGCTTCAGAGAAGCTTTGGAAGGATGGAGAAAGCATCAAAAAAGCTCCGTTCCCATTCCGGGTCCGGAGCTTTTTTCGCATTCGTGCGCAAGAGTGCGCTATTCGAGTCCGTCTTCCTCTTCCGCGGCAAAGAGCATGTCCTCGACCCGCTTCGGGCGTGCGATGTAGGCGCCTTCGCCGTCCGCATGATGCATCCAGTCGTGAACGCTCTGAAGCGCTGAAGCCTCGAGCCGGCAGAAGTCGCCTTCGCGCTCGTAGCCGGCTCCCGCGCGCAGTTCCGCGAGAAGGCTGTCGAGCGTCACAAGCGACGTTCGGATGACCTGAGCAATATGGGCTTTCCGGCCGGGCACGGGAAAGCGGACATAGCGCCGCCCGTTCTCTTCGAGGATATGGCCGTAAAAGAGCGACCAGCAGAGAAAAAGGGCCTTCAAGCGCTCCATGGCGGGAAGGAGCGCGAGGATGGCGAAGCCCATTCTGTCCGAAAGATTGATGAGTTCGGCCTGCCCCATGACAAGGAGAAAGATGTCCTGAGTGGCCCAGGGCTTCAGAATGTCGTGCATTTCGCTGTGACGGATTTCCCTCACGCGCACGTGCGAGAGCGCCTGGTAGCGGCCGATCGCCGCGCGTCCCGTCACCCAGTTGAGGTTCCCCGAAGCGTTGCGCATCGGGGGCGAGAGCGCCATGGCGCCTGCACCCGGCTGGCCGTCGAGCGACGCGAGAATCCTCCCCGTGAGCCCTTCCTCCACGTACATGAAGCTTCGCACCTGCACGCGGGGGAAAAGCCATTCGCCGGGGCCGAACTCGCGCACGACGCCCCGCGTGCTGAAGAGATTCCGGATGTAGGGATGGAGCGGCGGCGTCACCCAGGGCATCACGGGGGCGGCGGGACCGGAAACGCCCGGCCACTCGCGGCTGAAGCGCTTCGTGCGGAGCGCATCAAACCACTGCGGGGAAAAGCGGCGCATGGGGGAACTCCATCGGGAGAGAAGAGATTACCCAGAAAGGGAAAAAAACAAGGGTTAACACTGACAGTTTATACCTAAGCATTTAGGTTTATCTCCATCGGACGGCTCTTTAACCTTTCTGCTGTGCCTAGGGATGAGACACGCGCCTCTGGAAGCGCATCAGGCTCCTCCAGGCGTCTCCCAGCTCCTCAAGCCCCTGCACGCATTTCAAAAAGGAGAAAAGAAAATGTCCGCTGATATTTCCCGCCGCAAGCTCTTCGGCGCCGCCACGGCTGCCGCCGTCGGTTCCTTCTCGTTCGTGAAGACCGTTTCCGCCGAGGAAGCGAAGAACATCACCTGGAACGAAACGAAGGAATTCGTGATCGTCGGCACGGGTTTTGCCGGCCTCGCCGCCGCGCTTGAAGCCCGCCAGCTCGGCATGCCTGCCGACCAGATCCTCGTCGTCGACAAGATGCCGGTTCCGGGCGGCAACTCCATCATCAACGGCGGCGCTGTTGCCGCTGCCGGCACCGACATGCAGGAAAAGGCCGGCATCAAGGATTCGGCCGACCTCCTCTACGCCGACATCATCAAAGCGGGCGGCGGCCTCGCCCACCCGGCCCTTGCCCGCCGCATCGCCGACGAATCGGTTGAGAACTTCTACTGGCTCCGCGACAAGATCGGCGTCAAGTTCAAGGCCGTCACCTTCCACGGCGGCCACTCCGTGCACCGTTCGCACGCCGTTGAGAACAACTCGGGCTCGGGCTTCATCAACCCGATGCTCGCGAAGCTCAAGGAAGAAGGCGTCACGCCGCGCCTTCGCTGCGTGGTCGACGAACTCATCGTCAACGACCAGCACTGCGTCCTCGGCGTCAAGGCCCGCACCGGCTACCGCTTCGGCCGCGAAAATTCCGGCAAGACCGTCTACATCCGCGCAACGAAGGGCGTCCTTCTCGCCTCGGGCGGCTTCGCTCAGAACGTTCAGATGCGCACCTCGCACGACCCGCGCCTCACGGCTGAGTTCACCTCGACGAACCATCCGGGCGCCACGGGCGAAATGATTCAGGAAGCGCAGGAAATCGGCGCCAACACGATTCAGATGGACTGGATTCAGCTCGGTCCCTGGACCTCGCCCGACGAACAGGGCTTCGGTGTTGCGCCGCTCTTCGTCGAATCCTGCGTGGGCTATGGTCCCATGATTGATCCGGCCACCGGCAAGCGCTTCATCAAGGAAACCGGCAACCGCAAGGTCCGCGCCGACGCCATCGTCGCGATCGGCCACCCCTGCGTCATCTACACGTCGCTTGAGAACGCGAAGAACGTCATCATCGGCAAGAACATGACGCCCGAGATCTACGAGCGCGCCCGCAAGTCCGGCGTCGTCAAGGAATACCCGACGCTCCAGGCCATGGCCGACGACCTGAAGATCCCGTACGAAGAGCTCAAGAAGACGAACGACACCTTCAACGGCTACATGGCCGCCAAGAAGGATCCGGACTTCGACTGCATGTTCTTCGACGACAGCAAGCCCAACACCGACGGTCCCTTCCTCGCCGTCCGCCTCTGGCCGCGCGTCCACCACTGCATGGGCGGTCTTGAGATCAACGACAACGCTCAGGTCCTCTCGGTTCGCGGCAAGGTCATCAACGGCCTCTACGCAGCGGGCGAAGTCACGGGCGGCGTCCACGGCATGGTGCGCCTCGGCACCGTCGCCGTTGCCGACTGCATGATCTTCGGCCGCGTCGCCGCCCGCACGGCGATGAAGTTCAAGGGCTGCTGATTCTCGTAGAAGCCTTTTCTCCTCCTTTCGCCGAAGCGGTGCATCCCCCCGACAAAGCCCGCTTCAGGCGAAAGGTTCTGACCAACCCTCGGAGACCCCACAAAAATGAATCGCCTCGCCCTCATCCTCGCGAGCGCCTGCCTCATCTTCGGCACGGCCGCCTCTGCCGCCGATTTCGGCGCCGACCGCCATGTCGCCCGCGGCCTTGAATGCGCAAGCTGCCACGGCCCGGACATGAAGAATCCGGAAACGCCGGACGAAAACACGTGCCTCAAGTGCCACAACCGCGATCAGATTGCGGAAAAGACCAATTCCCGCCTCAATCCGAATCCGCATAAGGCGCCCCACAACGGCGACTGCACGCTCTGCCATCTGCAGCACGAGCCGGAAGAAAACTACTGCGCTCAGTGCCACAAGTTCGACTTCAAGATGAAGCACTAAGGGCCTTCGGGGCAGTTTGAAGCACCTCATTTCAGGAAATCATCATGAAAAAGTCTATTGCGGCTCTCGCCGTTGCCGGGCTCTTTGCCGGCGCCTCCATGAGCGCCTTTGCTGCCGACGCCCAGGTTTACGGCGTCCTTGATACCGGCCTTTCCTTCGTTCACGCCGACCCCGATGCCGCCGGCCGCGACGCCGCCGACACCTTCAAAATGACCACGGGCCAAGAATTCGGCTCCCGCTGGGGCATTCGCGGCAGCGAAGACCTCGGAAACGGCATGAAGGTGGGCTTCATCCTCGAATCGGGCTTTGAATCCGATACGGGCAGCATGGAGCAGAACGGCCGCCTCTTCGGCCGCGAAGCATCGCTCACCCTCTCGGGCGACTTCGGCGCGCTCGCCGTCGGCCGCCTCCCGATCTTCGGGAGCGTTCTGGGCGCGAACGGCCTCTTCCGCGCAATCGACCCGCTCTTTGCGAACTACACCCAGGCCTTCGGCTCGGGCGCCGTGACGGCTTCGATGTGGACGCGCGTCGACAACGCGATCTCCTACCGCACCCCGACCTTCTCCGGCTTCACCGGCTACGCGATGTATTCCTTCAAGAACGACTCGAAGACGGATACCACGAACCGCGAAGGCATGGCGGATTCCGACCGCTACGCGTCCGCCGCGGTGCGCTTCCAGCAGGGCCCGGTTGAAGCGGTGCTCGTCGCCGACACGACGATGTACGGCAACGGCAGGACAGTCGCCCGCGCCCATGATGACGCAGGCGTGACCGTCACCCTCGGCGGCAACTATGCGTTCGACGGCGGCGTGAAGCTCCTCGCCTTCGGCCAGTATTTCGAAGACCAGGAACTCAGCACCGCCCAGCGTGCTGGCGTTGTTTCGGCCGGCCTCGGTGCGCTCACGAACCCGGTTACGGGATCTGCAGTCCAGTACGGCTTCGTCACGGGCTACGGCTTCAATCTCGGCGTCCATGTTCCCTTCATGGGCGGCGTGGCGAAGGCCATGGCAGGCCACCGCGACATGCATAACGAATCCGACGTCGACTTCAAGCGCACGATGGCTGCGGTCGGCTACGACTACAACCTCTCGAAGCGCACTGCCCTCTACGTGATGGGCGGCTGGTCGCAGGAAAAGGTTGAGGTGAATGCCACGAAGACCGATGCCACCCCCTGGGGCTACGAGCTCACGGCCGGCATGGTGCATCGCTTCTGATGGCGCTTAAAGCCTGAATCTCCGGGAGAGAAAAAGAGAACCTGGATCTCCTCTTTTCTCTTCCCGGACTGCATGAGTCTTCTCTCTCCTTTCTCTTTTGGAAGCTTCCCGCAAAGAAGCTTCCATTTTTTTCTTTTCGTTTTCTCCGACAGATCATTCAGGAATGACGCTTTCGCACGCTGCCTCCCGCCGTCGCTTCACGCACCTCCTTCTTCGCATCCTTCTGCTTCTCGCCGGGATGTTTCTCGCGTCCCTCGGGATTGCGCTCACGACGCTCGCGGGTCTCGGGACCACGCCCATCAGCACGGTTCCCTATACGGGCGCGGCGATTACGGGACTCACCTTCGGCACCTGCGTCGTCATCCTCAACTTTGCGTATGTTGCCGGGCAGATTGCGCTCCTCAGGAAACGCTATTCGCCGATGAATCTCCTTCAGATCCCGATCGGCTTTCTCTTCGGCGCCTTCATCGACCTCTCGATGCTGCTCCTTTCGTCTCTGACGCCCAACGGCTGGTGGACGGGCGCGCTCATGAGCGTGGTCGGAAACGTCATCCTCGCGCTCGGCACCGTAATGCAGATCCGCTCAAAAACGCTCGTGCAGCCGGGCGAAGGCTTCGTCATTGCGGCGGCCGCGCTCGCGCGGAAATCCTTCGGCACGATGAAGATCGCGAACGACCTTGTGCTCACCGGGATTGCGGCGCTCCTGGGACTCGTCTTTCTCGGCGAAATCCATGCGATCCGCGAGGGGACGCTCGCGTCCGCAGTGCTGATCGGCCTCTTTGCAAAGGCGATCGATCAGGGCCTCAACCGGCTCTTCCCGAAAGAGGCGCCGCCCGTGAAAGAGCCCAGGGAAGTGCCGCTCGATCGCAAATAACCTGAAGCACATGCCTGAAGGGAAACCTGGCAAAAAGTGAAGAAAAGCCGGCGGAACGCAGAGTTCCAGCCGGCTTTTCGAGCAAAACCTTGCCGTTGTTCGTCGGAAGAAATCAGAATCCGGGGATCACGGAGCCCTCAAACTTCTTGAGGATCCATTCCTTCACGCGCGGATCCTGATAAGCCTTCACGAAGGTCTTAACCCAGGGCTCGTTGAGGTTCTTTTCGGTGACGACGATGTTGCAGACGTAGGGGCCGTTCGCCGCTTCAACGAGAAGGCCGTCCCTGCTCGGGTTGAGCCCCGCCACGGCAGCGTAGTTGCCGTTCACGCAGGCGATCGTGAGGTCGTTCAAGGAAAGCGGCAGCTGCGCGGCCTCGAGCTCCACGACCTTCAGGTTCTTCGGATTCTCAATGATGTCGAACTTCGAGGGAAGAAGGCCAGAGCCCTCGCGGAGCTTGATGAGGCCGCCCGCAGCGAGAAGCAGAAGTCCGCGCCCGCCCATTGCCGGATCATTCGGGATGCCCACTGTCGCGTCCTGCGGAAGGTCCTTGAGGGACTTGATCTTCTTCGAATAAACCGCCATCGGGAGCGTGAAGGCGGGCGCCGCGATTCTCAGGCTGTAGCCGCGGGTTTCGTTCTCGTGGTCGAGGAAGGGCTTCGTGCAGTAGATGTTGGCGTCGATGTCGCCGGCGTCAAGCGCGGCGTTGGGCTGAATGTAGTCCTGGAACTCATAGATCTTGACGTTGAGGCCGAGCTCCTTCGCGATCGGAACAACGTATTCCAGAATCTGGGCCGACGGGCCGGCGGTGACGCCGACGCGCAGCGTCTTTTCAGCGGCGAAGGCGGAAGCTGCACCCAGGAAGGGAGCCGTTGCGGCGGCTGCCGCGGCGGCGAAGATCAATTTACGGCGTTGCATTTTGCTTTTCCTCTTTTCAGTCGGATCGCATCCGGGTCGCGACCCCTAAGTATTCAGTGAGGAAAAGTGTACCGGTCTTCTTTTACGGAAAATCAACTATCTGCCCGGGGATTGAGGTATTACTCCGCTTTCTGAGCAGTTGCCCGCGGCAAATGCCTTCATCAGAAGCGCCCGAAGAAAAGCTGCCGGCCTCCGCCTGAGGAAGCCGGCAGCTTCATGTCTTGAGGGAACCTCACGGAACCCGTCAGCCGATCCGTTCCACGGACTTCGCCATCAGATCCCAGAAACGGTCCTTGTCGAGCTTGAGGGCCGCAAAGGTATGGCACCCTTGAGGCGCCGGACGGCGCAGATCCGCGACCGTCATGCCGGTCGTGAGCTCGCCCCGGATCTCCACGTTGATCACCGTGGGGCGGACCTCCATGAGGGTCGGATCGATCACGTAGGCGACCGCGCAGGGGTCATGAAGGGGCGGCGCATCAAAGCCGCGCCAGGCCTTGTAGTTCTTCGCAAAGGCTTCGAGAACCTGCCAGAGGAAGTGCGCGGGCTTCGTGCCGATCGCCTGAATGCGGTCGCGCACGTGCTTCTCAGCCCTAGCCTGGTACGTAAGGTCGAGCCCCACCATCGTCACCTTCCAGGGTTCGTTGAAGACGATGTGCGCGGCTTCCGGATCGTTTTCGATATTGAATTCCGCGCAGGGACTGACGTTTCCTTCCTTGCAGGCGCCGCCCATGAGGACGACTTCCTTCACGCGCGAAACAATCCGGGGCTCGAGCCTCGCCGCGAGGGCGATGTTGGTGAGGGGCCCGGTCGGAACGAGCGTCACCGTTCCCTCGGGCTCGCGCATGATGGTGTCGACAATGAGCTGAGCTGCTGGACGCGGGTCGAGCGGAATGTCGGCTTCCGGCATGTCGGCGCCGTCAAGCCCCGATACGCCGTGGATTTCCTTGCAGACTTCCACCGCCGGGCGGATCAACGGGCGCTTCGCGCCCATCGCGATCGGAATGTCGGAGAGGCCCGCGAGGCGCGCAATGCGCAGCGCGTTCGAGGTGACCTTTTCGATCGTCTGGTTGCCCGCAACCGTCGTGAGGGCAATGATCTTCACCGCGGGCGACCCGGCGGCAAGAATGATTGCCGCCGCGTCGTCGTACCCCGGATCACAGTCGAGAATGATTTTTCTCGGTTCCGTCATCGTTTTTTCCTTTGATCAGTCCGTATCGCGCATGGCTTCGTCGACTTCCTTCCAGTAAGGAATGGATTCGGCCGCGCCCGGGCGCGTCACCGAAATCGCCGCAGCCATCGCGGCAAAGCGGAGCCCCTCGAGAAGCACCGCATGAGCCTCTTCGGCGTCCTTCTTCTCCCAGGCGTCCATGAGGGCGCGCACGGCAAAGCCCGTGAAGGTGTCGCCCGCACCCGTCGTATCGGCGGGATGCACCGGGAAGGCCTTGATGAAATCAGGTTCAAACCCGGGCATGCGGCAGACGACGCCCTGGCTTCCGAGCGTGACGAGAATCACGGTGTCGGGATAGCGGCGGCCGAGCTCGGCGACGATGTCCATGGCTTCTTCCGGAGTCTTCTCCTTCTTTTCAAGACCGAGAAGGCCTTCGGCTTCCGTTTCGTTCGCAATCAGCGCGGAAATTCGGTTGAGCGGCAGAAGCGGCGCCTGAGAATCAAAGGGCGAAGGGTTGAAGATGACGCGCATGCCCTTCTCGAGCGCATGCTCGATCGAATAGCGCACCGCGCTCGTTTCGTTCTGCACGAGAAGCGCGTCGCCTTCGCCGAAATCGTCCATCGCGGACTTCACGAATTCGGGCGTCAGGCGCACATTGGTGCCCGGGTAGTAAAGGATGGCGTTTTCGCCGCCTTCGGGGACCACCTGAATGAAGGTGTGGCCCGAGGGTTCGTTCGGATCGACCGCAACGCGCGAGACGCCCACGCCCTCGTGCTCAAGGAAGACCTTGAGGAACGTGCCGTCCTGACCGACGATGCCGGCGTGGCTCGTTCTCAGGCCGGCGCGGGCAAGCGCCACGCTCTGATTTAGGCCCTTGCCGCCGATGTGAATCGCGCGCCGGTAGGCGGCAAGCGTTTCCCCGCCCCGCAGGAAGTGCGGGACCTGGTAGACGTAGTCGATGTTGAGGGAACCGATATTGAGAACGCGGGGCATAGCAGTCACCAGTAACAACAAGGCGCTTGAGGGAAAAGAGGCCGGGTGCTCATCCGCATGGGGCTCAACGAAGTTGGGAGCGTCGGAGAGATCAGGGGGCTCGGGGACTCTCAAAGGCCTTCAATAAAAATAAGAGTCAAGAGTGTGATTATGCGTAATGTCGCGGTAATGCTGTCAAGCTTTTTCTGCGCTACTCAGGGAAAGATTGAGGAATTGAACGCTCTTTACGGAAGAACCCGGCGCATTCCTGAAAAATGCTCCTCGCGCGAGGACTGATCAGGAACACTCGAACTGCAGGCGCCCGGAAGACGCTTTGGCCTCCCGGACGCCTTGAGGCCTTTAATGAACCACATCCCGCTTTCTGAGGCGGCTCCCCAAGAGGAGCGCCAGGAAGTAGCCTGCGCCGAGAATCGCCGCGAGCGTGCCCGCAGGAATCTGCGCCGGGTAGATCAGCACCTGCCCGAGCCAGTCCGCCCACGAGACGATGGCGCCGCCCAGGAGCGCAGCGGCAAAAAGCTGCGCCTTCACGGTTCTCGCACCCATCATGAGCGCCATATGAGGAGCAACCAGTCCCACGAAGGCGACGGGCCCCATGGCGGCCGTTGAAATGGCGCAGAGAAGCGCGCAGAGTCCGAGAAGCATGAGAGAGGCCATTCCCAGCGGGAGCCCCCTCGACTGCGCGAAGTCGCGCCCGACGGTGAGGAGCGTCATGCTTCTTGAAACCGCGAGCGCGGCGGCGATGAGAAGCCCGACGCCGAGCGCCAGAAGCCCCGCCGCCTCGGGCGTCGTGCGGTAGGTCGACCCGGAAAGCCACTGCAGGATGAAGTAGTTTTCCATCGTTCCGCGCGAGAGCGAGAGCGTCGTGACGGAGTCGAGAAATGCTGAGAGCGCAATGCCCGAGAGCACGATGATGCCCGGGGCGAAATGCGCGCGCCTTGAGAGAAGAAGGAGAACCGCAAGAACGGCAAGGCTCCCGACCAGCGCTCTCAGGGACCCCGAAGCCCCGACGCTCGCCCCGAACCAGAGCGACCCCGCGACCATCGCGAAGGAAGCGCCCGCTGAAACGCCGAGAATGTCGGGCGACGCGAGGGGATTCCGGATGAGGCGCTGCAGAATCACGCCGGCAGCGGCAAGTCCCGCGCCGGCGGCGAGCGCCGTCACGAGCCTCGGGCCCCTCAAGAGGAGTTCATAGTCCCCTGCCAGTCCGAAGGTCCAGCCTTCCCCGCGGCTCACGAGGAAGAGATTCAGGAAAAGAACGCCCGCGAGCGCAATCGCCAGCACGGCGACGCCGGATTTCGAGAGCGTTTTTCCGGCCGAAACCAGGCTCTCCTTGCCGGTTCCCGAGGCTTCAGCCGAAAGCGAACTCATCTGCCGGCGAACAATCCAGATGAAGATGGGCGTACCCACCACAGCCGAGACCACGCCCGTCGGAACGATGTCGCCCGTGAGGGAGGAGAGCCAGATCGCCGTGCCGTCCGTTGCCGTGAGAAGCGCCGCGCCGATCAGGATGCTCGCGAGGAGCTGCCGGCCCGGCGAGCGGAATCCCGCCGCCCGCGCGATATTGGGTGCAATGAGGCCCGTGAAGTTGATGACGCCCGCCGTCGTGATGAAGGCGGCGACGAGCCAGACCCCGAGCGCCGTAAGCGCGATGAAGACCGGCACCACCGGAAGGCCTCTCGCCCTCGCGCCTTCGTCGCCGAGCAAAATGAGGGCGAGCGCTCTCGGCGCAAAAAGGAGAATCAGCAGGATGACGGGAAGGGTTCTCGGGAGGAGCCATTCGAGCCCGCTCCAGCCGTTCTGCGAAAGGTCGCCCGCGCCCCAGAGAAAGACGTTCTGAATGAAGTCCGCGTGAAGGAGCACCACCGCGGTCGCAATCGCGCCGAAGAGGAGATTGACGACCATGCCGGAAATGACGAGGGTTACGCCCGTCATGTTTCTCGGTCCCGTAATGAGGACGATGAGCCCGAAGGCGAGGAGCGCTCCCGCAAATGCGGCGGCGAGCAGCCATTCGCTTGCGGCCTCCGGGAAGAAGGCGGAGAGAACGACGATCGCGAGCCAGCCGCCCGACGAGGTGCCGAGCGTGAGGGGCGACGTCATCGGGTTCTGCGTGAGCTGCTGAAGAAGACACCCGACCAATCGGGTAGGAGGCATGGGATTAGTTCCCATGCCGTCCTCCCA
>UMGZ01053527.1_pt1 | contig 29867 bp, 27 predicted proteins | sample 1965421 | NCBI WGS metagenome assembly UMGZ01 (sample SAMEA4836087, study PRJEB28245) | human gut metagenome | biome: gut microbiome; material: fecal sample | place: Denmark | collected 2008
CCTCTACCGCCGTGGCGTGGTCGCCCAGTTCTTCTACGTCGGCGCCCAGATTGGCGTGTGGAGCTTCACCATCCGCCTGGTGATGCAGGAGACGGGCCGCCTGGAGGCTGCCGCCAGCAGCATCTACCTGATCTCCATCATCGGCCACTGCCTCTCCCGCTTCATCTACACGGGACTGATGCGCTGGTTCTCCCCCTCGCGCCTCCTCACCTTCGGCGGTGTGATGTCCGCGCTGCTGAGCCTCACGGTCGTCCTGAGCGCTGGAACGGGTTGGCTCTGCATCACCTCGCTGGTCCTCATCAGTTCCTTCATGAGCCTGATGTTCCCCACCATCTACGGCATCGCCCTTGGCGGCATCATGCGAGGCGACCACCCCGGCGACTCGAAGATCGGGGCCAGCGGCCTGATCATGTCGATCCTCGGAGGCGCCCTCTTCACCCCGCTCCAGGGCATGGTCTCCGACCACACCAACATCTATACCTCCTACGCCGTCCCCGCTTTCTGCTTCGTGGTCGTGACTGCCTACGCCGTCTATGCCCACCGCTGCAAAGCCACGCTGTAGCCGTCTGTGGCATCCGCGCCCTGATCCCCGAAGCAAGGGAGTTCTAACGACCGACTAGTTGTTCTTTGTTGTTTCCCCTGCAGCAGGTTTGTATCACGCGTAGCGTGTTGTCCCGGCGAAGCATAGTTATAAGTTGTACTTGTTGTTCTGGTTGTTTTCCCTATATCAGCAGCTTCATCAGCAAGAAGCCCCAGCAAGGGCGAGCCGCTTTTCCTGAAAAAGCGGCCGCAAAAAGTTGTTCTTTGTTGTTTCCCTTTCAGCAGGATTGTCTGAGCTCACAGGTTGTTACATGTTGTACTTGTTGTTCTGGTTGTTTTCCCTACCTCAGCACGAAACGTCCCTATATTCCCGCTCCGCATGAAAGCAAGGACACGCCTTGCGCGGATCGAAGGTATGATGCGACACGACGATCGCCCGTGGATACCGCCCCTTGAGCTCCCGCACCAACGTGATCAGCGCACGCTTCTGCGCCTCCGTCCGCGTGTCCGCCGGCCTACCCTGGGCGTCCAAGCCACCCTCGTAGCAGACCCCGATGCTATGCCTGTTGTGGTTCAGACAGTGCGCCCCCACCTTCGCCTCGGGCCGTCCCCGCTCTACGGTTCCGTCCCGCCGCACCACATAGTGGTAGCCGATGCCACTCCAGCCCCGCTTGCGGTGCCAAGAGTCAATCTGTTGTGCGCTCGACGTCTGGTTGGGCCGTACCGCCGAACAATGAATAATGATCAAAGTGATAGTTCTCATAGAAATTCAAGTGAGAGGTCACGACCCCTCCATCTTCCGTCAACGAGTTGAGGGCCGATGAGTAGAGGCCGTGACCACGATTTAGAGTTTAGAGTTGCGTGATGGCTCCACCCGCTGCGCCGGTGATCACCATTTCAATGATTCGCAGCACATACAGTGCCACACGTTTCCAGTTCACTTTCATACGCGATGTTTTAAGATAGATGAATAGAATAAACTTCATACACTGCTTGATTAGTCACCCAAGGTGCCACCGTCCTCGCCACTGCTTGGCGGATTGGTGATTCCCGTGTCCGTCTTGCCGTCCTCACCCGTGTTGCTTCCTGCGCCACCCGACGGGTTGGAAGGCTCACCGGTGTTCTCGCCCGTACCCTCAGAAGGGTTAGAAGGCTTTCCCGTGTTGCCACCACCGTTGCCAGGACCCTTCTTCACGGCCTCGATGTCGATCACGTTCTCACCCTTCTTCTCTGCCTTCAAGGCAGCAGTTTGCAGCGATCGGCTCGCTACCGGGTTGAAGGCCGCGCGTCCGATGAGGTTCTCGAAGTCCGTACCCGGCGTGAAGATGATATTCACTGCCGTGATGTTCTTCGACGTGAACGTCTCACAGCTCTCCGCCCCTTCGCTGCTGATGGACAACCAGAAGTTGCCGAGCTCATCGAGCATCACCTTCTTGCCCTCCAGCAGTTGTTCCACGAGACACGAGCACATGTCGCTCAGCACGCCCTTCACCTGTCCACGCTTGTAGCCACCATGCTCGGCGATGTGGGCCACGAAGTCGCGAAACGACATCACCTCCTTCACCTGCGCCTTGGCATACGCCTTCTCGGGGAGATTCGGCTTCAACGAATTACGCATCATGTACACACTGTAATTGATCATACGCTTGCCCATCGTCGGTATGGGACTTGATGTTTACGCAAGCAGTCATTGCGCCCGACAGAATTGGTTGTTGTTCCCTGACTGCGATGCAAAGGTACTAAGTTGAGAAGCCGAAATCAAATCTATTCATAACCGTTTACAATCCGTTTACAATCCATTCACAATCCGTTCATAATCGGTCTGATTTTGCTCAGAAATCACCCCCGACGGACGTGAAAGACGGATTTCTCGGTGCCTATATATAAATAAGGAGAAAAACCTCCCCAACTACCCCAAAAAATGAAGTTATATTCATCGGCCTACGAAGTTATATTCATCGGCCTACGAAGTTAACTTCATCGGCCTTCGAAGTTAACTTCATCAAGCAGCGTACTTAAGACCCTCTATCGAGTATTCATCATCCAAAACAAATATTCAACCTTCTATGTGTGATATGACCATCAACATTTACGGCGGAAACAACCAAATTCTGCCCAACGCCACCGAGGCAGTACAAAACCTCTATGTCTATGACCATGCTAACAAACTGCAGGTCGTCCAGACTACCAGCGACGCTCTTTCTTCCGAGGCAGAAAAACTCTCTCGCTACATCGACAAGGACCACATCCCGGAGCACCTCAACAAGATTCGCGCTTGCAACAACGCCACCGATCTGGCCCAGGTCGTCGTCTCCCTGTTGGATCAAGAGCCCAAGCTCACCGAAGAGACCATTGTCAAGGAGAGCTTCATCCAATGCCTGCTTCCTTTCGCCATCAACATCACCACAGGAAGAAGCGTGAACAACATTCGCGCCCGCATCAACGATGCCTTGGAGACCCGTCACAGGTCCCGCCCATGACAAAAAGTATTAACGACCAACTCATGTCCGATTAACGGCGATTCATGTGAACTCCGTGGCGGCTTGCCAGCCACTGTCCTTGCGAAGCCTTGTTCATGTTGTTTCCTTTGCAGCAGGATTTCTTTCCACCCGTGCCTTGCCGAAGGCGTTGTTATTTATTTATTGTATTTGTTGTTCTAGTTGTTTTCCCTTATCAGTAAGTAATATCCCCATCCGAGTGGCGGCATAGCGCAGAGCGATACTGCGGTGGGGAACAATGTCGTATTACAGTCCTTGTGACAGGTGCTGCAGGCTTTATTGGCAGCAACCTTGTCAAGCGACTCTTCCACGATGTCAAGAATCACCCATGGGTAAAATGATACATACCACATTGCATCCTATATGAGCAACTGTAAACGATAATAGTTAGGCGGAAAATTTGCATATACAAAATAAAATGAGTAATTTTGTCACCAAATGATATTATGTCACCAATATAATGCAGTGATATGACCAATAAGGATTTTTGGCAATCAATATCAACCATTATCAACAATGGATTTGATAAAGATGGAATAATAAAACTCGAAGATTATGCAGAACAGTTTTTCAACAAGTAATTATTATTTAAACGCTACTCACCAAGCGAACAGCATGGCTGCGCAACGGGAGGTAGCTTCCATGTTGTTGCATCCATACTCGCGGGAGCAGAAACTCCAACAAATCAACTCACTGCGCCAGAAGGCAGCTTCAAAAGAGATTGTCAACGAGCAGAGGCGCAAGCAGCAGTTATAGAACAATGGGCTAAAACTACAGGCTGTTGGGTTGATGATGTTGACAAGGATTTTGAACAAACATTCGGTGAACAACTTGCCGAAGGTGGAGAAGCGCATGTGTATGACAATGGGAATACAATTATCAAACGAATAGGTCTTGATTATTACATTCTTCCAGTGTTGGCACTTGATCGGATAACCCTTCATAATACGTTGTTTCCAGAAACGCGACTAACTGTATTAGGTTTTGGTAGAACTATTGATGGTGATTTTCAAATTATAGTGCAACAGCCGTTTATACATGGTACGGCACTTTCTGATGACGAGATACGTGATTATGTAGAGTCACTTGGTTTTAAACTTATAAATCCTCGCAATTGGACTTATGCCACACCGAGTATTTACCTTAGTGACATGCATGATGAGAATCTTATCAAGTCGCCCCAAGGCAATATATTCGTTATTGATTGTGACATTCGCATTAATACGCCCAATCTTAAATCTGAAGGAGAACGTAAACTTTCAAATGAAGTAGAGTTTATAGTATGATTTTTATCCCCATCCGAGTGGCGGCATAGCGCAGAGCGATACTGCGGTGGGGAACAGTGTCGTAATACCGTCCGAATGACGGTATCCCAAAATATTAACGACAAATTAATGTCCGATTAACGGCGATTAATGCGAAAAGCCCCGGCGGCTTGCCCGCCACCAAAATCCAATCCATGTAGGACGTTCCCTTTTATAAAGAGTAACGCACCGCATGAACACTAATCACAAAAATCGCTAAAATCCTTTGTGATGTTAAATTTTAGCCTTACCTTTGCTGCTCAACAGAAATGGCAATAATGATGAACGGTGCTGACTGTATTAAAAAGTTGTCTCCTGTTCTATTTTGGGACATAGACAAATCACAGGCTGACATGGACAGGTATCCGTCCTTCTTTGTTCAGCGGGTTCTGGAGTATGGCAATTGGAATGATTGGAAACTTCTGCTGAGCTACTATGGCAAGGACCAGATCGTGGAAATCTGTAAACGGTTGCGTTCGCTCGACTCGATATGCCTTTCGTACATTTGTGCTATATCAAATACTAAAAAGGAGGAATACAGATGTTATCGTATGAAACAATCGCCATATAGGTCTGACATTCAGGAGCATAAAAGTAGCCAAGGTTAGACAATTACAATAACAAACTATCCCCATCCGAGTGGCGGCATAGCGCAGAGCGATACTGCTGTGGGGAACAATGTCGTATTACCGTCCGAATGACGGTACCCCAAAATATTAACGACAGATTAATGTCCGATTAACGGCGATTGATGTGAAAAACCCTTTGGCGGCTTGCCGCTAACCCATCCTTACACCGTAAGATCTCAAACCATTAGACGTAAACGACGCTATTTGTGTCTCGCCATTATGAAACCTGAAAACAAACTCACACAAGCGATTCATGTGCAATCACATGACTGGACAGCCGAAAACCAGCAGCTTCGCAAAGAACTTCTAGCTCGCGAAAAGCGAATAGAGGCACTGGAGGCTATGGCGTCAACCCTGAACAACCAGCTATCCGAAAAGATAGACCAAATAAACGACCTGATGCAGAAGATGATCTCCTTTATGACAACCAATAGGGACGCAACCCTTTTGGATTCTCTTCGCCAATCAGTAGTCGCTGAGATTCGTGCAGAATTTGAAGCCCGTGAACAAAAGATGAAGGATGCATACGCCCACGAACGGGAGAAACTTACTTCTGACCTTAATGCCCGTTTAGCTATCTGTCAGGACGAGCTTGATCGTTTGAAAGGCAAATTGATGAGCAAAGCAATAAATGGCTAATCACCAAAACGCTTGTAGAGTTGAGCGTAAAAACTATAGTGTAATCGCTGATTCAATACAAAATGTGTTTGAAAATCTCATTAAAAACTTGATAAAATAGACTTGATGGAAAAGTCACAAAATACCGCGCTCCTTTATAGTCTCCAGGATTATATCGGAGCATTCAGAATTCTTGATGCTTTGCCCTATTCCGCAATTTGTCCCGAGCATGTCAAGCCGTTTGTTGACACTGAAAACTACCTGTTGTCAACGATTGAGCTTGCTAAGCAGGAGTACCAATCATCACAAGCTAAAAGCCTATATGGTTTGTATGTAGGTGCGGAATCTGCAATAAAGGCAGCAAATGAGACCCTGAAAGCTGAGGGTAAGGATAGAAAAGTTGAGATGTATGCCAACTTTTTTGATAAGTGAGATTAATGAAAGCCCACTCTCAAATTGCCGAGCGAAGAAAATGTACGTAATGTTTAAAACAAGTGAGATTTTAACAACTCAACATGTAATTATTTTCAAAAGAGCCTATACAAAGGGCTATGCCCTAAATTGAGCGCTAATCACAATTCGTGAAAATAAGAATCTGATTATCAGGTGTGTATGAAAATTTATGATCTTTTCAAGGGTGCAGCCTGTTGGTTGTTATGGATATTCACAAGATTGTTTATAGCAATTTTCATTCCATATAAAACTCTATTAAAACGAAAATTTATAGTAAGAACCATATTGTGGTTAGTCTTTTCTATATGCTTTTCGTTGATAGGAACTATCATTAACATCATTAAATTTGCGGTGTTCAATATCCCAGCAACATCTTTTGTTGCTAAATGTTTTTGGGAAAGAGTAGAGACTGCGATATATCTTGATAGTCGTAGTGGTACATTTTACACGTTCTCAATTGTATTGGTAGCATCCATTTTGTATCCATTGTTTGAGAGTTTTGTTAAACATGAGTGGCATTATACACATCTTCGTGTTATTACAATAATCATCGGTATTTTGTTAGTCGCTTTGGGAGGTGTGTTTTATTCTTTTTCCACGATAGGAACGACTCACATAGATATGCAGAATGTTTCAGTTCGTAATGATGTGTGGCAGAAGTTTTTTTTCTTTTCAGCCATTTTATTGGCTGCTTATTCGTATGGTTTGGGGCTTTTAAAAGAGGACGAAAACCATCCGCAATTAGATGATTATTCTGATAAAGAAAACAAAGATGTCGAAAAGTTAGAAGAAAAGGCCAGTAGCATAACGTCTGAACAAAAAGACAAAGAGGAGGTAGCATTATGAATCAAGAGTTTCCTGTACTACCAGTAGAACAACCAATTGGAGTATTCTATATTGCATCTATTCCTGCTGATATTTTGCTTAAAACTCTTAAAAATGTTCATCGTTCTATGGGTGGAGATGGAGTGCAGAGAGATGCGAGTAAATCAAGAATAAAGGAAATAGCTTCTTTTTGTTCGAATAAAGATTCTGTGTTCCCTACTCCTATAATTGTAAGTGTATATAATAATATTGTAAAGTTGGATGAGGATGAAAATAAACTATCATTTGATGACAATTCTATTATTGGGGAAGTTTTAGATGGACAACATAGATTGTTGGGATTAGAGGATTCTGATAATTCAAACCTCTTCAATATGCCTGTTGTATTTATGTTTGGGTTGACACCAGAGGAGAAAGCATATATTTTCTCTATTATCAACAGCAAACAGACAAAAGTCAATCAAAGTCTACTTTATGACTTGTTCGAATTAACTAGTAAAAGAAGTCCGCAAAAAACGGCTCATGAGATTGCTCGTTCAATGAATAGTATGCAAGAGTCTCCATTTTTCAATAGGCTAAAAATGCTTGGAACGAAAGATGTAGGACAAGACTTAGCGACTTTATCACAAGGAACATTTGCACAAAGCATCATGTTGTTGTTTTCTAAACATCCAAATAAAGATAAAGAGAGATTATATAATGATGAACCAATAGATCGCAATGATGGTACAGTCTTACGAATGTATTTTTATAAAGAACGTGATGAAGTTATATTGAAAGTTTTATTGAATTGTTTTACTGCATTGAGTAGGGTTTTTCGCGACGAATGGGAAACTCCTTCAAAATATATATTGTGCAAAACAACTGGTTTTAGAGGTGTAATAAAATCTTTACCTTTAATAATAAGAAAAGGTATAGAATCTAGATATTTGACAGAAGACTTCTTTAATTCATACTTCTTAAAAGTAAAAGAAAATTTAAGGGATAAGGGTAAGTCGCTAACTTCACAAGATTTTGGATCAGGTGAAACTGCTCAAAATGATTTGGCAGGTTGTATCTTGGAACCGTTGAGTTCTTTTGCTTATACAGAAAATCAAGTTCCTACTAATAATAGTTGAGAGTCACAAAGTAAGCACTCAAATTAGGCTCCAATTTTGAAGGGTGTAACCTTCCTGCCAAATATTAAACATTGATTTATGTGCAGCAGCGAGTATTTGGAACATTTTCGATTAATTATGAGCATTGCACGTAGTCTTGGTATCTTTGGCGTTTCTTAAAAAACATTTTGAAACTCGAACCTAAATGGTGTACTAATAAAAAACGCTTATGTCAGTAGTAAAGCAGATATATAAGCTTAGACGAGATTTTCTGTTGATTGGATTAACAGGGAGAACTGGTAGTGGTTGTACCACGGTAGCAGATATCTTAAGAACAGAAGATTTTAATACCTTAAAGTCTAAACACAAAGATATCAATGACTCCGTATGGGATAACGATAGTCGGAAGAGCCGTATTGTATATAGGTATATGCGTGAGCATTGGCATCCGTTTGTTTGTATAAAGGCGAGTAATGTGATATATTACTATGCTTTGATGCTTGAGTTTGAGGCCTTTTTGAAGGAGATTAGCACTCATGGGAGTGCTGAAAAAATCAAGGCAAGCAATAAACCCATCCAGGATACTAAGATTAAAGAAGCGGTAAAGAAGCATCAAGAGCAATATGAAAGTCTCCATAAAATGGTGGAAGACTGTGAACGTTATTTCAACGAACCAAATAATTCAACGAAATTTGAGGAAGAACAAAACTTCATCAAACTTATAACAGAAGATATTTCTCTTTTTAGGAAGGAGGTAACGGAAACTCTTCAAAAAGACTCAAGAGCTATTCTGTCAGACATACTACAACGATGGGGAAATAATATAAGACGTTATGACTCAGTTATTGAAAATTCAGATAATTTGGAAAGTGATAAAGCACCTGCGTGTCTGGCAAGAAAAATAAATTGTTTTATCAAGCTTATTCGTCGGCATACTGAAAAAGAAATAAAGCAAAATAATACAAGTACAAACCCTGGAAAAACAGAGGCTTTTACACACATTGTAATAGATGCTCTTCGTAATCCTTATGAAGTTCTATACTTTCGAGAGAGGTATGCTTCTTTTTATCTTATGTCTATCAATACAGATGAGCAGATTAGAAAACAGAAGTTGGTAGAGCGTGGCTTTGATATTAAAGAAATAGAAGAACTGGATAAAGAAGAGTCTGCAAAGCGGGATTTTAGAGATTCATATTCCAAAATTGATATAAACAAATGCATAGAATTGTCAGATATCCATATTACCCATAATGGCATAGAAGTGACACGAAATCGCGAGCTTGTTAATCAGATTCTGACATATCTTTCACTAATACGGCATCCGGGTTTGGTTCCTCCGTCGCCCATAGAACGGACCATGCAAATAGCATATACCGCAAAACTAAATTCTGGATGTTTGTCAAGACAGGTTGGAGCAGTGGTCACAAACAGTGATTTTTCTGTAAGATCAATAGGATGGAATACAGTTCCTCAGGGACAGACTCCGTGTAATTTACGTTCATTGACAGACTTGCATAATCAAGAAGATGATGACGCTTATAGTAATTATGAACGCTTAGACTTAAAATTTGCTGCAGGCGTTGATAAGCTATATTCGGCATATAAATGTCGTAAATGCCAAGAGGGTGTGATAGGTTTACCCTTATGTTATTGTTTTAAAGACATTCATAATGTAGTTGAAGATGACCATAAAAACCAGGTGCATACAAGAAGTCTACACGCAGAAGAGAATGCAATACTTCAGCTGTCCAAATATGGTTCGACAGGAATAGAAGGAGGGCGCCTCTTTACGACTTCAAGTTGTTGTGAATTGTGTGGAAAAAAAGCATATCAGTTGGGCATTAAAGAAATCTATTATATAGATGATTACCCCGGCATAACACGAAATCATATTATAGAGTGTGGTACGAACTCTCCAAAAATGGTTTTGTTTCATGGTGCAATAGGTCGAGCATATATTAGCCTTTTTAATCAATTTCTTCCGCTCAAGGATGAAATAGAGGCTTTGACGGATATAGACCCGAAGGAAGCATGTAAGACAAATGGTGGTAATACTAAAGAACAAAAGAACAATGATACAGGTACAAACAAATGATCCAAAAGGCTTGTTGGATAAGATAAGGGAAGCTATTGAGAATAATGTCGTTGTTACTTGGCATTTAGACGATGATGGTGACTTCTTGCCGACTCAAGAACAATGGATAGGGAAAGCTTGGATTACGCCCTTAATAACAGAAGACGCTCCAAATAGTCTTTATTTTGGGATTATAGAATCTAAGCAACAAAGAATGACAAAAGCGATTTATGGTGTTTTCCTTGGGCGTTTTGCAGAGATGTTGCTTACGCATTTTGATACAGATATGAAGTCGCTTTGTATAAGCCCGTTGTTAGTTGACAATATAGATGTTTTTACTAAGTAAATGACTTCGTCCTTAAGAATTTTATCAATATTTGTTGTTTTTGTTGGAATCTGTGTCTATGTATTTTTTTTGATTTTTTTACCCACGCATAATATCATCCTAACTTCTGAAGGTGAGACACCCGACATGTCGTTGACGGGAAATGTTGGAGATTTTGTTGGCGGCACCATAGGTACAATATTTACGTTGGCTAGTGCGCTGTTGGTTATTGTTACATTGCGCGAACAAGAAAATCAGAATGCCCGAGATAGATTTGCGCAAAGCTTCTACGAAATGCTTCATCTGCATAGGGAAAATGTGTCTGAGATGAGTTTGTCAAAAGGTAAGGGGATAACACTAAATGGCAGAATGGTCTTTTCTGAATTGATAAAAGAATACACGCAAGTATATAAACTAATAGATTCATATTGTGAAAATATATTGTCTTGTTCTAAGTGTGAAAGTGTAAAGAATTATCTAAATGTAAAAGAAAAGAGGTTGTTGTTAGAAATGAAGCTAACATATGGGTACTTCTTTTATGGCTCTGATGATTATACATTAGATCAAGCAAGCAATGATGAAGATCGTATTCAAGTAGAGCTTAAGCGGTTGTTGGATTATAATAATTATACCATATCATCTCACAATGTTCTCCTTGGTCATTATTTTAGGCATCTTTTTCAAATGGTAAAAATGTTGGAGGACGAGGGCTCTCTTAAAGATTTTGATAGGTATAATTATGCGAAACAACTTAGGGCACAATTAAATGACGATGAGCAGTTGTTGCTGCATTATAATGCAATGTCTGAGATTGGTGCTGAATGGTATAAACCATACAGAAGAAGTACTAGGGAAAGAAAGCCTATGTCTCTGATTGAAAGATATCAACTGATAAAGAATATTCCTTCTAATATGGAAGTGCTGGGCGTGAAAACAGAACTATTAAAAATGCAGAGGCGTGTTCCCGTTGAAGGCATTATTCTCCATATTATAAGGAAATACATCAAAACACTTTTTCCGTAAGTGCTGAAGATGTTTTGTAATACAAAAACCACGGAAATATAAACATATATTTATGAAAACAGTAATGCTTGTTTTCGGAACCCGTCCCGAGGCCATCAAGATGTGTCCTCTCGTCAAGGAGTTCCAGAAACATACGAATGAGTTTAGAACAGTAGTGTGTGTGACGGGTCAGCACCGTGAAATGCTTGACCAAGTATTGACCATCTTCGACGTGAGACCTGACTACGACCTCAACATCATGAAGCAAGGTCAGGATCTGTATGATGTAACGGCTCGCGTGCTGACGGGTATGCGTGACGTGTTCAAGGAGTGTAAGCCCGACGTGGTGCTCGTGCATGGCGACACCACCACTTCAACGGCTGCCGCCCTTGCCGCATTCTATCAACAGATACCCGTAGGTCACGTGGAGGCTGGTCTCCGTACACACAATATCTATAGTCCTTGGCCCGAGGAGATGAACCGTCAGGTAACAGGGCGTATCGCTACCTATAACTTCTCTCCGACACCGCTTTCGGAGAAGAATCTTCTTGAGGAGAAGGCGCATGGCAAGGTATATGTCACGGGTAATACCGTGATAGATGCCCTCCACATGGTGGTTAGCAAACTCAACAATGATGCCGCACTGGCTAAAGAGCAGGATTCTGTCCTTCTTCAAGCAGGATATGACATTACTCGTCTGAAGAATGGAAAGAAGCTCGTCTTGATCACAGGTCACCGCCGTGAGAATTTTGGTGACGGCTTCATCCGTATGCTCTCCGCCATGCGTGATTTGTCCATGAAATACCCAGGGGTGGACTTTGTGTATCCCATGCACCTGAATCCCAATGTGAGGCGTCCGATCCATGAAACCTTCACGGGTATGGACACCCTTCCCAAGGGAAAGGGCTGGGGAGAGGCTTCCAACTTCTTCTTCATCGAACCGCTCCAGTATCTGGAGTTTGTTCACCTCATGTCGAAAGCCGCCATCGTGCTTACCGACTCAGGAGGCATCCAGGAAGAGGCCCCCGGTCTTGGCAAGCCCGTCCTCGTGATGCGTGACACTACGGAGCGTCCCGAGGCACTTGCCAGCGGTACAGTGCATCTTGTGGGTACGGACTACGACAAGATTATGAATGAAGTAAGCGTGCTCCTTGATAGCGAGGAGGCGTATAAAAAAATGTCACAAGCCGTCAACCCCTACGGAGACGGAAAGGCTTGCGACCGCATCGTCCGCATTCTCAATGGCGAGGACGTGGAGCGTTATGCATAAAGATAAGTGGAATACATTTAAAAAACATCAAAACAAAAAAACACTATGGTTAATGTAATTGGATTAGGCTATATCGGACTTCCGACAGCCCTTATGATGGCAGCGCACGGAGTAGAAGTAATCGGTACCGACTACAACAAGGAGCTTGTCAATACGTTGAATGCAGGACATACTACGTTCAAGGAAGACGGGCTGGACGATCTCTTTCAGAAAGCACTGAAGGCAGGAATCAAATTCACCACAGAATATCAGAAGACGGACATGTATATCGTATCTGTTCCTACCCCTTATGATAAGTTCTCGAAGAAGGTGGATGCCTGCTATGTCGTTTCGGCCGTGAAAGACGTGATGAAGGTTTGTCCCAAGGGTGCGACCGTCGTCATCGAGTCAACAGTCAGTCCAGGCACCATCGACAAGTTTGTGCGTCCCGTGATAGAGGCCAATGGTTTCACGATAGGGGAGGATATCAACCTTGTCCATGCTCCAGAGCGTATCATTCCGGGCAATATGGTGTACGAACTGCTGCACAATAACCGCACCATTGGTGCTGACAACAAGGAGATTGGTGAGAAGGTAAAGCAGTATTATGCCAGTTTTTGCCAAGGCGAGATTGTCGTGACGGATATCCGTTCTGCTGAGATGTCAAAGGTTGTCGAGAATACCTTCCGTGCCGTGAATATCGCCTTTGCCAATGAGCTTTCGCGTATCTGCCGCCATGACAACATGGATGTGTATGAGATTATCAAGATTTGCAATATGCACCCGCGTGTAAACATTCTCCAGCCAGGCCCTGGAGTGGGAGGTCATTGTATCTCCGTAGATCCCTGGTTCCTTGTCGGTGACTACCCCCAGTTGGCCAAGGTCATTGATGAGTCTATGAAGACCAACGACAGCCAGCCGACATTTGTTCTCAACCGCATCTATGAGATAATGAAGGAGAACGGCATCACTGACAACCGTCGTGTCGGTTTGTATGGCTTGACTTACAAGGAGAACGTGGATGATTATCGCGAGTCGCCTACGCTCCAGCTTTTGGAGGCTCAGGAGCGACACCTTGCTCGTCCCTTGAAGTGCTATGACCCGTTCTTGGAGAATCATAAGATTGCAGAGAATCAGATCTCTGACTTTGATGAGTTCTTGAAGGACATTGATATGGTTGTAATCATGGTGAAGCATGACCATATCAAGCAGAACTGGGAGAAACTTAAGGGTAAAGTTGTGATGGACTGCTTCAACATCTGTCCGTTGGAGGGGGTTTATCACATTTAATAGTAATTTAGGAATTTCTGGTTGCACAGGTGGAATCGAAAGGTTTATGGTTCAATACCATCAGCCAGATCAATAATAAACTCAATGAAATGATTATAAAACAAATAAAGAAGCTTGCAAATGTGATTTATATTAAGTTGCATGAAAAGAAATATCAAAATAGGCTTCGCTATTTATTCTGTAATAATAATTCGGATGTTTTGTTTGTCGTTTTCCCAGCTTTTACCGGAGAAAAGAGACGTTATAATTACATCAAAGGACTGATGAGATATAAAGTTGACAAATTATTCTTACTTGATGATTTTGGTGTAAAAGGTAGTTATCTTCTATTTGAGGATGGGGACGATACTCCCAGAAAATTAACTATAGGACTTTTATCGGAGCTCATCATCAAAAAAAAATATGAAAAAACTATCTTTATGGGTACGAGCAAAGGCGGTTCTTGTGCAATATATTATGGCTTGGAATTTAATGCAAATTATATATTGGCAGGTGCATGCCAGTATAATTTAGGTTCTTATCTTCATCGCGAAGATCATGAGGATATATTCAAAGGAATGATGGGGCAAAATGCATCTCAACAAGAATCCGATATTCTAAATAAGATTATGCCTAATCAGCTAAAAAAACATTCTGGCAGTAATTCGTTTGTTTTTAATATATATTCAGAAAAAGAACTAACCTATCAGCGTCAAATAATTGATCTGAATAAGAAAATGAAAGAATGCAATATAAAGCACGAGAATGTTGTCCTAGATTTTGAGAACCATGATGATGTTGGAATTCATTTTTTACAGTATATACATAAGAATCTCTCTAAACTGATAACCAAATGAATGCATCCATCAGAGTGATGGTTAATACCATCGTAATGTATCTTAAGATTCTAGTATCAACGATCGTGACCCTTTATCTCACACGGGTTGTACTTGATGTTCTTGGTGTTTCAGATTTTGGTATTTATAATGTAATTGCAGGTGTAATAGCTGTCTTGGCTTTTTTGGAAACATCGTTAATGACATCCACTCAAAGGTATTTGTCGGTTGCAATAGGTGAGGGTAATGATAATAAATATAGATCTTATTTGAATTCAAGTCTTATCATACACCTTATTTTTTCAATCATCATAGTTGTATTATTAGAGTTATGTGGTGTCTTTTTGTTTGATGGTTTTTTGACAATTCCTCCTGATAGAATTCAAGTTGCTCGACAGGTTTATCAACTGATGATTCTGTCAACGTTGATAACGGTTATTTGTATTCCATATAATGCAATGATAAACGCAGAAGAGGATATATGGTTTTATGGTCTATGGCAATCAATCTGCATATTTTTAAGACTTGGGGTAGTCTTCGGTTTCACGGTTATTAATATTGATTCTTTGATGCTATATTCATTATGGATAGCTGTAACAACAATTTTGACTGGCTTGGGGGCCTTAGTTTGGTGCTTTTGTAAGTATCCTCAAACCCGAAACTGTAATTTGTCATGGAAGGCGAATAAAAGTTCTGTAAAAGACTTAGTAGGTTTTGCAGGTTGGAATACCTTTGGCTCATTTGCTATTGTGTTTAGAAATCAAGGGGTCGCAGTTCTGTTAAATCACTTCTTTAGCCCAGCCATTAATGCTGTATATGGTATAGCAAATCAAGTCAACGGGCAACTCGCTAGTTTTGCAAATACGCTAACAGCTTCAATGGCTCCACAGATAGCAAAATCGTATGGTGAAGGAAACTTGGAACGTTTAAGATATTTGACAGTATTTACTTCAAAATTTGCGTTTTTTTTATCTGCAGTCTTTGCTATACCATTCCTCTTAGAGATGCCTGTAATTCTAAAACTATGGTTGAAAGAAGTTCCAGAATTTACAGAGTTCTACTGTGGAACTATTGTGTATATGTTTTTGATGAATGAAATGTATCCGGGTCTTACGCGTGGTATTCAGGCTGTGGGTATTATCCGCAACCGCGAAATCGTCAGCTCTTTGGTGATAGTATTGCCTATTATTATTGGTGCTTCTTTATTCTCGTTTGGCTGGTCTCATCAAATAATAGTATGGTTGATATTAGTCTCTCAGTTTTTTTTAGTTTTAATAAATGTGTATTTTGCTAATAAACTTTATGGACTGAATTATAAAAAATATTTGCTTGAGTGTGGAAAATTTACCCTAATTTACACCTTTGTGTATGTTAGTGGATATTATATTGATTCTGCTCTTCAAAACAGTATGATTACTCTACTACGATTTTTTGTCGTATGTGGTTATTCGGTTATTATATTTGTTATTCTCTTCTTTTATATATCTTTTGATAGGAACGAAAGAATGTCTTTTGCAAGGCTACTTGTCAGAATTCCGTTATTAAATAAATTATTTAAATTACAAAAATCATGAATCCAACAGTAAAAAAAATATTGTGGCCATTAGTACGTCTACGTAGATTATATGATGCTTATCTATGTAAAAAAGACCCAGAACGTCTTTTTTGCATAAGATATAAAAGAATTACTGGTCATACGTTAAACTCTCGGAACCCGAAAACACTTTACGAGAAGATTGCATATCTTGCATTCCACACGGATACAAGAGAATGGTCTAGACTGGCTGATAAGGTTAATGTTCGCGAATACATTGAAGAGTGTGGATTTGGTGAATTTGTACCTAGGATGTACGGAACGTGGGAAGATGCGTCCCTTATAGATTTTGATAAGTTGCCAAATGCTTTTGTGATAAAAACAAATAATGCAAGCGCAACAAACATTATCGTAAAAGATAAATCTACTATTGATATTGATGACGTAAAAAATAAACTAAATAAATGGTTAAAGTGGAAATATGGCCTGGAAACTTGTCAGCCTCATTATTCACGAATAAAGCCATTAATACTTGCAGAAGAATTGTTAATAGACGAAGAAACTGCTAGGCAAGGAAAACTTCTTATAGATTACAAATTCTATTGTGTTAATGGCAAGCCAAGGTATGTTATGGTGATGACTGATAGGAAGCTAAATACTCATGATTTTAAAATCGGCATCTTTGATATGGACTGGAATCTTTATCCAGAGTTTAAATCGGATATTCATAAATCAGTAGACGAGGGTACAAAATGTCCGGTTTCTTTTCCCACAATGCAAAAAATGGCTGCCGCATTATCTGCAAAATTTGCTTTCTGTCGGGTCGATTTTTATGAAATTAATGGTAAACCGATGTTCGGAGAAATGACGTTCACACCAGGTTTTGATTCATTTACCCAAGCTTTTCAAGAAGAATTGGGAAAGTATTGTCAGATATAGTTAATTATAATCAATGGAAACACTCGTTAGTGAAGTTGTATTGGGTCCACTTTTAGTATTAAGCTTATGGACAACTTTCGTCTGTGTCTACACAGTAATGAAAATTGCAGATAAAAGACTAAAAATAATGGTTTCGCTTTTATGCGGTTCTGTTTTTATGTACTCTGGCTATGGAATAGCCTTTCCTGAAGTGGATGATAGATATATAGTTCCGTATATGATCTTTGTTTCATCCTTTGCGATTCCATTCTTGTGTTTTAAAAACAACAAATTGGGTGGTTGTTTGCAAGAACTGTCACCTGTTGATACCTTCTTTGAAACACATATAACTTTTTTGAAATACTGTACTTCTATTTATCTTTTGTGCCTTTTTATACCTTTGGTTTATCCAGAGTTTAAGTTGTTCCAAATATTTCAGACTGGTTTCAGTGGGCTCGTTGGCTTCTATGATTTAAGAGTGCAATACAAGTCCAATGCATTAATTGGATTAATCGATACGATTAGAGTATTTGCAACCCCATTCTTTTTTGTATATCTTACGGTAATTAAAGAGAAGAACTCTTCTTCAAAAGCGCCTATTACTCTTTTCTTGATTTCACTATTACTGGAGTATATGAGATATTCATATATGGGTCGATACCAAATGATGATTAATGCATTACTTGTATTCTTTATACTTAAATGTGCTAAGGGGTACCAATTTGACATTAAGTTTAGGCAATTGTTTTATATTGTGGTCGGCGTTATTTCTGCTGTGCCATTTTTATATGCATATACATTTATTCGTCAGGGAAATGATGTTGAGATGAATGAGAGTTTTGGGGATATAGCTAAACTGTTAATAAATTCAGAGACCTATTATCCTATATATTATGATCATATAATCAATTCGCCTTCCCTTAAATCACAAACACCTTTGACATTTATATTATGGTTGATATTTTTGCCTATACCATCTGTAATTTGGCCTGGCAAACCTACATTACAAAGTGATGCATTCACGTTTTCGCTTACAGGTATGCATTATGGTGATAATGGATATTCATCTAGTTTGCCCTCTGTTATGGGAGAGTCTTTGATGTATTTTGGTGAATCCTTCTATTGGATTCAACCTCTAATTATGGGATCTGTGATTATTATTCTCATTAACTATCTATTTAAGCATCGTAGTACAAACATGTTGTCATTATACCTAATTACATACGTTCTTTCAATTGGGCGTGGAGGTGCTGCGTCTTACATGTCTACCATTATTTTTGGTGTTTTGCCAATACTTTTAATTGATAAATTTGTCGTTAATAAAAAATGATGAAAAAAGTATACCTTTTTCTCTACGGAGAAATAAATACGGATGGTCGCGTTCAAAGAAGTATGGATTTTCTCAAGTCCTTTGGAGATATAGAGATACATCTTGTGAGTTGCGGAATGATAGATTTTCCGATAGAGGGGATTATTCAGCACCAAACGAAACTGAAACCTCTTGGACTTAGAAACTATATGAAGTTCCGTGCTGATGCAAAGCGAATAATTAAATCTGTAGACGTAAATAATACTCTATTCTATTTGCATGACTATTATTCGATTCTGTTAGCACCTGTGGTAAAATCCGTTAAAGGAGCTTTCGTGTATGATGCCCATGAACTCTTGATAAAAGCGAAAGGACAGAAATATACAATGCGCGAGAGTCTATTTATTTGGGCAGAGAAGCGTTGGGCTAAAGATGCTTATCGTGTAATAGCAGCCAATGCTGAGCGCGAGCAGGTTATGAAAGATGTCTATGGTCTGACAAACACACTCAACGTACTGAATATCGCGGATTACAAATATAAGCAAGCAGCAGGAACAGTGAAGACTGATTCTGATGGGATTGTTTATCAAGGCGTTGTTACAGAATCAAGAAAGTTGTCATTCTTCATTAAGTCACTTAAACATCTTCCATCTAACTACAAGCTTATGATTATAGGTGGTGGCCCAGATGGCGGTCCTGGTGATCGTGAATTACTTGAAGGAATTGCCAAGCAAGAAGGCCTCTTGGATCGAGTTCATTTTACTGGTCGTATGGCTAATAAGGATATGATGGAGAAACTCAAGGAATGTAAGGTGGGTATCATTACTTATCCATTCAATACCTACAATAACATTTACTGCTCTCCTAATAAGCTTTATGAATACACCGCCATAGGTATGCCGGTTATTTCTTCAAAGCAACCTTTCCTGGAGAAGGTTGTTCTCACTTATAATATAGGTGCTATGTTTGATTTTGAAGATGAAAAGGGATTTGCTGATAATGTACAGAAAATCATCTCTAACTATGATGAATATACTGGCAATATCCCTGCTTTCTTAGAGGATTATAATATCTCTATCGAAAAAAATAAATTCGTAGAAGCCTTAAAACCTTTGTTTGCGTAATGAAAATCCGTCATTTCTTACTATATGGATCACTTGATCCACGATTTGGAGGACCTACTTATAGTGTACCAATTCAGTGCATTGGTGTGCAGGATAGGGGTGCTGATGTTAGTTTCGTTGTATATGAAGCAAGTAAGCCTTATGAAGGGCGGCTTGTTGCTGCAGGGGTCAAGATGGTCTATCTGAAAAATCCAGCGAATTGCTATCAACATTCGTGGGCGACGAATTTGAAAAAATATCTAAATTCATGTAGAGATATGCCTGATATCTTACATTTTCATGGAGTGTGGATGCCATCTAACTTGTATGTTGCAAAATTTGGACTAAAACATAATATTCCGTATGTGATAAACCCTCGTGGAGATACCGAGATTGCAAGAATAAACTATGATAAGATAAAAAAAATAAAGAAGCAGATAGCATGGCGTTTATATGGTAAGAAAATCGTCGACAATGCCGCATGTATTATTGCAACGTCAGAGCAAGAGCGTGACAGCATTCGTACACTCGGAAGCAAGGTACCTGTGGCAATTATACCAAATGGTATAGAGCTGGATGCTTTTCCTAAGAAGGTGGTGAATAACCATGCTGAGAAGAAAGTGTTGTTGTTCCTTTCTCGCATCAATCCCATCAAAGGAATCGAATATCTGATTGACGCATGGAAGCAACTTGATACAAGTCTTACTAATCAGTGGGAGTTGCACATAGCTGGTAATAGTGACCCTAAAGATTATATAGAAACGCTCCAGTCCAAGGTTAACAGTCTTGGACTTTCAGACAGTATTAAATTTATAGGTCCTGTGACAGGAGAGGCAAAAATGCGTAAGTATCAAGACTCGAATCTTTTTATCCTGCCAACCCTCAATGAGAACTTTGGTAATGTAGTGGCAGAAGCTATGATGTGTGAGTGCCCGGTGATTACAACAAAAAACGCTCCTTGGAGTTGTTTATCAGAGGATAACTGTGGATGGTGGATAGATTTAAGTGTAGAGAACTTGAAGAGCACACTTCAGGAGGCTATGAATCTGAGTGACGATGAACGTCATGAACTTGGCAAGAAAAGCCGTGAGTGCATTGTCAACCGTTTTTCAGCTCCATCTGTTGCCAAGAAGACAATGAAAGTATATGAGTGGGTGTTGGGTAAGTGTGAGAAGCCTGACTTTATATATACGATGGAGTGATTTAGAAGCATTGAAAACGAAGCACTAATAGATGTATTTTCATCTGATATTTTATAGTGAGTCGTACCCAGTGGAGCAGCTTGGTCTTCTGAAAAAGCGCCCCGTCGTGATAGGGGAGGGCTGCTTCCTTGGAGCCAACTCCATCATATTAAAAGGTACGACATTGGGAAAGAATGTCGTGGTAGGAACTGGAAGTGTTGTGAGTGGCACGTTCCCCGATAATGTGATCATTGCGGGGAATCCTGCGAGGATAATAAAAGATAATAGAGAGTGAGGCTGGGGTGGGGCATGTTCGCGTGAATCGTGGAAATAATGATTGCGGAGCTATGCACACATACTTTTAGGTAGAAAAAATGAGTAAGATACACGTGAGCTTGGTCTACCTTGTTGTTGTAACTCTTGGTAGTTGTCCAAATGAAATAGTTGATAAGTTGAGATGAATATAGATTTTTACCAGTCATGATACAATCAATTAAAATAGAGAAACTTTACTATATCTATAGTTACGAAATCGATTTTACGAAAGCCCCTAATGTGTTGATACTTACAGGCCCAAATGGATTTGGAAAGACGACCATTTTGCAGATTATCAATCACCTGTGTTCTTTGAAGCTATGGTACTTCTATATGCTTCCATTTAGCCGAATAGAGGTCTGTTTTGATGAATGGCACAGAATCTTGATAAATAAGCCCACAATGGATGGGCGAGGTTATGGCGACGTAACGTTTGAATTCTATATGTTATCAGCTTCGCCTAGGGAAAGCCTGGTGATAGACGCTGTGGCTGTCCGCCATTTCCTAAGTAGATCTATTCCTGCCATTAGGCAGTTTGATGTTTCGAGGTTGGATGAATATCTGGAAAATACTCGGGACGAGGAGGTTGTTGCTTTTGTAGAAGAAAAGGTACTATTGATGCCTGAGTTTTTGCAGAATCAGAACTGTGTTATGATAGAAGAACAACGCCTTGTTGCCAAAAAAACACAGAGTAATACTTCAGAATACTCGAAAACAGTCGAGGATATTCAGAAAAGGATCAGTAGTTTTTATTCAGAGGCGCAGAAAGCATATAATGTGGCAAGCCTTAAAATCGATGGTACTTTTGTGAAGCGCCTTTCTGATATAAAACCGACTAATAAAGTGAAGCACATCAAGAAAGAACAAATATATCGAGATGTAATTCAAAAGATAGAGAAATATAAAAAATATGATTTGGTAGGTGAGTTGGAGGTAGTGTCGAATTTAGGTGTGCATTACAACGAGGTGTTGAAGTTGTATTTGACGGACCTTGATAAAAAGCTATCGTCAATTGAACCGTATTACGACAAGCTATCTACATTTGACAAAATGGTGTCTGGCAAGCACCTGTCTTATAAGCAGCTTCTGTTTAAAGACGACAAAATGCAGGTCGTTGGACTAGATGGGCACGAAATACCTATACGAAAGTTGTCAAGTGGTGAACAGAATCTGTTAGTTCTTTGCCACAATCTTGTTTTTGGTTTGGACAATAAAAATATTCTTTTGATAGACGAGCCTGAAAACTCTTTGCACATGGCATGGTTGCAAGAAATGTTGGAAGACTATATTAGAATTGCAAAAACAACACAGTGTCAGATAATAATAGCAACCCACTCGCCAGCTTTTATTCATGGATACTGGGAATTAACGTATGATCTTTGTGAAAATGGTAGTGTTCAAGAGTCTGAAAGCGATAGTTGAAGAGTCTGCAATTCCGGCACGAGAGGCGATTCTTGCTCATAAGTCAGACAAGAAGACAATCGAAAAGCTGCTCGTGCTGGTAGAAGGGGTTGATGATGTTCCTGTATATTCTGTCTTTCTAGACGAGGACAAAGTTGATTTCAAGGATTGCAATGGTTGTGAAAATGTTGAAAAGCAGCATTGGACATTGGAAAAAGAACTTGGCAAGAAGTTTATTTCGATATTGGATAGTGATTTTAGATTTATGAATAGGCCTTTGAGAGATGATGACAATTTGTTTTTTACTGACTATCACGACGCTGAAATGCAGATGCTATCCAATAAAGACGTAATGCCCAAAGCATTTAAAAAGATAACTAATCGACAATTATATGGCAAAGACCTAGTATTAGTAGCAGAAAAGGAAGTGTATAATCTTTCCATGTTGAAGTGGTATAACTCCAAAAGAAAATTCAAGTATCGTTTTAAACCTATAGATCTTGTATCTTTGTCTCACGGATGTGAGTTGACAGAGAATACAGTTACCCAATATGTAGAACCAACAAAGTCGTCACCCAAAATATTTCCATCGCGATCTTTTGCTAAGTTTCTAACAAAGAACGATAAACAGACAGATGTGGAAGCGCTTCACAAATTGAGTAATGGACATGATGTGGTTCTGCGGTTGTCGGGAATATTGAGACATAAGTATAACAAGCAAGTGTCCATGCGTGATCTTCGTGATGTGATTTGCCAATCATTTACATTGGAAATTGCAAAGAAGACGGGATTATATGATAGAATAAAGAGTTGGTGTGACAAGAAGCATGTTGCGATATTGAAGTGAGTGTAGTGAAGATGCATGGGTAAACCACCAATACAGCTTGAGGTGTGCTGAATAAGAATAATTTTCTTTACAAGGTAACTATTTGGTGAAAGCCGTATTGTGTACATAGGAAAAGTTTTGTACCTTTGCACCGTGAATTTAAAAACATCAAATTATGGTACAAGGCAGGAAAACATTCAACAACAGCAAGCCTAAGTTCGCCGAGGTTGTGATCGGTGACAGTGAGGCGAAGGAAATGCGTGTGGCTGCGAATGGTCGCCCCTCCCGCAGTCCTTATCTAAAACTAGTCTATCCCAATGGCGTGACGCTCATTCTTCCTGCTGACACCAGTGTTGAGCAGCTTCGGGCTTATATTGGCATAACCGTTTAGGCTTATGGCTAGAGTTTGTCTGCTGACGGATGATCTAAAGTATTACTCGCAAACATTCGTTGGCACAACTTGGATCCATTAGAGTATCTTTGTGACGTGTTTCGTAGAATTTAAAAAACAGCAAAGGACAAGCAGGCGGATCTGTTCGCTCATAAATGGCGTCCAGCTACTGTTGCCGTTTGAGAGTAAATTGAACTGACCTTGTTCTTAAAAGACAATATAAATTTGCTCACTTTGTGGATTAATGGTCCTAAAGTAACGGCTTACAAAAAAATCAATTATAACATTTTGCGTTATGGAAAGTAAGACAACGATTTTTTATGTTGGAGAGGAAACAAAACCAGTTGTAGAAAATCTTAAACGATTAAAGGAATCTATTTTTAGCTACCATATTGACAAAAGTATTCATCTAATCGATGAGCATCTTTCTGTTGACCCAAAGGAGGCAAATGATGCTCAAGATTATGTCAATAATATTATTGCCTTTGTCGGTGAACGTGGTGCTGGCAAAACATCGTGTATGTGCTCTGTTATTAGTATTCTACAAGAGTTGCAAAACAAGAAAGCGTATAATACTAGTTTTGACAATTTGAAAACCTTGCCTCAAAAAAGAATTCATGCGCTAAAACTTATAGATCCGTCATTTTTTGATGCAGTTCATAATATCCTTGAAATTATAATAGGAGAAATGTACAACCGAACGAGTCGTGACTTGAGTACGTCTATTACAGTTGACAAGGAAAACGAGGCTCGTAAGTTGTTGAAGTCCTTTCAGGCGATAAAGCGCGATATGCTTTATGTGGACAAAAATACAAGGTTTGAGCGTGATGAGGAATTAGAAGAGCTGTCGCTCCTTGCTGCTGGAGTCGATTTAAGAACGGGTATTCAAAAACTCATAGCCGACTATCTCTCTTACTTCAATTCTGACGTTCTTTTGATAAGCATTGATGATATTGATCTTAACGTAAAGCTGGCTTACGAAATGGTAGAGCAGATTCGTAAATATCTGATTCTTCCTAATGTGATGATACTCATGGCTGTTAAGATTGATCAACTGAGTATGGTTATACAAGAGAATTTGTCTAAGCAATTTGATCAAGCCCTTAAACATGACACTCGTATATTGACGGGAAATGACATCTCTGAGATGGCAGAGCGGTATATCAATAAACTTATTCCTATAGAGTCTCGAATTTATATACCCTCCCCAGACGTCTTCTTTGGTAACAGTCTTGTAATAAAAGATAGAGAGAACGTGGTCTTCGAGGCGGATACTGTGAGAGATGCAATTCCTTCGTTGATTTTTACGAAATGTAGGTATTTGTTTTATAACACAAGAGGAACTACCAGTCCGATTGTGCCGAGAAATCTTCGTGATCTTCGCCTGTTGCTTCAAATGTTGATAAAAATGAAGGATTATAGCGAAGTGAAACCTATCAATATGACAGAGGCGCTTGGGAATAAACAACAGTTTAAACGTTATTTCTTTAGCACATGGCTTGATTCTCTTGAGGTGGATGTCCGTTCGGTGGCAATAAAGCTAATAAACGAAACGGAACCTACGCTATTCAACAAGAAGGTGATCGACTTGATTCGCAATATGTATGCTGATGCTACTTCGAAAGAATTGAAATCACATAAAATGTATTTTGATATCGATAGCGCAATGGCAAAGGACGCTAATGAAATAAAGGTAGAAGATAATTTCAGAAACATATTAGAACCTAAAAATCTTGCTTACAACATATCAATTGGTGATGTCTTCTACGTTCTCGATCGTTTGCTTCGTATGGAAACTAGTGCAAGTGTTCATCGTCTTATATTTTTCATCAAAGCCCTCTATTCAATTAAGCTTTATGAGTGGTACGATGAAATGACTGATATGAACGAAACAACGAAGAAGCCTTTGCCAACAGAGAAAAAACCATATACGGGAGATTTTCTTGTCAATATTAATGACTATATGAAACTTGTGGGAGGTAATTTTTTCTGTCTTGATGGAGAGACCGTGCTTCCTCCTAAGAGAATCAATTCTTTTGTGGAACGCGAAATACGTTTGATCAATGGTAAAACATTCTTTGAATTTTTAAAGCAAGTTTTGCATATCTGCAGGAATTCACCGACTCACGAAAATGAAATGATTCAATTGGCAGAAGAAGATCTGACCAAGATGCATGTCGTAGAATTCTTTATGCTTACTATTTCAAGATATGTGTGGACAACGGATAAAACATTGTCTGAGTCGGGATCGCATCGTTATAGGTTGGGTGCGGATGCCTTTTATAATAGGCAGATTGGAGAACAGATGACTAATCTGAAATTCGATTTTTTGAGTCCTTTCTTCACTTTGATAGATATAGAGCATTCGTATGGTAGGTTCAATGAGGAAATATTTGGTTATGCTAAACGCGTAGAAAATTCGTTGTATAATAAGATCATGGGATTGTTCGAGTTTGACCGTCATCGCCATCTTTCATCTATATGTATTCGAAATGCAGAAGTGTTGGACGAACTCTTTAGTCGAATCAAGTCAAGACGTGGCAGTCTTAGAAGTTCTGATGACAGTAAGATTTTTGGGTCTATATATAATGAAATTGCCAATTTTGAAATAGCTACGCACGATTATGAAACGAAGGAGGGTAATCAAAAGGAGTATTATACTATTCAATTCCCAGATTTTTCAGTGTTGTCAAATCTGTTCAGTGATTTAGGCTTCGTTGCTCTTTTCGAGTCAATATATAATCGAAATGATCAGGTTGACCAATCCGCAATCGAAATGGTGACTTCTTATTTTAATGATTTCTTGAATTCTTATCTCAAGAAAAAACAATCCACTATAATATCATGTCTGAAGAAGCACAACAAGGATTTTTATGATCGTGTTGGAGAAGATGCTATCAAAGAACAGTTTAATGATACAAACAAATCATACTCTAAGAATGAGCAAATCAATGGTCTTGCCCAAATCATAACGGAAACACCGTCTGTATTGGTGGATTTGCGATCAGAAGCTGATGAAAAAAAGACAAATGAGGATGGTGAAAACACAACGTTAGACTCGAGTGACGATAGTTCTTCCGGAGAGGAGGGCGAGAGTGCTCCAAAGCCTAGTGATGGAACTATAACAGAGGAAGGTATTGCTCCTAAAAGCGAAGTGTAGGCTATCGTTGGTAAGCATGCCTATTGCTATAGGTGAGCCTTTTGGGTAACAATACTCTGTATAAAAAAGTAATGCGATGGAATTGTTAAGGAGCTTTCTCAAAGCTATGTTTGTTGACGTTCCTTATTGGCAAGCCACTCAGTCTTTTGTTGGTAAGGAAAGCATATTTAGTGGGAATGACGCCATGATGTCGTATGCACGCTCAGTTGTGGCATACGCGCGTGAAAAAATGCCTTATCTAAATGACGATAAGCAGCAGCTTATGACTCGTCTCTTTTGTGACGAATGGGCATTTTCTCCCGAATCAAGGTCTGTGCATGGCTCACCCAACATCCTTTATGCCCTTATACATGAAGTAAACAGTCTGCTAGTGGTTAAGGATGGAAGTCCCGCAGTTAGACTAGACTCGATACTCCGTTGGCGCATGATTTCGCTCGATTTAGGAGACGATGTTCTAATTGCTGCTTTTTTGGCTTTTAGAGACAGACATGCAGCAGGGCCTTCTAATTGCCACATGGTGACCTCTGTGGGAGTGGAAGATGCTGATTTGAACTACCTTTTCAATCAAGGTCTTTCTGACTTGCATCAACATCTAAAGGCGTCTTCCGATACGTTTACTATTTCGTGGCTCTGTTTAATGAATCACATCTCAGGCCGTTCCAAGGAGTTTAAAAAGTTAAGAGACGTAGATAATTCTCTTTATTCAGAATGTTATGATGCTGCCCGCATAAGGCTCGAATTGTTTAAGTTATTATTTCTTGGAGGTCGAAGAGAGGAGAATAGTCGCTTGACCAATCGTCCTTTGTTGTTAGATAAAGCATTGAATGAATTGCAAAATGAGATCAACATTCATGTTGCATTGTATGCAAAGGATGTGTTGGGCTCTAAGATAGATTATGCGATAAGTGTTCCTCCATTTGTTGCTGATTGTTACGATATACATAGAGGAGTGATTAGCGTGTTATATCGTGCGTTTAAGGAGGTATATGCCAACCCTGGGGATGCTCGTCTGACCATGCTGTTATATCGATATCTTATAGCAAGAACGCACCTTAGAAAAGCGTTGGTTCAAAATAATAATATGGTTGGCTTTGGCAACTTTATGCGCTATGAAAATCTAAAGGAATTGCTATTGGACAAATATCCTGCCTACAAAAAGTTGATGATAAAAATACCTTACATAGAGGCTAGGCAACATCACGTCAGCTATATTGAAACGCGTATAGCTCCAAAGAAATGCTATATGGATCTTAAGAAGGCATTTGCAGATACGATAAAAAGTTGCAGGGAAGTGCAAAAACTTTTGCAAATGCAATTGCAGGATGTAGGAATCATCTATCACTTTATAAAGGAGGCTGATCCTTGTTATAAAAAAGGTAGTATTAGAAATTCAAAATTGAGACGATTGCTAAAGCGCCAATCCATTGATATGATGAAACTGCGTAGTCACAATCAACATGCGGCCCAATACTTTGTTGGCGTAGATGCAGCTAATACGGAACTCGATTGCCGTCCGGAAGTTTTTGCGCAGAGTTTTCGATATCTGCGTCATAAGGGTTGTTTGAATCCTAATGTAAATCACGACTCCAATACGTTTTGCCAGAGTGTACATTTCACTTATCATGTCGGAGAAGATTTTTACGACATGGTTGACGGCTTAAGAGCTATAGACGAGGCTATAACATTCCTTCATTTAGGATCTGGAGACAGGTTGGGGCATTGTTTGGCATTGGGGACAAATGCAAAAGTCTTTTATGACAAGCAGCATTGCACAATCCCCATTACACGTCAGTGTCTTATAGACAATTGTGTGTGGATGTTGATGAAAGCAAGGTCGCTGAATATCAAATTAACTCCACAATTAGAGCAATTTTTGCACATGACATTCTTACAAATAGGCGGAGTTGTATATCCTGCTGATTTGTTGAATGTAGAGGTTTACTATATGTCAATGATGTTGCGTGGGGATAATCCTTCAAAAAATGAAGAAAACGTTTTGAACTATATTGAAGATTGGCAGTCTTTTGAATTTGATTCGGACGCTTTGATAAGCCAATACAGGAAGAACAAGGTGGCTCAAGGGCTTTATCAGATGTACCATTATGATGAAACTGTGCGGGTTCAGGGTGACAAGGTCGTTTCATTTGTTGTCCCAAAATTCTATATAGAAGCAGTCTCAGAAATACAGAATTCTATGATGATGGAAATTGAAGTAAAAGGTTTGATATTGGAATGTTGTCCATCGTCTAATTGGAAAATCGGCATGATAGACAGATATGACGAGCATCCGATATTCCGATTTAAGACCATAACAGATAAGGAAGATGGTTTTAATCTCCCAGTAACTATAAATACGGATGATTTGGGCATCTTTCAAACGTCACTGGATTACGAATATGCTTTGTTAGCAGCTGCTGCTCTCAAAAAGAAAAATGCTAATGGCGACAAATTATACACAAAAGCAGAAGTAATTAGGTGGTTGGAAGATATTCGTAGAAACGGTGAAAAGTATAAGTTTAAGAATCAATGCCCTGAAAGAGGATATGAGCATACAAGATGAAATAACGGCGTTGGAGGAAGGATAGCCGCCGCCAATGCCCGGATCGCCAAGGCTGAGGCCGCGGTTGCAGCGTAAGTATTTGGCGAAAGCCGTATTGTGCGCTTAGAAAAAGTTTCGCACCTTTGCACCGTGATTTTAAAATGTTCAAATTATGGTACAAGGCAAGAAAACATTCAACAACAACTAGCCAAAGTTCGCCGAGGTTATGATCGGTGACAGTGAGGCGAAAGAGATGCGTGTTGCAGCGAATAGTCGCCCTTCCCGCAGTCCTTATCTAAAACTGGTCTATCCCAATGGCGTGACGCTCATCCTTCCTGCTGACACCAGCGTCGAGCAGCTTCGTGCTTATAGAGATGCCGATAGACAAAACGGATACAGAAAGGTTGATCCGTGACATGGTGATGGGTGGCGAAAACGGAGCATTCCCACCCACTCGGAATGGTTGTATCC
>UMGZ01059405.1_pt1 | contig 28374 bp, 23 predicted proteins | sample 1965421 | NCBI WGS metagenome assembly UMGZ01 (sample SAMEA4836087, study PRJEB28245) | human gut metagenome | biome: gut microbiome; material: fecal sample | place: Denmark | collected 2008
ACCCGCCAGCGGACGCCTGGTGCGCACCTTTGAGCGCGCCTATATCGCCGATAAGAGCACCTGGGTCGAGCCGATGGACCCGTACTTTACGCTTACCAGGTCGCCCTCGGTCTGCGATGACATCATGCGCGAGTTTGGTGTCGCGCCCATGGCATGCTCGCCGACCGGCCACATCATCAACGGCCACACGCCCGTTAAAACCACCAAGGGCGAGCGGCCCATTCGCGCCGAGGGCAAGCTGCTGGTCATCGATGGCGGCTTCTGCCGCGCTTACCATCCCAAGACGGGTATCGCCGGCTATACGCTCATCTCGAGCTCGCGCGGCTGCCGCCTCAAGTCGCACCGGGCCTTTACGACGGTTGCCGAGGCACTCACGCGCAACGTGGACATCGAAAGCGAGACCAACCGTTTTGACCAAGCAGACCGTCGCCGCATGGTGAGCGACACCGATACTGGCGCCAAGATTCGCAGCCAAATCCAGGATCTGCGCCAGCTGCTCGATGCATATAGAAACGGTGCTATCGAGGAGCGCGTCTAGCCCCACCCGTGGGGATTGGCTAAACTTGCTAAGTTTGTCATCCCCACGGCGCTTTTCGGCGCCAGCTTAAGGCAGGTACCATGCAAAAGCTCCTTGCGCAGATCATGAAATTTGGCGTCGTCGGTGTCATTGCCACGGTTATCGACTTTGGCATTATGAATCTGCTCCACTACGGTCTGGGCCTCAACATCCTAATCGCCAACACCAGCGGCTTTATCGTCTCGCTCATCTTTAATTACGTCGCCAGCATGAAGTACGTGTTTGCGCACAAGGAAGGCATGAGCCGCCGCCGCGAGTTCATCATCTTTGTCGTGCTATCCGTGATCGGTTTGGTGCTCAACGACGGCATCGTGCTGGCGCTCAACGCCGGTCTGGGGCTCGAGGCCAATATCGCCAAGATCTGCGCCACCGCGCTTGTCATGGTCTACAACTTTGTGACCCGAAAGATCTTCCTGGAGGGCGACGAGACCAAGTAACTCACAACCCTACGGCCTTACGATGCCCACGGACAATGCGCGCTCAGTACAGTATCGCCCGTGGGCATCGTTCGTTTACGGGCAATTTTTCAACGTCTGCGGATTAGCTCTTGAAAATTTGGCGAGTTCGTATAGTTCTTGGCAAAGACCTTACGTTTCCCTTGCAAAAGCTCTAAAGTATCCTCTGCTCGATTCATCAACGCATTGGATGTGATTACGTGCGCAAGGCGCTGGCACAACCTCATACCAAGCAGTTCCTCAAGTTTGCCGTCGTGGGTCTTATCTCCTTTGGCATCGACTGGGGCATGCTCATTGCGCTCGTCGAGCTGTTCCACCTCGACTTTTTGATGAGCACCACGGTTTCGTTTATCACGTCCGTCGTGGTCAACTACTGGCTCAGCATGAAGTACGTGTTCGACCACCGCGAGGGCATGAGCCGCAAGCGCGAGTTCACGATCTTCACCATCCTGTCGGTGATCGGCCTGGGCCTCAACGACCTGTACATGTTTGTGGGTGTCACGTTTTTGAGCATCGGTTACCAGGCCATGAAGGCCATCGCAACGTTCCTCGTCACCTGGTACAACTACTTCAGCCGCCGCTTCTTCCTCGAGGGTGCACGGTCGTAGTCGATTCACTATTTGCTTGAATGTATAACCGGTTGGAATTCCCGTTCCAACCGGTTTTTTGTTTGCCGAGAGACCCAGCGGCCAGTCCCATTCGCATGAAAAACGGGCGGTCCGGATGTTGGTCCGAACCGCCCGTTTGATGCAATATGTCGAGGCTCCTAGCCTGTCACGTAATACCAGACCACGCTGTCGCCATTGGAGAGAACGTAGTTGCTGCAGGCCGTCATGGGCGTTGTGCCGTTGACGGAGTACATCCAGCCGCTCGTGCCGCCGTACTGTTTCTCGGCCAAACCGCCAATCGCGGAGACATACGTGCCGTACGACGAGCCATGCGCGTTGACAGAAAGGCCCAGCGCACACAGGGCATCGTAGACAGTAGCGCCTTCGTTAAAGGTAAAGGTGCCACCAGAGGACACAGGATTGCCCACGGCGCTCGATGTGACCGAAACCGTTACCGTGACGTAGTTGGACTCCTGCGAGCCGCCCTGTCCGCCCGAGGGAGCGCTTCCGCCATTAGAGCTGGAGGCTCCATCAGACGACTGACCGCCGCCCGAAGAAGCACCGCCAGACACATTGGGAGTATCGCCGGCTCCCGTATTCTGGGCAGCGGATTTATCTCCAGACTTCTTGCCGTTCTGACCATCGGACTTCTTGCTATCCGAGCTTTTATCCGATTCCTTGTCCGAAGACTCGGAATCGTCCTTGCCGTCGTTCGAACCCTTGGACTCGTCTTTTGCATCATTCGAAGATTTGGAATCCTTGGAACTGGCCTCGCCCGAAGCGGCAGACGAGCCAGACCCCTTGGAGTCCTTGGTGACGACGCTCTCCCCCGTCACGGTCTGAATGATCCAGTCGATGGACCAGACACCGCTTGTGGAAGGATAGACGAAACCCAGCGAGACGACGATCAGAATGGTGCATGCGGCAGTCAGAACGCCAAGGAGCGCCTTGTGACGAGAGGCGGACGCCGCCGAAGCGGCGCCCTTTTGCTTTGGATCATCGAGCTGGATAAACGAGGAGTCGGGCTGTTGCCCGCTGGTCTCCTTGGGCTTATCGGGCATTACCGTCACCCTTGCCGCGCTTGGTCAGCACGAAGACGGCGATGAGCGCGAGGCCAATCACGCCGGCGGCGATGCCAACGATGGCGAGCGGATTGGTGCCAGTCTCCTGCTCGGCAGCACTAGAGGACTTCTTAGCAGTGGTCGTGGAAGCAGCACCCGTATCGGACTTGGAATCGGACTTCTTGTCGGACTTGCTGTCCTTTTTGTCAGACTTCTTCTCGTCCTTCTTATCGGACTTATCGGAGCCCTTCTTTTTGGACTTGTTGTCCTTGGTCTCGCTCTTGGTCGACACCGTCGTCTTGGTCACCGGCTTCTTGCCCGGGGCAATAGCGCCGCCCTTCGAGCCGGAGCCGGAACCCGTGCCAGTGCCAGTGCCAGTGCCAGTGCCGGAACCAGTACCGGTACCAGAACCGCCGCCGCCATTCGAACCAGCGCCGCCATTACCGCCAGGGTTAACGGCATTCTTGGTCCACTTGGCATACAGCGTCAGATCGGCCGTCACCGGCGTGCTAAAGTCATACGCCTGCGTGCAAGCCTCATCGGTATACCAACCGCCGAAAGTGTAGCCATCGCGCGTCGGATTGGCCGGCTTGACCAGCTTGCCATCGGCCGTAGCAACAAACTTAGTGTCGCAAGCAGACCCGCCGTTGGAGTTAAAGGCAACCGTCCAAGACTCGACAGCTCCAAGTTTAAACAGCGTGCCCGAATCATTAATGTAGTAGAGATTGCCAGAAGCATCGGCAATGACCGGAGAGTCACAGTACTGGTAATGGCCAGCCGCATCATAAATCTGCGTCGCCTCTGCATCGCCGAGCGTATAGCGATACACGCCACCACCAGCAGAGTAGTTGACGTAATCCTTGCTATCCGCGCTGTTAACGGTGAAGTACACATAGGTCTTGCCGCCCTGAACACTCACCAGCGGAGTAGCAGCAATACCGTTGAGGCCAGCCGGCAGCGCCTTGCCGTCGGCAGCAGCGACCATCGTGGTCTTACCCGTCTTCAGGTTATAGAGAACCAGAGCAGAGCCCGTAGCCGTCTGTCCGCCGACAATCAGATTGTCACCAAACACCGCAGGGGCGCTCAGATTATTCGTAAGGCCCAGATCAACCGTCTTCTGCTCGCTCAGTACGCCCTTCGCCGAAAGCGAAATCACATGGAGCTTTCCGTCGTGTGTCATCTGATAGAAGGTCGAACCATTAGACGGATCGGCAATGCAATCGGCATTTGCGACAACGCCGAGCTTTATGGTCGAAATGACATCGCCCGTCGTCTTATCAATGCACTTAAGCGTGCCCGCGCTCGTAGGAACAATGGTGTACTTATCCGTCAGCGCAGCGCCAGTCCAATAATAGCCCTCGGAAGCGTCAATGTTCTGCCAAGAGACTTCGCCCGTGGCAATCTTGATACGCTTAAGGGAGCCGTTGCCGTAGGTCGCGTTGTAGTTCTCATCATACGAAATATCGACCGTACCAACATAGACGTACTCGCCGTCCGAAACGACGGTGCAGGAGCTCTGCGTCAAGTCCGTCAAACCGGGCGTCAGCCACTTGCAGATCAGCTTGTCTGCAGTAATCGCCTGGACCGCACCGCCGTTGAGCGGAACGATGATAAGGCCATTGGTATAGATCGGACGAGAGGTATAGCTCACCTTGGAGGCAAGCGGCGCAGAGGCAACCTTTTTGCCCGTGGACGAATCGATCTTAATGAGCTCGTTCTCGGTCGCAATATACACAAAGCCGTTAGCGATGACAGGTTCGCTGCAGTTGGCATACTGCTGACCAGACTCGGCCTTCCAATCGAAGGCCCACTTAAGACCGGCAGCCTGCGCAGGCGTCTTGGCATCCGTTACGGTCGAACCGTTGCCACTGTTGCCGTAGCCGGCCCACTCGGCATCCCAATCAGGAGTCGTCGCACTCGGGTCCACGACAATCTTGTCGGGATCGGGCATGGGCGAGTCATCGGTCGTATAGGCAAGCGTAACCTTATCGCCACTCTTGAGCGTAATCTGATTGGCGCAGAGTAAGGAGGGCTCTCCATTGATATACAGGTGCCAATATTTATTGGTCGTAGCATCCCAGACATACGGCTTGTGATCGAACGGCGAAGTAACGGAATTGAGGAACCAGTATGCACCACTCTGGGAGGCCTTGTAATCAACGCGCTTTGCCTTCAGAACCGTCTCAATGAAATCCTGAGCCGTAGAGCCTTCGGGCAGAGAAACGTTGCTTGCCGAGCCCCAGCGAGTATTGTTGCCGTTGACATCGGGACCGATAACATCGACAGAACCAAGAACCTGGCCAGGAAGGGCATCGGCGTCAGCACCATACATAAAGGTGACGGCGTCACCCTCTTGGAGCTCATAGGCACCGGCGCCGGCGTCGGCGAACTTGCCATTTACGTAGAAGCGCCAATAGCTATTGGTCGCAGCATCCCAGCCATAGGACTTACCATCGAACGGCGAATAAATGCCGTTGAGGAACCAGCCCCAAGACGATTCGCCAGCATCGAGAGTAAGGCCGGTCTGCTCAAGGAGATCCTTAGCAGTGGAGCCTGCCTTGAGGCTCGTCTGGCCCGTCGAAGCCCAAACCTGCTGCTTGCCGTCCTTGTCCTTACCAAGTACCTGAACGGAAGCATGGACGGAATCAGAGGGCAACTGGTCGCCCCAGCCACCGTAGAACCACGTAACGGTATCGCCAGCATGAATGGTGACATTGTCTGCCGTGTAGTCGCTCGGCTTGCCGTTGATAAACAGCTGCCAATAGGTCGAATAATCGAGCGGCGTACCCAGCTCAACGCCGTTGTACTTAAGGCTCAGAATGAAGGAGCCCGCAGCAACGGCGTCAATATCATTCGCCTCGAGCGCGACCTTCGTAAGGTCAAGCGCGCTCGAACCGGACGTCACCACATACTGCGCGTTATCGACCCAAGTCTGAGTCTTGCCCTGGGCATCGCGACCAATGACGGTCACATTCGCAGCAAGCTGGTCCTTAACGACAGGGGACGAGCTACCAGCCGTATAGGCAAACTCAATCTTCTGCCCCTGGGTGAGCTTGACGCTGCTCGCGCCAACCGAGGAAGACGCGCCGTCGACGAACAGCTGCCAGTAGGCATGAGTCGTCGGATCGTAGGCAAGCGTGCGGCCATCGCTCGGGGATGTGATGCTTTCGAGGTAGAAACCGTATGCCGTGTTCGGATCGTACTTCGCCTTGAAGCCCGTCTTCTGCTGCAGCTTAATGAAGGCATCCGCAGCCGTCGCGCCCTCGTCGAGCTTGAGCTGCGTAGGTGCCACCCAGGTCTGAGCCTTGCCGTCGGCATCGGTGCCGATAATCGAGAACGAGACCTCGACTTGCTTCTTGGCGACATCGCCGGTTTCTGTCGGGTTCTCTGTCTGGACGGCAGTCGCGGCGGCAGATCCTGCTTGGCCAGCGGATGCCGTCGAAGACTGCTCGCTCGTGGCAGGGCTCTCCCCCGTCGCCGAGCCTTCGTCGCCAGTTGCCGCCTCTGTAGTGGCGGCACTAGCTGCAGGCGCGCTCCCGGAATCCGAAACCTCGGCGCCGCTCTGCTCAGCGGTACCGCCCGCAAGCGCTGCGTCCTCGCCCGGCGTTGCAGCCTGAGCCACAGCCTCGGCAATGCCCTCGGCGCCCTCGGCCCACAGCTGAGCCGGCGTGGTGCCAAAGGCCATCGCGAAGGCCAGGAATGCCACCAGGCAGCGCTTGGCTACACCGCGTGCAATCGCGCCACGGCGATGCAACGAGGCGCGCTCGCGCTCGTCCTCAAACATATCCATTTGTCCCCCATTGTCTGTACTTGGAGCGTTGCCTTGAGACTGCCCCACGTCATCGCGCATGTTGCGCTCGAGTCCCCCCATCGGGGTCCCCCTTCCCTCCAGAGCCCTATGCACACCGGCGGCATACGCCGCAGCAGCATGCAAGATGGGAGGCGATCCGACTTAACCTTAACGGCTCAGGCGCGCCGTCCGATCTGCGACGCGAACATCCCGAGCCAAGAGGAATTACGGTTACTGGTACAGCCGGGGACTTGCACCCCGATTCTCCCAAACGCGCAGGAAAACCGCGCATTCGTGCGTCTCCGCACCACCATCTAGGCCATCGATTATTACCGTCGATATGGTATCACGCAAAAAGGGCCTCGCGCGCAGGCGAAGCCCAAGGTAAAAGCTATTGTTTGCGATAGGAAAATGCGGTGACGGTCGCAGCCTCTAGTGCTTGCCGCCGTGACTGTTGAGCCAGATATTGCGGCCCAGCATAAGCGCCAGCACCAGCGCGCTCACGTAGCCCATAAAGCCAATGACTGGGATACCAAACACAACCGGCTCGATGCGTGCGTAGTACACCACCGACGAACCGATAAACAGACCGGCGATAACGATAGCCATCGACATGCGGTCGATAATTCCGCCCAGCTGTCGCAGCGCCTTATCGCTGCTCATAATCTGCGTGTTCACCTTAAGCTGCCCGCGTGTGAGCATACGCGAAGCCAAGCCCAGATACTCGGCTGCCTCGAGCGAGCCTTTTGCCGCGCGATAGCTGCTCGCGGCAAAGTCGCGGCTCATCTCGCGCATGCGGGCATAGGTGCTCTTCTCGTTTTTGATATGAGCCTGAATGATCTGGATCATGTTGACGTTGGGCATGTACTCGGTCAGCAAACCCTCGAGCGTCACCATGCCGCGGGCGAACATCGTCACCACGCTCGGCAGCTCAACATCATTCTTACGCGCGAGGTTTAGCAGCGAGGTCAAAAACTCGCCGATATCCAAGTCTTTAAGGTCAAGGCCCGCAAAGTCAGCCACGATAAAGTCCAAGTCGGACAAAAAGGCCGAATGGTCGAGCTCGGCAGAGTCGCCGCGCGTCACGGCAAAGCGCATGAGCGAATCCTTGAGCTTGGGCACGTCACCCTCGGCCACGGCGAAAATCATGTCCTTGACGATACCGCGATCGTGACTCGACATGCGTCCGACCATGCCCAAGTCGATAAAGTAGACGATGCCGTCCTTGAGAATGATGTTTCCCGCATGCGGGTCGGCATGGAAAAAGCCGTCATCGAGCACCTGCGTCGAGTAGTCCTCGACAATCGCGGCACCGATCTTTTCCAAGTCATAGCCCTCGGCCACCAAGCGTTCAGGATCGGCGATCGAAATGCCGTCGACGTAGTCCATAACCACCACGTGCTCGGTACACAGGTCCAGATAGGATTTAGGGCACGTCACGCCATGAACGCTCTTATGGAACTCGTAGAAGTCGTTGAGGTTTTTGGCCTCGGCCAAAAAGTTGGTCTCCTCGCGAAACGAGGTCCACAACTCCTCGACTACGCCGTGCAGATCAACGAATTGATCGGTGTTGACGAACTTGGAAACGATACGCACCACCGAGCGGATGATATCGATGTCCTGCGCCATAACCTGTTGCGCACCGGGGCGCTGCACCTTGACGGCCACGTCCTCGCCGGTCACCAGACGAGCGCGGTGCACCTGCGCGAGCGATGCGCTACCAAGCGGGTTGGGGTCGATCGCATCGAACATCTCCCCCAGGCGCAGGCCGTATTCTTCTTCCAGACAACTGAGTACGACCTCGTACGGCACCGGCTCCACGTCGGAGCGCAGACGACGCAGCTCGTCGCAAAAGCGTTGCGGCAGAATCTCGGACCGGTTGGCCAAAATCTGCCCCATCTTGACGAACATGGGGCCGAGTTCCTCGAGCAGGCGGCGCAAACGAACCGGCGTGAGGTTATCCCACACGCGGTACTTTTTGACCAGGCGAACAATCTGCCCAATGCGTTCGCGACGACCCGCCGGCGTGAGCTGGTATTCCTCGTCCGGCGCCATCGCGTCGGGCTCTTCGGGCACCATATCGACAGCGCGCGGCTTCTTGCGAGCGCCCGAGACGGCGGCGTCGACCTCATCGACAACCGCCGCCTCGTCACCCAAGGGATCTAGATTGTTGTAATCGGTGGTGGAGTCTGCCATCTGCGCTGCTACTCGGCCTCTTCGGTATCCTTCGCATCGTCGGGCTCAACGGACTCGACGGGCACCGAGGTCACGTTGTCCTCGACCGAATCGACGATGTCGCGCACATGGGCCAGGAAGGCCGTGCGCTCGGGGGCGGTCATAACGCGGACGCGGGCAAGGATGAGCTCGTCGAGCACGCGCTGGGCCGCGGTCTCGCCCTGCATGCCCAAGCGCTCGGTCAGATCGGAGATGGTACCGCCGGCCTGCTCGAACATGTCGGACACGCTACGGGCGATATCGGGGGTGGCGGTGTCCTTGCGGACCTGCTCGCCCTTGGTGTTAAGGTCGTCGAGGACCTTCTTGCCGCCTTCGACAGCAACGGCGGCAGCGCCAAAGCCCACGTTAATGGCGCCGTTAACAAGCTGATCGAGTTTCATAACCATGGTTGTCTCCAATCACAAACAACTGCATTGGCGTTCTTGTACCCAAGATTGAGCGAAAGCGACAAAGCGTTTTAGCGCTATTCGATCGACGGAAAACCCTTACCTCACGTTGTCGTTCATCGCAAAAGAGTTCTTCATGGCGCAGCTCGTGGTGTAGAGCACCTTGCCCAGTAGAGCATCGGTCTCTACGCGAACACGCTCGGCAAAGGCCTCATTGGCGCGTGCAAGCTCGGCAGGCACCTCGGCCTCGGGCAGAACGGCTACGGCAGCGTCGACGTCATGGATCTGCTTGTGGCCCATGCCACCGACCTTCTCCTGGTAATCCTCCACGGCGCGGCCGCACTCATGGAAACGGACGTCGGCCAGGGCACCGATCAGGCGGTTGGCCCAGTAGAAGTTTTCGGACGTCACGCGAGCCTGCGTGTCGGCATAGTACTCGGGCATGGTCTCGACGTTGGCGTACAGCGGAACCAGCGCGTTAAACGAGTTGGAGCCAAAGGCCATCCACTGCACGGCGCGATAGGCCGGCTGCGCATAGGGACGCAGCTGCAACACGGCGAGCTGGCTGTTGCGGTTGATGCCGATGGGGCGATAGGCGCCGCGCGTGGCGGGCGTGCCCTTGCTGCCGTAGCAGTCGTACTCCGTGCCCTGGTAGTGGCTCGAAAGCACGTACTTAATGTCCTCGATGGTCACCTTGCGCTCGGGCACGCGGCTCCAAGGGATGTCGTCGCTCTCGGGCGTGTAGTCGGCGTCGGGGCCATCCCACACGTCGCTGGGGTTGAGGCAGCGCTGCATGTACCAGGCGCGCGGCGTGTTGTAGACGTGGTCGCTGTCGCTGTGCGAGCCAAAGGCCTCGCGCGGGTTAAAGACCGCAGCCGGGCCGTCGCCCTCGACGCCCGGCGTCAGGTCCAGATGCCACTCGACCATCCAGGAGCGCAGGTCGGCGGAGCACATGTGGTCGGCCTGGGCGCCCTCGGCGTCATCCAGGTCAAAGCTGTCGATGCCCAGCTGGTTGGGCATGGTCACATAGGCGTCGTCAGGCACGCGCTTGGCGATCCAGTGGTGACCGCCGATGGTCTCGAGCCACCAGATCTCGTCCACGTCGCTAAAGGCGATGCCGTTGTTCTCGTAGGTGCCGTAGCGCTCGAGCAGGTCGCCCAAGATACGCACGCCGTCGCGGGCGGACTTAGCGTACGGCAGGACCAGGGTCACCATGTCCTCCTCGCCCAGGCCACCAGGCTGCGCCGGCACATAGCCGTCCTCACCCTCGTTGCCCTTGGCGGGCACGTAGTCCACGAGCGGGTCGGCGCCGCGAACGCGCTCATTGGTGGTGAGCGTCTCGGTTGCGGACATGCCCACATTGAGCTCGTTGAAACCGGCCTCGGCCCAGATGCCGTGGCCCGGGACAACATCGGGGACACTCGTGTAGCGCATGGGGTTATCGGGCAGCTCAACGGTCAGGTGACTCAGGACGCTCGTGTAGACGCGCGGCTGCTCGTCGGGATGCACCACGCGCATACGCTTGGGCTCAAACACCCCGTTGGACGAGTCCTCGTTACGCGCGACAAGCGTCGACCCGTCGTAGCTCGCGTTCTTACCGACCAGAATCGTTGTGCACGGCATGTGCATCCTCCTTGAGCGAAGAAATCAAACGGCAACAGTGTATCGCTTCGACGCAAAAAGGGCGAAACCACGGCCTCGGCAGCCCCCGTGGTCAAAAAATGCCAAATATGAGTACTGTCACCAATTTAGTAGCAGCAAATTTCCTTGTAATGAGTGCCGGAAATCCCTATTTGTCCAAAAGCGAGGCAGCGTTATTCCCCATAGGTTCAATAAAATGGGCTTTCTAACGAGAATGAATATCGTTAGGAAGCCCAAAAGACGTAAAATATATGTGACTATCTTGGCAACAGTACTCATATTTAGCGCTTTTTGACCACGTGGTATATAGCCAACCCCTCAAACAGCCCAAAACGCCTATATCGATGCGCGCTCGGCCGCTTCGATCACGTGTTTGGCGAGAATCGCCGTTGTCACGGCGCCCACGCCGCCCGGCACGGGGGTGATGGCACCAACAACCGGCTCCGCGGCAACAAAATCGACGTCACCCACCAGCTTGCCAGCGTCCTCATCCCAGTTAATGCCCACATCAATGATCGTCTGGTCCTCGCGAACGGCATCCACGCCAATCGTGCGCGCGCGTCCAACGGCGGCAACCACAATGTCAGCAGCACAGCACTCGGCGGCAAGATCGCGCGTATGCGTATGGCACGTCGTCACGGTTGCGTTGCGCGCCGTAAGCATGGCGGCAACGGGGCGGCCAATTACCAGTGAGCGTCCGACCACGGCAACTTTGGCGCCGTCCAGCTCAACGCCGTAATGATCCAGCAAAGCAAGCACGGCTTCAGCTGTGCAGGGGGCAAAACCCTCGCCGCGCCCCGAAAGCGTGGTAAGCAGCGAAGCCGGCGTCATGGAGTCAACATCCTTGGCGGGATCGAGCGCCGCGGCAACCGCATCCTCGTCAAGCCCAGCGGGCAGTGGGCGAAACATCAGGCAGCCATGAACAGCGGGGTCGGCATTGATGTCCCTAATAGCCGCCAGCAGCTCATCCTGCGAAACATCGGCAGGAAGCAAAACGCCGCGAGCCTCAATGCCAACCTTCTCGCAGCGCTTGAGGGCACCGCGCTCGTAGGACAGGTCGTCCTCGCGCTCGCCCACACGAACAATGGCCAGCGTCGGCACAACGCCGCGTTCGCGCAAAGCAACGCAGCGAGCAACGAGCTCCTCGGTCAAAGCACGGGCAACGGGAGCACCCTTAAGCAGCTCGGCCATGGCTATCCCCTCTTCCTGGCTGCATCGGCGGCGCGGCGCGCCAGCGCATCGGCGCGCGGCAGCCACGTATCCAGCATCTCATCGCACGCCGCCTCGAGCTCCTCGGCACGCACCCGGTCTTTCATAGATGTGGTGTTGGCAAAGAGCGTCAGGCTCGCGCCTTGCATGGCGGCGCGGCAGAATACGGCACCGCACGCCACGTCGGACAGCAGCTGTCGGGAGCCCTTGTCCGCCATGTCCTCGAGCAGCGCCAGTGCGCGCCCGCAGGCATCCATAATGCGATACGGCGGCATGGCGGCCACGTGCAGCGCATCCTGAATCGCAGCCGGTCGGGCCGGGTCCTCACGCGGAATACCGTACGCAGCGGACACCTGGCCGTACGCACGAACGTCCTCGGCGACCAGACCCACAAGCTCCTGCGCCAACTCGTCTGCCTGGGCAAACGCACGCGTCAGGTCATCCGCACGATCAGCAAGCGCGGGATTGGTCGCACCGAAGCGGGCAACCATTCCGCACAGCGAGGCGCCCAGCGCGCCCACAAAGGCGCTCGCGCTGCCACCGCCGGGAACCGGCTCGCGCGCGGCAAGCGCCTCGGCAAACCCGCGGCAGGTTTTGTCCATCATCTCTTGGCTCATACGCACGCACCTTCAAGTCATATACATCGGTCGGGTGGCAACCACCGACCGACCGCATCGATCACATAATGGTGCTAAGTCTAGCCCATAAGTACTCGAGCGTCAGCGCACCTGGCCATCGCGGATTTCTATGGCACACGATAGGCCATGCCAACGCAAACATGGGAAACATGGCCCGCCTTTCGGGACTTCCGGACGTCACAAACTGGGGCATATCTATAAACAAGGAACCTGTTGGGGCAACGCCCGCGTACACGCGCCCCTTTAAAACAACGGACACCTCACCCCGGGGAGAGCCGACAACACCGGCCCTCCCCTCTTTTGGACCCGCGCATATTGCCACTTGTCGGCGCAATTCCAGCCCTCAGAATGGGACACATGGCCCACCCGAGCGAGCCGCTCGCGCGTACAGTAAAGGCAGGTAATCCATGGGCGGTTACAGATCGAGGAGGACACGACCATGAAAAAGAAGGCCTTTGCGATTCTCATCCTCTGCATCAGTCTCTTTGCCGCGGTTGCCTTGGTGGGTTGCGGTGGCAGCGGCGGCGCTACCGGCAGCGGCGGTGGCGGTGGCGGTGGAGCGGAAAAGCCAGCCGTGGATATGAGGACTGACTTCATTTGGTTTAAAGTCGAGGTGCCCGAGGGCGTCGAAATCACGGACGTTGCAGGCGATACCGCCGACAGGTCCCAGTTTAAGTTCACCGAGAGCGAGCATGCCAGTGACCGCTTCATCCCCGTCTTCGATCCTGACAAGAACGCCGATGAACTGTTCGACTACGAGGCAAAGTGGAAGGCCAACTCCGGATGGACCGAGAGCGATCCCGTTAAGTACAACGGCAAGACCTGGCGCAGCGCCTACTTTACGCACTCGGGCGGCGTGACGACCGAGTACTTCACCGACGTTGACGGTGGCAGCGTGTATGTACGCATCGACAACATCGAGGAGCACAAGGACGCCGTCGAGACCATGATGAAGTCCCTGGAATTTGCCGATGACATCGCCGAGGCCAAGACCGAGGCCATGGACGTCAAGCTCGACGATATCGAGATCAAGCGTTAAGCGACTGGCGAGCGCAGCGGGAAACACGGGCGCAGTGCAAACAAGCGACGGTACCCAGCGCTTCGTACCCAGGGAGGGCCGGTAAACCGACCCTCCCTTTCTTATGCCGGTAGCCAACGAACGCGAGGATGCCGGACGCCGGAACCACCACAAATGTGACAACAGTACGAAAACGGCAAGCACCCCAACACGTCCGCCCGCCGATTTATAGCGCCGCACAGACAATTAAACCGGCGTCTTTAAACATCTGGGCAGTATAGTGACCAAAACCAGCGCATAACCGCACTCTGCGAACGGAGGAACTATGACCGAACACCATGCCATCAGTCGCCGAGCGTTTACGCTGGGCCTTGGACTCGCCGCGTTGTCGCCACTTGCAAGCCTGTCCGAAACCGCAGTACCGGGCATTCCCCTGCGAGCGGCATTTGCAGACGACGCCGCCACAGCGGCAGTCAGCCTCGACAATTTCGTCATTCGCCTTCGCCCCGCGGGCTATTTTCGTACCGCGAGCGTCAACGAAGACGGCAACGTCATCGGCAACGTCTGCCACCTGTTTAATGACGGCACGTCCAGCAAGCTCATCCTTGAGAACGTAACGACCAAGAATGACGATACAAACTGGTATGCCATCCGCACCCTGCTCAATTTCGAAGAGCACAAGAAGACGGGCTACAGCATTTGGTCGGTCGATGGCGACTCGGACAAAGATGGAAAGGTCATCCACGTATGGAGCGGCGAGTATGACAACAAGCCCAGCCGCTCTTTTGCGTTCGAGCGGCAATCAAACGGAACCTATATCATCCGAGACCGCACGGTCGAGAAAGAAACCGAGAAAAAAGACATTAAGTACCTGGCCATAGAAAAGGATGGCAAAGACCAGGACAACAATAAGATCTGCCATAAGAGTAAGAGCATTCCGTGGGAGCTCGAGCTTGTCGGTTACAGCATGGACAAGACCAATGCCACAGTTAGCAGCATCGACTGGAAAACGTATAGCAGCTACGTCGATGGACCATGTTGGATGAAATACGTCGAAGACAACAAGTACCTCGACGAGCTGAGCATCCCAGGCACGCATGATTCGGGCACCTGTAGCGTGGACAACGACACTGAGCCCCAATCCTCGCAAGTAAAATGCCAGCAGGATTACATTCCCACGCAGCTGCTCGAAGGCATTCGCTATTTTGATATCCGGCTCGGAAAGGGCGACAACCCTGGCATCGACCACGGGGATTACTACCTGCTCAAAAAAGACGCGTACTTTATGCATCTTTCCGATGTCATAGGCTACTTCAAAACGTTTTTGAACGAAAACCCGACAGAAGCGCTCATCATGCTTGTATCACGAGGCAACGACGAAGCCACCGACGACAGTGTTACGACGGCTTTCGCCAAGGTTTTGGACGACAACCCCAAACTGTTCTATACGTCGAGCCGCGTTCCCACACTGGGCGAGGTGCGCGGAAAAATCGTCCTGCTACGTCGATTTAGGCTCGCCGGCGACAGCGTAAGCGGCCACACGTGGGGCCTCGACCTTACCGAATGGGATGACAAGATCAAGGCTCACTCCGACAGCGCCACTATGTGTCTCGTCCAAGACGCGCGGGGCTTTGAAGCCGCGGGGGAAACAGGCGACAAAGAGCCCTATTGCACCAAGGTATACGCCCAGGACAAGTACAAACTCACGGGAACCGACAAGCTCAGCTGGGTCGATAATGCGCTGAAGGAAACGACCGGGCGCACGCGCAACGAGGTAGATGTCGAGGACGATAACGGGGCCAAGGAGAAAGTCCTGGAGCGTTGCTGGTCTATCAACTACACCAGCTGCACGGGCTTGTCGCACGGAGGCAATCCTTTTACCTCGGCACGAGTAGTCAACGAGCATCTGTATAAGAGCCCGTACATCAATCCCAGCGGCATCGACGATACAAAGTCAGATTACCTCAAGCACATTGGCATCATCGCATCCGACTTTGTTGATGCGGCGCTGGCCCGGAGCATCTACCAGCGCAATTACGATACGGAGCACAAGCAGACGGCTTCGTACTATCTCCCGTACTATCTCCCGACCCGCATGCGCATGACGTACGGCGACTCGCTGAGCGATGTCTCATTCCAGGATGGCAAGACCGTTGGCGAGGGTCATTTCCGCCTCGTCGACAGCAGCAATGTACTCAACGTGGCGGCTTCGGGCCATGCGTTTGCCATCGAATATGTGGATGTCGACGCCTTGGGCAACGAGACCGTTACGGAGCTGCGGGGCTCCGTGCCCATCGATATCGATCCACGCGCGCTGACGCCCCATTTTGAGGGACTCGAAGGCCTTAAGGCCGGCGAAGACGTGCGCGCCAAGATTGCGGCATCACTCGAGGGCAAGCTCGAAGCCGATGCCTGCACCGCCAAGCTCGAGTTTATGCACGACGCGAACGGCGCTCCGAGCACGGCAATGGCCGAGGGCGAATCATTTGCCGCAGGGACGTACTGGGTGCGCGCGAAAGGCCTTTTGGGCGACGCGGCACAAAACTACACACTCGCCAGCGATGGAGCCGCAAGCTTTACCGTAGCGGCCTCGGGCAGTGCAGGCGGCACCGGCAGCGGCACGGGTTCCAACGCAGGCGGCGCCGACAAGAACGGCAAGAGCAACAAGAGAGACCAGGGCAAGAGCTCGGGCGGAAAGCTCGCCAACACGGGCGACGGCTCTGGCGTTGCCGCCGGGCTCGCTGCCGCCGCCGTGGCGACAACGGTCGCAGGTGCAGCAATGCTTGCCAGTGACCGCGACAATACCGAGGACGTTAACGAATAGGCAAGCCAGTCTTTTGGGCGCATTAACTCAATCGGGGCGCAGAATACCGTTCTGCGCCCCGATTTTTACCTTGGCCCGAACGCCACTATCGACTACATCACCGAGTTCAACGCATTCACGAACTCCTGGGCCTTCGCACGACTGCTCAGGCTAAAAACACAAGCAGTCAACAGCCTGTTACGCAGGAAAACGTCGCGCCCCTTGATCCTGTTGACCCCCGTGATGTCCTTAAGATAGGCACTTTCGGTGTGCTTGCCGCCAAAAGTGCCCTTCTTGAGCACCTCAATACGGTTGGGGTAGATCTTAACGTCTTTAAACCTACCTGAACCCTTGTCCTGAAACAGCAAGGTGTTGTTGTCCATGCGTGTCACTCCCATGGGGTTCGTTAAAACTGCCTTTATGGTCACATTTTAGTCACCGCAAACCCTTTTCGCGGTCGCGCACAGAGCACCAAATCGTGTCCGTACGAGCAAATAAACTAATACCGCAAGGAATATAAGCCGTTATCCAAGGATGGCGAAGTAAAACAAGGGATTAGCAATGGCTAAGATTTAAGTCTAAAAACCCTTAGGAAGTGCTAATATATAGTTATTGAAAGAGGCTGAGATGCAGAGACGCGAATTGATCCGTATCCTCGAAGAAGCCGGCTTCATCTCGAAAGGAGGCACCAATCACGAGAAGTTCGTCAAAGGCGACAAGCTCGTGCTCGTAAAACGCCACCGAGAGATCGAGGAGCAAATTGCCAAAAGAATCCTGAGGCAGGCAGGGCTTCGATAGCTCATCCTAGTCATATTTCGCATCGCTTTTTAAAGGAGGTCTTACATGGTTTACGTATGGGAATTCGAATTCTTTGATTCGGACGGCATTGTCGATGCTGTGCCATGTGGCTCGCTGGGCGGAGGAGGAACATTTGGCTCCGACCTAAACGACGCTGTCGAAAGCGCCGCTGATTTTCTCGCATGTATGGTCGACGATCACCTTATGGGTGGCATTGAACTTCCCGCGCCAGACTTCGGACATGAGCCGCGACACGGCGGCACGATTATCGCCGTAGCCGTCAGCCGCGATCTCAACGATATCCCCGCCGTCACCGCAGCGGATGCCGCGCGTATGCTTGGTGTTAGCTCAGCACGGGTATCGCAACTGATAAACGCAGGACTGTTGGATTCTTGGAAGGATGGCACCAAGCGCATGGTGTCCAAAGCTTCCATCGAGGCACGACTCGCCGACGCTCCAAAGGCAGGGCGCCCAAAAGAGGTCCCTATTGCCGTGTAAAGGAACGCCAGGGCATATCGTTTTGACATATCGGCCATTGAGTTCTCTCGATTCGCGACGCACTGCGTCGCGAATCGAGAGAAACCGTCTCAACCCCAATGATTCGGTTAGGTCGTCACACGCTTGCGCAATGAACAAGCAAAGCATGTTTGCCGCCGGGCTCCCCCAATTCGGATCGCACTGCGTTCCGAATTGAACCTGACACGCTGCCGCAGGTTATCACGAATTCCCGACAGAGCATAAAAGGAGCTTTCCTTGACAGACAGACCGAAAACAACACTGCGCGACTGCATCTATGGGCTCGCCGTCGGCGACGCGTTGGGCGTTCCCTACGAGTTCAGGTCTCGTGGCACGTTCGAATGCACCGACATGATCGGCTACGGCACGCATGGGCAGCCCGCCGGCACCTGGAGCGACGACACATCTATGACGCTTGCTACCTGTGACTCGATTAGGGAGCTCGGGCATATCGACACCACAGACATGCGCGACAAGTTCGTAAGCTGGATTGCCCGTGGCGAGTATACGATCGACGGCGTTTTCGATTACGGTGGTACGACCGCCCGTGCCTTGCACACCGGCAAAGGAGGCTCCGGCGAGCGCGACAACGGCAACGGTTCGCTCATGCGCATCGCTCCCCTAGCGTTCACCGATGCGACAGACGAAGAGGTCAGCAAGGTCTCAGCGATTACGCACGCCCACAGAACGTCGACCGACGCGTGCATCATATTTGTCGAACTGATGAGGGATGTGATGAACGGCGCGCTCCCCTCGTGGGCGTTGCAGCTGAAAAGCGCACCCGAGTACGAAATCAGGTCCGGTGGCTTCGTGCGCGACACGCTTAAGGCAGCCACTTGGTGCTTCGTCAACACTAACAGCTACGAAGATTGCGCGCTTGCCGCCGTCAACCTGGGCGACGACACCGACACCACCGCAGCCGTTGCCGGCGCCCTCGCCGGCACGGCCTACGGTCTCAGAGCCATCCCGCAGGAATGGATCGACACCCTACGCGGTAAAGAGCTGATTGAGCAGTGTTTGTTTTAGGGCGCACTTACGATAGAAACTGACCAGGAGGCACTATGGAAAGAGAGATCGCAAATATAGACGAGTTCCAAGTGGACGAAAACGGGACTCCGCTATTTCCAGCAGGACTGAAGGAAGAAGCCAACCTCTATGTCCTCCCCGACGGGCGTTACCTCCCCTGCGGGGTCTACAGGACCGCGGACGGCGGTTCGCTCATTTATGAGCCATCCGAACTAAGCTTCTTCGGGCAGATGCTTGCCCAATTCAAAGAGTGCTAGAGGTTTGATTGCCCGCTAGATCGACACTGTTCCGAACCATGGGATGGGTAGGATGTCTCCCACCGCGGCCTGTGAGGTAAAATCTTGACTGCCGCGGAATCCGCCTGCGGGCAACGCTCCGATCTCCGATTGGGGTGAAGCCTATGAACTTGTTTCTTGAAATCCTGCGCCTCTCGATGTATGTGACCGGCATTGCCCGGAACCTCTACGCGATCTGGCGGGAATATAAGCAGTAACGGATAGCGAAGGGAGTCATGAAAAGGGCCGGTTGCAGCCGGCCCTAGACGATAATACCTGCGTTGCCCGCGTCTCCGAAGTTTAAGCGCTGAGGAGCGGGTTCCGCGGCACAACCTCATTTTACCCAGTGAGGAGGCTCTTTTGCAGCCGCTCCACTGTTTATTTACATCTGGCACCCTCAAACAATCAGACGGCAGCCCGCGCTCCCGTGAGTTGCTCCATATCCCTGGCTATCGCGTCATAAGACTAACCAGCACCGCTCCCCTACTTCCCAAATAGCGCACCCAGCAGACCGCGGCGTTTGGGCTTTTCTTCTCGGTAGGAACCCTCGGCAACCGCTGCCACCTGGTGCGGCTGCTCGCCGTCTCCACGGCGCACGATCTGGTATAGGAACGGCGATTTAACGTATTTGACCTCGACGGGCGTGGCGTGTACGGTGCTCTCACCGGACAGATGCAGGCTCGGGCTGAGCGGCGCCACGATATGCGTTTCGCGCTTGTCGCTAAACACCACCGCGGCCGCACGACCCGTCTGGCCGTTTACGGCAATGCGCACCTGCTCGCCATCGCGGCCATCCGTCGCCGGACGATCGACAAAGTAGACCGGCACCATCACCAGGCCGTCCTTATGCTTGCGGGCCTTGCGCGCCCAGGTGCGGATGCTCTTTTTATTGAGCCCCAGTACCGCCTCGGCGTCGTTGCCCGCAACGTCGAGCGCCAACTTATCAATGACCACCTGGTCCTTGGTAGACGCATCGACGGAGACAACGCGGAAGTCACCTTCCTGCATGGCAGGGTCAAACGGCCCAACCTTGGCATAGTCCCACGGCTCCAAAATACCCATAAGGCGAACATCCAGGTAGTTTGCCCTGGGGTATGCCCAGTCGAGCACCTCGTAGTACACCAGGGTTTCCTTGCTCAGGCCCTTGCCCGGGAAGCTCGCCATCATGCGCAGGTCCGCCAGCGCCATGGGGAAATAGAAGAGCATCATGTCGTTTTGGATCGCATCTTCCACGTTGTGCCCGGCAAAGGCGTCGGGGTACTGGCGCACCAGCTGCAGTGCGTTGGCACGTGCCTGCTGCGGCGAAATCTCGCAGGGAATGCCCTGCTCCGGCACATATTCCGCACCCACGCCCATGGTCAGACGCTTGCTAAACGTACCGGGCTTGAGCAGGTCGGCAATGCCGATCTTGTTGCCGCAGGACGGGCACTCGAACACACGCTGGGTCGACTCGCCCTCAAAGGACGCTCCGCAGAAGGGGCAAGGAATGCTCACATGCGTGGCCTCTTGGAACTCCTGCGCCGTGCCGCGATCCTCCCACAGCAGATGTTCCAGAACCGACTGATTGCGCCAGTGCGCATTGAAGAAATACCAGTCCGGGTCCTCCGGGCGCTCGAGTTGCGACACATGCGTGAGCTTGAGCAGTCCATCCACCACCGTCACCGGCGTATGGCGAATGCCCAGGGCGCTCTTGGGCTCCCCCGCATCAGCCTGCCACGGAACGACCGTGCCGCAATAGGCGCACTCAAAGCTGCGCTTAGCCTGGTGCGAGTACATAGGGCCGCCGCAGTTTTGACATTTAATGGCAAACATCTCGTCCATGGAAACGTCCTCCTTTGCACAGGGGCTGTCGACATTAAGTATGTCGAGCAAGCAGGCACATGCCCATACCCATGTGGCCCAAAATGGACCACCCAGGCAGACGAGAAGGCTCGCTCGTTAGCACCGGCAGACTATTGCTGCATTTTCTGAGCATCGGTGCACGGCGCCCCCGCGCGAGCTACACTATCCCCTTAAACATGATTGTGAGGACGACCGCTATGCTATTTGTAAATCGGCTGGTACATACGCTTGTTCCCGGCAGCGAGAGCGAGCCGGTCGATGCATCTTGCCGCACCAACGCGGGCTTTTCCGCAGGCCTCGTCTGCATTGGCCTCAACATCACCCTGTGCCTGGCCAAGGGCATCGCGGGCCTGCTCGCCGGCTCCGTCTCCCTCATCGCCGACGCTTTCAACAACCTCTCCGATGCCTCGAGCAACATCGTGAGCCTGCTCGGGTTCCGCCTTGCCAGCCGCCCGGCAGACGAAGGCCACCCCTATGGCCACGGTCGCTATGAGTACCTCGCCGGCCTGTTCGTCGCCGTCCTGGTTTGCGCCGTCGGCATCAATCTGATCCTCGAGTCGGTCACTAAGATCATCAAGCCTTCCCCCACTGCATATTCGGTGCTCTCCTTAGCCGCCCTCGTCTTGTCCATGCTCGTTAAGCTCTGGATGGCAGCGTTCAACCGCACGCTGGGCGATCGCATCGACTCGGAGACGCTCATCGCCACGGCACAGGACTCCAAAAACGACGTCATCACCTCGGGCTCGGTCTTGGTGGCGGCGCTTATTTCGCAGACGACCGGCTTTGACCTCGATGGCTGGGCAGGCCTGGGTGTGGGCATCTTCATCTGCATCAGCGGCATGGGCCTAGTGCGCGACGCCATCAGCCCGTTGCTGGGGCAAGCGCCCGACCCCAAGCTCGTCCAGACAATCCGCGACAAGATCATGTCCTATCCACAGGTCTTGGGCACACACGACCTGATGGTGCACGACTACGGCCCCGGTCGTCAGTTTGCCAGCGCCCACGTGGAGATGCCTGGCGAGGGCGACGCATTTGAGCACCACGAGATTCTGGACACCATCGAGCACGACATCAAGCGCCAGATGGGCATCGATATCACGCTGCACTGCGACCCCATCGCGACAACCGGCGACGACCTGCGCGGCTGGGTCAAGCGCGGCGTCATGCAGATCGATCCCGCGCTCTCCATCCACGACCTGCACGAGCACGACGGGTTCGTTTCGTTTGACCTTGTGCGTCCCGACGGCTTTGACATATCCGACGAGGAGCTGCTGGAGCTCGTCACGCGCATCGTGCACGAGCGCCGGCCCGACGTCTCATGCGTCGTTACGTTTGACTCGGGCTTTAGCTCGCCCGACCGTCCGGCCGAGCAGCTGTAGCCTGCTTAACAGCTAGTTTCCCTGCGCGCCCGAGATGCCGTTTTGCAGGGCGTTCCAGGCATCCGTCGCCAAGCCGCCCAAGTTCTGCGCGGTATCGCCCAGGTTTTGTGCCGTGTCGCCCAGCTCTTGCGCCTTGTCTCCCAACTCCTGCGCCTTGTTGCTCAAGTCCTCCAGCGTATTGGAGCTCGAGCTGTCGGTACCGCTTTGGCCGCCGGACGAGTTGCCATAGCTGTTCTTGTGCGTGAGCTGAATCTCCAGGTTGCCGTTGTCGTTATAGTAGGCATTCGTAACAACCCAGTTGGAATCGATGACGGGCGTTGAGCCATCGTCGGTCAGGATCACGGCGTTCGAAAGGTCGGCTCCGCGCGACTTGAGGAGCTTCTTGGCGTTGGACCAGTACTGTCCCGGGATATCGCTCAGGTCGACGGCAGCAGACTGGGTGGTCTCGGCCTGCTCGGTCGTGGCATCGGTCGTGGCGCCCCGCTTGTTGAGCATGCCCGACACGATGGCGAACACGACCGACAAGGCAAAGAAGATCGCCAGCACAATCAGGATTTTCTTGATCACGCTCGACGGACGCGACGGCTTCTTCTCCTCGTCCTCGCCATATTGTGGAATCGACTTGGGGTACTCGCGATACGGCTCGCGCGACTCGTAGCGAGGCTGCGCCGTGCGAGGCATATACGTCGTCTGCTGAGGCTGCGGAATGGGATTCTGCGGCAGGTCATCATAGGGATTCGGCGTCGAGGCAGCATAAGAATCCTGCGGCACATAATCAAACGGGTCCGGCGCCGCGTTGCCATAGGGGCTTTGCGTAGATGCAGCGTAAGGGTCCTGCGCCGTGTCGCCATAGCCCATAACCCGAGTGGGCTCGGCAGAAGGCTGCGTCGCGGCGGGGTCGGCATAACCGGAGTTGGGAACAACACGGGTCGCGTCGGCGCTATCACCAGCATGTGCGGAACCGTAGCCGCCCATCACGGTTGTCTTGTCCTGATCCATGCAACGATTCCTTTCCGTCGCGCGTGAGCCTCAAGTTATCCATGCATTCTACCCGCGCAAAAGCCTATGATGGGCAGAGTCCGTCGGTATCTACAAGACATGCGCGGGCCTAAGGATCAAAAAGCCCCGCAGGGCCTTGTGGGCACGGCGGGGCGGACAAGCAGCTATGGACAGCAGACTTAGAACAGGCCGGTGATGTTGCCGTCGTTGTCGACGTCGATGTTTTCGGCCGCGGGGATCTTGGGCAGGCCCGGCATGGTCAGAACGCTGCCAGTCAGTGCGACCACAAAGTGGGCACCGGCGGAAACCTTGAGCTCACGCACCGTGATGCGGAAGTTCTCGGGAGCGCCCAGGGCCTTGGCGTTGTCGCTAAAGCTGTACTGCGTCTTGGCGACGCACACCGGCAGGTTGCCAAAGCCGTTCTCGCGCAGCTCGGCGAGCTGGCGCTTGGCGGCCGGCGTAAAGTCGACGCCGTCGGCGCGGTAGACCTTGGTGGCAATGGCCTCGAGAGCGTCGGCCACATCGGCACCGTCCTCATAGGCAAACTTAAACTCACTCGGCTGCTCAATCAGACGCATGACCTCATCGGCAAGCTCGAGCGCGCCCTCGCCGCCCTTGGCCCAGACCTCAGAAAGCTTAACGTTGACGCCGAGCTTCTGGCACTCGGACTCGATGAGCGCAAGCTCGGCCTCGGTGTCCGTCGGGAAGCGGTTGATGGCGACCACGCAGGGCAGACCATAAACGTTCTGGATGTTGTCGACGTGACGCAGCAGGTTGGGCATGCCAGCCTTGAGTGCCTCGAGGTTCTCCTCGTTGAGGTCGGCTTTGGCGACGCCACCGTTGTACTTAAGCGCACGAGCGGTCGCGACGATCACGACGGCGCTGGGGCGAACGCCCGTCATGCGGCACTTGATATCGAGGAACTTCTCGGCGCCCAGGTCGGCGCCAAAGCCGGCCTCGGTAATGGCAACATCGCCAAAATGCATGGCCATACGCGTGGCCATGATAGAGTTGCAGCCGTGGGCAATGTTGGCGAAGGGACCGCCGTGGACAAACGCGGGCGTGCCCTCGAGCGTTTGCACCAGATTGGGCTTGAGCGCGTCCTTAAGCAACGCGGCCATGGCACCCTGGGCCTTGAGGTCGCGGGCACGGACGGGCTCGCCGGCATAGCTGTAGCCGACAACGATCTCGCCCAAGCGCTCCTTAAGATCGTTGATGCTCGTGGACAGGCACAGGATTGCCATGACCTCGGAGGCGACGGTGATATCGAAGCCGTCCTCGCGCGGCACGCCCTGGGCCTTACCGCCAATGCCGTCGATGACGTGGCGCAGCTGACGGTCGTTCATATCGACGACGCGCTTCCAAGTGATGCGCTTAACGTCAATACCGAGCTGATTGCCCTGCTGGATGTGGTTATCTAGCATGGCGGCCAGCAGGTTATTGGCGGCACCGATAGCGTGGAAGTCGCCGGTAAAGTGCAGGTTGATATCCTCCATGGGGATGACCTGAGCCCAGCCGCCGCCGGCAGCACCGCCCTTAACGCCAAAGACGGGGCCGAGCGAAGGCTCGCGCAGGGCAACAGCACTCTTGACGCCGCGACGACGCAGGCCGTCGGCCAGACCGATGGTCGTGGTGGTCTTGCCCTCGCCCGCGGGCGTTGGGTTGATAGCGGTCACGAGGACGAGCTTGGCCTGGTGATCAGTCGGCTCGTTGAGCAGTGAATAGTCGACCTTAGCCTTGTCGAAGCCGTACGGAATAAGGTGCTTAACGTCGACGCCGGCGTTCTTGGCCACCTCGGTAATAGGCAGTGGCGTGACAGAACGTGCGATTTCGATGTCAGTAGGCATGGGCGGTCCTTTCGTTACCGAATGAGAAAAAGACCAATTCAGCATAGCACGGGCGCGCAATAGTAAAACGCCCATAACCGATGAACGGCGATATGTTTACCCGATGCCCAGCGATAGTCCAACAGCCCGCCAAAACAAAGCGCCCTAAACGGTAGGTTCAATCCCCAGGTGCTCAAAGGTGCGAAGGGTTGCCTGACGGCCCTGCGGCGTACGAATCATCAACCCGCACTGCAGCAAATAGGGCTCATAGACATCCTCGAGCGTGCCCGGGTCCTCGCCCACCGCGCTGGCAAGGGTCGTAAGTCCCACGGCACGACCGGAGAACGTCTTAGCGAGCGTCTCCAAAATGCGAATATCCATCCAGTCCAGACCGAGCTCATCGATCTCGAAGAACTCAAGCGCTTGGCGACAGATATCGAGCTCGATGGGACCGTTGCCGCGCACCTGTGCGTAATCGCGCACGCGCTTGAGCAGACGGTTGGCAAGACGTGGCGTGCCGCGCGAACGCGAGCCGATCTCGAGTGCACTGGGATGGTCAATCGTCACGCCCAGGATAGTCGCCGAGCGCGTCACAATCTGCGCGAGCTCCTCGACCGTGTAGTAATCCAGGCGATATGAAATGCCAAAGCGGTCGCGCAACGGGCCGGTCAACATGCCTGAGCGGGTCGTTGCCGCTACCAGCGTAAACTTGGGAATATCCAGGCGAATCGAGCGCGCCGCCGGACCCTTGCCAATCACGATATCGAGGGCAAAGTCCTCCATCGCGGGGTACAGGACCTCCTCGACCGAACGGTTGAGGCGGTGGATCTCGTCGATAAACAGCACATCACCCGGCTGCAAGTTAGTAAGGATGGCCGCCAGGTCGCCCGTGCGCGCGATGGCAGGGCCACTCGTGGTCTTGATCTGAGCGCCCAGCTCGTTGGCGATAACGGTGGCCAGCGTGGTCTTGCCCAGGCCCGGAGGACCCGAGAAGATCACGTGGTCGAGCGTCTCGCCACGGCTCTGCGCCGCTTCGATCAACACGCGCAGGCTCTGCTTGATGTGCTCCTGGCCACAGTAATCGTCCAGGCGCTGGGGGCGCAAGGTGCGGTCGACATCGAGGTCCTCGGCCGTCAGCTCCGAGCCCACCATGCGCTCGCCGTGCGCCATGGATGCCGCCGGCGAGTTGCCGGGCGTCGCCCACAGGTCCTGAGAGTCATCGGCTTCCCACATCACGCATCCATTCCGAGTCGCTTAAGCGCCGCGCCGAGCAGATCCTCGACACGCATATTCTGCCCATCATACCCGCTCAGGGCAACATCGGTCTCCTGCGGACTAAAGCCCATGGAAAGGAGCGCCGCACGGGCGTCATCGATCGCCGAAGGAGCGGCGGCGGGAACCGGCATCGCAACCTGGCCGGGAATCACGTCGACCGGCACAAAGCCCTTATCCTTGGCAAAGGTGCTCTTGAGCTCCAGGATCAGGCGCTGAGCTGTCTTTTTGCCCACACCGGGTACCTTGGCCATGCCCTTGTCGTCCTCGGCCATCACCAGCGAATACAGCTGCCCCACGGTATAGGTAGAGAGCACGGCGAGCGCCAAGCGCGGGCCAACGCCCGAGACAGACACGAGCCGATCGAACATCGTGCGCTCATCCTTTGAGGAAAAACCGAAAAGTGTCATGGCGTCCTCGCGCACCTGCATACGCGTGTAGAGGCGGACCTCGCCGCCGGGCGTCGGCAACGTGGCCGCAGTGCTGCCCGAAATGCCGAGCTCAAAGCCAACGCCCGACACATCGACGACAGCAGAGCTCATCGTGGCCTCGACAAGCGTTCCGTGGAGCTGGGAAATCATCAGTATCCGGTTCCTCTCTGTTGATAGAACTCGCCACCGGTAAGCGCCCGGGTGCGGCTGAGGTTTACGTGGCAGATGGCGCAAGCCAGGGCATCGGCGGCATGGTCGGGATGCGGGTCGTGGTCGAGCTGCGTTAGCGTGCGTACCATGTAGGCGACCTGCCGCTTGTCCGCGGCGCCGGTGCCCACCACAGCCTGCTTGATCTGCATGGGCGTGTATTCGCCAATCTCGAGCGCGCATTCCGACAGCGCCACGAGTGCAGCCCCGCGGGCATGCGCCGTAGGAATTGCCGAGCGAACGTTAGCACCAAAGTAAATGCTCTCGATAGCAGCGGTATCGGGTCGATAACGCTCCACGACACCCTTGAGGTCGCGGGCGATATGCGACAGGCGCACCGCGAGCGGACTGCCCGCGCTGGTCTCGATACAACCGTAGGCACGGCAGCGAACCTCGCCGCGCCGCTCCTCGATAATCCCCCAACCCGTATGAGCCAAACCGGGGTCAATGCCCAAGATAACCAAGCCAACCTCCCCTCGCCACAAGCACAGCGCAAGACAAGGCCCCGCGCATCATTCACGAACGTCTGTTCTAGAATAACACAACAGCGACCGTATCTAGCAAGCAAGGTTTAACCATAGGTTGAGCATAAGTCAGCGAGCGAGTCCCTGCCGTGGCAAGGTGTCGCGAAAGAGGAGCGCCGCGTACTTCTGTACGCAAGCGACGGTTTGAGCGGCAGATTGCCCGGCAGGGGCTCGCGCAGCGTCGACTCGTTACGCGGTTTGGTAAAACCGCGTAACCTTGGCCCTATCCCATAGTTAGTTCTGCGAGAAAAAGGGGAACTGCCTCGGATCTACTGGCGGATGCGGCATCGGGCCACCCTGGGGACTACCTTGAGAGCCGCCCTGACCGCCCATCATCTTATCGATGGCGTCCTGAACCTCGCCCTCGAACTTTTTCATTCCCTCGTGCAAACGACGCTGACCGTCCTCAGAGCGCAGCTCCTCCATTTGCTCGGGCGAAATACCCAGTAGCTCGCCCAGCACGCCCATCATCTCGTTTCGCACGCGCTCGCTCGTATCCTCGTCGGCAAAACGGCGCACCTCGGCGCGCGCCAGCGAATCGACCGTCATACGCTCCTTGCCGTTAAGCCCCAGGTCGGACCACGCGAGCATATACGGCCAGGCACGCTCGGCAAACGAACGGGCCGAGACGATCGGCGCCGTCGGCAGCATGCGACGGGAAGCCTCACCCTGTCGAACGAGCATCAGCAGCAGCGAGCAAGCCTCGGGCTTGCCGGCGGCCATTGGGATGTCGTCGAAAGATCGATTGCGGTCCACGTGCGCCTCGAGCGCGCCATCGACCTCACCCGGCTCAAGCCCGCCGAGCAGCTGTGCCGCGCGGTCGAGCATATCGACCGGACCGTCGAGCGTCGAGAGCGC
>UMGZ01017028.1_pt1 | contig 28248 bp, 21 predicted proteins | sample 1965421 | NCBI WGS metagenome assembly UMGZ01 (sample SAMEA4836087, study PRJEB28245) | human gut metagenome | biome: gut microbiome; material: fecal sample | place: Denmark | collected 2008
AACTTATAAATAAAGTTAAATTATAGTGTTGCGGAATTAAGGATTTATAATAGTGTTGCAGAATTAAGGACTTACACATTATCATGAGACATATCATAACATCTTGCTTGATTGCAGTGTGTGCTATGACAGCCATTGCTCAGCACACTCCCGTTTATCTTGACGAGACACAGCCTATAGAGCGGCGCATTGACGATGCTCTCTCACGCATAACTCTTCAGGAAAAGATACGCGTCATACATGCGCAGAGCAAATTCTCGTCTGCCGGAATACCGCGTTTGGGGTTTCCCGACTTCTGGACAGACGACGGTCCTCACGGTGTACGCCCTGACGTACTGTGGGACGAATGGGAACAGGCAAGACAGACCAACGACTCATGCGTGGCGTTTCCTGCGCTGACATGCCTTGCCGCCACATGGAATCCAGACCTTGCCGCACTCTATGGCAAGAGTCTCGGCGAGGAAGCTCTCTATCGTGGCAAGGACATGATTCTCGGACCGGGCGTCAACATCTATCGCACTCCGCTCGGAGGACGCAACTTCGAGTATATGGGCGAAGACCCTTATCTGGCTTCCACGATGGTGGTGCCTTACATACAAGGGCTACAGTCGATGGGAGTTTCGGCATGCGTCAAGCATTACTGCCTGAACAATGACGAGGAATATCGTAATCAGGTGAACGTCATTGTAAGCGACCGCGCCCTGCATGAGATTTATCTGCCTACATTCAAGGCTGCCGTAGAACAAGGAAAGGCTTGGGCGATTATGGGCGCATACAACCTCTACAAGAACGAGCATAACTGCCATAACCAGTATACGCTAAACCGCATTCTGAAGGGCGACTGGGCATTTGACGGCGTGGTGGTAAGCGACTGGGGCGGATGTCACGACACTGACCAGGCTGTAAAGAACGGACTGGACATGGAGTTCGGATCCTGGACCAATGGCCTGTCTGCAGGCACAAGCAACGCTTACGAGAACTATTATCTTGCCACACCATATCTTAAAGATATCAAGAGCGGCAAGTACACCACACGGGAACTTGACGACAAGGTGCGCCGTGTGCTGCGACTGTTCTTCCGCACGACTATGAACAGACAGCGTCCTCACGGCTTCCTCTGCTCTGAATCGCACTACGAAGCAGCCCGTCAGATAGCTGACGAGGGAATCGTGCTCCTACAGAACCGCAACAACGTGCTGCCCATCGACCGCACCAAGGCTAAGCGCATACTCGTAGTGGGCGAAAACGCCATCAAGATGATGACCGTCGGCGGTGGTTCGTCATCGTTGAAGGTGCAGCGTGAGACGCTTCCTCTTGACGGACTGAGAGCGAAACTCGGAGGTTCGGCAGAGATTGATTATGCACGAGGCTACGTGGGAGACGTGACGGGCGAATATAATGGAGTGGAGACTGGTCAGAATCTGAAGGATAACCGCTCCGCTGACCAGCTCATTGCCGAGGCTGTGGAGAAGGCAAAGAACGCCGACTATGTCATTATGGTGGGCGGACTGAATAAATCGGACTATCAGGACTGCGAAGGACACGACCGCAAGCAGTATAATCTGCCATACGAGCAAAACCGTTTAATCGAGGCTCTCGCCAAGGTTACTGACCGCCTCGTTTACGTAAACGTCTCTGGCAACGCCGTGGCAATGCCTTGGAAAGACAAAGTGCAGGCCATCGTGCAGAGCTGGTTTATAGGCTCAGAGGCAGGCAACGCCATCGCCGATGTGCTGACGGGCGATGCCAATCCGAGCGGCAAGCTGCCATTCACATGGTACGGAAGCCTCAACGACTGTGGCGCACACGCTCTGAAAACCTATCCTGGCACGTGGCGCGAGACAGACGACACAGCTGCTGGTTTTGACAAGATAATAGATGAGGAATATAAGGAAGGCATATACGTGGGTTACCGATGGACGGAGAAAAACCGCATCAAGCCGACATTTGCTTTCGGACACGGACTGAGTTACACATCTTTCAGCATCAGCAACCTGCGCCAGTCTGCCAAAGAGATGACGCGCGACGGCAAGCTGACATTCACCGTGACCGTCAAGAACACCGGCACGAAGCGCGGCGCAGAGATCGTACAGCTCTACGTAAAGGACGTGGAAGCATCGGTGGACCGTCCCGTAAAGGAACTCAAAGGATTCAAAAAGGTATGGCTCAATCCCAGCGAACAGCAGGACGTGGACATTACCATAGACAATACAGCCCTCGCTTTCTACGACGAAACGTCAAGCTCATGGAAGTCGGAGAACGGCGTATTTGAAGCTCTCATCGGCAACGCCTCGGACCATATAACACAGAAGGCTCGCTTCACACTAAAATAGAAGACCGCCCTTTTTGAAAATACTCATTTAACCCAAATCGGTCATTTGGGTTTGCTATGGATGATGAACGCTTAAAGCAAGGGGGCAATCGCTATTTCCGTGAGTTCTTACAACGTATCAGGTATAAGCCTTTTGTCGGAATGACCAACTTCAAGGGCAACTATGTGACCAAGGACGATGTGAAGATTGCCAAGAACTATCTGTCGGAGATTGAGCTACAACGTCTGAATCTGCTTGTTTCCGGTTTCCTGGATTTTGCCGAGTTCCAAGCATTGGAAATGAATCCTATGACAATGAAGGATTGGATAGAAGCACTGGACAACCAAATTATAGCACACAAGCGAAAGGTTTTAATTGGCAAGGGAAACATTTCGCATAAACAAGCGATTGAAAAGGCAGAAAAAGAGTTCGCCATCTATCGCAAACGCGAAATGGATATGCTTGAAAGCGATTTTGATAAGGAAATCAAGAAACTGAAAGACAATGATTTAAAGTAATTCACCACCGTTGCATTTGGGAACCTTCACACAACCTTGCGCAAAACGCAGCAAGTCATCGGTGGAGCAAACGGAGGAGATTACAGTTGAGTCGCTTTTAGAAAGTAATGATATTCAACCACTTGGAAATAAATTACGATTCCTGGTGGCACCACGCAAAAGAGAGTATCACGAAAGTGATGCTCTCTTTTTTTTGACTCATCCGCGGTGGCGCGGCGATAGCGCAGCATGCGAGTGAGCGCTGCCGCCGACATTGCCAATTCTTCATAGCGCAAAGTTCGACTTATTCCGCCGTTTTAACACCACCTTTTTTACATTGACCCAATAAAAAATCAGCATCTTTAATGCATTTCAGTTTTTATCACTATATTTGCAAATAGAATCAACTTATATACATTAAATATAGTTCCCTAAAGTTTATGGAAATAACAAGAATAAACAGATTAAAGATCGTATTAGCCGAGCAAAACACGACAGGGAAATGGCTGGCTGAACAGTTAGGAAAGAACGAGGCGACCATTTCACGTTGGTGTTCCAATACAAGTCAACCCTCTTTGGAGATGCTAATGAAGATAGCCTCCATATTGAATGTAGATGCGAGAAGATTGATTAACGATGGAATTAATAAAGAAATATGATGACAACATTTACAAAGATAATTGATAAGTTCCGCCGTGAAGCATGGTCTGAGCGTGACAAAGGTTTCCGTTTTGAACGCCTGATGCAGGCTTACCTTAAAACAACTTCCTTGTATGCGGGACGCTTTGAAGAAGTTTGGCTATGGTCAGAGTTCCCTTGCCATGACCAGTTTGGAGGGAAAGACATAGGTATTGATTTAGTGGCCAAAACCTTTTCTGGTGAGTATTGGGCGGTACAATTCAAATACAAGCAATACTATGCTGAAAAGCGCAATATCCGAATTAAAGAATATACTTCATGTCTTCTAAGAATGTTTCTATATTATGGAAGTAGAGTTAATACTAAGCACAGTTTTAGCATTTGCTACTGTTTGCTATACAATTATCAATCTGATGATGTGGCTTGAAAGTAGAGCTACAAGAAAGCAAAAAATAACACCTCAAGTTATAGTATACTTAAAAACAACAGAAGACCATTTGATGCTGTGTGTTCATATAAAAAACATTGGAGAAGGGTGTGCTAGAAATGTACAAGTTAGAGTTTTGAAAGATTATAATCAATTTGGAAAGGAACAATATCCTCTTTCTAATCTCATGTTTTTTAAAAATGGAGCAAGTATTTTTCCACCACAGTATGAGCTGAAATTCTATATAGACTCTGTAAAGAATATTGATTATGAATCTAATAATAGCTATATTGAATTGGAAGTCTTATACCAAGATATAGATAATAAACATTACAGAGAGGTATATCAACTTCCATTCAATCAAATTGTCGGAACAAACTATTCTAATCCACCAGAAACATATATGGGGCAAATTCCATATTACTTGAAAGAAATTAGTAAATTAATCAAGAATCTTCCAAAAGAATGAATACCGAATCTCAAAACATAGAATTCAAAGAATCTTGGCGCGACGAATACCAGAAATGGATTTGTGGTTTTGCCAACGCACAAGGCGGTACGCTGTATATCGGTCTGCGCGATAATGGCGAAGTGTGCGGTGTACAGGAAGCCAAGAAGTTGATGGAGGACATCCCGAATAAGGTACGCGATATGATGGGTATCTTGGTGGAAGTCAATTTGAGGGAAAAGGACGAAAGGCAATATCTGGAGATTGTGACGGATGCCTATCCTTATCCTATCAGCTTTCGTGGGAAGTATTACCAACGAAGCGGTGCGACCAATCAGGAACTGAAAGGGGCTGCACTCGATCGTTTCATGCTTCGCAAGCAGGGGAAAACGTGGGACGGTGTGCCTGTGCCTTATCTGAAAGCGGAGGACTTGGATAGTGCCACATTTGATTTGTTCCGTAGGTATGCCAAACGGAGTGGACGCATGGATGAAGCGGACTTGATGGACGATAATTACGGTTTGTTGGAGAAACTGCGGCTCTATGAAGGCAATTATCTGAAACGTGCCGCAGCTTTGTTGTTCCATCCCGACCCGGAACAATATGTGACCGGAGCATTTGTAAAGGTAGGCTTCTTCCGTGAAGGCATGGATTTAGTATATCAAGATGAAGTGCATGGTAATCTATTCCAGCAAATTGTGAAGCTAATGGACTTGCTGTGTACCAAATATATGAAAGCCATCATTACCTACGAGGGCATTCATCGGATAGAGACATTGCCGATGCCTCGTGAGGCTTTGCGTGAGGCATTATTAAATGCTTGCATCAACAAAGACTATGCAGAACCTTCTCCCATTCAAATCCGCGTGTATGAAAACAAGCTGGAGATAATAAACGGTGGAGTATTGCCCGAAGGGTGGACTGTGGAAACCTTATTGTCTTCACACCGGAGTATGCCTTACAACCCCGATATAGCCAACACATTCTTCCGTGCAGGTGAGATTGAGGCATGGGGACGCGGCATCGAACGTATCATCACGGCTTGCAAAAATGACGGTTTCTCTACGCCGGAGTTCCGCTATGACGCTTCAGGGATTTGGACAACGTTCAAGTTTAAATATCCAGAAAGAGCGACAATCCAAAGCAACCCAGAATCGACCCAGAAAACGACCCAGAAAACGACCCAGAAACGGCTAGAAACAGACCAACAAAAACAAGAAGATGCCATACTTGAATTGATAAAAGATAATCCTTATATACAAAGAAAAGAAATGGTAAATCGCTTAGGTATACACGAAAGCAGCGTAAAGCGTCGGTTGGCTTCACTTCAAGAAAGAGGAATAATAAAACATATAGGTCCGAATAAAGGTGGTTATTGGAAATCAATAAATGCTGATTAATATGTCATATTATCATTATACATCATTAGAAGCTCTCAACAGTATTTTACAGAGAAATGAAGTTGGTGAAAAGAAATTATGTTTCTGGGCAACTCGTTATGATTGCTTTAAAGACAAAGAGGAATATCTTTTTGGCATAGATTGTTTAAGAGAATGTTTATTAAAACTTGAGAAGCAAGGTAATTTACAAGAAGACAGAAAGATTGCTGCGTTTTTTAAACATGAACTTATAGTAGAAAATATAAATCTACCTTTCCCTTATGTCATATCTATTACTTCACGAAATGACAATGCGTATATGTGGGAAAACTATGCTAATCATAATAACGGTGTTGTTCTAGAACTGGCATTACCTCAAGTAAACACCGAATTTAAGGATTATGCATTATATAGATTGGAAAAATGTATATATGTAGATTCTGCAAAAGAGCAAAAAATTCAAGATTTTATCAATCTTTACTATACGAATACAGGTTTAAGATTATTAAAGGATGGAGGAAAAGACGCATTTGATTTACTGTCGAAAAGGCCTCAAGCATTTGTGGTATTTATGGCTATGTTTATGCTAGCCTTTGCAGCCCCAGCTATCAAAAGAAAAAAATTTTGCAAGGAAGAAGAAACAAGAATAATATTATCTGTACCAGTACCTAGATATGCAGATTTCATCTATAACAACATACCACTAATACAAGATTTATGCCATGCTTTTCACTCTAATTTAGATGCCAAAAACATCGCAAATACAATTATGCAAGAAAAGAATAGATTACGTGGTGACAATACAGTTTGTTATTACAGAGAGTTTTCTTTACCTGAGAAATCCTTGTCATAAGTTCTTGTGCTAAATAATGAGTCTAAATTAAAAGCAGAAAATATACTTAAACAAAAAGGATTTGATAATGTTAAGGTAAAGATTCAAAAGTTGTCGCAAGAAGACAAAAGTATTTTGCTTCAAAAATAATTTTTGTATCTTTGTCGCCAGGAAACCTCCACGCAACCTGACGCAGAATGCTGCAACAATCCGGTGGAGCAATAGCGGGAGATTACGCTACTTGCAGAAAGATAAATCAAAGATATTCGGCCACTTGAATTAACAGTTCGATTCCTGGTGGCACCACGCAAAAGAGAGTGTTTAGAAACACTCTCTTTTTTATTTTCTAATATTTGAAGCTGCTGCCGCCAAGGAACTCGCGCAAAAGGCTTGTGGCTGGGATTTGACGGTTGGGGATGGCGTTGAAGTAGCTGAGGAAACTGAGCAGACGGTATGCCTCGGCATATTCCGGCACGTTGTGCGGCACCTGCTTCAATATCGGCTCGGCAAAGTCCTTCATGACACCAAGCTCGAATATCAACGATGAGTTAAACATTGCGTCGGCGTTCTCCTGATACGGGAATATCCATTTTCCTTCGCCACGGCGCACGCTCGGCCAACGGCGGATGGTGTCGAGCGCCGACGTGCCGCGATACTTGAAGTCGCGCACAATGCGGCGCAGCAGTCGGTTGTCGGTTGTCGGCACCCAGTTATGGTTGTCGATGTTGAGCGTTGTGAGCGCAGACACATACACCTTGTACTTCATCTCGTCGGGGATGCTTGCCGTCAGCTCTGGATTAAGTCCGTGGATGCCTTCCATCAGCAGTATCGAGTTGTCGTCGAGACGGAGCTTGTTGCCTTTGTATGTGCGTTTGCCGGTGGTGAAGTCATACGACGGCATCGCCACCTCCTTGCCGGCGATAAGGTCGGTCAGGTCTTTGTTGAACTGCTCGATGTCGAGAGCGTAGAGCGACTCATAGTCATAGTCGCCGTTCTCGTCGCGCGGCGTGTGCTCACGGTCTACGAAATAATTGTCGAGTGAAATCATCTGCGGGCGCACCAGATTGGCAAGCAGATGGATGGACAGGCGTTTGGTTGTGGTCGTTTTGCCCGACGACGACGGTCCTGCCACCAGCACCACGCGCGCGCCTCCCTGTCGGAAACGTTCGGTGATCTGGTCGGCTATGGCTCCGATTTTCTTGTCGTGGATGGTCTCTGCCACGGCAATCAGCATGCCCACGTTGCTCTTGTCGGCGACGGCCTTGTTGAGCATGCCCACGCTGCCCACTCCCACCGTCTTGTTGAGCTTTATATAGTCGGTAAATGCCTTGAACAGTTTTGGCTGCGGATTAATCCCCGCAGGCTTCGTGCGATCGCCGTCAAAGTCGGGCGGCAGCAGGAGCAGTCCGCTCTCGTAGGGCACAAGATCGAACACCCCGACATAGGATGTCGACGGCACAAGGTCGCCATAGTAACTGTCTACAAACCCTTCAAGGCTGTAATATGTGGTGTAGAGGTCGGCGGCAGTTTCAAGCAGCGTCACCTTGTCAGCCATCCCGGCGTTGCGAAACAGCTTGATGACATCGGTCGTAAGCTTAGTGCTTCTGACAAACGGAATGTCGGCGGCAATTATTTCCTCCATGCGACGCTTCACGGCAGCGACAGTAGCGGCGTCGGCAGTCTGCCGGTCGATTGTGGCATAGTATCCGCCGGCGATGGAATGCTCTATGCACAGACTGGCGGCAGGATACAGGTCGTGGACTGCCTTGGCGAGCACCATGCAGAGCGAACGCACATACATGCGCTGTCCCGACGGATTGCCCTCATCGATGAAGTTCACCATCTTCGGCATAAAAAGCGGATAGTTGAGACCCTCGGTCTTGTGGTTGACGTGGGCGCAAATAGGCTTCACGCTGATTTCATCCTTTATGCGGTTGTACACGTCGAGCAGTGTCTCTCCGCCTTTGACATCCATATATTTGCCTGTGTTCTCACAGAAAATCTGTATCTTGTCGTTCATAGTCGATTCGCGTTTTAAAGTTCAGCGTAAAGTTACGCTTTCTGACGCGATTATCCAATAACAACCCTGTCACAATTTGTTTTTGAGCGACAAATGCACTAAGTTTGCAGACAGTATGGCTAACATCTATGACAACAGACGGATCTGGAAGACGGTGTTTCTGGCAGTGTCGCTGGTGCTTGTGGCTTTCTTCCTCCACATTTCCAACAACTTGGTCGACGACCTTGCCGACCAGGAACGCGAGCGTATGGAGATTTGGGCCAACGCCACAAAGGCGCTGACATCGGCTCAGTCGTCCGACATCGACTTCTATCTGAGCATCATAAAAAACAACAACAACATCCCGGTGCTGCTTGTCGACGACAACGACAACATCCTGATGTCGCGCAACTTCAAGATGCCCGAACCCGTCGACTCGCTGACGCCCGACCTGCTGTCGGACGCCAACCGCGCGTTTCTCGCCAAACGGCTCAAGGCTCTGAAAAAAACAAACAACCATATCCCAATCAAAATCGACGGCGCCACAACGCAACACATCTACTATGAGGACTCCACGCTGCTCACAAGCATGTCCTACCTGCCGCGCATCCAGATTGCCGTGATGATAATCTTCGTGATTATCGTATACCTTGCCGTGATGTCGACAAAAAAGGCTGAGCAGAACAAAGTGTGGGTAGGACTGTCGAAAGAAACCGCCCACCAGCTCGGCACGCCGATTTCATCGCTAATGGCATGGGTGCAGATGCTCGAGGCGTCGGGCGTTGACAAAGAGATTGTCGAGGATATGGACAAAGACGTGAACCGGCTGTCGATGATTGCCGACCGATTCTCGAAAATCGGCTCCAAGCCGGAAATGAAGCTGGAGCCCGTGTGCGAGTCGGTAAGGCAGGGACTTGACTATATGCGCGCACGCATCTCCACGAGTGTGGCACTGTCGGTCAACCTCCCCGACGACGACCGCAACGTGATGCTCTGCCGTCCGCTGTTCGCATGGGTGATTGAAAACCTGTGCAAGAACGCTGTCGACGCCATGCAGGGCAAGGGAAGTCTCAACGTGACTGCCGGCTACGACCACCGCACGGCATTCATCGAAGTGACCGATACCGGAAAAGGCATTGCCCGAAAAAACTTCAAGACGGTGTTCAGCCCCGGATTCACCACCAAGAAGCGCGGATGGGGACTCGGTCTGACGCTGGCGAAGCGTATAATTGAGGAATATCACGGCGGACGCATCTTCGTCAAGTGGTCGGAAATCGGCGCCGGAACCACGTTCCGCATCGAGCTGCCGATAAAATAGCGACAAAAGCTCTGAAATTTTTTTGTAGTATAGTCGGTTTTTGCGTACTTTTGCGCTGATAAAAAATCATTTTGTCATGGTTCGTAAATATGACTATCTCGTAATCGGGTCCGGAATAGCGGGAATGAGTTTCGCGCTGAAAGTGGCAGAGACAGGCCGTGTGGCGCTAATCTGCAAATCGGACATAGAAGAGGCCAACACTTTTTATGCACAAGGCGGTGTGGCTTCAGTGACAAATCTCAAAGTCGACAACTTCGACAAGCACATAGAAGACACTATGATTGCCGGCGACTGGCTCAGTGACCGCGCTGCCGTGGAGAAGGTGGTGAAAGGCGCTCCCGAACAAATCAACCAACTGCTCAAGTGGGGCGTTGATTTCGACCGCAAGGAAGACGGAGAGTTCGACCTGCACCGCGAGGGCGGACACTCGGAGTTCCGCATCCTGCACCACGCCGACAACACCGGCGCCGAAATCCAGCAGAGTCTCGTGCGCGCCCTCAAAAGTCACCCCAACATCGACGTGTTTGAGAATTTCTTCGCCGTTGAAATCATAACCCAGCATCATTTGGGTAAAATCGTGACGCGACGCACTCCCGACATCACTTGCTACGGAGCATATATCCTCAACCCCGAAACCGGAAAAGTGGAGACTTTCCTGTCGAAAGTGACAATGATGGCAACCGGCGGCATCGGTCAGGTCTACACCACGACAACAAACCCGATGGTGGCAACCGGCGACGGCATTGCAATGGTGTACCGCGCAAAAGGTACCGTAAAGGATATGGAATTCATTCAGTTCCACCCAACTGCACTATACCATCCGGGCGACCGCCCTTCGTTCCTCATCACTGAGGCTATGCGTGGCTACGGCGCCGTGCTGCGCACAATGGACGGCAAGGAATTCATGCAGAAATACGACCCGCGCCTGTCGCTCGCTCCACGCGACATCGTGGCGCGAGCCATCGACAACGAGATGAAGATGCGAGGCGACGACCATGTGTGGCTCGACGTGACCCACAAAGACCCGGAAGAAACGAAACACCACTTCCCAAACATTTACGCCAAGTGTCTGAGCCTCGGCATCGACATTACGAAAGACTATATCCCTGTGGCGCCAGCTGCACACTACCTGTGCGGTGGCATCAAAGTGGACCTCAACGGATGCTCTTCAATCCAACGCCTGTATGCCGTGGGTGAATGCTCATGCACAGGCCTGCACGGAGGCAACCGATTGGCTTCCAACTCTCTGATTGAAGCCGTGGTCTATGCTGACGCGGCGGCAAAGCATTCGATGGCAAACATTGCCCACTACTCGCTGCGCGAAGATGTGCCGGAATGGAACGACGAGGGCACGCAGCACAACGAGGAGATGGTGCTGATCACACAGAGCCTCAAGGAGGTGAACCAAATCATGAGCACATACGTGGGCATCGTGCGCTCCAACCTGCGACTCGACCGTGCATGGAACCGCCTCGACATCCTATACGAGGAGACCGAGCGTCTGTTCAAGCAGAGCAAGGCGTCGCGTGAAATCTGCGAGCTGCGTAACCTCATCAACGTGGGCTACCTGATCATGCGACAGGCAAAGGAACGCCACGAGTCGCGCGGACTGCACTATTCAATCGACTATCCGCCTGAAAAACGCCGTTTGTAAGCGTTTCAACAAACAGACAAAACAACACAGCGACGCCATCCGGTGCCGCTGTGTTGTTTTTGCTTATATTACTGATAAAGAGACTCACCCCTCCCCTATTTTTCTCTTACAAACCGCTTGAGCAGAAACGCAAGAAAATATGGGAAGGTATAGAACCTGCCATTAAATCCAATATTCTTATTGCATAATTTAATGCCGTAACGGATATCCGGATATTTGCCGTCGTTAGCCGTCAACTTTGACAACGATTTGGTTGCATTGTCCGATGCCTTCACCTCTATGGGTATCAATGTTTGAATGTCGCGTATGAAGAAGTCCATCTCTAACGTTGATTTTTCATTACGATAGAAATACAAATCATAGCCTTGCTTCGCCAACATATCACCTACAACGTTTTCATAAACAGCACCCTTGTAAGTACCATAATTCTTATTCACCCGCATATCCTCCTGCGACTCCTCGTCGAGCGAGGCAACAAGCAAACCCGTATCCTTGTAATAGAGCTTATATGATTTCGGATCGTAGTTGCCCTTAAGCGGCAGGGAGATATGCGCAAGACAATGGCACACATTGACTATTCCGGCATCACTAAGCCATTCCACCGTGCCGACATATTCCCGGCTTCTGGCACCATGGGCAATCTTGCTGATCTGAAATTTCTTATTGTCTTGCCCCAAGAACACAGAAATGTGGTTGTAGACATTCTTTATCTTACCCTTGTCAAGACCTTGCGCATACTTCGTTATGTCCTCCTCATAGTCGAGAAGAAGTTGCCGTTGCATCTTGAGCGTGCCGCTGAAATTGCCCTTCTTTACAAACAAACTGACCACCGCCGGCATTCCGCCGACAATCATATAGTCGCGAAACAACCCTCCCAACACATCCATCTCCAAGCTCGACAACGGTGTGACTGACACCATCTTTTCGAACAGTCGCTCTACAAACGCTGAATCATAACCTTTTGCCCATAGAAACTCCTCAAAATCCATGGAATGCATTGTATAATCCTCTTTGTAGCCCACACTGTTAGACTCTATTTCCTGATAATTAATGCCCATAAGCGAGCCAGAGCAGACCACGTCATACCTACCATCTATTTTGAATGCCTTAAGACTTGTGGCGCAAACAGGGCAGTCCTGCATCTCATCGAAAAAGAAAATCGTGTTGCCCGGTTCTAATTCTATACTGGGGTCGATAAGCGTGATGTTGCGCACAATGCTGTCCACATCATAGCCGTCATCAAATATCGACTTGAATTTCTGCTGTAAAACAAAATTGATGGCAACCACATTCTTATAGTTGTCATTTGCAAATTGCATGATGGATGCCGTCTTGCCAATCTGCCGCGCTCCTTTGACGATAAGAGGCAATCGATCCTCGTTTTCCTTCCATTCTTTGAGAAAGTCGTCTATTTTTCTCCGCATTAATCTCATAATCAACACCTTTTCTTTTGCAAAAATAGCGAAAAATCACAAAATTCCAAGCAAATATATGCGAAAAATCACAAAATTCCAGACTCTTCAGCCTCTTTTATCACAAAATTCCAAGGAGCGGCACGTGGAAAATCACAAAATTTCCAATTTCTACCCCTTACGACCTTACTTCTTTTTGCGGAAACGGCCAAGGGCATAGCCCAGCACTTCGCGCTGAATTGTTGAGTTCAGGAAGCGGTTTGCCACATAATAGAGCGCGAAGCACACAGATGTCTGCGCAAGGATGTTGAGCCACGGATTAGCAATGCCGACAAGCACAAGGCACTGAACCGCAGCCACAACGCCCGAAATGACGGCATACGGAAGGATGTCGCCCACCACGTTGCGCGTCGGATAGCCTACGATGCGACCAGCCACAATCACGGCATAGACAAAGAACAGCGCCGACGCCACAAGCTGTCCCCAAATCATCGCCGTTATGCCCATGGGGATGGTCACCACGATGGCGACTATCATCAATGCGTCCTTGACCGATTCGTAGACCACAAGCGAGCGCGAACGCCCGAGTCCGAGGATGTAGTTGTTGATGTTGGTGGCAAGCACAATGAAGATGCCGCGCACGGCGAGTATCTGAAACAGGATTATGGCTTCGTCCCACTTCGTGCCAAAAAGGATGTGGAATATCGGTTCGGCACACGTCGTGAGCAACAGCAGCAAAGGAAAGACAAGATAGGCGGTGAAGCGGTTCATCTTGCGCATGGCGCGCAGCAACCGTTCCCTGTCATCCTGAAAACCGCTGAGCACGGGCAGAAACGACGCCGTCAGTATCTGCGCTATCGACTGTATGCCCATCTTGCTCCATTTGTCGGCCTGCGTGTAGCATCCGAGTTTGGCAAGGTTGTAGTAAGCACCGATGATAAACGAGTAGGCGTTGAGCGACAATGTGTTGAGAAACGAGCACACCATCACTCCGCTGCCAACGGAAAACACCGACCGCAGCGATGCCATGCTGAACCCTGTGCGCGGAAGCCAGCCTGTTGTAGTCCACAGAAAGACCGATTTGACGGTGGCGAGCACAATGGTCTGCCACACGATTGCCCATGCGCCGTAGCCTTCCACGGCAAGCCAGATGCCCACGGCTCCCGACACGACAAGTCCCAGCGAGTTGGCTATCGCCACGCGCGCCATCGTCATCTGCTTCATCATGCGGTTGGTCTGCACAAGGGCGGTGGCGTTGATGATAAACGACAGGAACATCACCCTCGACAGGCTTATCAGACGCTGGTCGCCGAAGGTGTCGGCAATCAACGGCGCACACGCCCACAGGATGGCGTAGATGGCAATGCTGATGCCGAGGTTGAAATAAAAAACCGTACAATAGTCGGTTTCAGTAGGCGATTTTTTCTGTATCAGCGCCGCGCAGAATCCGCTGTCGACAAACAGTGATGCGAACGCCTGAAACACAAGCATGGCGCCGACCAGCCCGAAGTCTTCCTTCGAGAGCAGGTTGGCAAGCACGACGCCCGTGACGCCGTAGAACACCTGCGACGCGAATTTGTCGATGGTGTTCCACTTCAGCGTGCGCGCTGTTTTCAGTTTAAGTTCGGTTTCTTCCACGCGCCTATTCTCGGTTTACGACTGCCGGCTCCGGCACTTCCATCAAGTCGAGCAGACCGGTGCCGTTGTCGGTGGTTTCCGAGACTTCGGCAGCCTCTGTTTCCGGCTCATTGTCTTCAATCACATCGGTGGCTTCTGTCTCGACGCCGCCCTCGAGCTGCACGATTTTCACATTCGACAGCTTGCTCTTGGTGATGACAGGTTTCCCGATATAGTACACCTTTCCTGAGCCTACGCCCTTCACGGAGAGCGTTTCTTTAGGAGCGCAACCTATTGCACCAGTGCCCATCAGCGTGCATTTCACGTGTTTCGCCGCCACCTCGTCGGCTTGAATCTCGCCAGTGCCCACATTCTTTATCGACAAGTTCTCACATTTGCCCGATGTTATGATTTTACCCTTTCCCGTGAGCAGTTTAAGGTTGATGTTGATAGCGTCGAGACCGTTGGCAATGATTGTGCCGTTGCCTTGAAGCTGTATGTCGATTTTAGCCCCAGGAGCCACTTTACGCAGCGTCAGGGTGCTGTCTTTTGTATTCTCTGCCTTGTACAGATACGACGAATAGACATAGACCGTAGGCAGTGTCTTGACAGTGATTGCTGCAGGGTCGAGCTGTATTTTCAGTCTGCCCTTCGAACGCTCTGCCATAATGTAGGATGTGTATTCCTTCTCGATGTCAAACGCCACGATGCCCACTGAGTCGGCATTGTTGGAATAGACCACGTTGATGCCGTCGTTAACCACCAGTTCGTTGAATTCGCCCACATTGATGGTGTGTGGAGTGGCATTTACCGCTGCCGCGCAGCAGAGGGTGATGATAGCCAAAAAGAATTTCTTCATAACGTCGCTTGTTTCTAAATATGTAAATAATCAATTTCTATGCGTTGCAGCACGTCGTCGAGCTCTGCCCACGTCTTTGCCTGAAGCATTGCGATGCGCGTTTCCCTGAAATTGGGGATACCCTTGAAGAGCGGCGACGCGGCAAGATGACGGCGGATGTGGAGAATGCCTCTCAACTCATCGATGCCTTCGATGCTCTCCGCAATCTGGCGGCGGAGCAGCGCCATCTTCTCCGACGCCGGTATCTCTATCGCGGTGCCGTGAAGCAGATAGTGCTTCATTTCGCGGAAAATCCACGGAGCGCCTATCGAGGCGCGGCCAACCATCACGGCATCCACTCCATAGCGGTCAAAAGCCGTTTTCAAGCCCTCTGGCGTCGTGATGTCGCCGTTACCGACAATCGGTATCGTGATGCGGGGATTGCGCTTCACCTCGCCGATAAGCGTCCAGTCGGCGTCGCCGGTATACATCTGGCTGCGGGTGCGGCCGTGGATTGTAAGCGCACGGATGCCGCAGTCCTGCAGCTGCTCGGCGAGCGTGGTGATGATTTTGTTTTCGCAGTCCCACCCCAGACGGGTCTTGACCGTTACGGGCAACTTCACCGCATCGACCACCGAACGCGTGATTTGCAGCAGCTTGGGCACGTCGCGGAGCATTCCTGCCCCCGCGCCTTTCGACGCCACCTTCTTCACCGGACATCCGAAATTGATGTCGATGACGTCGGGACCGGCTGCCTCGGCGATTTTTGCAGCCTCCACCATCGGTTCCACCTCCTTGCCGTAGATTTGTATCGCCACAGGCCGCTCGGCGGCGTTGGTGTGGAGTTTGCGGGTGGTGCTGTTGATGTTGCGCACAAGAGCGTCGGCCGACACGAATTCCGTGTAGACCATATCGGCTCCCTGCTCTTTGCAGATGAGACGGAACGACGGATCAGTCACGTCTTCCATCGGTGCCAGCAGCACCGGGCGCTCTCCCAAGTCAATTGTTCCTATCTTCATTCGCTTCTTTCGTTTTGTGTGCGCAAGTTACGCATTTTATCTGTCTTTCCAACATTGCCGGAAATTGAAATGTTCATTCTTAATGTCCTATTTTCTGTCTGTTTTGTCGGTTGCACGCAGACGGGCAAGCATTTCTGCAGCCGTCAGCAGGCTGACAGGATGCCGCCACCCGGGCGACAACTCGCAGAGCGGTGCCAGCACAAACTCGCGTTTGTCCATCCGTGGATGAGGCAGGACGACAGTGGCGGTGTCGACAACCTCATCGCCGGCATACACGATGTCGATGTCAAGCTGACGGTCGGCATAACTGCCGTCGGCATTGCGGTGGCTGGAGCTTCCCGCCTCGCGCTCGATGCGCTGGAAGATGTCGAGCAGACGCCCGACGGGCAAGTTGCTCTCAAACTCGACAGCGATATTGAAAAAGGGGTTATCAGACTGATAACCCCATGCTTCAGATTCGTATATGCTTGAGACTCGCGGGGTGCTGCCAACGCTGCGGGCTATCTCGTCAACGGCGCGGCGCAAGTTTGCCTCGCGGTCGCCGAGATTAGTTCCGATGTTGACACTCACTGTCCGCATTGCCTGCGTTTACAGCGTTTTTGAAACCTCTACTTCTTCGTAGGCTTCAATCATGTCGCCTTCCTTCACGTCGTTGTAGTTGGCGATGTTAAGACCGCAGTCGTAGCCCGACGACACTTCCTTGACATCGTCCTTGAAACGCTTCAGAGAGCCGAGCTCGCCCGTGTAGATGACAATGCCGTCGCGGATAAGGCGCACTTTGCTCGTGCGTTTCACCTTGCCCTCGCGCACCATACAGCCTGCAATCGTGCCGACCTTCGATATCTTGTAAGTTTGAAGCACTTCTGCCGTACCGGTAACCTCTTCTTTGAGCTCCGGCGAGAGCATTCCTGCCATTGCGTCTTTAACCTCCTCAATTGCATCGTAGATGATTGAGTAGAGACGGATGTCGACGCCATCGTTCTCTGCCAGACGACGGGCGGCTACCGACGGACGCACCTGGAAGCCGATAATAACGGCGTCGGATGCGGCGGCAAGCGTAACGTCGCTCTCCGAAATCGCACCCACGGCCTTGTGGATTACGTTGACCTGAACCTCCGGTGTCGACAGTTTGATAAGCGAGTCGCTCAACGCCTCGATTGAGCCGTCAACGTCGCCCTTGACAATAAGGTTCAACTCGTGGAACTCGCCCAACGCGCGGCGGCGGGCAATGTCGTCGAGGCCAGGCATACGACGGGTGCGCTCCTTGACCTCACGCTGCAACTGCTCGCGGCGCGTGGCTATCTCGCGTGCCTCACGGTCGGTGTCCAGAATGTTGAACGTGTCGCCGGCGGTCGGCGCACCGTTCAGACCGAGCACCAATGCCGGTGCCGCAGGGCCTGCCTCCGTGATGCGCTGGTTGCGCTCGTTGAACATGGCGCGGATCTTGCCATAGCTTGTTCCTGCCACCATGATGTCGCCCACACGCAGCGTTCCGTTGCTCACAAGCACGGTTGCCACATAGCCGCGACCCTTGTCGAGCGACGACTCGATAATCGAGCCTGTTGCCTTGCGGTTGGGGTTGGCTTTAAGGTCGAGCATCTCTGCCTCGAGAAGCACCTTGTCGAGCAGTTCTTTAACGCCGATACCCTTCTTGGCTGAGATTTCCTGCGACTGATATTTTCCACCCCAGTCTTCCACGAGGTAGTTCATATTGGCGAGCTCCTCCTTGATTTTGTCCGGGTTGGCGGCAGGCTTGTCTATCTTGTTGATTGCAAACACGATTGGCACACCGGCTGCCGAGGCGTGGTTGATTGCCTCGATGGTCTGCGGCATCACGTTGTCGTCGGCGGCAACGATGATGATGGCGATATCCGTCACCTTGGCTCCGCGGGCACGCATCGCCGTAAATGCCTCGTGGCCCGGGGTGTCGAGGAACGTGATGCGGCGGCCGTCCTCAAGCTTCACGTTGTAGGCTCCGATATGCTGCGTGATGCCACCAGCCTCGCCGGCGATAACGTTGGCGTTGCGGATGTAGTCGAGCAGCGATGTCTTACCGTGGTCTACGTGTCCCATCACGGTCACAATCGGCGGACGCGGCAGCAAATCTTCCTCGGAGTCGGCCTCCTCGTTGATTGCCTCCGACACTTCCGCACTGATGTATTCTGTCTTGAAACCGAATTCTTCTGCTACAAGGTTGATGGTCTCAGCATCGAGTCGCTGGTTGATGGAAACCATCACGCCGATATTCATACATGTGGCGATAACCTTGTTGACCGGCACATCCATCATCAGTGCCAAGTCGTTGGCTGTCACGAATTCTGTGATGCGCAGCGTCTTGCTTTCCTTTGCCTCCAATGCGGCTTCCTCGCGCTCGCGCTCTTCAAAAGCCTCGCGCTTCTCTTTTCTCCATTTAGCACTCTTCTTCTGAGGCTTGTTGGTGAGGCGCGCAAGTGTTTCCTTAACCTGCTTCTGCACGTCTTCTTCGCTGACCTCTGCCTTTATGTGGCGCTTGGCCTTGTTGTTCGGACGGTCGGCGTTCTTGTTCTTGTTGCGGCGGCTGTCGTTGTTGCCTCCACCTTGCTTCTGTCCGCCGGCTTGCTGTCCGCCCGGATGCTCAATGTCGACTTTCTCCTTGCCGATGCGTTTGCGCTTGCGCTTCTCGCTGTCGGCGTTTGCGCCTCCGTTGGCTTGTTTTTCCTTGGCGATGCGCTCTTTACGCTTTTCCTCCTTCGACTTCTTCTTCGGACGGGTCGACTGGTTGATGGCGTCAAGGTCGATTTTGCCGAGAATCTTAGGAGCGGCGATTGTTGCCACGACAGTCTTGATTTCGTTGGATTCCGAAACCTCAGGCACTGCGGCTTTCGGCGCGCTCTGTGACTGTGGCGCAGGCTGCGGAGCTGGCTTTGCCTCCTCTTTCACCTCCGCCTTCTTAACCTCTTCCTTAACCTCTTTCTTTACCTCTGGTTTAGGTTCCGGCTTCGGCGCAGGTTTCGGCGCGGGTGCGGGCGCAGGTGCTGGCTTGGGCTCTGGCTTCTTCTCTTCAACGACAGGGTTGTTGTGCTTGTCGAGTTCGATTTTGCCGAGAATCTTCGGCTTCTGCACGGTTTCCACAACAGTCTTTATCTGCTCCGGCTTTTTAGGCTCTTGCGATGCCTTGTTTTTCACTTTGTCCTTCTGACGCTCCGAGGCATAGCGCTCCGACTTCGACTTCAAGTCTTTGTCGTTTTTGAACGCGCGCACCAGCATTTCGTGCTGCTCGTCGGAGATGCGAAGGTTCAGGTTGCCGGGATCGCCGACCTCCTGATTGTGTTTCTGCAGAAATTCCACCAGCGTAGGAATCCCCACATTCAAATCGTTTGCTACTTTGCTTATCTTTATTGGCATATTGCTTGTTAAGTTTCCTGTTGTTAATCCTCAAATTCCGCTTTCAATATATCGAGCACTTGGTCGACGGTGCTTTCCTCAAGGTCGGCTTTGTCGATTATCTGCTCGCGTGGCATGTTGAGGACGGCTTTTGCCGTGGTGCAGCCGATGCCTTTGAGGGCGTCGATAACCCAGCTGTCGATTTCGTCGCTGAATTCATCAAGATAAATGTCGTCGCTGTCCTCTGTGAAGCGGTAAACGTCGATCTGATAGCCGGTCAGCATTGTGGCAAGCTTGATGTTCAAACCGCCTTTTCCGATGGCAAGCGACACCTCTTCCGGAAGCAGCATCACCTCGGCGCACTTCTCTTCCTCGTTGATGCGGATTGACGACACCTTGGCGGGGCTGAGGGCGCGGCGGATGTAGAGTTCGGGATTCGTTGTGTAGTTAATCACGTCGATGTTCTCGTTGCGCAACTCGCGCACAATGCCGTGGATACGAGAGCCTTTCACGCCGACGCATGCGCCGACCGGGTCGATGCGGTCGTCATACGACTCTACGGCTATCTTGGCGCGCTCGCCAGGGATGCGGGCGATGCCTTTAAGCAGGATGAGTCCGTCGTGAATCTCCGGCACCTCAATTTCAAACAGACGGCGGAGGAATTCAGGGCTTGTGCGCGAAATTATCACCTTCGGGTTGTTGTTGGCGTTCTGCACTTCCTTGATGACGGCGCGGATGGTTTCGCCCTTGCGGTAACGGTCGCTCGGAATCTGCTCTTCCTTCGGGAGGATGAGCTCGTTGTGCTCCTCGTCAAGAACAAGCACTTCGCGTTTCCAGATTTGGTAGACCTCGCCTACTACAATCTCGCCTTCCATTGCCTTGAACTTGGTATAGATGGCGTCTTTCTGAAGATCGAGTATCTTGGATGCGAGCGTCTGACGGAGTGTCAGGATGGCGCGGCGGCCGAATTTCTCAAAAACGATTTCTTTCGTAACGTCCTCGCCGATCTCGCATTCCGGGTCAATCTCGCGGGCGGCGGTAAGACCGATCTGCATGCTCGGATTCTCTACAGCGCCGTCGGCCACTACTGTGAGGTTTTGATAAATCTCGCAGTCGCCCTTGTCTGGGTTCATGATTACGACGAAATTCTCGTCCGATCCAAACATCTTTGCCAGCACGTTGCGGAACGATTCCTCCAACACGCTGATCATTGTGGTCTTGTCGATATTCTTCAGCTCTTTAAACTCCGAAAAGCTGTCTACCATGCTTATGGTTTCCTCTTTCTTTGCCATAATGTCTTAAAACTGGATTACGTATTTTGTATATTTTATTTCGTTATAACCGAAGCGGAGGTCTTCCTCCTGCTCCACCGGACGCTTGGCGCCTTCGGGTTTCACTTTCTTGACCACCGTAAGCACGAAGCCGTCGGCGTCGGCACTCTTGAGGATGCCTTTGAGCTTGCGACCGTCGGCGGTAAGCACTTCAACCTCGTTGCCTTCGTTCTTGTGATACTGGCGCTCTACGCGCAGTGGCGATGTCAGTCCGGCTGAGCCGATTTCAAGTTCATAATCTTCCTCGTCGCGGTCAAACTCGCTCTCAACAAGTCGGTTAAGGCGGATACACTCATCTATGTCCACACTTGTGTCGCTGTCGATTTCCACCACGATGTTGTTATCCTTGCTGATTCTGACGTCGACGAGAAAAAGGTCGGTGCCTTCCATTCCTCGCTCCAAGACTGCTGTCAGCGCGCTTTTGTCAATCATTCTTCAATTGTTGATGTATTAATAAAACAATGGAGAAGACTTCCGCCCCCTCCATTTCCGTCTGCAAATATACTTATTAATAGACAAATGCACAAACATTTGGTTTCAACGGCTCAAAAACTGTCTTATAATTAGCGATATTTAACACTGCCAAGCAAATTATACGTTTTTTTAGCATCCTCAACGCGCTTTTTTTTGACGTTCGCCTGGGATGCCTGTTCCGTTACCGCGGCAGTTACCGCTCATTCTGTGGGTTAAATAAGTTAAAAACTTGTTCCCGATGCTTGTTTCTCAAAGAAATTTCATATCTTTACGCAGTTTAGTAATAACCTAACCGAAAAAGGACAAAGAAAAATACAGAATACACATCATTTATTAACTTAAAATCTTTTTTATGAGAAAGTCTTTTAAACACATTCTGTTGGCTGGTTTGACCATTGCATCGACAGCCATGGCTATGAATGCACAGACTTTGACGCAGGACTGGAAGGTGACCGAGGGTCTGCCTAAAGCCGGCAATGCCCGTTGGGGCATTGGGTTCGACGGAAAAGTCTACACCAACGACAAAAGCGTGCCTCAAATCATCGCTATTAATGCCGAGGGGCAAACCACTGTAGCAACGAGCGCTGCAGGTACAGCAATCACTGTCGATGGAGCTGGAAACTTCATCGTAAACGATGGTTTTCCTAACGCCGCTTCTTCAACAACGTTCAAGATTCTCCCTGCTGGAACAACGGAGATGATTGATTTGACAGTCACTCTTCCTGAAGGCGTGACAGCCGGTCGTATGGACTTCTTGGGTCGCGCTGTCGGCAATGTTATGTCGGAAACAGGCGGTGCTTTCTACATCACTCCTGCCAGCTCAGGAAAAATTGCAAAAATCTTTGTTGCAAAGGGTGTTCAGGTCGCTGAAAAGTCAAAAGCTATCGCTGCTGGCATCGCATGCGCTTCCGACGGACATGTTCAACCTGCCGACAACAATCCTGAAACCGACAACATTTTTGTGCGTCCGGCACGCGCGCAAGCTTTCTTTGACGGCTTGACAAAGGTCGGAACGGCAAACCTTACCGCTGGTGGTGACGCTGTCACTCTCGACGGAACTTTGTTCACATTCGAGCCTTGCGGAACAAACTACGTTGACGGCTTCCAGGTTGTGAACCGCACAACAAACGAGGTGGTTGCAACTCACGAAAACGAATTCTCGAAATCTGCCGCCGCTCCTAACCAGAACGCGATTTCTGTAGAGAAGGTAGACGAATACACTGCTGCAATCTACCAATACGTTCCTGGTCAGATAGCTGCAAAGTACACTTTCTCTATTCCTAAGCCGCTTCCTGCTCTTGAGGCCCGCAACGCTTACGCTTACGACATCAAGGTGGAACCTGCCGCTGAAAACTACACTGTTTCTTATCGTCTGAACGCTCCTGCTGAATCTGTAAAGGTTCAGATGTTTGTCGACGGCGAAATGACAAAGGAATACGAAGGTACTACTGTCGCTACCTACGGAGACTATGAAATGACGACCCTCAAAAACCTCAACTCTGTTGAAGTCCCGGGTACCGACGTTCCTAAAGACGCGTTGGTGCAATTCAAGGTTGCCGTTACAAGCGCCACTGTTGCCGAGCCTACTGTAAGCACTAAGAAATACAGCTTCTACCACCCGTCAAGCGTGGACATAGACAACAACACCGACAGCCCTAACTTCGGACGAATCCTTGTTGCCGAGGCTATGGCGGCGAAACCTACCGGCTACCACTCTTCTGGCGAAAACAATGGTCTGTATGCTTTCGACCCGACTATGAACCCTATCAAGAACGCTGAAGGCAAATATGCTTTCAAGGGCGGTCAGACTTTCCAGACTACATTCCCTAACGGAAAAACTTCCTACGATCCTCGAAAAGTGCGTATCGCTGCCGACGGACGTATCTTCCTGAGCGGTCAGAACTCTAATGGTATCGCGCTCTGGCAGGTTGACCCAACCGACCTCAACGCTGCGTTCAAGCCGGTGATCAAGGGCACTGCAAACCCTGACACTTACGAAATCACAAACGAGGCTGGCGAATTTATCGCTGCGCCTAACGTAAGTATGGACCTCCAAGGCTCTGGCTATGGTCTCAAGCTGTTGATGCTTTCTACAAACGCAAGCGGCACCAGCTTCTCTTACTTTGGCTACCGCACCGACGAGTACTACATCGGCAAAGCCACTACTTGGGACGCCGCTCCGACACAGGCTATCGACGCTTTGACTGGTAAATACACCATCACTCACACCAACTCTACTGCTATCTACGACAACGAGGGCGGTATATGGTATGCCAACTCTCGCTCTAAAGCTACGGAAGCGGAACCTACTTTGGTCCACATCAATGCTGAAGGCGTAGAGGACTACAAGGTTGACTCTAACGACAAGGGTGGCTTCTACGGTGGTGGCGGTATCCGCTTCAACGCCGACTTCTCTCTCCTCGCTATCGGTACTTCTGACAAGACTCTCACGGTATTCGAGGTTTCTAAGGACGACAATGGCGCTCCTGTTTTGACTGAAAAATACAAATTCGCTACGACTATCGGTCGCAACCTCAACGACATCGCTTGGGACTGCGCAAACAACCTCTACATTGTCAGCAACAGCGGTGAGTTGTTCAAGTCGGTTGCACTTCCTCGCGAAAGCGGTGAAGTGGTTGTTGCCGCTCCAAGCAGCTACGACATCAACATCTCAAGCGACGAGTATCCTGCTTCTGTCTACGTAATCGGACAGGAAACTGGATGGGATCCTGAGAATGGCGTGAAATTGACTAAGGGTGAGAACGGTGTCTACACTGGCACTGTGACTGGTCCTTGCAACTTCGGTATCACTACAGTGCTTAGCGCTGACTGGGATGTTGTCAATGCAAACCGCTACGGTTTTGAGACCGACAACGCTGCCGTTACTCTCAACCAGGCTATGCCTCTCGTGAAGGCTGCCGGCGCTATCCGCGTGGCTGAGGAAGGCGAATTCGAACTCACTGTCGACCTTAAGAACATGACTGTCCTCGTTGCTGGCGAAGCTCCGGTGGTTTATCCTGAGAAGCTTTACCTCCTTGGCACTGTTGAGCCTAACGCTTGGGATCCTGCCGACGAGACTCACGTTGCCAACCCGATATCTGAGGGCATCTATCAGATTGATAACGTCTCGATTCTCGCTGCCGATGAAAACGACTATGGCTACTTCGCATTCACTTCAACTCCTGGCACTTGGGACGATGTCAACGCTCATCGCTACGGTCCGGCTGTAAAGGATACTGAGCTTGCCGACAAGACTCTGTCTGCTATCGGCTTGAACGGCGACACTTCTTACAAGATCAAGAGCGGTGCATACAGAATCACTGTCGACCTCGGTCTCAACACTATCTATGCTGTCCGTCTGGGCGACAACGTTAACGACGCTGCCGTTGAAGCGGCTAAGGTCGTTGCTGGAATCGGCGAAATCCGCATCATCGGTGAGGCTAACGCTGTTTCTATCTTCAACGCTGCCGGACAGGCTGTCGCTGTAAACAGCAAGGACGCTCAGTTCTTCGTTGCAAGCGGCATCTACGTAGTTGTTGTCGATGGCAAGACTACTAAGGTTCTCGTGAAATAACATTTCACTTCAATAAATCTAAAAAGGCGAGTCTCTTTCGGGACTCGCCTTTCTTTTTCGCCGTCCTCGCCGGGACGGCTTGAAAAGACACTTCGTTAATTCTTTCATCCGGCGCACTGCGCCATGGCGTCGGCACGCTTCTTGCGCGTGCAAAACCGCTCGCACTGCAGGCAGATGTCGTAGCCAAGCAGTGCCCCGAGGATGAAATCCTCCTCGGGCGACAACTGATGGAGCGGGCGCACGATAAACTGCCTTACCGCCGCAATGCATTCCGGCTTGCCGAAATACAGATTGACGTTGTTCTCGTTGGCCGACTGCTCGAAGTGGCAGATGCCTTGATCGTCGAGTCGCGCCACGGCTGCCGCCAGATAGCGACGGTTCAGCGTGCATAGCACCATGTTGCGCACGCCTTTCTTATATTCGTACACATAGTTGAGAAACACCTGAAGCTCGCTCGACAGCATCGTGTTGGCTATTTCCATCATTGTCGTTGGTCGTTTTTTATTTTGTCTTTGACGTTTGTTTCTGTCTCTCGGTTATTCCACGCCCTCGTTCTTCAGCTGTGCGGCCCAGGCGTCGATGCGTCCGTCGGTCTTGTCGTCTTCGTTGACTTCGTCGAGTGCCAGACCGACAAACTTGCCGCCGCTCTCTGCCGCCGAATCATCGTAGGTATAGCCGGAGGCATCGACCTGACCGACAAACGTGCAGCCGGTGGCTGCCAGACCGTCGTGGATTTCGCCCATGGCGCTGCAAAACGTGTCGCTGAACGACGAGGAGTCGCCGCAGCCGAACAATGCTACTTTCTTGCCTGTCAAGTCCTGACCCTTCAGCTGGTCGAGAAAGTCGTACCAGTCGTCTTGTAGCTCGCCGGCGCCCCATGTGGAGGAGCCGAGCAGCAACGCGTCGTAGCCCACGGCATCGGCGGCTGTGGCCGACCCTACATTGTGCACGTCGGCGGAGGCTACGCCGAGTTTCTTCGCTATTCGCTCTGCAACAGCCTCGGTAACGCCTGTTGTTGAGCCATAAAAAATACCAATTTTCATCTTCGTGTAGTTTAATTGTTCATTGTTGTTTTTTCTGGTCGTAAAATTACGTCGGCGCATTGCCTTCCGCAATACCTAAATCAGCGTAATTTGACAGCTGCGGCATACCTATCATTTTGTGAAAATTTGATAACAAGGCAGTCTGTCAACGCTTTACAGCCAACAATAGACCCTGTCGGAGAGCGTGGCGGCAAGGCGCAGACCGGATAGCGTCCGGGCGGCGTTGTCGCGGAATTGCATGGCAAGACTCTCGCGGGCGGCATAGCAGCTGGCAAGCACCGACTGTGCGACGTAGCGCTCTGCATAGCGGCGCAGGCTCTGGGCGGTGCCGACGCCGTCAACGGTCAGCGACAGCGTGTAGGTGGTGTCGCTGTCGGAGGGAATCGAAAACGATTGGCTGTCTACGATGCTCGCGAGTTCGCCGGCAAGACATAGCCAGGCGTTGAGACAATAAACGCCGAGCAATCGGCGGTTGTCGGACGAGATTACTGCCGGACGGCTGTCGCGGCCGCTCATCAAGGCGAGGCACGCACTCTCGGCATAAACTGTTTTAAGCACTTGCTCAATGTCAATTGAAATTGTGATTTTTCGTGTGTTGTTCATTGTCTTTTTTTAATTGTAAAGGTTATCAAGATTAGTGTTGTTGCAGCCGCAAGCAATGCGGCAAGCGAAAGTCGGTAGCGCGTAGGCAGCCGGCGCGTCGATGCGGTCTGCTCTGTCGTCCCGATGCTCACGCCTGTGGCTGCCACCGCCACTGTGTCGGTGCGCTCCTCGGCTGCAAGCCGGCGGTGCCGGCTTATGCTTCTCACGGCTTGACGGCCTGTCGAGTCGGGGGCAAAGAAGTTTATCTCAACGGTTTCCGATGCCTCTTTCGCCGATGCCGTGGTGCGGCGTGTGGCGGCGACGCTGTCGGCCGTTTCCGTGTGTGTCTGCAATCCCGCAGTGCTCTCCACTGCCCTATGGCTGTGGCACGAGGATAGGCTAAACAGTGAGGCTACGACGACTGCTGTGGTTGTGTATTTCATGGTAGATGATTTTTGAAGCTTGTTTTTTCGACAGGAAGTAGCGTGACGCTTTTTGCTCGGCAAGCACTGTCGCCACGGCTTCGGCAATCGTGCATTTGCGCCTGTGCATGACGCGCCTGACGTGGAGGCTTATCTCCTCCCACATCTGACGCTTCAATTTACTCCGGCGGGAGCATGGCTTGCCGTCGCGCACCATCTGATACATCATTCGCAACGCGTAGTCGTAACTCACGTCGTAGCGTGGTGTACCGCCGCGGAGCGCACGGTCTATCACGTTGTAACGACTGTCGTAGCGGTTGGTTTCGATGGCTTTCTTCAGGCTGCGTTGCCAGTTTGCCATCAGTTCTTGGTTTCTCATGATTTTGTGCTCAAACATAATTCTCGGTTTTGATTTGTGTGTTTTTCTTGGAAATATGATGCGAAGATAATACATAGAATGGCGATTTGCAAATATTTTATTGGCTTTTTACCAATAAATTTCCTAAATCTCTTATACTCAGTCGCACAGCAAACACGGCGTGGCACAAAAAAACGGGAGGCATACCGCCTCCCGCCACTATTTTTTTTGTATTATTTTTTCTTTTTAAGCTTGTTCAAGCCGCTTTTTAATCCTGACTTAACCTTTTTTGTGGCTTTGTCCACAGGGTTGCTCGATGTCGACGTCGATCCGCCGTCGCCGCCGTTTTTGGCTCTATACTCTTCCCAGTATTTATCATATTCAGCCTCGGTTCCACAAACGATTTTACGTCCGTTTGTTTTACCTTTCTCGTAAGAAATCTGCACCACAGTCTGTCCCTTGTCGTTCTTCTTCATTACCACACTGTGCGTAAAATACGAATTATCATAGCAGTCAAACGTTTCCGTATTTCCCGATTTCTTATAGTTTTTCACTGTCAGCTCATCATCTCCACAAGAGTCAGGAATGTATTTTTTAGCCTCACGGTCAAGGATAAACCAACTGGTTTCAGGCTGATCCTCATGTCCCTCCTCATAAAGGAAATAATGGCTCAGTAGAAATTTAGTGGGGATAAGCATATAAATTGGCGA
>UMGZ01074999.1_pt1 | contig 27879 bp, 20 predicted proteins | sample 1965421 | NCBI WGS metagenome assembly UMGZ01 (sample SAMEA4836087, study PRJEB28245) | human gut metagenome | biome: gut microbiome; material: fecal sample | place: Denmark | collected 2008
TGAACCGCTTGGAACACGGTACGAATCCTAATTACAAATATATCGTATCCGACAATCCGGAACAAATATCAGCAGGCAAAAATGAAAATAAACCTCGTTATTTTTGATTTTTACCTGCAATAATATTATATTTGCAAACAAATAAGAGTTGTTTGACAGCATGAGAAATATAGTGTATCAAAGCACTTTACCAATTTCTTATCCGTTGCCTATTCTCATGCGAGTTTCTTTTAATCTATTTGTAGTCAATTAAATACCTTCAGACTACATCAAATATACGAAAAAGTTATTCCAACCGGCATACACCTGCTGGTTTTCGGCTTTTCTTTGTTACCTTTGCAAGGCTAATCAAACAAAGAAATACAACATGATACATTTTGACACAGACTATATGGAAGGTGCCCATCCGGAAGTGATACGGCGCCTGACCGAAACCAATCTGGAACAGACCGTAGGATATGGAAATGATCCCTATACCGCCCGTGCAAAGGAACTGATCCGCAAGGCATGCGGACAGCCCGGAGCAGCCGTACATTTCCTGGTAGGAGGTACACAGACCAACGCAACCGTCATCGACGGGCTTCTGGCTCACCACGAAGGAGTTCTGGCCGCAGAAACCGCCCATATCAACGTACACGAATCGGGAGCCATCGAAGCCACCGGCCACAAAGTGATTACCCTGCCCCAGCACGAAGGCAAGCTACGGGCCAACGAGGTGAAAGCCTACATCACCGACTTCTACCGCGACGAAACCTATGAGCACATGGTTGCCCCGGGAATGGTCTACATCTCCCATCCCACCGAATACGGCACACTTTATACGCTCGATGAACTGGAGGATCTGAGCCGCGTATGCCGCGAAGCTCATATTCCGCTTTATATGGACGGAGCACGCCTGGGATACGGACTGGCCTCTCCCGGAACAAACGTCACTCTCAAGGACATTGCACGCCTCTGTGACGCATTCTACATCGGCGGAACCAAAGTCGGAACGCTCTTCGGAGAAGCGGTTGTCGCACCCGACCCGAAACGCTTGCCACACTTCTTCCCACTGATCAAGCAACACGGAGCCTTGCTGGCCAAGGGACGTCTGCTGGGTATCCAGTTTGAAACACTTTTCACCGACGGCCTCTACGAGCGGCTCGGAGCACATGCGGTGCGCCTCGCCCTGAAACTGAAGCAGGCTTTCGTACAGAAAGGATACCGCCTGCATCTCGATTCTCCCACCAACCAGCAATTCGTATGCCTGCCCAATGAGACGATTGACCGCCTTGCACAGGAAGCAACTTTCGAACTCTGGGGACCAAGAGGAGAAACGGAAACCGTCGTACGTTTCGTCACCAGCTGGGCAACCCGTGAAGCAGACGTGGATACACTGATCAGTTTACTCTGAAAAACGATTTCTTCCCTTCTCCTCCCTGAAACAGGAACGGAAAAGGGGATTTCCATATTACGGAAATATTGCACGAAAGAAAAAAACACAGTTCCCGGATAAGAATTAGTTTAATATTATACCAAATAATTCAAAAAACACTATCTTTGCACCCATATTCAAGATTAACAGAAATGAACGAGAAAATTACTTCAAGAGAGTGTATCATGCAGCTGATACGCACCCGTATGGCATCACGTCACGCTATGCAACGCCTGCTACGGAACTCCAATGCAGGGATTACCTTCGAAATGTTACAGATCATGAGTTGTCTCTGGAGCGAACAGGGGGTCACCCAGCAGACTCTGGCAGAACGGACTGCCAAAGACAAAGCCTGCCTGACCAGTCTCATGACAAATCTGGAACGCAAAGGATTGGTTTGCCGGCATGAAAATCCGAAAGACCGGCGCAACAAGCTGGTCTATCTCACCGAAAAAGGAGAAGAATTTCACCAAAGGATTGCCCCGCAACTCAAGGAATATTACGACCGCCTGGAAAGAATCCTGGGAAAAGAACAGATCAAGCTGACCGACAAATTATTAAAGGACTTGCAGCATGCCATTGAGACCTATTGATTTTTTGTCAACATTTTTTCTCTCCTTATGCATTCCGTTTACCACCTATGCCCAGCATGATTCCCTCCGGATCAGTCTGGATGAGTTGTTTGCACGGGGAGCGGAACAGCACCTCCAGCTTCATGCCGATCGTCTGAAAGAGCAGATGGCCGAAGAGCGCATACGCGATGCACGAACCGCCCGGATGCCTGATATCTCCATCGGTCTGAAAGGAGGGGTGCTGGGACAACCTGTCGTATGGCAAAACGGACTGAATGATCCGACCCGCCCCGACACTCCCGACTGGCAACAGAACTACACCGTCGATTTTACCCAGCCTCTCTATCAGGGAGGAAAATCAAATATTCCATCCGCAAAGCCGGACTGGAGCAGGACATCGCACGGCTTCAGACGGCAACCGACCGGGCAGACATCAAACTGGAACTGCTCGAGCAATATCTGAACCTGTTCAGCCTCTACAAACAGGACCGGGTACTCAACCGGAACATTGAGGAGTCTGAACGCAGGCTCAAGGACATCTGGCGAATGAAGGAAGAAGGCATTATCACAAACAATGACGTTCTCCGGAGCGAAATGCAACTGACCAACGACCGGCTGGCCGTCACCGAAACCCGAAACAATATCCGGCTGGTATCCCAACGGCTGGACATTCTGCTGGGCATGGACGAAAGATTGCTCCTGATCCCTGATACAACCCTGCTGGAACAGACTTTCCAGGCCGGTACCTACGGAGAGTATGTGGACCGGGCATTCCTTTCCGATCCGGCCATGCAGCTCATCCGGAAACAAACGGAACTGGCCGAAAACAACATTGCACTGACACGGGCCGAACAGCTTCCCCGGCTTTCACTAACTGCCTCGAACACCCTGGCCCGACCCGTTTCGCGCACCATGGCCGACCTTTATAACAACAACTGGAACATCGGACTCTCACTCTCCTATCCTCTTTCGGCGCTCTACCGCAACCGGCACCGCATGAACGAGGCCCGGCAAAACGTACTTCTGATGCGCAACACCGAAGAACAGAAACGGCAAGACATCCGTATGAAAGTACAGGCAGCCCTGCTCAAGCATCACGAAGCTACCGACCGGGTGGAATCCCTGAAACTCTCGGTAAAACAGGCCGAGGAGAACTACCGGATCATGCGAAACCGCTATATGAACCAGCTGGCCATCCTGACCGATCTGCTTGACGCCGACAACCTGCGGCTCAATGCCGAATTGCAACTCACTACGGCACGCACACAGGTCATTTACACCTATTATGAACTTCAACGGGCCATCGGAAACCTGTAACCCCATTCATACCGTTAACAATCAGAAACCGCCATGTCAGTACTCCATTTGAAATACAAGCGTCTGAAGAGACAAAAACGACGCAACATCATCCTGAACATTGTCTGCCTGCTTATCGCCGGATCAGGACTGGTCTGGACGGCCAACTATTTCTGGCGTTACATCAATTACGAAATCACCAACGATGCTTTCGTCGACCAGTACATCGCACCGGTCAACGTACGGGTGGCCGGATACATTCAGGAAGTGAGATTCCGCGAACATCAGTTCGTACACGAGGGTGACACACTCGTCGTCCTCGACAACCGGGAATACCTGATCCGCCAGAAAGAAGCGGAAGCTTCCCTCCTCGACGCACAGGGATCGCGCGACGTGCTGACTTCCGGCATACGGACTTCTCATACCCGCATCGCCGAACAGGATGCCAACCTGGCCGAAGCCAAAGCCAGACTCTGGCAGACCGAACAGGACTACCGGCGCTATGAACGTCTGCTAAAGGAAGAGTCTGTCCCCGAACAACAATATGACCAGGCCAAGGCCAGTTATGAAGCGGCACGTGCTCACTATGATGCTCTTCTGCGCCAGAAGGAAGCTGCCCACTCCCAGTATGACGAAACCAGCAAGAAGCAGGTCGGAGTGGAAGCCGGGATCCTGCGTGCCGAAGCAGCACTTGACCTTGCCAACCTGAATCTTTCATACACAGTTGTCACCGCTCCGTACAGTGGCTATATGGGACGGCGTACCCTGGAACCGGGACAATATGTCAGCGCCGGACAAACCCTGTCGTACATCGTACGTCAGTCGGGTAAATGGATTACCGCCAATTATCGTGAAACCCAGATAGCGAATATTTATATCGGCCAGCCTGTGCGCATCAAAGTAGACGGACTTCCCGGAAAGGTTCTGCACGGACATGTCACCGCTATCTCCGAAGCAACAGGCTCCAAGTACTCGCTGGTTCCTACGGACAACTCGGCCGGCAACTTCGTGAAAGTGCAACAACGCATCCCCGTACGCATCGATCTGGATGAAGCCGACGAAAAATACATGAGCCTCCTGCGGGCAGGTATGATGGTCGAAACCGAAGCTCTGAGAAAGAAATGAAAACAGCCCGTGAACTTGAAATACCTGTCCGTACGTGGGTTCCCGACCGGATAGCCGTCGCTACGGTCTTCCTCACCATGCTTCCCATCGCCATGCTGAACGGAACTTACACCGGTAGCATGGTAGAGGTATCGAACACCCTGGGAGTCTATACCGAAGACATTACCATCGGCTATTATGCGGCATCGGCAGGCATGGCCGTATCTTATCCGATTGTTCCCAAGATTCTGGGAGCCTTGTCCGGCAAATCACTCCTGCTGGCCGATCTGGTCCTCCAGTTTTTCCTGAGCTGGTTCTGTGCCCGTCAGGCCAATATCGACCTGCTCATTGCCGCCAGCTTTGTCATCGGATTTCTGAAAGGTTTCCTGATGTTGTGGGTCATCCGGCGCATCAAGTTTATCTTCAGCCCCAAGGATGTGCGAAGTGAATTCTATGCTTATTTTTATCCGCTGGTATTCGGAGGCGGACAACTCTCCATGGTCATTACTGCTCTGTTGGCCTATCATTACGACTGGAAATACATGTATTACTTCATGATGCTGCTCCTGCTCGTGGCTATCCTGGCGGTCATTCTCTTCTTCCGTCATGACCGTCCTTCACGTCCCATCCCCTGGAAAGAACTTCATCCGCGCGAGATGCTCATCATCGCCACCGGTGTTCTGATGCTTATCTACGTCATCACCTACGGCAAAACTCTCGACTGGATGGCTTCCCGACGCATCTGTACCTATATTGTCATCGCTCCTCTGCTCGTGGCAATATTTCTCTGGGAGCAGTTCCACTCAACCCATCCTTTCGTAAGCCTGAAGCCACTCTTCCAGTGGAAAGCCATTCTGGGTTATTTCTACATGATGATGGTTATGTTCTTCAGTACCTCTACCAGCCTGCTCACCAGCTATCTGACCACCATCCTGCGTGTAGACAATACGCATAGCTACACACTCTATATCTGGCTCCTTCCCGGTTATCTGGCCGGAGCTTTCATCTGCTTCTGGTGGTTCCGGTGGCAACGCTGGCGTTTCCGTTTTCTCATTGCCGGCGGTATGGGATGTTTTGCCCTGTTCTTCGGCATGCTTTATTTCGGGATCTCTCCGGACAGCACCTACGAAATGCTCTATCTTCCCATGTTCCTGCGCGGAGTGGGCATGATGGTTCTGATCATTGCTTTCGCTCTTTTTGCCGTGGAAGACCTTCATCCCAAGTATCTGCTTTCCAATGCTTTTTTCCTGATCACTTTCCGATCGGTACTTACACCCGTCATCGCTTCGGCCTTTTATAGCAACACGCTCTACCGCCTCCAGCAGAAATACATGGTGGAGCTCTCGGAAACCCTGACCGCTACGGACCCGCTGGCCGCAACACGCTGGCAATCGACTCTGGGAAGCAGCCTGGCCCAAGGACATGGCATAAATGAAGCCACCCAGCTGGCCAACAATACACTTTACACCATTCTCCAGCAACAGGGTACGCTTCTGGCTTTGAAAGATATCCTGGGATGGTTTTTTGCCGTAACACTGGTCATTGCGGTTGTGTCACGCTTCATTCCGTTCCACAAGACCGTACGCGTTCCGGTCATCAGAACCGGCGAAGATATGATCTGATCCGCTCCGGAACATACGGACATAAAAAATGCACACAGGCATTTGGGAACATCTTTCCTCACGGAAGCCCGCCCCGCCTGTGTGCCGAATTTAATTTAACAAAGGTTTATTTCATCAATTCAGCCAATTTGGCTTTCAATTCATCACCACGCAGGTTGCGGGCAACGATAGTACCTTCCTGATCAACCAGTACGGTAGCCGGAATCGCACGTACGCCATACAGGGCAGCACCTTCACATTGCCATCCCTTCAGGTCAGACATCTGAGCCCAGGTAATGTTCAGATCCTTGATAGCCTTTTTCCAGCTTTCCAGGTTGTTGTCCAGAGATACACCTACGATACCGAATCCTTTAGCCTTGAATTCATTGTAAGCGGCAACAACATTCGGCATTTCCTGACGGCAGGGACCGCACCAGCTTGCCCAGAAGTCGATCAGTGTATATTTGTTCTTGGAGATAAAGTCAGACAATTTCACGCTCTTTCCTTCCGGAGTGTTCATTTCAAAATCAATGAACTTCTTGCCTACCGCGGTCTTGGCTACCGTAGCGGCATGTTCCTTCAGAGCTACCACACCTTCATCGTTGGCATAAGCGGCAGGGATCTTGTTCAGAAGCGGTTCTACCTTTTCGATGTCAAATGAAGATGCGAAAGATACGAGCAGATGTACACCTACCGGAGTTTCGATACAGTCAGAGATTGTCTGATAAACTTTGTCCATTCCCTGTTCCTGCTTTTCGTCCAAAAGAGTCATGAGTGAATCACGTTGTTCGGCGGTCAGTGTTGAATCCTGCTGAGCCTTGGTGTAGATAGCTTTCAGCTCTTCTCCGATAGCCTTGTAAGAGGTCATGAAGTTCTGATAGGTATTATTGCAGGGGGTACCTGAAACCTGGCTGTCCTTTTCATTCAAAGCAACTTTGATGTTTCCGTTTTCAACAAACAACAGGGTCAGCATGCGCTTGTCGTTCTTCATGTAAGTCACATAGCTGCTCTTGACGATTGAGTCGGCCTGACCTTTGAATTCAAAGGTACCGTTCTTTACGATAGCAGAATCAATCTTCACCAGGTTGTTGTTTTCAAAGTTCTGCAAATAAACGGTGTCACCATCGGCAACTCCTTCAACGGTTCCCTGAATGGTATAACCAGCCTGTTTCTGGCAGGCAGCCAGTGTCATCATACCGGCAGCCACCCATAAAATACTTTTCTTCATATCAGTTTTTATATAAGGTAAATAATTTTTCCGGGCAAAGATAATCATTTTCTCCGTACACTAAACGCCAGCAGGCAACAAAATGTGTAGGTCCAGTAAAGCCACGTTTCGGAAATGCCGGCAAATGCGGCCAGTCCGGTATAATCCAGCACGGCAAAAAACTGAACAACAAAGAATAAGGTAACAAATCCCGGAGCAAAATAGGCAAAACACCACGACATGCCGCGGACGATATCCCGGTCGTTCCGGTAAAAATCCGTAGCAGATCCGTAAACCAGTCCGGCCAGCACCAGCCCGAAAGCTGTCACACACCATATTCCTTCCGAAAGAGGAGAACCAGACAAATCGCCTGTAATGCTCCTCACCAGTGTCCACGGCCCCCAGGCCAGAAAAGCAAGAAGCAGGACATATACTCCGAGCGAAACGGCCGTCATCCCCAGCGCACGACACTCCTTGCGCGACAGGTGGATGCCTTTCCCCAGCAAACGGAGGCAGGCTTCCGGGAAACGGGAATGGATGCACAACCCCAGTCCCAGAAAAAGGATCAGCAGACTGGCCAGCATCGGCGCACAAAGATAATTGTCGTCCGTATAACGAAGTGCCCAGCGAAGCCCCTCCGCGCTCAGAAAGTTCTGCACGTCTTCCCAACCGTAAATACTTCCTACCCACGAGAGGAAAGCAACTCCCACCGTAAGCAGAAAGAATACCGACGCCGGATGAAAGAAACGGATGCTACTCTTCATCGGGTTCCAGATTATCAATATCCAGGATGCGCAACTGGAATGCACGAGTCACCAGGCGGCAGGCATTCACTCCTGTCCGCTCTTCCGGACGGAACAGACGGCTGACCAGATCGTTCTGTCTCTTTTCGATGGACTTGACTCCGAAAGGCATCCCCTTCAGTCCAGTAATCATTTCTTTCGTATATCCCAGAGCCAGATGGCGCAGAAGACGTTCGTCGTATTCGTCAATATCATAATTGATAATTGTCTCCTGTCTGCGCTGACCGGCCAGCACACTTTGTTTGAAACGTTCCACAATCTTCTCCAGAATCGGATAATTGAAGACAAGCTTCTTGCCGTCCATCACCGCCTGCACATCCGTAGCGGTCAGCAATTCCCCGGTCTTCAGGATGATACCGTCGGCTCCGGCCTCCAGTGCATCTACCCACAACTTTTCGTTAAGCACTTCGCCGGTAAAGATCAGCACTTTCAGTTCCGGACGCTCACGGTGCAGGCGGGCACAGATGTCCACTCCGATGGTGGTCGATCCGCCCAGTCCCAGATCCAAGAGAACCAGATCAGGAGTCTGTTGCTGAAGCAGCTCCCAGAATTCAGCCTCGGTCATGGCCGTACCGATCACCTCGGCATTGGGTATTTCGTGACGGAAGATTTCTTCTGTTCCTTTCAGTTCCAGCTTCACATCTTCCACAATAATAACTTTAAACTTTTCCATTTTTATCTTTAAGTTTTTCCTTACTTCCGCAAAGTTAACGGATAATCCGAAGATACATTCTCCCCTTCTCCATTTTTATCTTCTTTCAGTCCCGGTTTTAAGTTCTTTCACTCTTCATCCTTTTCCACCTTCCTATTCCGTACGTTTCAGGGGCAAGGTGAACCAGACCGAAAAGCCTCCGCCTTCAGCCGGCATGGCATTGATACGGCATCCTCTCCGCCCGGCAAACTCATCGTGATCGCGGATAATTTGCTTGCATACCAGATATTCCGTGCCGGCCAATACCTCAGACGAAGCCGACGGACACATGCGTGCCAGATCGGGATAGAACAAACCGTTCAGCACTTCCTGAGTGAAATTGCGCCGACGGTCTATAAAGTCGAAACGTACAAACTCGCCTTCTTTCCGGATCTTCAGTTCCAGCTTTCCCTCCTGAGCATACCGGAGCGACTCATCCACGAGATTTTCCAGCAGGAAACGAAGCAGGATTTCATCACCCGTCACCGACACCGGCTCAGCTTCTGCTTCCAGTTCCACCCTGAAGGCCAGCTTGCGTACGGCCTTTTCCACATACTTCCGCGTAAAACCGGCCAGACGTTCCACCGGTACTTCTGAACGCCGGAAAGTGATTTCTTCCAGTTGTCGGGAAGCACATGAACTTAACAGGGTAAATATATCCTTATAATAATCCACCAGTTCTGCCACGGTGGTAATCTGTTTTCTTTCTTCCGCTTCAGTGATACCCTTATCTGTGTTCAGGCGGTTCACAATCTGCTGGATGCGGTTCGGATAATAAATCGTCTCATGCTTGATGGTAGAAAGGCAATTGTCCAGCACCATATTCTGCACATGAAGCATATTCTCTTCATACGCAACCCGGTTGGATTCATCCTGAGCCAGTTCTATATCATGATACTTCCGGCCGACCTGTACCACCGTCGTATGCAAGGCCACGGCCAGATATCCGGCTACCAGTTCCACCAGCAACGGATCTTCTTCCCGGTTATCGCAACGGATCATTTTCAGAGCCAGCACACCCATGCAATGCCGTTCTCCGCCAATCTCTACCCACAAAGGAAGCAAGGTCCATCCCGTCACGTCGTTCCACATCTGCACCTGCTTTTCAAAACAGCGTGCCATACGTTCCCGGACCACCTCATCGCCCTCGCCCCGGTAGAAGGCATAGTTCAGGATATGCGATTCCTCATCATATACCGCCAGAGCCAGCCCCTCCACGGGAACCAGTTCACAGATTTCGTTGAAGACTCCATCCACCAGCCGCTGGGGAATCTCATCCAACGCCTCGGAGTGAATGACCGACCGGGCAAATATTGCCTCGTTCACCGTAAAGACCTGTTCCATCTTGTAGCGGTAATGCAAACGTCTCCGGAAATAAAGCACATAGTAAACCACTCCGCATCCTGCCACCAGCAGGATGAACAAGGTCAGTGCAATCCATTTGTTACCGGCCGATTGCTGCATCTGAATACAATATTGCTCGAGAGAAGTATCCTTGGTGAGCTGCTTGTACAGAGCCGTATAAATCGTATTGTTATACCGGTAACAATGGAAATCCTTGACGGCCAGGGATGCTACGGCCGCTTCATTGCGCACGTCCAGCAAAATAAAGTAGTCCGTATCGAAACGTCCGGCCAGCCAGTCGCGTTCATCTCCTCCCTCGGAAGTATAGAGACGGAGCAGAGGAACCTTCTTTCCGGAATAGGTCCGATAATGAAGATTCATATAATGCAAGGCACTGTCCGCCAGAGAAAGTGCCTCCCAATAGGCTCCCCGGACATTGCATTCATAAACCATATTCGCATAGTCATTGGCTACCCGCAACAGGCTGTCATATCCGGCAATACTGTCCGGAACAGCTTGTCTTTCATCCACCGGAGCGGAATGCATACATCCTCCTCCCAGGAAAGGCATGAGAACCAGCAAACACATTCCCAGCATTCTTCTGACACCCCGGGGTAACCGGAAATAAAAGCGGCTTCCCTTGCCAGGAGAACTTTCCACCCGGAAAAGACAGACTTCGAACACCGGACTCGTCTTCCGGTATTTCTCAATGATTCCCCGGCAATTCATCAGGCCGAAGCCGTGTCCTTTCTGTTTCTTGAGTTCTCCGGCATCAGCGGCCGTAGCCAGACCGATCTGTCCGGAATCGTAGACTTTTTCATCCTGAATCAGACTGACATCTTCCTTCGAAAGTCCCGGACCGTTATCCGTCACGGAGATCTCCACATACGTGTCCGTTTCCGTTGCCGACACCTCAATGCGCCCTCCTTCCTGCGTATATTTACGGGCATTTTCGGTCAAGGTATTGACCATGAAGAGCGTCAGTGCCTTATCCGCCTTCACCACGGCACCGGTTTCGTGCACGATCAGTTCCTGACGTTTCATTTCAAACGTACGGCGGCCTTTGCTGATCATGAGGAACAGCTCATTCAAGGCAAAATTCTCTATATTCAGACTCAGAGCTCCCTGACGCATCTTGATCCAGCGGGCAAGAATCTCATTATATTCATTGATACGGACAATCAGTTCGTCAATGTAACGGAATTTTCCCCGCTTCACTTCTTCCTCACGGGTATAGGAAGCCGATTGCAACTTATGCACCTCATTGGATACCCGGTCAATGTACGGCAAGATCCCCGTCACGATCGACAGACAGGCCTTCTTGAGTTCATTTCTCCGCTTGTTCTCCACCAGATGCTGCTCGTGAATATACCGTTCCTTGTCCAACCGCCTGCGCTCGTCTTCCAGCGAAACCAGATTCAGTCCGTTTTCCAGTGTCCAGCCGAGATAAGGCAAAAGCAGACGGACCAGTGCCTGCTCTTCCTTACGGAGCTTCTGGGGAAGTACCAGCAAGAGCTTGCCGACCGACTCATTCTTTCCGAGCGGAACCAGATCAAAATCCAGCATGATCTTGTTTTCTCCGGAAGCTTCCGTCACATCTCCGGAAGACTCTTCTTTGAACATTTCCTCATCCTCGTCTTCTTCCTTCTGATTCAACAGAATGGAAACCTCATCCACAGGAAAGATGCCGGACAGTCCCTCTTTCAGTATCTGCCGGAGCACCTCCGTCACTTCTCCGATTCCCTGTGCCTTCACCGGAACACCACCGGTAATCCGGTGACAAAGATCCAGTACCATACGCAATTCAGACAGATAAGCCGTATTCCGTTTACGCCACCGGCGGTTCAGGAAAATAAAACAGACAACGAGGAGCAACAAACCGGCAACCACCAGGGCCAGAAGTACATTCAATTGCTTCGATTCACGTTCCAGAACGGCATACCGGCTCTCCAGTTCCTTGTCCTGACGCGCATAATCCAATATGTCCAGATAAATGTTCCGGTTATAGTCCGATTCCGGTTTGCGGTCCATGGCCGCATACGTCCGGCTTAACTGCTCCCTCAGCCGGGCAATCCATTCCGGTACCGTCTTGATACCTTCATCATTGATCCATTTCAGTTCGATGCATTCCGAAGAAAAAGGCACATAGGTGTGCAGACGGTCCGTCGTATCGGCACAATGATAATATTTTTCATGATGCCGGTTGACGAACTCCAGAGCTTCCGCCAGCATCGGCAAAGCCTTGTCCGGCATTCCGGCAAAGTTATAGCAGGTGGCCAGCGTCCGGTACGCTCCCGAAATCTGATACCAGTCACCATATTGCTTGAAAAGGCGCAAAGCCTCCTCCGCATAGCGCAACGGAAGGCTGTCCACAGGCAGGTCATCCTCATTGACCAGCCTCAACAGACCGGGACTTTTGGCCTCCAGTAAGGTACGGTTCCTCCTCATGCAAAGCAATTCAGCCATGGCCTGAAGCGAATTTGCCTCGAAATAAATATAGTCTTTCATCCGGCTGACCTGCAAGCACTGTACCAGACATTCAAATTCACCCAAAGTCACTTCATCGGGAGTCGGTGCCTCATACATTCCCCCTGAACCGCGCATATACACATAATACAACCATTGGGAGGTATCAGCCTTCAACGATTCTTCCGAAATGGCCTGAATGGAACGAAGTGCCGCCTCATCCTGCTGGAGGTAATAATAATACACTCCTGAAACGATATAAAATTCCGAAAGTGCATAATTGAACCGGCGGTTCAGCCGCTCATCCGCCAGTGCCTCATCGTATTCCCGGATCCGCCTGATCCTTCGCAGAGCATTGTTGCGATAATCATAAAATTCCTTGTTCAGGGAAGTACGCTGGCAGACTCTCATCATGCCCACATCAGCAATCAAAGCCTCCACTTCATTCTCGCTTGCCACTTCCGCCCTGCGATATAATCGCGAAGCCTGTTCAAAGTCCATCCGCATAAAGGCACAGAAAGCCATATTGTTCAAGGCTTCTGCACGTTGGGCGGGATGTCCTTCGGCAAAGGAATAGGCTTTTCCTGCCGCCCGGGCAGAAGCGGTCAGATCTTTATACCTTAGTTCATAGGAAAGCGTGTTCAGTGAATCGGCCTCTGCCGAATGATTCTCACGGCCGCCGGCTTTGCCGCACGAGGACAGAAGCAGTCCTATTCCGAGGACTACTCCGCTTACATATCCGAAGAAAACCTTTCTGTTCATTCCCATATTCAGAAAAACAATGCCGGCATATACATATAATAAAGACTGCATCACAACCGGTATGATACCGGAAACGATGCAGTCCTCACTTTAAAGCGTTGGACAAAGTCTTATTTTTTTGATTCTTCCAAAGAAACTTTTCTAAATTCTTTCAACACTTTTTCCAGTTCCAAAGAAGCCTTACGTGCACGTGTTCCAGCTGCCTTGTTTCCTTTTTCTGCCTGCAAAGCTGCATCTTCCAGCAAGCTATTGCTCAGTTCTTTAATTTTAGCAATTAATTCGTTCATAATTCAGATGTTAATATATTAAACATGCCCAAATGTAATACAAATCCGCTAATCTGATACAAACGGCTGTTCTTCTTAATATCTTTTAACACAAAAAGGCAGTTTTTCCCGACTGAATCCTAAGAGATTATACATCCGTACTAAAATTTAAGGAATCAAATCGTTAGATGTTTCTTCAGAGCGTTCCTCACGAACCTGAAGCAACAGCACCCGGCGCGTTTGCCCGGTTACCCGGAAACGCTGGTCGATGCGTTCATTGACCAGCCAGACAATCTCCCCGCCTGAAACCACCACCTGTTGCTTTTCTTTCTCAAAAAGAGACATTTTCCGGTCACGCAGATAGTCGCGCACTTTCTTATAATTCTGCATGCCCAACGGAATGAAACGGTCTCCGGAACTCCACACTCTCAGTTCCAGCGGCCACGTAATCCGGTCGGCATCCAGACACGCCACTTCCTTCTCGCGCGGCAACACGGGAAGATCTTCTACCGGAACGATCCGTTCCTGAAGGACAGACAAGATACTTTTCTCCGCATCTGACCGGAGAAACAGATATTTACGGTCGCGCAACAAAGTCCATCCTGCCCCCTGAAACAAACGTCCGGATTCACCGGAAAGGCTACGCAGGATATCCCTGATCTGGGATGCATTGAATCCTTTCCCGTGCAACAGCTCGAACAAAACCGCCTGGGGCGCCACTTCCTTCAGCAGAGCCGGAATGGAGATCCGTTTTCCGTCCGGACAAACCCGACAACAGGCTTCCTGCATGGCATGCCGGTAAATCTCTGCCACATCATCCAGACGGGAAGCCGTTTCGGCGATCGATTCAGCAACCGAAGGGTTGATTTCACGCAAAGCCGGAAGCACATTCAGACGGATTTTATTGCGTGCATAAGCATCTTCCAGATTGGTTCTGTCCGTTACATAAGGCTGTCCCAGCCGATCCAGATAAGTCAGAATGGCTTCCCGACTTACCCCCAGCAAAGGCCGGACAACCGTTCCATTGACCGGTCTGATTCCCCGAAGCCCGTTGATTCCCGTGCCGCGGGTCAAGTTCAGCAACAGCGTTTCCACACTGTCATCCCGATGATGTGCTACGGCTACCACACGGAAACCGCCCTGATCCCGCAACTCTTCAAACCAGCGGTAACGGAGTTCCCGGGCTGCCATTTCGATGGAAATCTTCCGGGAAGCAGCATATGCTCCGGTAGAGAAATGAATCACATGAAGAGGTATCTGCCTTCTCTCGCATAATTGACGGACAAACCGTTCGTCACGGTCGGACTCTTCTCCCCGCAAATGAAAATTGCAATGGGCAGCCTCCAGCCTGTACCCCAGCTCCTGCAACACACACAACAAAGCCACCGAGTCAGCTCCCCCGCTCAGTGCCACCAGCACTCTCTCGCCCGAAAGCAATAAGTGCCGTTCTTCAATCCATCGGAAAACTTCTTGTCTAAACATGATGCAAACTTATACTTTTTCCCGGAATAATACGAAAGGTACGGACGAATCTGTGTATCTTTGTCTGCAAATTCTAAACTGATGAATAATGGACGAACTGAATCTTACGACGCCTACCCTGCTTTTCTCAGCCGTATCTCTGATCCTGCTGGCCTATACCAACCGGTTTCTTTCATATGCCCAGCTGGTGCGTACCCTGAAAGAACAATATCTTCAAAATCATTCTGAGATCACAGCGGCTCAGATTGACAACCTGCGCAAACGCCTTTATCTGACACGCAGCATGCAGGTACTGGGTATCTCAAGTCTGTTTTTCTGCGTTGTCGCCATGTTTCTGATCTACATCGGTCTGCACGACCTCTCAGCATATATCTTCGGACTGGCTCTCCTGCTGCTCATCGCTTCCTTGGGAATATCCATCTGGGAAATCCATATTTCCGTCAAGGCACTTGAGATCCATCTGAAAGATATGGAAAACAAATAAAGGCCGCCTTCCAAAGACGGCCCGAGGCCGGAAACTCATTCCGGCCAGCCTTCATCGGGCATAAATGTGGAATCCCGCTCTTCGACGGTTTCATTCTTCTCCAGTCTGGCCAATGCCAGCATGGCTTTTTCGTGTCCCTGAGCCGCAGCCCGGCGATACCACTTCATTGCTTCTTCCTGATTCTTTTCCACTCCTTTTCCCCACTGGTACATTCTCGCAAGGTTATATTGGGCAGGAGCATTTTCCTGAAGAGCCGATTTAAGCATCCATCGGGCTCCCTGAACAATGTCTTTATCTACCCCCTTGCCCCAGCAATACAGATTACCGATGTTATACTGTGCGGAAGAATTTCCCAGATTAGCCGCCTTCTGAAACCAGAACAGGGCTTCTTCATAATTACGAGGTACCCCCAGTCCGTTCCGGTACATGTATCCGATGTTGTTCATGGCATCCGAATTGCCGTGAGCCGCGGCCCGGCGATACCAGTTGAGAGCAGCCTGTTCATTGCGTACAGGTCCCCAGCCGTTCTTATAAAGATTCCCCATTCCCAGCTGAGCTTTCGGATTTCCCCGGAGAGCTGCCCGGTAAAGCCAGTCCATGGCTTCTCCGAAATCCTGACGGGTACCCAGTCCATACGTATACATAAAACCGGCATTGGCCTGCGCATCGACGTGCTCCTGACGGGCAGCCATCAGAAAAAGATTCAAGGCTTCCGGAAGATCTGCCGGTCCTCCTTCACCCCGGTACAGCAGGTCTCCCAGCAGGAACTGGGCACATTTTGCCGTATCCAGGCGGGCCAGCGGGGCAAGTTCCTTGCGGGCATCCGCATAACGGTGCTCCTGATAAGCCAGCATGGCCGAACGATAACGTGCATCAATATCTCCCAGACTGAGCCGGTACAAAGGTTTCCGGAAAAGCCATCCGAAAAGAATAAGCAGGGCTATAACCCCTACAGAAATAATCCCGACGAGCAGAATCCGTTGTTTTTTCATATGCTTAAATGATTAGATTACATTGATAGAGCCTGTTTTTCAAAGACGATTCAAAGGTACTCATTCGATTGATAAAAACAAAATGAAACTGTTATCTTGTTTACTCCCGGCAAAAAGTCTGTCAACAAGGTCAGACCGGGAATCCGGGAACCTTGCTGACAGACTTTCACGGCCATTGAGCTTATAGGGTCACATCCGTCACGACCTGACCGTCGAACAGATTTATGACGCGATCGGCATAGCCGGCATCATGCTGAGAGTGGGTTACCATCACGATGGTGGTTCCTTCCTTGTTGAGTTCGGTCAGCAGATCCATCACTTCCTTACCGTTCTTGGAATCCAGATTACCCGTAGGCTCATCGGCCAGAATCAGCTTGGGATTAGTCACTACGGCACGGGCTATTGCCACACGCTGCTGTTGTCCGCCCGACAACTGCTGGGGGAAATGTTTCACCCGGTGTGCAATGGCCATCCGGTTCATGGCATCTTCTACCCTGCGTTTGCGTTCAGAGGCCGAAACACCCATATACAACAACGGCAACTCAATGTTTTCATACACATTCAGTTCGTCAATCAGATTGAAACTCTGGAATACAAATCCGATTACTCCCTTGCGCAAAGCCGTACGCTGCGCTTCGGTATACGTTGAAACATCCTCCACGTTCAGGCGGTATTCTCCTCCTGTCGGATTGTCCAGCAGACCTAGAATGTTGAGCAAAGTAGACTTGCCGCAACCGGACGGTCCCATAATAGCCACAAACTCACCTTCCTGAATTTCAATGTTCACATTGTTCAATGCCCAGGTTTCCACCTCATCCGTGCGGAATACCTTCTGTAAATTTACTGTCTTAATCATCATCTTAATTGAATATCTAAAAACCAATAATAATCTTTTTTCCAATCCTTCAGAAGGATTATCTCACTCACAAATTTCTTTTGTACCTGCGCTGTCCCATATCCATCCGGCTTCACTCTCTCTTGATTTCTTCTACCGGATTCAACCGCATAATCCGGAGGATCTGCCAGCAGGCAGTCATTCCGATCAGGCAGGCGATTACAAAAAACAGACACACTCCCCATCCCCAACCGTAAACGGACTGCAGACCGGAATCACTCAATGTCTGAATCATAGCAAGCCTCAGCACCGGATAAGTCACAACGAAAGCAACCAGAAAGATTACGACATAACCGCGTGCAAATAATATACCGATATCCCGGGGAGAAGCTCCGTTAATCTTGCGTATGGCAACTTCTTTTCTTCGTGCTTCCGCATCCATTGTAACCGAAGAATATACACTCAGGACAACCAGCAGAACACAGATGAGCGCCAACACTCCCATGGAAGATTTCATCATCCCGATTGTAGCAGCTTGTGTCTGCCGGACATCCGTCAGCCTGTGAATCTCCAGCGGTAATGTCTCCGGAACATACCGGCGACACAACGCAATGACTTGTTCCGTCACCTGATCAACATCGTTTCCGGGTGCAATCTTCAACAGGCAGGAAGCTGCCTGCGAGGAAGGGAAAAACACGGAAAGGTTGGCCTGTCCATCCAGAATTACCTGTTTGTAGAGATCCGGATATACTCCTGCAATCCGATAGCTTCTCCCGTCAAGTACCACTGTTCCATCCGTCTGTTCAGTCTGCAACAGATCTGAAAAGGATTGACAGATATAAACATATCCTTCAGTGTCGGCCTCCATCGGCTTCCCGTTCATCGGAATACGGAAGAAATCAAAATAAGCCGGATCTCCCTGAGCTACGGTAACACTCACCTTTGAATGGTCTGCCTTTTCATAAGATGTATACAGATAAGAGAACTGATTTCTGTCCAAAGTTTCATCACCCAGTGTAACCAGACGTTCAATACCCGGCAGGGCGGTCAGTCCGGAACGAATCTCATCCCAGTTCTGGCGCATACGTTCCGAATTCACCGAAAGGGAAAGACACCGTTCTTCTTCAGCAGGACTCAGAGGGGCATACGTCTTCCCGAAGAGTTCGGCATAAGACAAATGAACCACCATCATAGCTCCCAGGAAAAAGATGCACACTACAAGCTGAATGCCGATCATCAGGGAACGGAAAACATGTTTTCCGCCGGTGACAGGAATCAGACGGATCAGACTGACCTTACGGACCCGCCACACCGGAATCAGCAACAGAGGAATACAAAGCAACAAAGTTCCGAGATAAACAAGGATGTGCAGACGATAGACCGCCGAAGCAGACAACCAGGAAATGTGTTCTGCAGGAAGCCAGGTACGGGCCAGCGGCATTACCACCTCTCCCATCAGCAAGGAAAGAAACCAGGCAATGGTCAGCATGATAAATACTTCAAAAAACAACAACAGAAAAAGGCCTTTTGAACCAGAACCGACACATTTACGCAGCGCCAGTTCCCGCTGACGGACATAAAACTGCTGGAAAGTAAATTTCAGGAAATTGATCAGTCCCGATACCAGAATCAGCGAAGAAATGAAGAGCAGGAAAAACTGAACCAGATCCGTATTCCGGTTTTCTGCCATTTCCTTGAGCGAACTGGCTTCTACGATCATCGTTCCATCTCCACGTACCCAGCTGACTCCTGCCAGATATTTCTCCAACGACTCTGAAGAAACTCCCTCTTTACTCAGGGCATACATCTGCAGCCAGGTCTTCGGCTTCATCTCCAGAGGGAACCAGCATTCCGTTCTCGGAGAACCGCCTTTCTCTTTCTCTGCCACCACATTCACGATGCGATAATCCGTAATACCATTTGCCGGAGTCAGCGAAGCCAGCCGGACAATCCGTCCGACAGGATTCTCACTGCCGGCCATCCGGCGGGCAAAGGAAGTGGAAACAATGATTTCATCTTCCCGTTCCGGCAGACGGGAACCGTAAAGCAGAGGCAGTTTCCAGAAAGGGAAAGTAGCAGGAGTCGCAACTTTATAAGTTACCTTGTACGGCGTTTCGCGCCCGTCCTTTTCCACCACTTCCACCTCCATTTCAGCCTCATAAGAGAAAACGGCCCAACCTTCCAGCATACCGGACGTCTGACTTTTCAGTGCCCGGAAATCTTCCTCCACGCAGGGAACATCACCGGCAAAATCCTTTTTACTGATCATCAGCCTCATAGCCCGTTCACCTCCGATGTATTCTTCTTCCTCACCCACTGTATACACAAAACACAGCATGAACGAGAAAGTCAGAATCCCGATGGCCAGACACAAAGCTGAAATCAAATGTTGTGTCTTGTTTTTTCTCAAATTGCGCAGAGCTACTTTCAAATAGTGTAATATCATCTTAACATAATTTGATTCGTTCTTATATAATTTGTTTCTTTCATATTTCTTCCGTTTCTTTCAACAGAATGCATGAAAGAGCTTACTTCTACAAACGATCCGGAGACTTTCTGCAAAGGTTTTGCCTGTATCGTCTTGACAAAACTATTGTTTCGACCAGATGAAACTTTTGTTTCGACTAGGTGGAACTTTTATTTCATCTTAGTGGAACTTTTATTTCGTCCTGGTGGAACTGTTGTTTCGACCTGGTGGAACTCAAGTTTCGTACTGATGAAACACGCGATTCGTCTGCTCATTGAGCCCGGATCGTCTGCCCGCTCCGTCACTCCCGTTTAATCTCTTCAGCCGGATTGACCCGTGAAACCTGCCAGATGCGGAAGGCTACCGTGATGGCGACAAACAGGGAAACCAGCAGGAAAATACAAAGATAAAAACCTGCTCCGTGATGGAAGAAAACCGTATACATGCCGCTGAGTGCACGCAACAGGAATTCCACCAGCGCAAATCCCAGTACAGCTGTCAGAGCCAGCAGAATGATATAGAAACGTGCGAAGAGCATTGCGATCTGCCGTACACCGGCTCCGTTGATCTTACGGATAGCCATTTCCTTCCGGCGAGATTCCGTATCAATGGTCACAGCCGAATAGACTCCCAGCAGTGAAATAACCAGAGCAACCACCGAGAAGAACAGAATAACCCCACGCAACTTGAATTCCAGTACCTGCGATTCACTTATGTCATCCATAAAGGTCCCGATCCGGACTTCCACACTTTCCGGCAGATTCTTCTTCAGGATCGTCCGGATTCCCTCACGTACGGCTTCAGCCTGTCCGTCCTTACACTTCACATAACAATGTCCGCAATAATCATCAAAATCGGTCAGCATAAAAATAAATCCTTCGCTCTCGCGGTATACATTGGTTACAAAAGTCTGACAGACTCCCTTGACCAGATAGGGCGTTTCATCAAAATTATAAAGTGGTTTTCCCAGAACTTCCTTTCCGATCCGTTTGGACAATGCTTCATCTACCACCAGATCTGCAGGCTCGCGGACTGATTGTCCCGACAACATCGGAATGTGCATGAAGTGGAAGAAACCCGACGTAATGCGCATGATATTTACAGCTACATAACTGTCCCTGTTGCCTTTTTCCGTAAACATCCCCGTGCCCGACATACCTTTCAGATAGTTGACATCCGAAGGAAGTACCTCCATTACCCCCGGAAGGGCTTCAAACTGACGGATCAGATCTTTCTTCTGGACCGTATTCATAAAGGAGAAATCCATCGGAACACTCAGAATCTGTTCTTTTTCCCTGATGGTCAGTGTGTTGAACAAGGTGCGTCCTGTCATATCCGATTGCAGGTAAAGAGCGGCTGCCAGCGAAATGAATACCCAGCAGATAAACAGCTGTATGCCCAGCAACATATTCCGTAACCGCTTTTTTCCACTCCGACGCACACCGCTGACCACTCCGGCATGTACAGAAATACGGCGTACCTTCCACACAACAAACAGGCAGACCAGAGCAGAAACGACCAGCAGACCTGCCAGATATTCAAAGGTCTGTTTCATCAGCTCAATGGAATCAATCTGTAAGGATATGTCTGTCACTTCCATTTGAAGCCAGGGATCCATGACTTCAATACAGATGCAAGTCAACAGTCCTGCCAGCAATATCAGCAAAGCCGATTGTACAAACAACTGAAGAAAAAGTCCGGAAGCAGTAGCTCCTGTCATCTGCCGGATGCAGAACTCACGGACACGGGTCAGGAAAGATCCGACCATCAGATGATAGAAATTAAGCAAAGCCACCAACAGAATCAGCATTCCGGCTATGCCTGTCACCAGAGCTATTACCGGAAAAGCACCTTTCTCCAGAAGTCTGGCTCCCATCGGATAAACGGCCACATTGTAGTCCCTGTCAAAATAATGGTGAGTCACCTTGCTCCTGCGGAATTGTTCATTCAGGTCTTGCGGCGTTACTCCTTCCCGAAGCAGGGCAAACGTTTGCGAACCGATGACCGAATAACGGGCATCGCTCTGTATGATTCCTTCTGAATCGTTCAAGCTAAACATATCCAGACGGCTCAGAAAAGAAATGCTGTTGTTCATCGGAATATCCGCAATGACCGCCTGTACGGTATAGACTATGCCGCCGGTACGGGGAGTGGAATCGGGCGAAGTGGACAGCCGGCGGGTCATCACCAGCTGCTTTCCGATTGCCTGACGGATATCACCATATACCCGTCGTGCCATGCTTTCAGTCACGACCAGTGAGTTTGGTGTCACCTTGGCAACGGCAGCCGAACCGCACAAAACCTGGGGAGCCAGCACCTGAAAAAAGGATGAATCCGTCTCTGCCACATTGAAAGTGTAAGGCAGCTGTTTACCGTCTTTCACCTCCACATTGAAAGGCCGATCCCTATAGGGATGGTCAACCACACAGAAGGCTTCAATCCCGTCCTGCTTCTTCAGACGCAGTTCCTCGGCAAGAGTGACAGGTGTAGACATTGACACCCCCTTGTCATTTTCCTCATAAAGGCTCAGCTCAGCAATCCGGTCATAATTCTCAAAACAATGATCGAGATCGTAGACATAGCGGACCAGGTAAAGGCAAATGCTGAAACACAGCAAGGCTACTCCCACTCCTGCTAAAGAAATCAAATGTTGTGTCTTATATTTCCACAGATTGCGCATGGCAACCTTCAAATAGTGTCTGATCATAATACTTCTTTTTTCTAGTTTTCATTCTATTCACTTCTCATTACATTTGCCGGACTGATGCGGGTTGCCTTACGGACTTGCCAGAGCAAGGTTCCGATGGAAATCAGGCCGACCACAAGCAAAGCCAGCAGGAAAATACCGGCATTCAGTGAAGCCTTGACCACCATATCGAGGGTGTACAGATGGATAACATATCCTGACAAAGGAATGGATATCAGAAATGCTCCGCCCAGAATCAGCAGATATTTCCGGAGCAACAGACGGTAAAGATCCGACAGACGTGCTCCATGTACCTTACGGATCGCTATTTCACGATAACGCTGGCGAATGTCGAACAACGAGATACCGAACAGTCCCAGGCAGGAAACCACAATGGCCATGAAAGCAAATGCACTGTAAAGAACAGCCAGCTGGCGGTCGGCTGCATACATCTGTTTTACCTTGTCGGAAAAAAGTATATACTCAAATTCTTCCATACCATATGCTTCACGCTCCACTTTCTTCAGGTAATCCAGCACTGCCGGCAGACGTCCCGGACGGAAAGAGATGCTGTAGATATCACCTGAAGAGCGTTTCATGACCTGAAATATCATCGGACGTACGCCGGTACTGATATGTCCGTCGTAGTAATCATCAATGACTGCCACAATGGGATGCAGCTTCGGATTGCTGCCTCTTTGCTGGTCAGATTCTGCTATGACATAAGCCCCCTGGCAGGAATCATATCCAAGAGCCTTCAGGCCGGCCCGGTTGACAACGTAATAATCCTCATTTCCCTCATCTCCAGTCAGCGAAGGAAGACTTCCCTCCACAACATGAAGATCATAAAGCCGGAAGAAAACAGGACTGGCATACCATATATGCAGAAAAGCCTTGCGACCGTCCTTTCCGATGAAATTGGTTCCATAGTCACTCGGAGCCAGGCAGGAATAATCCACCATCCAGCAGTCAATATCCGGACATTCTCCCACCATGGCATCAATCTGACGGACCCGGTTCCTGCGGACCTCGATACTTTCCTTATCAGGATAGGAAGAATAATCCTTTGACTCGTGTACAAGACTGGCCACCAGAATATTCTCCGTCCGGTATCCGGGATCCGTGTGCAGCATCAGATCAAGCTGGCGGTTGAAATAGATGGCTATGACAACCAGCAGAAAGGTTACTGTATATTGCAGGAACAGCAGAAACATACGTGCACGTACCGAACGGTTGCCTGTACTGACAGAACGTATGCTGACAGAAGGCTGGATACGGGTAAAACGGAAATAAGGATAAAGAGAAGCCACCAAAGGCAAAAGAAACAGCAGGGCCAGAGAAAGCTGCCAGTCGAATGCCGTATAGGGAAAACTGAACCCAAAGAAGTGTTCCACCGGTATCCGGGTAAGTTCAATCAGTCCCCAGGCAAGCAGGACGGCAAAAGCCGACAGCAGCAGGTTCTCCACAAAAATCTGGGAAAACATCCGGAATTTTCCTGCGCCGAATACCCTGCGTATGCCATATTCATGGGTACGCTTGAGCATAAAGATCAAATAAAGATTGATAAAGTTCAGAATGCCTGTCAGCAACAGAAGTACACAGAGACTGATAAAGATACGAAGCTGCGCCCGGTCGCCCCAGACATAAATATGCCCCTCCTCCGTTGTTTTCAGTCCAGACCAATAGCATTCTTTCAGGGGAACCAGACTGAAGGTGTACATACGCGTATCATCCGGCCAGTGCGGATTGACCCGGCGAGGATAACTTCCAATGCGGTTAATCTGGTCCATGTCTGCCCCTGCTACGAAACGATAAAGTTCAAGCGGCATCCGCTCCCAGTGATTAGAAGGAGTGTCAGGCAAGAGAAGATCAAAATTCAGCCAGGCCTTGTTCTCGGGCTTGGCAATCACTCCCTTGACCACAAAATCCTTTCCATTGGAATAACGGATGGTTTTGCCGATGGGATTCTCTTTGCCGAACAGTCTGTGTGCATAACCCTCGGTCAGTATAACCGATGAAGGATCGTTCAGGTCTTGCTCTCCCTGCACCGTACGGAAAGAAAACAGGCGGAAAAAGGTACTGTCCGTAGCCAATGCCGCACAAGGGTAACGGTGACCGTCGCTGATCAGATAATCATTGTCCAGCGGAGTGAAGCGACAAGTTACATCAATCAGCTCCGGAGCAATCAGGATACTGTCCTGATAGACTGAATAAGCTCCCCAGTATGAATTGCCCTCCATATCTACCCGGACTGCATAGACTTCGTTCCGGTCCACACAATGCACATCAACCGTATATTCGCGGTGAATGTAACGGAGCAGCACAATACAGCAGGCCAGGCTGAATGCCAGTCCCAGCAGATTAATCAAGGTGTAAGAACGTGCGCGCAGTAAAAAGCGCATCGCATATTGAAATGTTTTCATGGGTTTCTCAATTTATTTTTATCGTTTATTTCACTTCCAGTTCTTCTGCGTCGCCAAAGGTATCATATCCTGTCGTAATAACCCAATCTCCGGGCTGTAAACCTTCGGTAATTTCATATTGCAAGGGATTCTGACGGCCGATAACAACCGGTACTTTCACGGCACGTGTTTTGTCTTTGTTCAGCTTGTAAATCCATTGTCCGCCGGTCTGCTGATAAAAATTTCCCCGGGGAATAACGACAGCCTGTTCAGGTTGTCCCAGCTCGATCTGTACCCGGAAGCTTTTCCCCAGCCGGACATTGTCGGGCATCTCTCCGGTAAATACCAGATCAACCTCAAAGGTGCGGTCCTTGACTTCAGGAACCACCTTGCTCACTTTCAGCGGATACTTCTTGTCTTGCCAGATAATGGTGGCGGGAAGTCCGGTCGTCACCCGGTCAATATAGTATTCACTCAGCGACGTGTGGATCTTGAACTGATCCAGCACCTTTACTTCCGCAATATTTTCTCCTTCAGCAACCTGCTGGCCGGGAGTCACCTTGACGAAACTCAGCTGACCGTCGAGCGGAGCACGAACCACCAGATCTTCCATCCGCTTCAACGAACGTTCCAGTTTCTTGTATTCCCTTTCCCGGTCGTTGCGAAGCAGTTCTTTCCGGATTACGGTCATGGCTGAATCGCTTCGCAGACTTTCCATCTGCAGGCGGGTTGACTCGGTCTTGTAACGGAATTCATCTTCCGACACCTCTAGCTGGGCCTTACTCCGGATACCCATGGCATATTCTTCTTTCTCCAGTTCAAAATTTTTCTTCAGCTTGTTCAGATCATAAGCCGCCTGAAGAGACTGCTGACGGAGAGTTAAAGTCTTCTGCTCCATCTCCAGAGCTTTCTCCTGATAAGAGATGCGCTGCTTTTCCCATTCGTCCCGCTGATCCTCGATATCGTGCATCAGGTGGGCATTCGACAGGATCAGAATCGTATCGCCCTGTTTCATCAGACTGCCTTCTTCGGCTACAATACGCTCTACATTTCCTGCCTCCCGCGTATTGACCAGCAAGGTCAGTATGGGCTGTACCACTCCTTCCACATCTACATATTCCAGGAAATCGGTGTGTTTCACCTCTTCCATACGTACATTTTCGGCATCAATCCGCAGGCGGTGCGGAGAGAGCGCCAGCACAATGACATACACCAGACCTGCTACTGCCAGTCCGCCTCCGGCCAGGTAATAACGGTAACGGATGTACCATGCTTTTTTTTCCAGTTTAATATCCATAGTCGTTTTTCATTTAATGCAGGTTTTTAAATTTCAGGGAGACACTCGGCCAACGGCAAATTGCGTTGGAAATCGTACTGTGTCATGCTGCGCAGGCCATAATATAAGGTCCAATAGTTCCTCAAGGCTGCAATGTAGTTTCGTCGTGCCGTATCTTTTTCCGTTGTGGCTGCATTCAGGTCAAGTACAGTCAATTTGCCCATCAGGTACATCCGGCGTGCCACTTCATAGCGCCGCCAGGCGGTCTGGTCTGTCTTGGATGCCACACGTACCTGATAAGCCTGCAGATTAAACTGCCGGACCATCTTCCGTACATTGAGTTCAAAGTCTGTAACAGCTTGCCCGACTTGTGTGTTGACCAGTTCCACGTTTGACTTCGCAACACGCACTTTACCCCGTCCGCGTCCCCAGTCAAGAATCGGCAGAGATAAGGTCAGACTGACGTATTGCTGATCCAGGGGATCCCGGAAAGATTCGTTGAACCGTTCAGCAGTCTGCGATAAACCGAACCGCAGATACAGGTCGGCTTTAAGTCCGGCATTGGCCCTTGCCGAAGCCAGCTGACTGCGGCTTTCCAGTTTCTTCCGTTCATAGGAGTCTATTTCGGGACTATGCTCATAGGCCTGCTTCAAGGCTTCATCCAGCGATACCTCAAACTCTGCAACGCTGTCCTCCGGAATCACCTGCAGCTTTTCGTCACCACGTATGCCCAGAAAAGAACGGAAAGTCAGCATAGCGTCTTCCACTTCAATCTGAGCTTTCATGACATTGGTCTCCTCATTCAGCTTGTTGACCTCAAGCTGAAGCATTTCATTTTCCGTAATGTTACCGATGTCATAACGTCCGCGGGCATACCGGTACAAGGTATCTGCCGATGCATAATTTGACCGGGCAATATCCAGATTGGCCTGTGCCGTAGCCAGATCGAAAAACAGTTCACTGGTTTTTGAGGCAATCAGTTCCAGTGTTTCCGCATAAGTCTTCTTGGCTTCCCGGAAGCGGAGAGGCTCAATACGCCGGTCCCATTTCAGGGAGTTGTACCCAAACAGAGACTGCTGGTAGCCGATAGTGAACGGCTGTGTGTTATACGCTGTTGTTTTTCCTTCCAGCTCATCCATACGCTGCGCCGAGGCCGACAGAAACAGACTTCCTCCCGTAAACCAGATATTCTGGTTGATCTCCAGATTGAGATCGGTGATCAGCTGGTTCTGACGAAGGTAAAGCTCCGTTCCGTCAGGCTGGGTTACCTTATTGATCTGCCGGTTAAGATAAGGAGAAGAACTCAGATTCACCGAAGGAAGATAATTGGCGCGAAACGAACGGTAGCTCCAATAAGCTGCCCGATAGGTATGACGGGCTGCCTGTGCTTCAGGTGAATGTTCCTGTGCAATCCGGATGGATTCCTGCAAGGTCAGCACCTGCCGTTCCTGCCCCATCAGTACAAGCGGGCAACAAATCAGTAAAACGATCCAATAATTCTTCATACAGTATACTTTTACATACATTTTCATAAAATAGAACTGCGAAAACCGTGCCACAACGATAATTAACTAAAATACAGAAAGTTTCATAAAATACGCTTTCAAAAAGGTGTGCGGATACGCACAAATTTGGTGCGAATACGCACATACAACACATGAAAATAAAATGTAACTTTGCAACTTGAAGTTACGAAAAGAGTGTAATTTATTGGAAATGAGCGTAGGTT
>UMGZ01020294.1_pt1 | contig 27743 bp, 26 predicted proteins | sample 1965421 | NCBI WGS metagenome assembly UMGZ01 (sample SAMEA4836087, study PRJEB28245) | human gut metagenome | biome: gut microbiome; material: fecal sample | place: Denmark | collected 2008
TCGTTCTGCGGACTTGGTGGGACTGCGATTTTGTTTCATTGCCTTGAAAGTTTTTGAAGTTGATAATGATTCACCTTGCCAGTTGTTGACGGTGATAACGGATGCAAAGACAATGCAAATGAGCGCAATGAAAGCGTGCTTTCAAATTGCCGAGTGCAGCTTGTCTTATGCAAAATTACGAAATGGCGTAACCGAATGCAAATCAATTCATAACCGTTTACAATCCATTTACAATCCATTCATAATCCATTCATTCCGTTCGCAATTCATTTACCCATTTTCTCATAAATAACCAAAACCGCATTATGAACGACGTAAAAATTAGCATCCACGACAGTATCGTCCAGGTTCTGCCCAACGCCACAAAGGCCGTACAAAACTTCTATGGCGACCAGTTTGCCAAGCAAATACTCAGCAAGCAGGAAGCCGCTGAAGACCATTCCCCCGAGGTTGCTTCTCCCGAGCCCAAGAACCTCGCCCTCTATATCAGCAAGGACCGCATCCCGGGCTTCCTCGCCCAAATACGTGACTCCCGCAACGCCACAGAACTCGCCAAGGTTGTCGTCTCTATGCTGGACCAAGACTCCAAACTCACTGAGGAGACTGTTGTCAAGGAGATTTTTATCCAGCTCCTGCTGCCCTTCGCCACCAACATCACTTCTGGTAGAAGCGTGAACAACGTTCGCGCCCGCATCAATGATGCTTTAATAGCTCGCCGTAAGTCTCACCCCAAACATTAATCGCCATGATCGGAATAGAGATAATGATAGCCCAAATAGCCGCTGCAGCATACTTTGGCTATAAGCAATGCAAATTATCTGAACGACGTCACTGGAGGCCTTTTTACCTGTTTTTTGACTCTCGCGCCTCGGCATCAACCGAAGCCTCTGCAAAAGAGCAGGAAGCCCCGTCTTCCAAGGCGGAGCAGTCGGAGAAACCACAGGCGAAGCCATCTGATGCCGTTTTGGAAGATCGCATCGCCCAGGCCGTCTTCGACAAACTTAGGCAGAACAAGGAACCACAGATCATCATCAACTTCTTCGGTGGCAATCATATCGTGGCCCCCAATGCCCGTGAAGCCTACCAGCAATTCCTTTCCTCCTCCCAACCCAAAAAGGATTGACATCAGACTGATGACAAAGAAAAAAGTATTAACGACGATTAATGTGAAAAACTTGGCGACTTGCCCGCCGAAAAATTAGCCTTCATGTATTCTCTATACGAAAGTTGCAAGATGAACAATTTGAATTATGGTAGGTACATAGAGGATATCCTTACTCGCATGAAAGATGGGGATAAGTACTATCGGGCTATGCTTCCATGTTTCTATGTTGAGAAAACAAGAGAGGTGAAGGGGAACGCTTAGGTTCTCCTTTCGCCCTGAAAACTATAGAAACTCATTTTTTCAAACTTAAAGGCGTAACTGCTTGAAAAATAACGGTGACGCTGTATTGGTGATATTCCTAAAATTTGATAGAGTATGATACGTAAAAGAAAGATTTCCTCAACAATATTGCTTGCTGCTACATTATTTTTTTGTAATATAGCTTTGTCGGCACAAGAAGTTGTGCCAATGCTTACAACAAAGTATAGTCAGACTGCACCGTATAATAACAGTTGCCCAGATAATTCAGCGGCTGGATGTGGACCTGTGGCTGTTGCGCAGATACTAACCAAGTATAAGCAACCTACCCATGGTTATGGAAGTGTTTCGTACCAAAGCGGAGCAAATAAGTATGCAGTGGATGTTGATTTTGAAAACTACATTATTGACTGGGATAATATCAAAGAAGATTATCGAGATGAATATACCGAACAACAAGCCAAGGCTGTTGCAGATTTAGTATATGCTTGTGGTGCTGCAATGTATGCACAATATGGCTCGGCAACATCTATCAACAATTATGCAAAGATGCTTTATGGTTTGCAGCACAACCTCCATATTTCTGAGGATGCAAGATATTTGCGTCGTCAATACTATTCTACAGCAGAGTGGATAGAGATGCTGAATACGCAGCTTCGAGCAGGCCATCCAGTATTCTACCGTGGCACATGGCTGTTTGATGGTACAGAAGCTGGGCACATGTTTGTAATTGATGGCCTTGATTCAGAAGGCAAGTATCATGTGAATTTCGGACATTCAGGTAGTGGTGATAAGTTTGCAGACATCAATGTGCTCAATCAAAGTGGTACAACGCCTGGTGGTCGTGGCGTTTGCTATAACGCCGCACAAGCTATGGTCATCAACTGCTACCCTACACCAGAATACACAGACTATCCAATGCAGAGATGTATTTCTGAGGAAGCTATCATCTTGAATATGGACACCTTACTGAGACAGATAACAGTAAATTTGGGCGAGAAGTTCACGCTCAGTTGCAATCTCAGAAACTATAGTTTGCAGAAAGCGACCGTAAACTATGGTTGGGGGCTTGAAAAAGACGGTCAATTTATCGACATCCTACGTCAACGTACCTATGGACTGAGAGCCGGAAACAAGTTTGCGGAAACACTTCACTTAGATTTTGCGTTGCCTACAACTCTTGAAAATGGCAACTATAAGTTGGTATTATATTCCAAGTCAGATATAGAACCCACATGGAGCAAGGTGTGGATTTCCGCTCCTACAGAAGTAGAAGTAAAAGTCAATGCTGGCAAGGCTGAGATAATTGTTCCCGACAATCATTTGGGAAACCCTAAACTGTATTTAGAAAAAGACATCATAGAGGTTGAGAATCCTTTCGGTAAAACCGTTTCAGGAAGAGCGTTTGAGTTGAACTTTGTCAACCCTTCCACCAATAATTTCCAAAACAAGATTAAATTGGAGATTGTCGCGGATGACGCAGACTATAGTTATGAGACCACGCAGCCAATATTCAGCCAATCTAAGACTACATACCACATATTGGTTCCACAGGCAGCTGTTGCCCTCAAAGGAAAGAGTTTAACTTCTATAAAGGCTTACTATTACAACACCATAGAAGATGCTTATACTCTTTTGGGTACAACAGAACCATCAGGTATCAATGTACCAGAAACGGAAGCAACAAAGGGGAACGTCTTCATCTATTCTGCCAACGGAATCCTAATTCAGCGTATAGCCGCAGAGAATGTTGCGGAAAATTACGGAAATATCCTCAAATCGCTTCCTCGTGGAGTATATGTAGTAAAAGAAGCAAACAAAGTAAGAAAGATTGCCTTGTGATTTTCTTAATAGAGATTTTGGTAATAAATATGGTTGGAATATTGCATTTTATCAGACTTTTACTATAAATAGGATAATGCTTCCGACTTGTTGAGTTTAGCTCAACAACTTTCCAAAGTCTCCCGTAATAATAAAAAGCCAAGAAATCAAAAAAAATCGAAGCAGTAACAATGAACGTGCTAAGCATGCACTGCGCTTTGCTGCTGATTAACTATAGAAATTATTATTCAATGTTTAATTTAGATAAATTCATCGCTGACTATGTGATTAACCGTTCAGTCAGTATGTTTGCCAGGGATATCGAGGCAAACAAGGAAACTCTTACTCAGGAGATCAAGGGTAAGAAAGTATGTGTGATTGGTGGAGCTGGATCCATAGGATCCTCGTTTATCAAGGCCGTGCTGCGTTTTGAGCCTAAGAGCGTGGTGGTGGTCGATCTCAACGAGAACGGGCTGGCGGAGCTGGTTCGTGACGTTCGAAGCACGGAGGGGCTCTATGTGCCAAATGAGTTCCGTTGTTACACACTCAACTTCGCTGACCCAATCTTTGAGCGTATCTTCCGTGAGGAGAAGGGCTTTGATATAGTGGCCAACTTCTCTGCACATAAGCATGTGCGTTCTGAGAAAGATAAGTATAGCGTTCAGGCCCTTATCGAGAACAACGATATTAAGGCAAAGAAACTGATGGATTTGCTTTGTGTGTTCCCGCCTAAGCATTTCTTCTGTGTCTCTACCGATAAGGCAGCAAATCCTGTGAACATTATGGGAGCCAGCAAGCGAATCATGGAAGACTTGGTAATGGCATACAATGAGCATTTCAAGGTGACAACCGCTCGTTTTGCCAATGTAGCTTTCTCTAACGGTTCTTTGCCAGATGGTTGGATCCATCGCTTGCAGAAGAAACAGCCATTGGCTGCACCTTCCGACGTGAAGCGTTATTTCGTCTCTCCTGAGGAGTCCGGTCAGATATGTATGTTGGCCTGTATTCTTGGTAAAGGAGGTGAGGTGTTCTTCCCCAAGTTGGGCGAGGAGCAGATGCTGACCTTCTCTTCTATCTGTGATGACTTTGTCAAGGCAGAAGGATTCAAGAAGGTAGAGTGCAAGAACGACCCAGAGGCAAAGAAATACGCTGCCGATATGGATTACGATAGCGAAAACTATCCTGTGGTTTACTTCCAGAGTGATACTACTGGCGAGAAAGCTTACGAGGAATTCTATGTTCCTGGAGAGAAGATAAACATGGAACGATTCTCTGCGCTTGGCGTAGTCGAAGAAACCACCCGCCGACCTATGTGCGAGGTGGAGACTTTCTTCATGGAACTGGAAGAAATCTTTGCTGAGCCAAATTTCACCAAGGCTGAAATCGTGACATCTATCAAGAAGTTTATACCTAATTTCGAGCATGAGGAAAAAGGTAAGAACTTGGATCAAAAAATGTAATTCTCAATAACATGGCAGATTATACTAAAACAATAGACTTTATCAAGTCTGTATATGGCAACAAAGAGTTTACTCCATTGGCCGTGCCTGTTTTTGCAGGCAATGAAAAGAAATACCTCAACGAGTGTATAGACACAACCTTCGTTTCAAGCGTAGGCAAGTTTGTTGATCGCTTTGAGGAGGACATGGCAAAATATACAGGTGCTAAGAAGGCGGTGGTATGTGTTAGTGGTACCAATGCCCTACACATGAGTTTGTTGCTTGTTGGCGTTAAGCAAGATGATGAGGTGTTGACGCAGGCTCTTACTTTTATTGCCACCTGCAATGCATTGAGCTATATCGGAGCCCATGCTGTGTTTATTGATGTTGATCGTTCCACAATGGGTCTTTCTCCTGATGCATTAAAGTCATGGCTTAAGAAGAATGCAGAGGTTCGCAAGAACACTCGCAAGGGTGAACTTGCTAAGAGCAGGGACTTTGCTTTTGAAGAGGATGACTTTGCTTGCTATAATAAGAACACGGGTCGTCGTGTGAAGGCTTGCGTACCCATGCACACATTTGGTCATCCTGTCCGCATTGATGAGATTGCTGCCATCTGCAAGGAGTGGCATATTGAACTGGTGGAGGATGCTGCCGAGAGTATTGGTTCTACTTATAAGGGACAGCACACGGGAACATTTGGTAAAATTGGTGCGATTAGCTTCAATGGCAACAAAACCATCACCACAGGTGGAGGCGGCATGATGCTCTTCAACGATGAAGAGCTGGCAGCTTACGCCAAGCACATCACTACACAGGCAAAGATTCCACATCGCTGGGAGTTCCGTCATGACCACATTGGCTTCAACTATCGTATGCCAAACATCAATGCTGCAATGGGATGTGCCCAGTTGGAGAATATAGACAAGTATGTTGTAAGTAAGCGTAAGGTTGCTGCTGAATATGAGGAGTACTTCAAGAATGTACCAGATATCGAGTTCTTTGTGGATTCTCCCGATACCGTTTCTAACTATTGGCTCAATGCTGTCATTCTGAAGGATAAGGAAGCACAGGTAGACTTTCTTACCCAAACTAACGATAACGGTGTAATGACTCGTCCGATTTGGGAGTTGATGAATCGTCTGCCTATGTTCGAGAATTGTGAGAATGACGGATTGAAGAACACAATTTTCTTTGCTGATCGTGTTGTAAATATTCCTAGTTCAGTCCATCCGTGTGACATGCCAAAAAAATAATGCAGAAACCTTTGATATTGGTAGGCGGAGGTGGTCATTGCCAATCTGTTATTGAGGCCGCAGAGAGTGAAGGACGGGAAATATTAGGTGTCCTGGAGATTCCTTCTGAATTAGGAAAAGAAGTTCTTCCTGGTCATATAGTTATAGGATGTGATGCAGATATGCCTAACTATATTGATAAAGCAGATTTCATAAATACAATAGGATTCATTACAACACCAGCTCTAAGATTAAAAGTATCCCAGAAAATAGAAGATGCTAAAGGTACACTCTCAACTGTAATCGCTTCCACTGCCAATGTTTCTCGTTATGCAGAAATTGGCAAAGGAACAGTTATTCTCCATCATGCCGCGATAAATGCAGCTGCAATCATCGGAGATAATTGTATTATCAATACGTCTGCAAATATTGAGCATGCTTGTCTGATAGGAAATCAGACACATGTTTCTACAGGTGTTATGATTAATGGTGATTGTAAAATTGGCTGTCAATGTTTTATTGGTAGTGGTTCAATAATTGCACATGGTGTGACCATATGTAATAATACAATAATAGGATGTGGTACTGTTGTTATTCATGATATCACTGAACCAGGTTTGTATGTAGGTAGTCCTGCACGAAGAATTAAGTAACGCCTATGAAGGATTATAAGAAACTCATTATTCAAAGTACTGATACAATACTCCAGACTCTTAGGACAATGGATGAATTGCGTCACAAGTCGCTTCTTGTCTTTGAAGAGGGAAATTTCTATTCTATTATTACAATTGGTGAACTTCAGCGAGCAATCATAAAGAATGAACCTTTTGATACTCCAGTTAAACAGATCATCAATGTTGGTAATAAAAAATATGCTAGTACTTCTGATACTAAAGAAAGTATCAAGCAACAGATGGTTTCAATTATGGCAGAGTTAATGCCTGTATTGGATGATGACGGGAAGCTTGTCGAGGTTTATCAATGGACCGATTTCTATACTTCAAGTAAGTTCTCGGACGAGAAACCATCCATAGAACTTCCTGTAGTCATCATGGCTGGAGGAAAAGGTACTCGTTTAAGGCCTATCACCAATGTGATTCCTAAGCCATTGGTGCCTGTCGGAGATAAAACTATTCTTGAGGTTATAATGGATCAGTTTGAAGGAATAGGTTGTCATAAATTCTATATGTCGGTAAATTATAAAGCCGATATGATGCAGTTCTATCTTTCTCAACTTGATCATAAGTATGATATAGAGTTCTTTATGGAGGATAAGCCTCTTGGAACTATTGGTAGCGTATCTCTTCTTAAAGGTAAAATAACGACACCATTCTTTGTTTCCAATTGCGATAGTATCAATGATCAGGATTACCGAGATGTATATGAGTACCATAAGAATAATCACAATGATCTTACTATTGTAACGATGGTCAAGAGCTTTAAGATTCCTTATGGCGTGATAGGAACGGGTGAAGACGGTCTGATGGTTGATTTGAAAGAAAAACCAGAACAGACATTCCAAGTTAATACAGGTGTATACGTGCTTAATCCTGCGTTAATTGATGAAATTCCAGAAGGAAAATTCTTTCACATTACTCATCTTATGGAGAAAGTTCGTGCTCGGGGAGGCCGTGTTGGCTGTTTCCCCGTTAGTGAAGGTTCATGGCACGATATGGGAGAATGGCCAGAATATTTAAAAATGATAAATGTACTGTAGTATGGATAAACCGTTAGTATCAGTAATAACAATTACTCGCAATCGTGCTCAACTAATAGGACGTTGTATCAGTAGTGTTCTTTGTCAAACATATACTAATATAGAACATATTATTGTAGATGGTGCGTCAGATGATGAAACTGATGATGTTGTAGCAAGCTTTGATGATAAGAGGGTGCATTATATAAAATTGGAATCTAACTGGCCGATTGTAGATACGATTAATCATGGCTTTCAGAACTCGCATGGGTTATATATTACATTCCTCGATAGTGATGACGAATATGTGCCTTCTAAGATAGAGGAGCAGGTGAAGTTGTTTGAGACATTATCAGAAGATTTTGGCATGGTTTATTGTTGGATGTCATATTTTGATACAAAAAGCCATAAGCATCTATATGATCATTCGACTAAACTTCGAGGCTACGTTTTAGACGCTGCAGTATCAAAACCTCTTGTATCAGGTACACCTACTTTTATGTTCAGAAGGGACGTTTTTGATAAATTAGGAGGATGGAAAGATGTTGGTTTAGTTAATGATTGGGAACTCGGAGCAAGGTGTTGTAGATCGTGGAAGGTTGATTATGTACCGAAATCATTGGTAAAAGTGTATGTCAATCATGGCTCTGATAGAATGAGTGATACACGCCCTGATACAGCTACTTACGAGCGTTATGTAAAATTTCATAAATATTTCCTTTCTGAATATAGAGATGTGTTTGATAGATCTCCCAAGTTGGGAGAGCGGCATTATTATAGCCTTTCACTATTGCTAATGTCTATGAGAAAATGGAGGGAAGGATTGAAATTTTATAAACTTTTATTAAAAGTAAGGCCAAAAATTAAATATTTTTTTCTCCCTATTTTTTGTGTATTTAACCGTGTTAAGTAATGAATATTATAGAAAACAAAAGCCAAACAGCTATAGTCGTTGTAGGTTATAATCGATTGGATTCACTAAAGAGGCTTCTTTCTTCGTTGGAACAATCTCAGTACGATGGAGATACTATTCCATTGATTATAAGTATTGATGCTAGTGGGAATGAAGAATTGTATAATTTCGTCAAAGCCTATAATTGGATCTATGGACCTTGCTACGTCAATATTCAAACCCAAAGGCTTGGGCTAAAAAAACATATTTTGCAATGTGGGAATTTAACAAGGTTCTTTAAATCTATTGTCTTACTTGAAGATGATATCGTTGTTTCTCCTTATTTCTATAAATATGTGAAAACAGCGGTAGAATATTACTCCTCAGACAAAACAGTAGCGCAAATATCTTTATATCGAAATGAAGTTAATGGCTTTGTTCATCTTCCATTTGAACCTAGGTATTCAGGAGCTGATGTGTTTTTAATGCAGGATATTTCTACTTGGGGTGAGTGTTGGACCGAGGATATGTGGAATGATTTTATTGAATGGTATGATCAACATGATGAAAACTACGTCAATAAAGTTAGAATGCCTGAAAAAATAAAAAAATGGACTAGAGCTTGGTCAAAATATTATTATGCGTATATTATAGATACAAGGAAATATGTATTATTCCCATATATTTCCTTAACTACTAATTATAGCGAAGCTGGTGAGCATGATGAAGTAGGAACAATTTCATTGCAAACAAATATGCTATATGGAGAAATGACATATACTATGAGAGACTCAACAGATTTGGAAAGATATGATGCCTATTGTAACAATGAAATATTGTACGAATCTCTCAGTTTAGAAAAAGATCAGCTAGAACTAGATCTCTATGGATACGGAGAATTAGATAATTCGAAGCAGTATCTTCTTTCTACCCAGATCTTGCCTTATAAGGTTGTTAAATCTTTTTCTCTTTGCATGAGACCTATCGAGCAGAATGTCATAAGTAATATTTTAGGCCGTGGCATTTACTTATATGACAAATCGGTGTTGGATAAAGCGGAGAATAAAGAAAATCTATTTTTAGCCTTTTATTATATTAGAGGCGTAAGAACTTCATTAATTCTTGGATATCTCCGTAGTGTCATCTTATCATTTATACGTAAAAGGTTAAAGTTATGAAGGCAAGGGTATCTGGATACTTTTTTGAGATTTGGAATAGAATTCAAAAAAGATACTGGAATATAATGAATATTTGTTCTAATTTTCATGGAAAAGTGTTGATGTTTCACAATATTTGTGATGCACATATTAATACTTTGGACTCATGTCAATGTAAAGTCGATAAATTTGAAGAGATCCTTATAAAGCTTAAAGCAAATGGTAGGGTAATTTCTGTTTATGAAATGCTAGATATAATCAAATTTAATAAGAAGGAAATGTTTTCTGTTGTTACTTTTGATGATATACCTGATAATGTTTATTATAATGCATTTCCATTGCTTAAGAAGTATAATATTCCTTTTACGATTTTTATTTCTACCGAATTTGTAAACAAAGAAGGTTTTATTTCGTTAGAACATCTTCGTGAAATGGTTGCTTGCTCGTTGTGTACTTTAGGTGCGCATTCAAAAGAACATCGTATGTTAAGAGGTTGTGATGATATATTTAGTCAGTTAAAAGAAAACAAAGAGTATTTGGAATCGTTGTTTGACAAAAAAGTAGATTTCTTGGCTTACCCGTATGGTAGACATGAGAGTGTACCCAGTACAGCTCTTAAAATAGCAAATGAGTTAGGATTTAAATGTGCTTTTAGTACAATTCCGAGTACTATCAATAGTTTTTCTTCGCGTAATATTTTTTTTCTACCTCGCATAATTGAAAATTAATTATGACAAAAATATTTATTTGTGGTGATATTAACAATCACTCCTTCAATGGTGATTTTATTGATTCTTCAATTCATCAGGTAATTGATAATTCAGACTATGCAGTGTGTAATTATGAAGGAACAAATTTGGGTGGAGATTATGTTGGTAAAGATATGGTCCAGCACCCTTCTACGCTAGATACTCTTAAAAAAGCTGGATTTGATTTGTTGTTGCTTGCAAATAATCATATTACTGATTATGGAGAAACAGGACTGCGGTCGACTATTACCAAAATTAAGAGTCTAGGATTTGATTATACCGGTGCAGGTTTTAATTATGAAGAGGTATATAGTCCTCTTATCAAGAAAATAGGAAACTTAACATATGGGTTTGTGAATGTTTGCGAGGCACAAGTTGGCCAGTTTACTAACCGAGATAAGAAATATGGGTATGCTTGGTTGGGGTCTAATGAGTTGATCTTGAGTTTAACCAGATTGAAAGACCAAGTCGACAAAATCATCGTATTCATGCATGCAGGTCTAGAAAATTATATTTTACCTCTTAAGGAATACAGGCGGTTTTATAGATTTTTGTGTGATTTAGGGGCAGATTGCGTAGTTGCTTCTCATCCTCATGTAGCACAGGGTGTTGAAAATTATAATAAAAGTTTAATATTCTATAGTTTAGGGAATTTTTACTTTCCGAGGAATGGAAAGAATGATGATAACAAAGATAGATGGAATACATCATTTTCAATTGTATTGAATTTTGATAATGATGATGTTTCTTATAAAGTTATACATCATACAATAGATGATGATAAAGTTCATATCTGGGACCCCCCGTTTCAATATAGTGAGAATCATCTTTCAGAAATACTAAAATCAAAGCATTACGACAAATTAATTCAAAAGCAAAATATTGATGCTTTTTATGCAAAGGTTACTTATCGATATAAGAGCGTTTTTTGTGGCTCGAGTAGTTCTGATGGCATTTTTCAAACAGTGAAGCATATTATTAATTATTTGTTTCGTAGGAAAACGGTCTATCGTGAGACTGAAATAGAGCGATTGCGTTTACTTTTGCGTTTGAATGAAAATGATACGACTCGGTTCATGCTCATTGATGCTATAGAAACTTTATTAAATAATAATTTAAAACAAAATAATTTGCTATGAGTGCAGTTGAAAAGTTTAGAACTATCTTTAGAAAGTTCTGTGAAAACACCGGCTCTTTGGGTTTGGTTATGTATCAGTCGTATTTGTATCACGGTACAAGAGGTAGATGGCCTAATTTTAAGAATCCTCAAGATATTTCTGCAAGAATTCTTGCTTCTATGCAAAAGAAGAGTTTCCTCAAATATGCTGATTTAGCAGACAAAGCAAAGGTACACGAGTATATTAAGTTAAAAGGCTTAGGTCATATTTTGCTTGAGCATTATGCCTTATGGGATTCTGTGGAAAAGATTGATTTGACCGATATGCCGGAGAAATTTATTTTGAAGCCAAATAATGGTAGCGGTGGTCATGTTATATGTCGTGATAAGAGCAATTTTAATTTAGAAAGTGCTAAAGTTACTCTACAAGCAGCTTTTGATATGGCCAAACACTATTATTTTGAGCCTCATTATATGCATATAAAACCTCAGGTTATTTGTGAACAATTGCTTGATCTAGGCCCTGGAATATTACCTACTGATTACAAGTTTACTTGCGTAAAAGGACATGTAATGGATGTTTTCATTGCTATTGAGGATGCTAATGGTGGACGTAAATATAATACTGTAGACACTAATTGGAACCTGTTACCTTATACTAAGAAAGAATATATCTTGGATCCTATTCCGGATAAGCCATCAAAGCTTGATGAAATGAAAAAATACGCTGAGATATTATCAGCTGATTTTGACTTTGTTCGAGTTGACTTTTATGAGTATAATGGAAAAGTGTATTTTAGTGAACTTACCTTTTCTCCATGGGGTGGCTATCTTTTCTCATATACTAATGAAGCAGTAGAAAAATATGAGGCTTTTTACAGAGAAAATGCTTGATAAAAATAAAATAAAAAACTATATAAACAATGCAGGATTATACTTGTTAGCAAGTATAATCCCCTCATTGCTTTCTGTGTTAATTAATCCTCTTCTAGCATCTAATCTTTCTCCTTATGATTATGCTGTTATCGCATATTATACGTCATTTGGTAACTTGATCACACCAATTTTAGGTTTCTTTGCGGTTGATTTTTTCTTGAGGAAGTACTATACCTCTTCTGCTGAAGAATTAAGGAATATCAAACAGAATGTCATATCATTCTTTATATTTGGATCTGGTATTGTTACATTATTGTCTTTTGTCGGTGTAGCTATATTTGTAACCGTACGAAACGTACAGTTTCCTTTATTACCTTTTGCGCTATTAGTCTTTGTTCAGTTGTTTGTTGCTCAACCATATACTTTACTTTTAGCTGAATATAGAATAAAAGGAGATGGAAAGGGGTATTTCAAAACTAGTGTTTTCTGGGGCGTTTCGAATGTCCTATTAACACTTTTGTTTGTGGTGATTTTAAAATTTGGTGCTACTGGTAAACTCTCCGCAGCTTTATTAGTTAGTGGTGTCTGTTTTATATGGGTTCTTTATAAATACAAAGATTATCTGACTTTAAGGATAGACTGTTCGATCTTTATTGATATTCTTTCTTTTGGTTGGCCATTAGTTTTAGCATCTATGATCAATTTTGTTTCAAGTGGATTGGACAAAGTTCTATTGGAAAAAGTTGTCGATATTGACTCCTTAGGCTACTATTCAGTCGGTTGTCAAATGGCAGCTTATTTGTCCTTAATTTCAACTGCTTTGAAAGCAACTTTCCAACCTGATTATTATAAAGCAATCTCTCAAAAAAATATTAAAAGAGTAATAATACTAACATTGGGAATTGTAGGACTAATGCTGCTAGTAGTTGCTGTTTTTATTTGTCTTGCCCCAATTCTAGTAGACATACTAACTGCTGGCAGATATGTAAAGTCAACCATTATATGTCAGATTTTGGCTCTTTCCACTGTAACCTCTTCGCTGTATTTTCAACTTTCCTTATTTACATATGGGGTGGGATTGCCCAAAATTACTTTGATAAACAAAATCATTGGTGGTTTATTATCCTTTGTACTTCTTTATTATTTTATTAAATATGCAGGTGTAATGGGGGCCGCTTGGGGTACAGTCATTAGTTATTTAATATATTCTGTAGGAAATATAGTTTTACTAGTAATTAATAAAAAAAGAATCACAAAATGAAAATTGGAATATTTACATTTATGCAATCTAATTATGGTGCTATTTTACAGGCAACTGCATTACGTCTTTTTTTAAAAGACGAATTAGATGCAGATGTTGAAGTTATTAACTTTACTACGGATTCCCATCTGGCAGATAACAAGGTTATTAAAAAAAGAAGTCCTGTTTTTTTAAAGAATATCTACTATTTTCTTTTTTCTTTGCTTCGTTATGGTCAACTTAGCACACGTAAAAGGAAAACAGAGCTTTTTAAGTCAAGTTATCTAAACCTATCCCAGCGTTATAAGACAGTTAAGGAGTTGCTGGATAATCCGCCAAAGGAGGACATTTATATAACAGGAAGCGATCAGGTTTTTAATCCGGGCAAAGACTATCTTCCTGTTTACTTCCTAGGATTTGATAAGGGAGGTGGGCGTAAAGTGGCTTATTCTCCTAGTTTTGGAATTTCATCTTTTTCAGATAGTTTTGAAAAAGACATTGCACAATATCTCAAGGACTTTGATTTTTTAAGTTGTAGAGAGCAGAGCGGGTCAGACTTCATTGCAAAAATTATAGGCAAGGAAATTCCGACTTTGCTTGATCCTGTGACTTTATTGTCAAAAGAGCAATGGTCTTCTCTTGCAAAATCTTCATACAATGGCAAAGGCTATATTTTTGTTTATAATCTAAACGGGGGATATGATTTAATCCATTACGCTAATTTATTAAAACAAAAAGTTGGGCTGAGAATTATTTGTTTGGCTTCTAATATTACTCATTTTTACAATGTTGATTCTCAGATATACAATGCTGGCCCAGCAGAGTTCCTTGGATATATTAGGGATGCTAAATATGTCATAACCGATTCATTTCATGGTACAATGTTCTCCCTGATTTTCAATAAAAAATTCTCGACACTAATTTCCACGCCATCAACTTCAAGTAGAATAACTAATATTCTTGGGAAATTAGAATTACAAGATCATATTTCGTTTAGTCCAACAGAAATTGATTTTGAGTCTATTAGCAAAAACTATTCTGTTGATTTCGAAAAGTTATCAAATGCATCTAAAATATATCTTCGTAAGTCATGTTCGATATGATTAAATTGAATAAAAAGGCATTACTTTTCTTTGTTTTGATAATTGCTCTTATTGCAGTATATATAAAAACTGCAATGATTGCTCTTGTTGATGATAGTGGTAGTAGTTTAAGCTCGCTTATCAAAATGCTGATTTTTTTAATTGCAGTCTTCTACGGGTTTTCTTCCCACATTCGCAAGACAGGTATGTATAAATATTGGCAATTTTGGAGCGTTTGGATATTTATAGATTTTTATCTGTTTGGAAACAGTGGTGTCGGTAGTTCAAACTTTTTTCACGCGTTATTTCCAGCATGTTGCTACTTTATCTTTTATCGTTTTTTTGCTAATAATTACTTCTCAAAAATTCATATTTGTTCATTTGTTTTATTATGGATAGAGACAGTATATTATAATTATCAAAATACGTTTTTTTTAAATGATCTCATTCTTGGAACTGATGCCGTTATTTCAAATATGGTATTTTGGAGTGTTGCATTAATTCCTTTTTTACTTCTTATTCATAATTTGCCAATAAAGATTTTTCTTTTGGTTATTTCCGTTGCAGTGACGTTAGTGTCAGGAAAGCGTAGTGCTTCCATATGCTCGGGTGTAATTATTCTATTTACTATTTGGCCATTATTGAAGAAAAAATCTAGTAGTATTAGAATTGGTATTTTGTTTCTTTTTGGTGCTTTTTTTCTTTTTTTGTATAGATACTTTCTGTTTTATTTTGAGTTTGTTAATGATAGAATCACTAATGGCAGTTCAGATGGAAATGGTCGATTGCCGATTTACGAGAAACTAATGTTCAAGTTTGAAAGTGGGGATGCTTTATCATTGTTCTTTGGAAATGGATATAATTCTATATATTCTCTTGTGGGCACTAATGCTCATAATGATGCTTTGCAAATGTTATTTGACTATGGCCTTGTAGGTTTATTTTCTTATATACTATTTGTCTTTTTACTAGTAAAAATGGTATTTACCTCTAGAAGCAAATCGCTTTATTTTTATCCATCTCTTTTGGCAGCATTCGTGATTGTTGTCGTTTTGGGCATGGTTAGTAATTTATATGTTTTTAATTCCTATTTTGCATTTATATGCTCCTTGTTGGGAGTTTATGAAGGCAGTTTAATTTTTAACGAGAAATGTTTATATCGATAATCACTGTTGTTTATAATGGCGAAAAAACCATTGCAAAAACAATACAATCCGTTTTAGATCAAAATTTCGCAGACTATGAATATATTATTCAGGATGGCTGTTCTAGTGATAACACATTGAATATTGCAAGATCGTATGAAAAGAAGTTCAATGGCAAATTGCATGTTTTTTCTGAAAAGGACAAAGGAATATATGATGCTATGAATCGTGGAATTCGAAAAGCAAAAGGAGATTATATTTGGCTAGTGAATTCTGATGATTATATAACAAGTACTGCTTTGTATGATTTGTATCAATTGTGTAAAACAATTAGCTTTAAAAAATGTGTAATTTCTGGCCGGATGAATGTTATAGATGTTGTTAGTGGCTCAATCATCCAGACTCCATCTGCTAGTAATTTTGAGAATTATAAAAAAGCTTGCCAAAAGCTAAAGATGGGAATCAGTCACCCTGCTACAGTTGTTCATAAATCTGTTTATGACGATATTGGTTTTTATGATGATAGGTACTATATTTCAGCTGATGTTGATTTTTGTTTAAGAACTTTTGACGAAAATATTCCTATTATCTTCCCAGATATTATATTGACAAATATGACTAATGGAGGTGTTTCGAATCAATTTCCTTTTAAAAAAAATATGCACGATTGTTTGCTAAGAGCGGAAAAATTTTGCAAGACCCCTTTGGTAAAAGTTCGGTTTATTATATATTTTTTTGTAAGGCTTATCGCTTTGAAAATAATTAGCGCAATTCGTTAATATGAAACGATTTAAACGTCACGTATGTATCTCGACACAAAATATCATCTTTGCAAGTTTTTGTTTTCTTGTCTGTTATATTTTTGCATTGTTTGGCTCATACAAAAACGATTAGTGTTGTTAAGAATGTCCGACACACAAAGGATATTTTAGTGCCACGGTCTCATATGAAAAATCTTTGAATGATGGTACTGTTCGTAATTTGAGGTTTATAGATAGTATATGTGATCTCGAGAAAAAGAACTTTTCTGTCATATTACCAATTTGTGGTACTGTTTCTACATTTTTCGTTTAAGGTTTATATTAATAACACTGTCATTGCGCATGAAAACAATAGGAATTATTACAATCAACAAAATAAATAATTATGGTTCTGTGCTTCAAGCATATGCTCTACAAAAGGTATTAGAAGATATGGGAACTTGTGTGGAGATCATTGATTATATTTTCCCGAATTCTTATCATCATAATAATCCATATGTAAAACTTAGCGATACACAACCAAATGAACCTAAATGGATCAAGGTGTTGTTGGCAAAGGCATTAATTCGACAACATAAAGGTATTTCTGATTTTGTTCTGAAATATCAGCGTATATCAAAAGAGGTCTATTCGTCGCCAGAGATGCTAAAGAACGAGCCTCCGCTCTATGATGTATATATCACGGGTAGTGACCAACTTTGGAGTCCTCGCCATTGTAATGGCGATCCTGCGTTTATGCTTCATTTTGCACCTAATGATGCTTTGAAAATATCGTATGCAGCTAGCATCGGCTCTAATTTTATACCGTCTGAATTGCAACCACTGTATAAAGAGTTGCTCAGTAGATACAAACACATCTCTGTTCGTGAGAATTCAGGAGCTGTTCTTATTCATAAACTTACTGGCAAAGATGTTAGTGTTGTTTTAGATCCAACTCTTCTTCTGAATAAAGACGAATGGAATAAAGTTGCTGTGCCAAATCGGCAATTTAAAAAGAAATATATTCTATGTTATTTTTTAAATTATACATTTAATGCTTTTCCTTACGTAGATGAGCTTGCAGCCTATATGCAGAAGCAGACAGGATACGAGATAGTTCGAGTTGCTCGTCCTCCACACCAATTGTTTATGCCTCATACTCATTACAGAGTAGGAGCTTCTCCAGAAGAATTCTTGTCGTTGGTTCGCGATGCGGAAATGATACTTACGACCTCATTTCATGGAACCGCTTTTGCTGTGAATTATGGGAAACCTGTTTTCACGGTTGTAAAAGATCGAAATGCAAGTGATAGTCGTCAGATGAGTCTTATGAAGAATCTAGGATTAGATGCCCATGTGCTATCCATTGCTGATGACTTCCCTGATGAGTCTGTCTTCGCTTATGATGTTGAGGATGAACAAAAGCGTTTAGAAAATCTTCGACAGAATTCAAAGAAATACCTAAAAAATGCTTTAAAAGATGAATAAAATAGAGCTTTGTAATTTTGACGTCTGTACACAATGCTTTGCTTGTCAGGCAGCTTGTCCAAAGGAATGCATCTCAATGGTTGGTGCCGAGGGGGGCTTTGTGATACCTGAAATAGATAGAGAAAAATGTGTTGAGTGCGGTGCATGTATGAAAGCATGCCATAAGATTACACCTCAGTTTACCTATGAGAAACCAATCAAAACCTATGCTTGTTGGACAAAAAATATAGCTGATCGTGAAAGAAGCTCCTCTGGTGGTGCTTTTACTGTTATAGCTCGTAAGATTATAGAAGATGGTGGTGTCGTATATGGGGCAAGTATGTGTGAGGATCTTCGAGTCCGTCATCTTGGAGTAGAAAAAGTTGAGGAAATTGCATTTCTACAAGGCTCCAAATATGTTCAGTCTTATTTAGGTGAAACTTACAAACAAGTGCGTAAAGAACTACTCAATGATCGCAAAGTTCTCTTTACTGGAACTCCATGCCAGGTAGCTGGGTTATATAGCTATTTACATAAAACATACGAAAAACTTTACACAATCGATGTTGTATGTCATGGCATTCCTTCCCAAAAAGCCTTTGACGCCTACATATACAAGATTGGATTAACTGGGAAGTGCAAGAATTTTTATTTTCGTTTCACTAAGGGGTGGGGATTTCAACTATCTATGCAGTTGATTTCCTCAAATCATGGAATTTCCAATAGACGACTCATATCACCTAGAAAATCGTATTATCTTCGTGCTTTTACCGCTGGGCTTATGTTCAGCGAAGCTTGTTATTCTTGTCCTTATGCTAGACCAGAACGAGTCAGTGATATTACTCTTGCTGACTATTGGGGATTAGGCGATAAGACTCCTTTCAATCACCCAACATTCAAAGGTGTTTCATGTCTCCTCGTCAATAACGAAAAAGCTTTGGCATTGATGAATAAATGTCTCGATCTTGAATATGAAGAACGGCCATTTGAAGAGGCTGTTGAGGGTAATCATAATCTTTCAAATGTCTCAGGGAGACCTTCTGGTAGAGACACTTATTATGAGGACTCTTTGAATATGCCTATTGATGCGTTAAGTTTAAAGTATGGAATACAAGCTCATCTTCGTGATTATTTGAGGCTTCTTAAACAGAAAATCAATTCTTATAGATAATGAAAGTATCATATATTATTCCTGTATATAAGGTTGAGCAATATCTGTCACAGTGTGTGGAAAGTATTTTGGCTCAGACATATACTGATTTTGAAGTATTATTGGTAGATGATGGTTCGCCAGATGGATGTCCGTTATTGTGTGATCAATGGGCAAAGATAGATACTAGGATAAAGGCGCTTCATAAAAAAAATGGAGGCTTGTCTGATGCGCGTAATTATGGTCTTCGACATGCTAAAGGTGAATATGTTGTTTTTATAGATGGTGACGATTTTTGGCAACATAAAAATGATCTTGAAAAATTAGTAAAAGTAGCAAGTGAATTTCCTAATGTTGATTTTATTGGTTATAATTGTGATTATTTCTATCCAAAAAACAATAGATTAACGCCTTGGGTTGAGTATGCAAGCATTCTTTCTAGTCCAATTGATAAGAATATTGCTACTTGTGAGCTTGTAAAGTCTGGTACATTCCCAATGAGTGCCTGTTTAAAGTTTTTAAAGAGGCAATTCTTAATTGATAATCAATTATTCTTTGTAAAAGGTCAGATAGCTGAAGATATTCCTTGGTTTATTAATGTTCTAGATAAGTCACATAAGTGTATGTTTCTTAACCACTATGTTTATGCTTATCGACAGAATGTTGAAGGGTCAATTACAAATTCTGCAGGAGATAGAAGTTTTCAAAGCCTCTTGAATATTGTTGAGACTGAAACAAGAAATATCACTCAAAGATCCTTTTCTAAGGAAGCAACGGAGGCAATATATTCTTTTTTGGCATATGAATTAAGCATTCTTCTTACCTATAGCAAGGCTAAAGGGAAAGACATTAGACGTTTGAAAATGCTAAAATGGTTGTTGGATTATGATTTGAATCCCAAAGTTCATAAGGTGAAGCGAATTAAGAATCTTATAGGTTTACCTTTTACAATTATTTTGTTGAAATTGTATAATAAGCGAAGAACTAGCAAAGCCTGAATGTAAGTATTCGGTGAAAGCCGTATTGTGATCCTAGAAAAAGTTTCGCACTTTTGCACCATGATTTTAAAATGTTCTTAATATAAATTTGTATGAAAATTAATTTGAAATCATACATTACATGTGCTAATATTATATGTGTTTTGTCAATAATAATTAGCATTCTCTTCACATTCGGCTTTCTGCATGGAAGGGTTCTGTTTAAGTGGGATGAATATATCCTCAATACGGAAGTTGTAGGTCATTATGGTGATTTTATAGGTGGAGCAATTGGTACACTTGTCAGTATTGTATTACTTTACTATACATTAAAGTTGCAGAGACGTGATTCGGAAAATAATGTACAAGTGTATAAACAGCAGCAATTGAATGATTTATTCTTTCACCTATTGAAACAATATGATGATATTCTAAAATCTTTGAAAACAAAAACAGCTGATAATAAAAAGCTACAAGGGAGGGAAGCGTTGCATTTTCAATTGAAAGAAATGTATGAGTGGTTTGATGTTAAGGAAAACGATAGTCAAAATCGTAAACATGCGGTATCTTCGTTCCTGAATTTCTATTCTCTATCGCGTGACTTTTCTCCTATATATTTTAGAACATTGTTTAGAGTTTTTAAACTATTAGAAACTTCTGATAGATGTCTTAGAGTACACTCAATACAATTGATGAAAATATTGAGAGCCCAATTGTCGGATTCAGAACTCGCTTTGTTGCGATATAATGGTATGAGTAGACAAGGGGCAAAGTTTGTTCCACTAATAAACAAATTCAATCTTTTGAAGCATCTTCCACCTTTGGAGCTAATGGAATACAAAAGGTGGAGTAAAAAGATGACATTAGAAGAGCGAGGGTGTACAAATGTCTTGTTGTTAGAAACGAAACACAATATTCAGAAAGTGCTTGAGACATCGTCATCTGTAGAATCTTATTCAAACAATCCCAGGAAATACAATATAAATGTATCGTCAAATGATGAAGCGACAGAATTAAAAGTTTATCTGTACATCAATACGAATGTAAAATTGAATGATTCTGATTTAATAAGGGGTATTTATAATCTGGCAGAGGACGAACGCCTTTCGTTGTTGCTCTTTTTTGTGAAAGATTGTTTGGTGCTTTCTTCGTTCAATAAGTTAAATAGTTATAAGGATTTGGAGTTTGATTCAAAAAATGGCGAAGATGGTAAGTTGTTGGTAACTGTAAAGACAAAAAATCAAGGCCCTCTAAGAATGAGAGACACTGATGATTGGGCTTAGTATCATTCTTTAAAAGTAAAAAAATACAACAACAAATCAATTTGTCAGAAATATATATTTGCATTTAAACTATGAAACGCAACAAAAATAAAATAATTCGTGCCGTAACCGTGCCGCAATCCTTAGGCTTTTGCCGGGAGGTGATGATTAAGATGCGGGCGATGGAATATGATATGGTAGCGGTTACGTCGCCTGGACCAGAACTTGATGAACTTAGAGATAAGGAAGGTTTTCATTGTGTGGCTGTGCCGATGGCGAGACATATCTCTATAGTGAACGACTTGAAGTCGCTTATGAGGATGATTAGTGTGTTCTGTAAGGAGAAACCGCAGATGGTGCATTCTATGACTCCTAAGGCTGGTATGATTTGTATGGTGGCAGCATGGCTGACACGTGTGCCTGTGCGTATTCATACATTTACCGGTCTTGTGTGGCCTACTGCTACCGGGCTAAAGCGAAAGATTCTGATGATGACAGACTGGCTTACTTGCGCCTGTGCTACGCATGTGATTCCTGAGGGGCAAGGAGTGCTTGACGACTTGAAAAATGGCGGTATTACCAAGAAACCCATGAAGGTGTTGGGTTATGGTAATGTGATGGGTGTGGATATGGATCGTTTTTCACCAAGCCGTTTTGAGGTAACGAAGGATTCAAATGCATTTGTCTTTGTTTTTGTAGGTCGTATAGTTGGTGATAAGGGCATCAACGAACTGGTTGAGGCTTTTGTGAAGTTGCATGCCAAGTATGATCGCACAAGACTTATTTTGGTAGGCAAATATGAACACGACCTTGATCCTGTAACCGATGCAACGCGACAGCTTATAGCTACGGTGAAAAGCATAGATGCATGTGGTCCTAAATATGGTGACGATTTGTTGCGGATGTATGTACTTGCTGACTGTTTTGTGATGCCAAGCTATAGAGAGGGCTTTCCTAATACTGTACTTGAGGCAGGAGCGATGGGTTTGCCTTCGATAGTGACAGACATCAATGGTAGTCGTGAGATAATAGAAAACGAGAAGAACGGTTTGATAGTACCATCAAAGGATGCAGATGCTCTTTACCATGCTATGGAACGTATGCTGGTGGATGACAATGCGCGTGAGACCATGAAGCGGAATGCGCGACCAATGATAGCGAACCGTTTTGAGCGTAGTTTTGTGCAGCAATGTCAAATAGATTTTTACAAGGAAATCATGTAAGGCATGTTGGAAAGAAGAGGACTGCTAAGTCTTTTGCGTTTCAGTATAGTTGGCGGGTGTGTTGCTGATGTTGTCAAGGATTGTCCAGACATTGACTGGCGTGTGGTTTATTCCCTTGCCCTGCATCAGGGAGTGGCGGCCATCCTGCTGGATGTTGTCGGCGGTCTACCTGTCGAGCAGCGTCCTCCCAAGTCTGTGCTTCTGCCATGGATTGGCCAGGTGGCGCTGATGGAGAAGATGTATGCCATGCACAGAAATCAGATATCTTCCTTGGCACGCTTCTATGGGAGACACGGCATACGCATGTTGTTGTTGAAAGGGTATGGATGCAGCCAGTGCTACCCGCATCCAGAACATCGGCCCACGGGAGATGTGGATGTGTTTCTGTTTGGAAAGAAAGAAGAGGCGGACGAGTTGGTAGAGAAGGAAATGGGCGTCAAGGTGCTCAGGGAGTATCATAAGCACTCTACCTTCAGTTATGAAGGCGTGGAGGTGGAGAACCATGCCAAGTTTATTGACGATGTGTCGCATAAGAGCAATATAAGGTTTGAACAGATCTTGATGTCAGTACTGGAGAGGGAGAAATGCTTGCAGGGGCCGATGGACAATGTGTTGCTCCCTTCACCCACCTTCAACGCGTTGTTTCTGCTTCGCCATACAGGCGAGCACTTCGCCGCCAATGAGATCACGCTCAGGCATGTGCTGGACGTGGGGTTGTTTTTTAAGCGGTATCATTCGCTGATAGACTGGGAATGGACGTTCGAGGTTTATCAGAGCGAACGAATGATGCGCTTTTTCAATGCGATAGCCACTATCTGTGTCGATCGTCTGGGAATGAATGCAGAGTGGTTTGCTTCTGACGACCAGCGCTTCTCTTATCGGTCTGACGCCGCGCTCGCCGACCGTCTGCTGGAAGATATCTTCGAGGAGAAAGACGTGTTGCCAATGTCGACTTCGGGTGTAGATACGGTGGGCAAAAAACTATGCTATGCCCTGGGCAAAACCCGCCGATGGTGGCATAACCGCTGGAAGTATCAACTGGTGTATAATGAAAACCTTGTGGAGTCGTTTTGGTGGTTGGCGAGGAACAGAATGAAATAAACATGTATATAACGAAATCTTACTTTATACAGAGGAAAACGCAAGAAATAGAGTGTAAACTATGGTAAACAAGAAAATGAATAACTGTAATTACTTTAAATAATTATGTGCGAAGATAAACCTATAATGGTATATAGGATGCGTTTTGCTCGCATTCTATCGTGGTCGTTTCTCAAGTTAGGTTTCAGTGCAGAAAGGAGGAAAGTATAATGGAGCAATGTGATGTAATTTTGACCTATTGCTGGAATAGGGTGGGATATACGATTTTGCGATCACTTCATAGAAAGGGGCTCAAAGTGTGGGCTGCCGATACGAGCAAAAAAAATATTTGCTCAATGTCGAAATTCTGTGCAGGTAGTTTTGTTTACCCTGATCCGTTTTCACATGAAGAAGCTTTCATAAAGATTCTAAAGGAAAAGGTAGCTACATTGCATCCAAAGGTGCTGATGCCTACTCATGACGAGAGCGTGGTGATTATGCGCCATCGTGATGAGTTTCCTAAAGAGCTCATTATTCCGTACGAAAATGCAGAGAAACTACTTATGCTGGCGAATAAGGCCCAAAGTACGGAGATTGCGCGCAAGGCAGGAGTGTCTGTTCCTGAGGTGTACCAAACGGTGGATCAAGTGAAACGCTATCCAGTAGTGTTTAAAACGGTTATAGGTAATTCGGCAAAGGGTGTCTATTTTCCCTCCAACAAGGAGGAGTTGCTTAGGCTGATGAATGAGCATAAGGAGGATGATACACTTCTCCAAGAGTGGGTAGGTGGTACGGACTATAGTGTGGATTGTGTACGTTGGGATGGTTTTTGTAAAATATCAGTTTATCATGCGCTCGTGACAAAGACTGACGGTGGTGGTACAACTACGCAGCGGGAAATTGTAGATATGCCTCAATTGGAGAAGGAGGCACGAACACTGATGGACGCAGTGGATTTTCATGGCGTCTGTGGCTTGGATTTTCGTTATGATTTGGAAACAAACAGAGTTGCATACATAGAGACTAATGCGCGCTTCACGGGTGGCATAGCAACGCCTGTCGCTGCAGGGTTTGATATTCCTTGGGTGATATACAAATTGGCGACGGAGGGATGTTATGATGATCCAATCCATGTGCGTGTTGGAACACGTACGAAATGGATTCTTGGCGATGTTATTACCTTAGTGGGCAGAGTGATGAAAATGAAACTGAATCTAAGAGAATTGAAGCGTGTCTTTTCTTTTCGCGGTTTTGATGCCTTTGATGATTACTGCGCTGAAGATAAGAGGGCAATCGTTGGTGAGTTTAGATATTATTTTGAGAAATTGATAAAAAATGGAAAATTGAATCCTTAAATTGATATGAAGTGTTTGTTAAAAATAAAGAAAAACATAATCATAAAAGAATAGATGTTTGTTAAATGGTTTTTTGACCGCTTGGTTGCTCTTGTTGGTCTCATGTTCTTGTGGCCTGTATTGTTGATTGTTGCCATGATGGTGAAACTAAAGATGCCGGGTGGCCCTGCATTCTTCTGTCAGAAGCGTGTGGGCAAGGATGGTAAGCTCTTCACTTGCCATAAGTTTCGCTCCATGACGGTAAAGCATAACGGTTCAACAGTCTCTGTGGCTGGAGATAGCCGTATCACGCCTTTTGGTGCAAAACTCCGTCATTACAAGTTGGATGAGTTGCCTGGTTTGTGGGACGTATTGATAGGAAACATGTCGTTTGTCGGTCCACGCCCTGACGTGCCAGGGTATGCAGACAAATTGCAAGGTGATGACAGGGATGTGTTGAAGCTTCGGCCGGGTATCACGGGTCCTGCTACGCTGAAGTATCGGCTGGAGGACGAAATGATTTCGGAATATGTGGCAAAGAAACAGGCAGAGGGGGATGAACGCCCAATGCAAGAGATTGCGACCGAATACAACGACAACGTGATCTATCCAGACAAAGTGCGCCTGAACTGCTACTACTATCGCCATTACTCGTTTTGGAAGGATATCGAAATGATATTTGCCACGGTGCTGGGGTTCAAAGTGAAGTTTGCTGGTGAAGAGGTGTAGGACGCTTTGGTCCTCTTCGTGCTTTGACCTAGTTACAAGGGAGTAGCTGGTGAATAATTTGAGTTTGGTAGGTACATAGGGGGGATCCGCAAGAAAGATGGGGATAAGTACAATCGGGCTATGCTTCCATGTTTCTATGTTGAGAAAACAAGTGAGGTGATGGGGTGCGCTTAGGTTCCCCTTCACCCTAAAAACGATAGTAATTCATTTTTTTAATATATGCGTAACTGCTTGAAAAATAGCGGGGATGTTGTATTGGTGGTATATAGTAGTGGTGCCATTAGACGGAATGTAACGATAGCGAATAGAAGACAATGTCTCAAAATCCATATTCTGCACAAGAATTAAATCAACGATTAGATAGGGTTAATGCGTGGATCAATAATTGTGACCAAAAGGCTGGAATACTTTTAGCTTTTTGTGGTGCATTTATTGCAGTCTTGCTGACTTCGGACGTTATAGGGAAAGGGTATAGATATCTCGTCGAGCCGTTTTACGACTATTGGTTGAACGGAGTATATGCGACGTTCTCATATAAGAAGACATTGCTACTGTGTGGACTGCTGCCGATACTATTTAGAGGGGGACACATGGTGTATAACCTTTTAATGGTATTAAAGCCTAAGACTCAAATAGAAGACTTTGCCGACGATACTTCTCCTATAACACGAAACTCTAAATTGCACTTCCAGTCAATCGCAAAGAAAAGCTATAGAGATTTTCAAGCTGATAGTAAAGGGCAGACGGAAACTGCGTATTTGGATGATTTGTGCACTCAAATATATTGTAATTCCAAAATTTGCAATGACAAATTTGAAAGTTACAAAAAGGGGCTGAATAACTTTATAAGAATGTTGTGCTTTACGTTCGCTGAGATTGTGATTTATCTTATCTTTCCACAAATATAATGAGTAAAAAAGATTTTATGACCTCCATAGAGAGTGTTATCAATGATTGGAAATCCACGAGTTTTAATTTCTTCCCCCGACAATATGTACCAGGTTTAGACGACTTCAATCTTACCTATGGTAATGGTCAAGAAAAAAAAGGCATAGAAATTAATACTTGTGTGTTGTTTGTTGATATTCGTAATTCGGTGCAATTAACGAAAGATAAACAAGACCGTACTATGGGGCGGCTTTATTCCGTGTTCGCCCATTGTGTGCTGTTGGCAGCGCAAGAAGAAGGAGGGTTTGTAAGAAATATAATAGGCGATCGTGTGATGATTGTCTTTCCTCCCGATAAATGCTATACGAAAGCAGTGCATTGTGCTATCACTATCAATCATATAGCCATGCTTATTGATAAAAAAATAGATAATCTAGAGTTTAAGTGTGGAATAGGTATTGATTATGGTAGAATGAGGGTGATGAAAGTCGGTATTGTTAAAAAAGGAGATGAGAATGATGATAACAAAGGTCTTGTTTGGATAGGATATCCAGCAAACTTTGCATCTCGTCTTACGGATTGTGCCAATAAAGAGTTTAACGACGTAGTGTATAGGATTGATGCCTACTTTTATCATCATAATTATTTTGGTGTAAATCCATTTTTAGATACTCGTGCATCTGGCTATTATAGAAAAACTAAAGATTTTACAGCAGAAGAGTTGGCAGAATCACTGTCAGTTCAGCAGAATGGGTTGGGTACAACCTTGGATTTGTCAAAGTTTACAAATGTTCAATCTATTCAGCGTGTAGAAAACAAATACACCTATCCATCTATTCTTCTTTCGGAAGCTGTGTTTAACGGCTATAAAAAAGAGCAGCCAAATGGAATTGACATTGAAAAAGAATGGTGGAAAGAGCAAGCACGAAGGATACGTGATATAGATTTCAAGGTTTTGGGTGCATGCCTTACTTGGAAGTTGTCTTGATTTTACCACTGAGTATACAATTAATGACCCTTCTTGTTGATGAAGAAGGGTTCCTGGTTATAAACGAGGACACGATAATGTTTGTGTCAATCA